>Ga0326728_10003141_pt1 | contig 52436 bp, 45 predicted proteins | sample MB3enrmetagenome_FD_207602 | JGI IMG/M metagenome (GOLD analysis project Ga0326728, IMG submission 207602) | Lab enriched peat soil microbial communities from McLean, Ithaca, NY, United States - MB31MN | ecosystem: Environmental > Terrestrial > Soil > Wetlands > Peat | place: USA: New York... | reverse complement strand
CCAGGGCGCCGGTAACGCTGCGGGCTCCGTTGTGCCCGGCGGGCGAACCGCGCTCCCTGATCTTGAACGTTCCCAGCGTCAGATCCAGCTCGTCATAGATTACGAGCAGATCGCGGGCCGGGTCCGCCTCAAACTCTCGAACCAGAGCGGCGACAGCAGCGCCACTCAGGTTCATATAGGTTTCCGGCTTTGCCAAAACCACTTGGCGGCCTGCAATGCGGCAGGTCGCAGTAGTGGCCCGGCAACGCCTGTTCTGGACCACAACGCCCACCTGTTGGGCGATGCGGTCGATGGCCATGAATCCCGCGTTGTGCGGGGTCCACAGATACTCAAGGCCGGGATTGCCAAGGCCCACGACAAGGAAAGGGCCTCGCCCGGCGACGGACTCGTTCCACTCAGCCAAGGCTTACTTCTTTGCTCCGCCCTCAGGCTTCTTGCCTGCCGCCGGTTCCGCCTCGGTCTTGCCCTTCTTTGCCACCTCAGGTTCGCCCGGAGCAGCACCCTCACCCGGCACCGCAGCCGTTCCCGCCGCAGCTTCCGCACCTTCCACTGCCTCCGGCGCGGCAACCACTTCTTCACGGATCGACACCACGTGGGCTACGGTCGCGTCTTCTGCGGTCAGATACTTGATCTTTTCGGAGTGCGGCAATCCACTGACGCGCAGCACCTGGTGCATCCCCAACTCGCTCACATCCACATCGAAATGGCTGGGAATGTCCGCAGGCAGGCATTCGACCTCGACTTCGCGCATCACCTGGTCCAGGATTCCGCCTTCGGTCTTGACGCCCACCGGAATGCCCAGCAACTTGACGCGCACCCTGACACGAAGAACCTTGTCCATGGCGATGCGCTTCAGGTCGATGTGGATCAACTGATCCTTGATCGGCTCGCGCTGCCAGTCGACGATCATGGCTTTGGCCGCGGGCTGGTCCGCGACTTCAACATCGAAGATGGTGTTATGGCCGGTTTCAGAGAAGAGGATCTTTGAAATCTGCTTGGGGTCAACCTCGACGGCCACAGGATCCAGCCCGGAACCGTACAGCACGGCCGGAATCTTGCCCGCGGCACGCACACGGCGCGCTGCGTTCTTGTTGAATTTGCCCTCACGGGCTTTGGCTACGACAACTTCTGGCATTTCGGTTTCTCGTTTCCTTAAATTCGGGCACGGGAAACAGCCTGTAGCTTGTATCCGGTAGCTTGTAGCTCTGGCTGCGTTCAGACCGGTTCTTTCCGCTCCCTTTGTAAAGCAGCTCCAATTGAAGCCGCGAATTGTGGTTGCCCCCGCGATTCTGCTCCAAGCTGCGGGCTACTGGCTACTGGCTAAGAGAACAGCGTGCTCACACTGGTCTCCATGTGAATGCTCTCGATGGCTGCACCGAGCAGCCCGGCGATGGTGAGCACTTTGATCTTGGGTAACTTCTGCGCCGAGTCAGTTGGCGGCAGGGTTAGCCTCTGCGCGGCCTCGCGTAGCGGGATGGTGTCGGTGACCACTAGCTGCTCCAGCCGCGAATTGGCAATGCGGTCGATTGCCGGGCCGGAAAGTACAGCGTGGCTGGCGCAGGCATAGACGGCGGTGGCGCCGGAGGCGTAGAGCGCATCGACAGTTTTTACGAGCGTACCGGCTGTATCGATGATGTCGTCGATGATGAGGCAGTTCTGGCCCTCCACGTCGCCGACCACGTTCATCACTTCGGCCACGTTCAGGTCGGTGCGGCGCTTGTCCACAATGGCCAGCGGCGCGCCGACTTTTTGAGCGAAGAAGCGCGCACGCTCCACGCCGCCCGCGTCGGGCGAAACCACCGTCAGATTGGGCAGATTCAGCTCGCGGAAGTAACTCACCAGCACCGGACTGGCGAAGAGGTGATCGACGGGAATGTTGAAGAAGCCCTGGATCTGGGCGGCGTGCAGATCGACGAAAAGGGCGCGATTGGCGCCTGCGGTCGTTAACAGGTCGGCGATGAGCTTGGCGCTGATGGCTACACGCGGGCGGTCTTTGCGATCCTGGCGGGCGTACCCGTAGTAGGGCACAACCACCGTGATCCGAGCCGCCGAGGCCCGCTTGAGCGCATCGATCATCACCAAAAGCTCCACCAGGTGCTGGTCCACCGGATAGCAGGTGGGCTGCACCACAAAAACATCCACGCCGCGCACGTTCTCAAGCAGTTGAAAGTAGACCTCGCCGTCGGCAAAGCGCTGCAGCTTGGCCTCGCCCACCGGAACCCCGATGTGCTTGCCGATGGCCTCGGTCAGCTTGGGGTTGGCGGTGCCGCTAAAGAGCTTGAAGCGTTTGTCCTCGCTCAGGCGGCCCTTTTTGCGCTCCGGCGCAGGGGCTTGTCTTGCGTCCCTGGCCTTGCCGGCTTCCTGCACCGCGGGCTCTTTTTGCGAGCCGTCGCGTGTCGCTGTCGGCGGGTTTTCCTGCTGCTTGCTTTCAACCAATGTTCCCGTTTCCATCTGAAGCACCTCCACGCTGGTTGGCTATGGTTGCTTTTCTTCTTCAAGCTGTTAGCCGTCAGCTTTTAGCCATTAGCTTTGGTCGCGGAGAACACTTACTGTGGGTTCCCGCAAGACCAATCTAAAAGCTTATAGCTAAGAGCTAAAAGCTGCTTCTCTGGCTGGGCGACCAGGATTCGAACCTGGATAAATGCCTCCAAAGGGCATTGTCCTACCATTGAACGATCGCCCAGCAAATCCGACAGCCGTTCGTGAGTCTCGCTTGCCCAACGGTGGACTGTCAATCCCTGAAATTCAGCTATTAGCCTTTAGCCATTAGCCGTTAGCTCCTCCGTGCGAAAGCGCTTAGCATGCACCCGCGCAAAATGAAGCTAAAAGCTAAGAGCTAACAACTAAGAGCTTATTCAACAAGCATCTGGCTCCAGTACCCGGCCCGCGGCAGCGTCCTTGTGATTCGTGCTTCCACGTTCGGAACCTGACGCAGGCGGTCTTGCGCTGCCTCTGCATCTCCCCGGGATTTGTACAACCCGAAGAGCGCCGAACCGGACCCCGACAGCGAAGCAAAAAGGGCTGCCTCCGGCGTGCCGGTGCCCGCAAGAAGACGCTTGATCTCAGCAAGGGAGGGATGCTGGGGAAAGATAACGCGCTCGAAGTCGTTTTCTATCCAGCTCGTGATCCCGGTGCGGACAAGCGCGGACTCCTGGGGTCCCGCCAGGTCCTCGCCCGCGGCGAGGACACCGGAGGAGCCGATTCCTTGCCCACCCTCAGGGATTGCTCCCTGAAAGGCGCTGGCATAGGCGCGGCTCAACTCTTCCAGTCTATCTTCGCTTGCCTCGTCGGTCAAACCCTCGGCGGCGCAGAGCACGTCCCAGTCGCGAAAGGCCTGCGGGGTGGAGACGCCGATCTCCGGAATGGCCACCACGCACCACACCGGCTCAATATCCGGAAGCGGAAATAAGATCTGTCCACGGTCGCGCCCCATCACGGCTCCGCCAACCAAGAAGAGCGGCACATCCGAACCAACTTTGGCAGCAATATCAAGCGCGCGGGCTGGCCAATTGGCGTTGTTGGCGTTGTCCCAATCGGGCGGAAGCAAGCCCGGACATTGGGCAAAATCTGCTGGACGAGTGAGCCATGGTTGTTCGCATCCAGGCTCTCCGCACACCAGTCCTTCGATCGTTCTAAGTTCGGCCTCCAACCCCACCAGCGCCGCAACCGCGTTGCCCGAGCCTGCGCCCAGCCCGCCCTGCACCGGGAGCCGCTTGTCGATATGAATTTCTGCTTCTGCGGTTACACCAAACTCCTCCAAGGCCAGGAGAATCATCTTCCAGGCCGTATTTCGGCTGTCAGTGGGAACGCGGCTGTCGTTGGAGGTTAGCCGCAGCGCAGTCACCGGAGCGCGCCGGGCCGTAATGGTAACAACGTCATGGATTTCCAGCGTTTGATACACGGTAGTGAGGGAATGGAATCCGTCGGACCGCGACGCGCCGAGAAACAGGCCCAGGTTGATCTTTGCGCGGGAACGAATGGCCGTAGACATACCGATTCATTGTAGAAGGACAGGGAGTAGAAAGCGGGTATTCGAGAGCAGCGAATCGGAAACAACCATGCGAAGGAGGCTCTCTGTGCTCGGCCTTGACTACACGAGCACCTCACCAACCGCCTGCTGCGCACGGCTGGCGGCGAAGCCGTGCCGACGCATGGGGTCGACGCCCGCACGGTTTGTTCTTGAGATTCGCCGGAACCGCGACCCGATTCGGCGGCTAGGCTCCTACGCTTCCTTGTACAGCGCGGCCCCAATGATCGTCGCGACGGAGATCTCCACAAGCGCCCCGATTGTTGTGTAGAGCGTCAAGTGGCGCGGGAAAAGGCCCGTCGCGTACATGAAACTGGCATCCGGCAGGAGCGCTCCAAGTACCCACGAAGCTACGCCTGCATAAATCGCGGTCTTGACGCCGGGGCCGAAGCGTGGCCGGATCGCGACGTAAATCCAGAGCGCCACAAACCCGGCTACAATTCCAACCAGATTTAACAAGATAAACGTGTTCAACGAAGATTGGCCGTGCCCAAGGGCTTTCATCGCGTTCGCCCAGCCTTGGGCCAACAGCCAGCCATCTACGCCGTAACCCAGAATGTCGTTGACGATACCGGCAACGATGCCACCGAGGATCAGACGGCCTACATTGATCTTTCCCATAATGGCTCCTTGGAGAGTATTTGGAGGATTACGGGAGTATAAGCGCGTCCGATTGCGGTGTGCAATGAGAAATTGCGGGGCGGGGTGCGCGGCCGGCGTCTGCTACCTTGGATGGGATTCTAGGGTTTTGCTCCGCGCCAAGCCGTTTTTCTCCTGATCGTCGCGCACTGTTCGCTCGCCTGAGCGTGTGTGGGGCTTGCGCGACTGCGTTGCGGGAGTTGATCTGTTTGCGGCGACGACGGGCGTGGTGTTGCGGCAGAACGCGCACATAGCGGTGCTGTTCGATCTCAGCTACATCCTCAACACCGCGACGCGCATCGCCCAGGGGCAGATGCCGTACCGCGACTTTCCCCTGGCGCACGCGCCGCTCACCTTCCTCATCAAGGCAGCGATCATCCGCCTCACAGGCCGCATCTTCTTTCATTATGTGCTGTACGTTGCGCTCGTTGGAGGGATGGGGACTGTGCTGGCTTGGCGCGGTGCGCTGGAACCGCGTAGGCGCGTCCATTGGAGCGCCCGCATGGTCTTTTCCGTCGCCGAGGTGAGTTTCTTCAGCCGCCGTTGAAATCGGAATGGCGCAGCAGACTAGTCCGCTTACTCTTCCTTGTAAAGCGCCGCGCCGGCAATGGTTCCGATCACCGACTCGAACAACCCGCCGATCGTGGTGTACCCCGTGAGGTGGCCCGAGAAAAAGTGGGGCACCCACATAAAGGCAAAGTTCGGCACCAGGGCAGACACAATCCACACCGCAACACCGGCGTAGATCGCGGTCTTAACGCCAGGACCGAAGCGCGGCCGGATTCCGGCGTAGATCCAGATGGCTACCAGTCCGATGACGATGCCGAACGCCCAAAACCACGCGACCTGACTGCTCGAAAACGGAGGGCGTCCCCAAGTTGCCAACTGATTGTTCCACATCGGCGCCAGCCAAATACCATCCACCAGGTAATCAAGAAGATCTGCAACGACTCCGGCAACGATGCCACCAAGGATCAAACGGCCAATATTGATCTTTCCCATTGCTCCTCCTTAGGGAGTATTTGGGGGATTGCGGGAGTATACGCGCGCCAGATTGCGGTGTGCAATGAGAAATTGCGGGGCGGGGTGCGCGGCCGTCATCTGTTACCTTGGATGGCATTCCGGGGATTTGCTCTTCGTCATGCCGTTTTTCTCCTCATCACCGCGTACAGTACGTTCGCCTGAGCGCGTGTGGGGCTTGCGCGACTGGGTCGCGGGGGTTGCTCTGTTTGCGGCCACAGCAGGCGTAGTGCTGTGGCAGAACGCGCATGTAGCAGTCCTGTTCGATCTCAGCTACATTCTCAACACCGCGACGCGCATCGCCCAGGGCCAGATGCCGTACCGCGACTTTCCCCTGGCGCACGCGCCGCTCACCTTCCTCATTCAGGCGGCTATCATTCGCCTCACGGGCCGCGTTTTCTTCCATCATGTGCTGTACGTCGCAGTTGTTGGCGGATTGGGTACGATCGCGACGTGGCGCATTGCGCTGGATACGCTGCGCGGGCGCATGGCGAGCGCATGGACTGTGGCGCTGCTCGTTGCCGCGCCGCTCATATTCGTAGGGATTTACTGCATCGTGCCCAATCCGGAGTACGACTGCGACTGCGCATTCTGGATTCTGGTTTCGCTTTGGCTGTTGCAAAAGCTCGACAAAAAAACGAACGCAGCCTGGGGATTTGCCGCCGGCGTTTTCATTTCCGTGCCGCTGTTTTTCAAGCAAAACATGGGGCTGCCGTTTCTAGTAACGGTCGTCGGTGCGGTTTTGCTGGTTTTCGCGATGAAGTGGCTTGGGCGCGGGCAAGCGCCGGCCGCGCTGCCGGAGACACGCGCGCTGCTTTCCGTTGTGGCGGGCACGTGCGTCGCACTTGGGTCAGCTGTGATCGTGCTGCATTGGACAGCGGGCACTGGCAACTACGTCCAGTGGACGATGCGCTATGCCGCCGCGCGCCGCTTGCCGGGATCCGGCGACATGCTCGGCGTCTATAGCGATCCATTGCTTCTTTGGACACTGCCGTGCGTTGCGGTTGCTCTGGTGGTCTTGCGCAGCAGGCTCGGCAAAAGGCGTTGGGCGCAGGTCGCGGCGCTTGCGTTGCTGGCAGCGCCGTTTCTCTCGACGCTCGCCTCGCTGCTGATCTACGACGATGCCGACTCGCGCGGCGACAGCCTGCTGGCGCTCTGGCCGCTGCTGCTGTTGTTTGCGGGCGCACTGGCAATCGCTAATCTGTTCGGTTTGCGGCGGCAGCCACGGCTACGCGCGCTCGTGCCGCTGGTTCTGCTGGCCGCCATCCACGGCACGCTCATGTCGCAGCAGCTTTGGGGCTCGACCTATGCCATCTGGCCATTGCTCATGCTGCTGGTGGCAGAGATGCTTGCGTCTCTTGAGTATTTTGCGAGCCGCGCCGCCGCGCGATGGTTTGTGCCGGCGCTGGCTGCGCTCATCTCCGTCACGCTGCTGGTGTGCGGGGGACTCTACACGGCCAGCGAAGAGCGGCTCTCCTACGCGAACCTGCCTGACGGCCCTCCGGCGCATTCCGCATTTCCGCAGCTCGCCGGTTTGGCCACGCCGGGGCCGTATGTGCCGGAAATCGACGAGTTGCTGCGCTACGCCCAGGCCAACATTCCTTTCGACGATGGTTTGGTTCTGGTTCCCGGCGAGGAGCCGTTCTACTTTGTCACCGGCCGGGAGGCGCGCTTTCCGGTGCCATTTTTCGATCCGACCATCGACCCTTACTCGCCCGCTGAGATTGCCTCACTGGTGCAGTCGCGCAACATCCGCTGGCTGATTGTGAAGCGCGATTTGCAGATCAGGGAAGACCCAACGCCCAATAGCGCAGTGTTGATGGATGCATTGATGCACGAGTTCACGCTGGCGGTGCATTTGCGCGGGTACGATGTGTACCTGCGGTCGACAAAATGAGCCATATCAACCATAATGATCATATTGCTCGTTATGGTTTGGAGCCGAAATGATTCACTCAGTTAGTGCCGTGAGTTTTCGTCAGAACCTGGGCGAGATGCTCAACCAGGTTCAGTACCAGAAGGTCGGCATCGTGATCAACAAGGACGGTAAGCCTGTGGCCGCTCTTGTCGATGCCGATCTCTTTGCCCGCATTCGCCGCATGCGCGACCGGTTCAATGAGTTGAGCGATCAGGTGGCAGCGGCTTATAAAGACGTGCCCGCCGAAGTTGGCATGGCGGAGATCGATGCGGCGGTAGCGCAGGAACGACAACGTTGATGGCGGGATTGCGCGTGGTTCTGGATACCAACGTTCTGGTGTCGGGACTGGCCTATCCGGAGAGCATTCCCGGCCGCATCTTGAGCGCATGGCATCAGGGTGGGCTGGGTGTGGTGCTGTCCAGGCACATCCTCGATCAGATGGTCAGGGTGCTGCCGCGGCTTTCCCGAATCAAGATGAGCCCCGCCGAGATTCGCGACCTTACCGACAGCTTCATGTTCCTGGCTGACTTGGTCGAGCCGAGCGGCCAGCCGGACGAAACATTACGCAGCCAAGCGGTCCTGGGAACGCCGCACTCCGCGCGAGCAGACTACCTGATCACCGGAGATAAGGACCTATTGGCGCTCGCCGGGCGGTACACAATTGTTACGCCGGCTGCGTTCTGGCAACGGCATGGCAGCTAGCGAAATTGACCATAGTCAGGGTTTCGCTTTTCGCGACCGCTTCAACTGCTCCCAATCTTTTTCCGTTTGGTCCGCGTAGAGTATGCCGAAGCTGGCCAGCGCTTCGGCGAAGGCGTCTCCCGAGCCGATGTAACCGGAGATGACTTGCGTGTCGCCGGAGCGGGCGTGGCCGCGGGCGAGCAGTTCGCCGCAGACCTCCGCATACGCTTTCAGATTGGCGCCAGCCAGGTCTGCAATTTCGATGGAACCCTTGTGATCGTTGAGTTGGCGGACGAGATACTGGCGGCTGCCGATGTGGGTCCAGCCGAGGAATGGATCGGTCTGGATCTGCATGGCGCGCTGGCCCTCGACTACACGCTGGCCGCTGTGCGCCGCGGGGTGAGCGTCGGGCAAGTACGGTGCATAGGCGGACGCAGTCTCTTCCTTGATCTGCAAAAAGAGCGGGTCGGCGGGGCCGTTGCCTTCCATGTAGATGCAGTAGTCGCGCAGGCCCACGGAGCCGGTGCCGACCACTTTGAAAGCCACGTCGACGGGGCGGTAAAACGAGAGGAGATGCTGGCGCTGCGGTTCCAGCATCTCGCGGTAGGGTCCAAGCGAGGCCAGCACGGCAGCGGCCCGGGCGCCGGTGACGCGGGTGAGCATCGGTTCGGACTCCTTGAAGCGGCGCGACGCGTGGGACGAAGCGAGTCGGCTGAGTTGGGCCGGACTTGTCAGTTGCTCGAGCGTGTGCTGCGGAGTGGCGCGCTCGGCCTTGGTGAGCGCGGCGTGCACCGGCCGGGCCAGCTCGATACGGTGCACCTGGAACCGGTTCACTTCCAAGTGCGTCATGCGGGTAAAAGCGCGCATCTGCGCGGCGTAGCGCTCGATGCAGGCCGCGGCGGCCTTGTGCGCGGAGCCGTCTTTGTGTCCAGCGGCGCGGCCAGCCAGCACCAGCGAGGCCGCCATGCGCTTGAGGTCCCACTCGAAGGGTCCGCGGATGGTTTCGTCGAAGTCGTTGATGTCGAAGACGAGGTGTCCGTCGGGCGCGGCGTAAGCGCCCAGGTTGCGCACATGCGCGTCGCCGCAGAGCTGGCTAACGATGCCGGTGGAGGGAAGCTGGGCCAGATCCGCGGCCATGACCGGCGCGGCGCCGCGAAAGAAGGCGAAGGGCGACTCGGCCATGAGCTGGTACTTGAGAGCAATGAGCGCGGGCACACGACCGCGCATGGACCGCTCGACGATCGCCAGAGCGGAGGCTTGCCGCGCCTTAAAATCCAGGGCGTCGTGCTGATGGCGGCCCACCTGCTTGCGCCGCGCCTGGCCGAGAGCGCGGCGTTCCTCAGGAGTTGCCCAGTGCATACTAGCGCTTCTCCAATTCACTGGTTCTCGTCGCTGTCCATTTCAAAATTCACTTAAGACTACAGGGAAATGACCGCAGCACAGCGACAGTTGCAGGATAAGCCAATTGTAGAACCGCGCCGCGGAGAATACACGGTCCACGTTTGCGGCGCAACAAGACGCAGGTCGTGGTTTACACTTTTTTTGGTAGCCCCGTCTCTCTCCATCGCGGCCTGAAATCCAAATCCTTCCGGCTCGGTTCCAGAGCTCCCACCACAGGAGGAATTCCCTTTGACGCGAGCAACCGTCCTTTTAGTTCCCATTGTTGCCGCTTTGCCCCTTGTTGCCTTTTCCGCTGCCGCGCAGGCGCCGGCGAAGCCGCTTACCGTCGAGGCGATCTTCTCGCATGGACCGCTCATCGGCGAGCTGCCCGACCAGCTCACCTGGTCGCCGGATGGAAAGCACCTGACGTATCTGGATGACGGGCAATTAATGGATGTGGATGCCGCGACGGGCAAGGTGCACGTGCTGGTAAGTGCCGCCAAGATGGCTCCGCTGGACGGCAGCAACGGCTCAGAGCAGGACCGCGACCACCGCGCGCGCTACAACATGGCCAGTTACCTGTGGGCGCCGGACTCGGTGCACCTGCTGTTCGATGCCGACGGCCAGCTCTGGCTTTACGATCTCCGCAACGGCACAGGTGTGCAGATTGGCTATACCGGAGGGTCTGCCGGCGACGATCCGAAGTTTTCGCCGGATGGTTCAACCGTCTCATTTATCCGCAATCACAGTCTGGCCGTGATCCGGCTACGCGAGGCGGGCAAGCCCATCACCCCGCTGGCTCCGGCGCCCAATCCTCCTGCCGCTAATGGACAGTTGATGCTGAACGGCGAGGTGGACTGGGTCTACGAGGAAGAGCTCGACGTGCGCAGCAACTACTTCTGGTCGCCGGACTCGAAGAGCCTGGCCTATCTGCAGATGAACGAGACCGCGGTGCCGCAATACCCGCTTACCGACTGGATTCCCAATCACGCGCAAGTGGATTGGCAGCGCTATCCGCAGCCCGGCGACGCCAACCCCGAGGTGCACATTGGGGTGGTGAGCGCGAAGGGCGGCAAGACAACGTGGATAAGGCTGCCCGTCCAGGCCGGCGACTACTACATTCCGCGCTTCGGCTGGGTGGACCGCAAGACCCTGTGGATTGAGACCCTGAGCCGCGATCACAAGCACCGCGGGCTGTTTTTTGCCGATGCCGATGCCGGAAACGCACACGAGATATTGGAGATCGGCGACGACAAGTTTGTAGACGAGAACTACGACGTAGCAGTGGGCGGCGGAACAGTCGTGCTGACACATTGGGGCGATGGGCGCAATCACCTCTATCTCTACACCTACGACGAGGGGAAGCCTTTTGAGGGCGCCGCCAAGCTGGCGCGGCAACTAACCAAGGGCGATTTCGACGTGGGCGATGTGTACAGCGTGGATCCCGCGCGTAAAGTGGCGACCTACGCTTCAAACGAAGACAATCCGCTGGAGCAACAGATTTGGCAGGTGAGCTTCGACGGCGAGCGCAAGGTGTGGAGCGCCGGCGCAGGCTTTCATGAAGCCACCTTCGCCCCCGATGGCATTGTGTTCGCCGAAAAGTACTCGACACGCATGGACCCGCCGGAGATGCGGCTTTGCCATGGACCGGCCTCGGCCGCCGCAGCGGGCGCTTGTCACGTGTTTTGGCAGACTCACGCGCTCGATGCCTACAATCTGCGCGCGCCGGAGCAGCTTGAAGTGAAGGCGCACGAAGGAACCACGCTTTATGCCACACTGCTGCTGCCTGGGGGCAGCAGAAATCCGGCTACCGCGCCGCTGATCGTGAATCCCTACGGAGGGCCGCACGATCAGGAGGTGGTGAACGAATGGAAAAACGGACTACTCTTCGACGAATTGCTGGCGCAACACGGCTTTGCCGTGCTCCACGCCGACAATCGCGGCATGGGCAGCCGCGGGCGTGCTTTTGCGCAGGCCGCGTATCGCAACTTTGGCCCCGTACAGCTCGAGGACCAGCTGACCGTGATCGATGCGGCGCTCGAGAAGTATCCGCAACTGGACCCGAGGCGCCTGGGCTGGTGGGGATGGAGCTGGGGCGGTACGTTCACGCTCTACGCCATGACGCACTCCAGCCGCTTCAGCGCCGGCGTGGCCGTAGCGCCGGTGACCGACTGGCGCAACTACGACTCGATTTACACAGAGCGGTATTTGACCCTGCCCGCGGAGGATCAGGAGGGGTATCGCGACTTTTCCGTTGTGAACTCGGCGGCGCACCTGAAGGGGCGGCTGCTCGTGGCGCATGGAACCGGCGACGACAATGTGCACATGGAAAACACCGTGCAGTTTGTGCAGAAGCTCATTGAGGCAGGCATTCCGTTCGACCTGCAGATTTACCCGCGCAAGACGCACTCGATCGAGGGGCCGGACGTGCGCACACACCTCTACAATCGAATCCTGGCGCAGTTTGAGATGTACTTGAAGCCGGAGGCTGCGGCCAGCGGTGGCCAATAAATAGCGTTAGAGTTCGTGGTGCTTGAACAGCTCGTCTTTCTCGCGACTGGGGCACTTGGTGCACTCTAGGCAGCAGACGAGGAGCACGGCCACGCCTACCGTCACCAGAACGGCGAGAACGCTTCCATTCACTGCGAGCCAACGCATCAGATCCTGCATTTTCCTGCCACCGCTCTTGCGGGCGCTCCGCTAACAACAATCTGCCTGCAGACGACAATGCAGGGCAATAAGTTGGATGAAAATCCTAGACTAAAGGTAATCCCTAGTCGCTGTCGACGCAAGAGAGAGTCCAGTTGCAAACAAGCGAAGAAAGAGCGAATATAGTCTACGATGGCTGCGGCTTTTAATCCCGGGTTGTCTCCCGTTCCCGAGGAGTGGCCGGAAGAGCTTGCACTCCTTGGAGTTGCGGCCGATGGTACGCAACCAGAGGCGGAGGCAAAAGAGGATGCCGATGCTGCTCAGGGGCCGGATCTGAACTGGCTCTTCGTCGATTTGAACTCCTACTTTGCCAGCGTGGAGCAGGAAACGCGGCCCGAGTTGCGTGGACGTCCCGTAGGCGTGGTGCCCATGATGGCCGACACCACATGCTGCATCGCGGCCAGCTACGAGGCCAAGGCCTTTGGCGTGCGGACCGGAACGATTGTTGCCGACGCCAAAGGAATGTGCCCGGAGATTGTGCTGGTGGAAGGCCGCCACGAGCTTTACACCGAATATCATCACCGCATTGTTGAGGCCGTTGAAAGCTGCGTGCCGGTGACGGCCGTTTGCTCCATCGACGAGATGGCGTGCCGGTTGATGGGCCGCGAGCGGGCGCTTCGTGCCGCCCTGGACCTTGGCCTCCGTGTCAAACGGACAATCCGCGAGCGCGTGGGGCCGATGCTGCGCAGCTCGGTGGGCCTGGCGACGAATCGCTATCTCGCCAAAGTGGCCAGCGACATGGAAAAGCCCGACGGCCTGGTGGCGTTGCCGCTCGACATTTTGCCTGAGGCGCTGCGCGGGCTCACGCTGCGCGATCTTCCCGGCATCGGCGCACGCACCGAGAAGCGGTTGAACGAAAAAGGCATTCGCACCATGGACGATCTGCTCGCGCTCGATTGCGAGCAGGCCGGCGAGATTTGGGGATCGGTGTGGGGCGAGCGGCTGTGGCACTGGCTGCGCGGCGAAGACTTCGAAATGGCGGAGACCGAGCACCAGAAATCCATCAGCCATTCGCATGTGCTTTCTCCGGAGATGCGCACTGCGGAAGGGGCCTGGGCCGTGACGCACAAGCTGCTGCACAAAGCGGCCATGCGGCTGCGCGCGGCGGGGCTTTGGGCCAGCAACATCGGGTTGGCCATCGGCTTTGCGGTGCCGCGCAGCGAAAACATGCCGGTGAGCCGCTTCGGCGTGCCTGCGCGCGGCTGGCGCAGCGAGATCAAACTCAGCGAGTGCCAGGACAACCAGACGCTGATCGCCGCGCTACGCCGGTTGTGGGAGTCGCGGCCGGCAGGGGCGCAGTACGAGCACCCTTATTTCATCGGTGTGCAACTGAACAACCTGGTGCCCGACCGGCTGCACACACTGGCGCTCTTCGACGGCCTAGAAGACGAGAAGAGCCGCACGCGCCTGCTCGCCACCATGGACCAGATCAATGATAAGTACGGCATGAGCACGCTGGCGCCCGCTGCGATGCTGAGTGCCTACAAGGCCGCGCCCACGCGGATTGCGTTCCACAGCATTCCCGATCTCTTTTGAAGGTCTGGTTTCAGGGATCAGGGATCAGAACGAATCTGCGGGTGCCCCAGGTCCCGATTCTGGGACCTGGGATACCTCGGTCGCTCACCTACTGTTTCTTGGCTGCATCGAGCGCGCTGGGACGGAGTTTCCCGATGCGGCCATGCGGGCCGACGACAAAGGGCAGCGAGAGCGCATTCCAGTCGCGGTCGTCGTCAGGCGCTTCATGCAGCGCGAGATCGGGATGCAGCGCGCGCCATTTGCGTCCGTCATCCGTCGAAATGTCCGTGCCGTTCGGTCCCACGGTGATCCAGGTCTTGCTGGCAGCGTCGTAAGCCACGGCAGAACGGAAGCCGTGCGGCGGGGTTCGCGCGGCGTGCCAATGCTTTGAGTCATAGTTGCGGTATGCAGCCGTAGCGTCCGACTTGGTCGGTTCAGCGTAGTTGCCGCCCACCGCAATCATCGACTGGTATTCGAGAGGCTGTCCTGGATAACGCTCTTGTATAGCAACGGAAAAGACCCCAGATGAAGGCGAGCCCTGTTTCAGAGGCACCGAGTACCGCTTCCAGAGGTCTTTCACACCGTGTGGGTTTTCGTCTTGCAAGGAACAGTCGAAGCACATCCAACTCTCCGAGAGCATGAAGATGGATGCGCCCCCGGTGCCGCCAGCCCCGAAAATCGGCCCGTCAAAAAATGTGAGAGAAGAGTTACTTGCGGCGAAAACACCTTGCGTGCCGGATCGCACACGCAGACCTCGATTAAACCACCGATACCATTCCTCGCCATCGTTTTTTCTGCTGAATAACGTGAACATTCCGCCTACCGGATCGCCTAGAAGCCAAATTATCCCGTTGCCATCACGGCGCACAGCGTCCCAAAACCCATATTTATCCGGATTCGTAAACACCAGCTTCCACGTCTGGCACCCGTCGGTCGTTTTGTAGAGCCGTGACAAATCGCCCTTTCCGCTCGACATCACAATCGCTGTGTTGGCGTCGAAGGCCTGGACGCCGCGGAAATCCAGATGCTCGGCGCCGGGTGGAATGGAACACGCCTGCCACAAATAGCCGCCGTCTTCGGTCCGCAGAACCGTTCCGTTCGTGCCCGAGGCCCACGCCACTCCGCCGCCCACGTTGTCGATGCCGCGCAGGTCGGCCGTTGTGCCCGAGCGCTCGATCTCCCACTGCGCCTGAGCCGCGCCGAAGGCGAACAATAGAAACGCGAGCAGCCAAGCGTACCTTTGCATGGCCACCAGTTTACGGCGTGCCCGTCATCAGGTCCACAAACATCTTCTGGAAGCGCGCGAGATCGAGGTCGAGCTGCGCGTGGACGAGGCGCACGCCGGTGGCAGGCTTCAGCTTCTCGGGCCAGGTGAGAGTGTCGCCGTAGCTGGGGCCGTGGCTCAGATCCACATCCATATAAAGAATTTGCTCCTTGGTGATGAGCGTGGGGTCGATCCACGCGCAGGCGGCCAGCTCGTCCCACATGTAGAAGCGCGGCTGGCTCCAGGCGGCGATGTAGCGAGCGGCGGGCGACTGCGACTTCGAAATCGCGTCGAGCATAGCCTGCGTAAACGGCGCCTTGATGGAGACATCGACGGTGGTGGCGTCGATGCGCGGCCAATCGGCGTGCAGGACGATGTGCGCGGCCTCGGGATCGAACCAGAAATTGAACTCGTGGCGGGGATCGGTGGCGAATTCGGGATCGGCGGTTTGCGGATTGAGGCTGCCGCCCATGAAGACGATGCCCTTGGTGAGCGCGGCGAAATCAGGATCGATGGAAATGGCCAGGGCGATGTTGGTGAGCGGGCCTGCGGCGTAGATGGTCGCCTGGTGCGGATGCGCGCGCACCTGCCGGATGAGGAAATGCGCGGCGTCTTCGTCGAGGGGCTTGGTGGTGGGCAGTCCCTCGGGCATGGGCGGAATCTCGTAGGGACCGTGCGATTCGAACTTTGCGGGAGCGGCAGGCGCGGCGCCGGCGGCGGTAGCGGCAGACATCGCAGGCGCGCGGCCCCACGCGCCCAGCCACGTGACTTTGCCGTCGAGCGCCGTTTCAATGCGCGTCTCTTCCTGGGTGCGGACGAGCGGAAACACGGCGCCGCGAGCTACGGGAACGCCGGCGTGGCCAGTCAGCTCCAGCATGCGCAGGGTGTGCAGGGTCTCCTCGTCGCGCCAGGCGTTGCCAGTAGCGATGGTGATACCCAACACCTCGACGTCAGGCGACTGCAGGAGCGCCAGCATGGCCATCTGATCGGAGCCGCCGGGGCCGGAGCCGTCCTCGTCGATGAGGACCAGGCGCTTTTGCGCCGGAAGCAGCGTTACGCTTACCGCCAGCAGCAGCGCGACAAATGCTTTTCTCATAGTCGTATATTTTGGCACACCTCCGGGCTCATTGCCCGGCAGTATCGTCAGTGCGCTTTATTGACGCCGGAAACCGGTTCGCTGACCCCGGCCTTCTCCGCGTCCAAAGCCTCTGGGCTTGAACTGCGGCGTCACGGGCAGGTCGGTTTTGCCTTCAGGATAGATCACGAGAAAGCGGTCTTGCCCTTCGCCAACGCTGGCGCTTTCAACGCCCTGGAGCGACCGGCAAACCAGGTGCAGCTGGCGCCGCTCGTGGCTGTTCATGGGCGGAAAGCTGTACGGGATTCCCGACTGGCGGACCTTTTCCGCAGCGGTTTCGGCAGCCAGGCGCAGCTCCTGGGCGCGGAGGGCTTTGAAGTTGCCAGCGTCGAAGCTAATCAGGTTGTGCTCGTGGTGATCCAGACGAAGCATCTGAGCGGCCAGGGTTTCGAGTGCGCGCAGCATTTCCCCATTGCGCTGGATGACGAGAGGCACATCGGGGCCGGCCAGCTCCACGTTGAGCAAGGGCGTCGCGCCGCCCTCCGCATCGGGCTTTCCATCGCCCGCCGAGATGCGGTACTTCAGGCGCATTCCGCCCAGCTTGTTCAGGGTGTTAAGAAAATCGGCAACTTTTCGGGCGGCTTGCTGCAGGTCGTCAATGGGCATAACAGACAAGTATCGCAGAGACGGGCAAGGATGGGGAGCGATTTCCTGAAATCCATTCCCCTTCGGCAAACGCAGCCGCGCCGCTCCCGTTTCTTCTCAGACCTCATTGATCACAAGGTCGTCCGCTTCTATGGCGGCGCTCTTAGGTACTTCATTTCAGCTAAAATTCAGTTTTGCCTAGTATGCTTCTAGTGTGAACGGAAAAGACGTAACTCGTTGCGTCATGAGACGGTGCGGCCACGCACTCCTGGCCTCGGCTACCGTCTTTCTTTTTCTTCTGCTTCCGGCTTTTGCAGCCTACGCTCAGGGGCAAGCCAGCACAGCCTTCGCGGACTCCTCCACTGCCGGCAAGCCGGTGGTCGTCACGCTCGACGACGCGATTCGCTTGGCGGAGGCGAGCGAGCCTGCCTTTGCCGCTGCCGCTGCCACGAGCCGCAGCGCGGACCTGGACCGCTCGATCGCGCGCTCCGGCCTCTTCCCCAATGTGTCCTATTACAATCAGGGGCTTTACACTGAGCCCAACGGCGCGCACGGCCAAGTGGGCCAGGTATCCGACACAGCGGATCTGCCCAAGTTCATCGCCAACAACGGTGTCAGGGAATACTTCAGCCAGGCGATTGTGAACGAAACGCTGGGCATGGTGCCGATTGCGGGCATGCGCCGCGCCGATGCATCCGCCGCCATGGCCAGCGCGGAGCGGGAGATTGCGCGCCGTGGGCTGGTGGCCGCAGTAACCCGTTTGTTTTACGGCTCGCTCGCCGCGGACCATAAGCTCATTGTCGCCGGGCAGGCGAGCCAGGAGGCCGCCGATTTCACCCGGCTGACCACCGAGCGAGAGCAGGCACGCGAAGCCGCACACGCTGACGTGGTTAAGGCGCAACTCGTCGAGCAGCAGCGCGACCGCGACCTCGAAGATGCGCGAGTGGCTGCGGAAAAAGCGCATTTGGAACTGGGCGTGCTGCTGTTCTCCGATCCTCGTACGCCCTGCACGCTTATTGCACCGGAGTCCGCACCCGCGCTGGCCTCGAAGGAAGACGTAGAGCAGGCCGCGGTTCGAAACAATCCTGAGCTGAAGAGTGCGCTCGCCAGTTTGGCCGTGAGCAACGCCGATGTCCAGGCGGCATGGGGCGCCCTGCTGCCTAACGTGGGCCTCAACGTAACCTACGGCATCGACGCGCCGCAATTCGCGGCCAACGGACCTGACGGGGTGCGCAATCTGGGTTACTCGGCCAGCCTGACGGTGAACATTCCCGTGTGGGACTGGCTGGCGAGCGAGAACAAGGTGAAGCAGAGCCAGATTCGCCGCGACGCCGCGCAGGTGGCCCTCACCAACACGCAGAGGCGGCTCATCGCGCAACTGGAAGAGGCGTACTCAGAGGCACAGGCAACGCGCGACCAGCTCGCGTCGCTCGACCAGAGCGTGTCCACCGCCGCTGAGAGCCTCCGCCTCACTAAACTGCGCTACACGGGCGGTGAAGCTACAGTGCTCGAAGTCGTGGACGCGGAAAACACCTACGTGAGCGCGGAAAACGCGCGCGAAGACGGCCGCGTGCGCTATGAGACCGCGCGGGCCGTTTTGCAAACGATTGCGGGAACGATGTGAAGAACAGGGATTAGGGAAAAGTGAGCCGCACGATGAGCGAATCGATCAACGCGAACGCACCCGGACCAACGCGCCTGACGTTGTTGACCGCGCTGGCGCTCCTTCTCGCCTTGCTGCCTGGTTGCAAGAATGCTGCCGCGCCGGCGGTGCAGGTCACCGTGCAGGCCCAGCATCCGGTGCAGGGGCCAATCGCCGAGCAAATTGCCGCCGACGCCATTCTGGCGCCGATCGCCGAGGCCGCGATTGAGCCCAGAATTAACGCCCCGGTCAAAAAATTCTATGTCCAGCGCGGAGAAAAGGTGAAGGCAGGCGAGCTGCTCGTCACACTCGAAAACGCCGACCTGACGGCCGCCGCCATGGACAACAGAGGATCGCTCGAAGCGGCCCAGGCAGCCTATGCCACGGCCACAAAAGCGCAGGTACCGGAAGACACGCTCAAGGCCGAGTCGGACCTGGCCGCGGCCAAGGCGAATCTGGATTTGAACAAGAGCATTGTAAAAAGCCGCAAGGAGTTGTTCGCCGAGGGGGCGATTCCGGGCCGCGACCTCGACACCGCCGAGGCCGCGTTGGTGCAGGCGCAAGCTACGTACGATGCAGCCGCCAAGCATCTGGAGTCGGTGCGAAGCGTCAGCCGCGAGGCCGCGCTTAAGGCGGCGAAGGGCCAACTCACTTCGGCCGAAGGCAAGTCCAAGGGCGCCGAGGCGCAGGTCGGCTATTCCGAGATTCGCAGCCCTATCGACGGAATCGTCACTGATCGGCCCTTATTCGCCGGCGAAACCGCTCCCGCCGGTACGCCATTGATCACTGTGATGGATACCTCCGTGCTGCTGGCCAAGACACACATCGCGCATAGCCTTGCGGTGCAATTGAAGGTGGGGGGCACGGCTGAAGTGCATGTGCCGGGAGTGGCCGATCCGGTGCCGGCCATTGTCTCCATGGTCAGCCCCGCGCTCGACCCCGGCTCGACCACCGTCGAGGTCTGGTTGAAAATCGACAACAAGTCCGGGAAGCTCAAAGTGGGAGCGCCGGTACAGGTGTCGATCACCGGCAAGACCGTCGCCCAGGCATGGAAGGTGCCCGACGCCGCCATCGTGACGGCGGACGATGGCTCGAAGTCGGTGATGGTGGTGGGTAGTGACGGCGAGGCGCATCGCAGGCCCGTGACCCTGGGCATTGACGACGGCACGAACGTGCAGGTCGTCAGCGGCCTTGCGGCCACGGACCTCGTCATCACCCGCGGCGCCTACGCGCTGGACGAAGGCACCAAGGTGAAGATCGGCCCTGCCGCCGGTGACCAGGACACGGGCAGCGGAGGAAGCGACTGATGCCCGCCGAAGCTCGCGATTCCAGCCGGAGGCCCTTCTGGTTGGCCCGGTCCACACGCACCATCTTTTTCTTTGCCGCCCTGCTCACGCTGGCCGGCATCTACCTCTCGTTTCAGGTGCCGATCTCCGTTTTCCCTGACGCAAACTTTCCCCGCGTCATCATCGGCGTCGACAACGGCGTGATGCCGGTCGAGCAGATGGAAGTGACCATCACGCAGCCCATCGAGAATGCGGTCAACTCCGTTCCTGGGCTTGAGTCCGTGCGCTCCACCACCAGCCGCGGCTCTGCCGAGGTGGACCTGTTCTTCAACTGGAACGTGGACATGGTCCTCTCGCTGCAAATGGTGGATTCAGCGCTCGCGCAGGTGCAGCAGACGCTCCCCCCCACAGCCCGCATTACCACCAACCGCCTCACCTTCGCCACCTTTCCCATCCTTGGCTACAGCCTCACGTCCGACACGGTTCCCGAGACCCGGCTATGGGAGATCGGCACCTATGATTTGAAGCCGCCGCTAAGCCGCGTCGAGGGCGTCAGCACGGTGCTTGTACAGGGCGGGCAGGTGCCGGAATTTGCCGTCGCGCCCAACCCGGCCCTGCTGCATGCCACCGGAGTGACCGTCACAGACGTGGTAAACGCTATCAACGCTTCCAACATTGTGCAGTCGCCCGGTCTTTACACGGCAAATCATCAGTTGATCCTGGGCCTCGTGGGCGCGCAGGTGCACGACCTCGCCGCGCTGCGCCAGCTTGTTGTCAAGACCACGCCGGCCGGCGCCCCCGTGCGCCTCAGCGACGTGGCTACCGTCGAACCGTCCACCATGCCGGTTTATACGGTCGTGACCGCGAACGGCAAAAACGCGGTGCTCCTGAGCATCATGCGGCAGCCTTCCTCGAACACCGTGGCCGTGGCCGATGCCGTAGCCAGCGAAGCTGCCGAGCTCCAGAAAAAGCTGCCGCCGGGCGTCAAGCTCGAGCTCTTTTACGACCAGTCGCAACTTGTGCGCAACTCCATCGCCAGCGTGCGCGACGCCATCTTCATTGGCCTCGTTCTGGCATGCGTGATTCTCTTCCTCTTTCTGCGCGACTGGACCTCGTCGCTCATTGCGGGTCTCGTGATTCCCGTTACTGTCGCCGTCACCATCGTGGCGCTGTGGCTGATTGGCGAGAGCTTCAACCTGATGACGCTCGGCGGCATGGCTGCGGCCATCGGCCTGGTGATTGACGACGCCATTGTGGTGGTTGAAAACATCGTGCTGCATCGTGACTCCGGAGAGCATCGCGGCGAAGCGGTGCGCAAAGCGCTCAAAGAGATCACCACACCGCTGGTCTTTTCCACCATTACACCCGTGGTTGTCTTTCTGCCGCTGGTCTCAGTCAGCGGCGTTACGGGCATCTTCTTCCGCGCGCTGGCCATCACCATGACCGCTGCACTGCTCACCTCGCTGGCGCTGGCGCTCACCTGGACGCCCGGCCTGAGTTACGTCTTGCTGCGTGAAGATCCCAACCGCGCGGCGCGCCACGCCGGCGCCGGCCCCATCCTCACGCGTGTTCTCGATGTGCATCGGCGAGTTCTGGAACGGGCACTCGCCAAGCCTCTTTGGGCCGGTGGAATCGGCCTTTTGCTAGTCCTCGCCACCTGGGGCGGTTACAAGTTGCTCGGTACCAACCTGCTGCCGGAAATGGACGAGGGCGGCTTCATTCTCGACTACATCATGCCGGCCGGTAGCTCGCTCGCCGAGACCAACCGCGTGCTCGAAGACGTCACGCGCATCCTCCACTCTATTCCCGAAGTCGAAAACACCTCACGGCGCACCGGCCTGCAATTGGGCCTGGCCACGGTTACCGAGGCCAACACCGGCGATTTTACGGTGAAGCTCAAAGCAAAACGCAACCGCTCCGTCTGGGACGTGATGGATGAGGCGCGCGCCCGCATCAAGGCGAGCCATCCAGAGATCGACATCGAGCTCACGCAGGTCTTGCAGGACAATATCAACGATCTCTCCAACGCGCCTGAGCCAATCCAGATCAAGATCTTCTCCAACGATGCCGCGCTGCTCAACCAACTTGGCCCGCGCGTCGCCGATGCGATCAAAAACATCCCCGGCGTCGTCGATGTCGCGAATGGAATCGAAAACACCATCAGCGGCCCCGCCACAAACTTTCAGGTCGATCCCGTCGTCGCCTCCCGGATGGGCTTTACTCCCGCCGAAGTCTCTGACGACGCAACTTCCATCCTCGACGGAATCACCACCAGCCCGCTCATCGCCAACGGCCGTGCGTACGCCATCCGCGTGCGCCTTTCAGATGAGCATCGCAGCTCGCTCATGGCCATTGAAGACACCGTCTTCAATAGCGCCTCAGGCCGCACGGCTACCCTTGCCTCGCTCGCCGACATCCAGCAGTTGCCGCCGCAGAACGAAATCCAGCGCGAAGACCTGCAAAGCCTAGTCGAAGTCACAGCCGATCTCGAGGGCTCGAACCTGGGTGGAGTCATGCAGAATGTGCAGCAGGCAGTAACCGCCCTGCATCTTCCTGCATCCGTACGCATCGAGTACGGAGGCACCTACCAGCAACAGCAGCAATCCTTCAGTGACTTGCTGCGGGTGCTCGTGTTAGCGCTGGCGCTGGTCTTCGGCGTGCTTTTGGCTGAGTTCCGCAACTTCCCCGCGCCGGTTGCCATTCTTGCCTCGTCGGTGCTTTCCATCTCCGGCGTCATTCTGGCCCTCCTTGTCACCGGCTCCACGTTCAACGTCGCGTCGTTCATGGGGCTCATCATGGTCATCGGCATCGTGGCCAAAAATGGCATTCTGCTGCTCGACGCCGACGAGCGCTTTCGCGCAGAGGGAGCTTCGGCACGCGAGGCCATGCTGCACGCGGCGCAACGCCGCTTGCGCCCCATCGTCATGACCGCTCTGGCCGCCGTCTGCGGGATGTTGCCGCTGGCCTTCGCCCTCGGCGCCGGCTCGCAGATGCTGCAACCGCTGGCCATCGCTGTCATCGGCGGCCTCACCATCTCCATGGTTCTCTCGCTCGTCATCACGCCGCTGGTCTACTTCCTGCTCACGCGGCATCGCGCGGCGCCACCTGACCAGACCGCATAACCTCGGATCGCCCATGGGAAAATGGACCTATGCCGCTGACAGATCCCATCGTGCTTACTGCCGCGGAAGCGCGAGTTCTTGGCGCACTGGCCGAAAAGGCCGCGACCACACCGGAATACTATCCGCTCTCCCTCAACGCGCTCATCAACGCCTGCAACCAGCGCTCGAACCGCGAGCCGGTGATGAAGCTGGACGAAGACGATGTGCGCCAGGCGTTGCACGGTCTCGAAGACAAGGGGCTGGCAGGGCGCGCCCGCTCGACCGACGGCCGCGTGACGAAATACGAACATTGGCTGGGCGAGGCTTTCAATTTCAGCCGCGCCGAAGAAGCGCTGGTGTGCGTGCTGCTGCTGCGCGGGCCGCAGACCACTGGAGAGTTGCGCGGGCGCACGGAGCGAATGCATCGCTTTGAAGAAGTTGCCGATGTGCTGGCCGGGTTGCAGAAGCTGATAGAGCGCGAGCCGCCGCTGGCTGCGGTGCTGCCGCGCCATCCGGGCACCAAGGAGCCGCGCTATGCGCATCTGCTATCGGGGCCGGTGGAATCGATCGTGCTTGGCGCGGGCAAACCGGCAGCCGGCGGCGACGAAGCCACGCGGGACGAGCGCATCGCGCAGTTGGAAGCGGATGTGGCCTTTTTGCGGCAGGAAGTGGGCGCACTGCGGCAGAAGGTGGACAGCCTTGGCGGGGATTGAGGGATTACGCTGCCGACTGCGTGGAGAATCGCCCGCCCGAAGCTACTCCACCCGACCCAGGCATACCGCAAACCATCCATTCTTGTCGGTCCAGCGTGCCGCCGGCGCAAAGCCTGCCTCGGCCAGCAGTGATTCCGCCTGGCCGGGTTGGAATTTGTAGCTGTTTTCGGTGTGGATGGTTTCGCCCGCCGCAAAATCCACTTCCAGATGGAGCGCCGCGAGACGCACGCGTTGCGCCAGACGGCTCACAAGGTGCATCTCGATGCGCGAAGCGGCGACGTTCCACAGCGGTAGGTGCGCGAATGCCTCCGGGTCGAAGTCCGCGTCCAATTCGCGGTTGAGGCGCGCGAGCAGGTTGCGGTTGAAGGCCGCAGTCACGCCAGCCGCATCGTCGTAGGCCGCGAGAAGGATGGAATCCTTTTTCACAAGATCTACGCCCAGCAGGAAGCTGTCGCCGGTTTTGAGTCCGGCGCGCACCCGCTGCAATAGCTCCGCTGCTTCGTTCGGCTCAAAGTTGCCGATGCTGGAGCCGATATAGAGCACCAGTTGGCGCTCGCCGCCGCGAGGCCGATCAAGATGGAAGCTGTGCCCGTCGCCGTGGGTGTAGTCCATCACGCGCGGTGTAACGGTGACGCCGGGGATCTCGCGCCCGATCCGCTCGCAGGCGCCGTCGAGGGCGCTCGCGGAGACGTCCACGGGTTCGTAGAGGACCGTTCGCTGGCGCTCGACGGCCGCCTTGAGCAAGAGGCGCGTCTTCTCAGCCGAGCCCGCGCCTAGCTCCGCGATGCGCAGACGCACGCCGTCTGCCGCCTGCGCGATGATCGCTCCAGCGTTTTGGGCGAAGATTTCGCGCTCGGTGCGCGTGAGGTAGTACTCGGGTAATTCGGAAATCGCCTCGAAGAGTTGCGAGCCGGCCTCGTCGTAAAACAGCCAGGGCGGGAGGCGCTTGCGCTGGGATGCGAGGCCCTGGCGCACCGCCGCGGCGACGTGTTCATCGATTTGTTGGGCTACTGCAGGGGAAGCTGCTGCGCTCATGTACCTTCAGTTGGATGCGGCTCAATGAGATTACGACGCCAGCCGGATGCCGGAAAATTGCCATCGCGTCTCCGGCGCAAAGAAGTTGCGGTAGCTTGCGCGGATGTGAAGGGCCGGCGTGATACATGATCCGCCGCGAAGAACCATCTGCCCGCTCATGAATTTGCCGTTGTACTCGCCCAGCGCGCCGTTGAGCGGACGAAAGCCCGGATAGCCGAGGTAGGCGCTCGCTGTCCATTGCCAGCAATCGCCGAAGTACTTCGTACCGTTCTCGTTTTGGACGAGATCAGTGGTAGGCGCGGGCATGAGGCGTCCCAAGTCCAGCAGATTTCCTCCCACCGGTTGGCCTTGGGCCGCGGCCTCCCACTCGATCTCCGTGGGCAGCCGGCGGCCGGCCCATCGCGCGTAGGCGTCGGCCTCGTAGAAACTCACCTGGCTCACCGGTGTCGCTTCAAGCTGTTCGAGTGGCAGTTCGCCGCGCAGCGTAAACACGCTCCACGCGCCGTCTTTTTCTGTCCAATAGAGGGGCGCGCGCCAGCCGTTCGCTTTCACCGCGTCCCAGCCCGCCGATAGCCAGAACTCTGGTTTGCGGTAGCCACCATCGGCCATAAACTCCGCATACTGGCCGCAAGTGACCAGGCGGTTCGCGAGCGCATACGGCTCAAGCCAGACGCGATGGCGCGGCAGTTCGTTATCGAAGCAGAAGCCGCGGCCCTCGTGGCCGACGTCGCGCAGGCCACCCTCAAGCTCCCGAAATTCCATCACCGGGCTTCGCGGTACGGCCTTGCCTTCTTGTTCCTTCGGTCCCCCGGTCCCTCGTTCTCTGTATTTCGGCCGCAGCGGATTCGTGAAAAAGGCGTGCAGGATGTCGGTGAGCAGCAGTTCCTGGTGCTGCTCCTCGTGGTTCGCGCCCAGCTCGATGCGGCGCAGCGCCTCTGCCTCCGGCTCACGCTCCAGCAGACGCTCCATTGCCGCATCTACATGCTCGCGGTAGCGCAGCACCTCGTCGAGGCCCGGCCGCGAAAACGAGGATCGCAGCCGTTTCTCGGGAAATGCCGAGAAACTCTCGTAATAGCTATTGAAGAGCCACGCGAAGTCTGCGTTGAAGACCCGGTAATCAGGCAGAAACTCCCGCAGCACGAACGACTCGAAGAACCACGTGGTGTGGGCCAGATGCCATTTGGCGGGAGATCCCTCGGGGCACGACTGCACCATCATGTCCTCGGGCGTAAGCGGTTCGCAGATGTTCATCGTTTGCCGGCGTGCGTCGCTAAACCGCTTGGCAAGAGTAGCTTGCAGGATCGGGGAAGTGGTTGCGCTCAAGGGAATCCTCCCGTCTTGAGTGAGTTTAGACGATTTTCGTGAAAATGACTGCCTTTTTGGGGTCCCCGGAATGCGGCAATCATCTTTAGAAGATGACGATCAAATGCCGTGCGTCACAGAAAACCTATAAAAATAGTGCGATACCTATGGACAATTGCCGGTTTTAGTGCAGGATTTAGCTGCCCGGGCGACGACGGATGTGCCCTGGACTTTGCTCTGCAATGGTGCTCTAATTTCAGCGGACGATGTTGGACGTTTGTCGCCCCCTGGTTCCTTCGACAGGAGGGAATATGTCCAAGTGCATGAAAATCAACCGGATTTTGCTTCTGGCACTGCTGTTGATTTCGGTTGGTGTAGTTCCACAGGCTTTGCTGGCCCAGATGGCAAACCAGGCCCAGGCACCAGCCGCAGCCTCCTCACCCACCCCCGCCTCAACTACTCAGCCATTGACAGCCGAGGAAATCGGCGATTCCCTGATGGCCCACCAGCGATATCAGGCGGCGATTGCGGAGTATGGCAAGGCGCCGCAGATGTCGGCGGCGATATGGAATGAGATGGGCATCGCCTACCAGATGATGTTCAACGCAAAGGACGCCACGCGCTGTTACAGGGAATCGCTCAAGCTGAATCCTGGCGACTCGCAGGTCTGGAACAACTTGGGCACGGTCTATGCCTCGGAAAAGGCGTACGGGCAGGCAGACCGCATGTACCACAAGGCTCTCAAGATCGACCCGCGCTCCGCAATCATTCTCAAAAACCTTGGCACCAATCTGCTGGCGGAGCATAAGTACAACAAAGGCTGGGAGGCTTATCGGCAGGCGGTTGCCATCGATCCGCAGATCTTTGCCGACCACGGCGGCCCATCGGTTGAGAATCCGTCAAATGTACAGGAGCGCGGCGCGATGAACTACTACATGGCAGCGGGCTGTGCGAGCGCCGGCTACACCGACTGCGCTCTTGAGTATCTTCGCAGGGCGCTGGATGAGGGATTTGTCACCCGCAAGAAAATCGCATCTGACAGCGAGTTTGCCAGCCTGCGCAGCAATCCCGCCTTCCAGCAGTTGATTGCCGAACAGCGCACCCAATAATTTCAAGCTAAAAGCACTTCCTCGTTTAGGTACTCCTGCGGCGGCGCACCTCGAGAATAATTTTCACTTTTCCTCGCAGCCGTTTAGAGGTTTAAAACTTCGCAAGAGAGCAGTACGACATCGAACAGTTGGAACAGTGAATCGCACCTTCGATTCGTGCTCCAGGGGGTAAGATGTTGAGGCTCAATGGATATGTCTGTCTGCCAGTGCTGGCGCTGGCGGCGAGCGTACTATTTTCCCAGGACGCTCCAACCGCTGTTCGTCAGCGAGCTCTGCTTCACCCACCTTCAACATTTGCGTCCGCCACCGCCACCAATCCGCGCCAACTGACCCCCGTTGAGACGGGCGACGCATTGCTCCTAAAGCACCGCTACCAGGCGGCCATCGCGGCTTATGCGAAATCGCCGAGTATGACAGCGGGCATCTGGAACAAGATGGGCATGGCTAACGAGTTGATGGCCAACCTGGATGAAGCGGTCCGGTGCTATAACGAATCGCTCAGGCTGGACCCGAACTTCGCAATCTACTACAAGAATTTCGGCACGAATCTGATCGCAGAGAAGAAGTATCGGGAGAGCTGGGAAGCTTACAAGCAGGCATTGGCTCTCGATCCCGGAATCTTTTCAGAAGACGATTACAGGACGGTCGGAACTCCGGCCGCAGTGCACGACCGCGGACCGATGTACTATTACATGGCGCTGGCCTGTGTGTGCGCCGGACAAAACAGCCGCGCTCTCGATTATCTCCGCAGCGCGATGAACGAGGGCTTTATCGAGCCTGAGAAGATCGCTTCCGACAAGGAGTTCGCGGCGCTAAGCGGCGACCCCGGGTTCAAGAGACTTCTCGCTGAAGAATCCAGGCAGTAGGGCTTTATTTCAATCTCAACGGCGCTGGTCAGAGCGGGACCAGAGTAAACATGTCCTTGCGTTCGGTTGCGAAAGGTGGCTTTTTCTCGAGGAAAGAGCCACTTGGCTGATGTGCTTCCGGGATGCATCGACTCTGGTTCCGCTGAACGCGCTCCCGTCGTCTCTTGCGAGGCTTCGCGCGTCTATCTGGTAGGCCTGTGTTTCGGCCGCCAATAGCGGTTCCAGGGCTACTGTACCCCGAAGCCGGCACACCCAAGTCGATGCGACCGACAGGGAGCAGCGACCTTGAAGACACTCAAAATGAGTTTAGGTGCCCGGAAACCGCCGTAGGAGATGGTATGAAGACCCACCTGTTGTCCGCGTTCGTCGTTGCTGCTGCTCTCGCTGCCACAGCTTTTGCTCAGGATGCCGGCTCCCCGCCGCCATCCGGCCAGAATTCCGGACGGAATTCCGGCCCGGGAAATGGCGGAGGCTACGGCCAGCGCGGCGGCCGCGGCGGCGGCATGGGTATGATGGGCCGCGGCCTGATGGGCACCGTGACTGAGGTTGCAGCAGACCACTACACCATCAAGACCGACGCGGGCGACGTGTACACCGTCCATTTCAGCGCCAACACCCGCATTGTCAAACAGGGAGCCGGCATGCGCGGGCCCGGTCGCGGGGGTGGTGGCCAGGGCGCGGGTGGAGGCGGCGGTTACGGCCAACGTGACGGCTACGGCGCAGGCAATCCCCCGCAGCAGCTCAAGCCCTCTGACATCAAGGTGGGCGACGTGATCGGCGTCATGGGCGAGATTGACGCGACAGCTAAGTCCGTCGGCGCCACGGTGATTGCCCAAGTTGACCCCGAGCGCGTGAAGCAGATGCGCGAGATGGAGGCCAACTTTGGCAAAACCTGGCTGCAAGGCAAAGTGACGGCCATCAACGAAACGGAGATCACCCTCACTGGCACGCTCGACAACGCTCCTTACACCGTTGTCGCTGATGAAAACACCACCTTCCGCAAGCGCCGCGACCCTGTGACCCTAGCCGACATTCAGGTGGGTGACACCATACGCGTCGAGGGCGCCATGAAGAATGGAGTCTTTGCCGCGGTCAGCGTAAACGTAGGCGGCATGATGGGCGGTGAAACGCCTACTGTCCCGCGCAGCGCGCCGCCACAGTAGCGCCTTCCAGGATTTGATCGCAAAAGCGCAGGGCTCCGGCCGCCCGGAGCCCTGCACGCAAGTTATGCTATGCCGTCCATGAGACTGCTTGCCTTATTCGATCGATTTCAGGCTCCAGGCTCCATTGACTAGCGTAAACGTAGCCAGGCGCTTCGTGCTCAGCGTGTTGCCGGGGTCGTGCGCCATGGTTTTGAGCGCTTCCGGCAGTCCATCCAAAGTCACTTCTTCAGTGAACGTCACTGTCTTGTCGTCGACCAGATTCTGGATTTCGCCGAGATTGCTCGCCTTAAGGTGACTGCTGACCAGGGGCAGGACAGTGATCGCATATTGCGCATCGTATGGTTTGGAAGGCCGCCACTGGATCGTATCTCCGCCGGTGGCCAGTTTCAGCACTTTTTTCCCGTCGGGGGTTAGGGCAAAGTCGGCCCAGTACCCGTTCGGATAGCGTTTGGTCCCGGCCCAGTACTTCGCCTTGACCCCCTGCTGCATTCCCTGGTCGCCGACCCAGATACTGTATGGCGTGGCGGGAGTGGCATCGTACTTGGCCTGAATCAAGGTCAATGCCTGGGCCTGCGTTAACGGGGGCGCCGATTTGCAGCCCGCAGTCCACAGTCCCGCACCCAATAGAACCAACACTCCCAAAGCCTGCATCCTTACTGCGTTTTTCACGTTTCCTCCGTACATCGCTTCAAACGGCCTGAATTGCTTTGCTTCGCCATTTTTCTCTTACTTTCCTCTGCTGTCAATGGAGTTGCAAGTGACCACGCTCACAGGTGGTGGTGCAAAAGGCGGGACTCGTCAACGCAACGTTATAGAAGGCTGGTTGCCGATTCATCGGACAACGCGGAATTGGCAGGGTAAAAGCTCAGAACGGCGTCGCCCTGCTTGAGCTGACGCACGCGTTTCAGGTTGCCGTACTGCTCGTCGAGCGCCTGCTTGCGCGCGTGTTCCGCCACGACGAGCGCGCCGGGCGCAAGAAGTGCGGCAGCGGATCCGCCCAGCAGTCCCAACGTGGATGTGTACTCCTGCTCCTCATCGTACGGAGGGTCGAGAAACACTACTTCGTAGCGTTCTTGTCTTGGACTGGCTTTTGCGGCAATGCGCAGAAACGCTCCCACGCTGCCCGGATAAATGCGGAAACCGTTGCCGATCCCCAGGCGCTCCAGGTTGCCTCGCAGCACCTTGAGAGCCGCCGGGGCGCGTTCGACAAAGGTGACATGCACGGCCCCGCGGCTGAGCGCCTCAATGCCCACCGCGCCCGAGCCGGCGTACAAATCAAGAAATGCCGCGCCCTGCACGCGCGGCGCGAGCACGTTGAAGAGCGTCTCGCGCAGGCGGTCGCTGCTGGGCCGCGTGCTCAACCCCGGCGGAGCTTTGAGCGGGCGCGAGCGATACGATCCGGCAATGATGCGCATCGATTACGAGCATAAAGCAGTTTACAGTCCCTGGCTCGCAGTCCTGAGTTCAGAGTTCTTGGCTCACAGCCCCAGGCTCTCCGCCATTACCTGTAGGCCTGTGAACTGCGAACGAAGAATTGTGAACTGCTTGCCCCCGACCCTCTACAATCGAACCATGCGCGGTTGGTCAATTCCGCTGGGCCGATGGATGGGCGTAGAGATGCGCGTCCATATCTTCTTCCCGCTCCTGGTCCTGGTGCTGTTCGCTATCAGCGGCGGGGACGGCTGGCCCCGTGGATTAGCCGTCTTTGTTCTACTTGTGGCGGCTGTGGCGGTGCGCGAGACGGCGCGGCTGCTGGTTGCGGCCTGGATGGGATTGCGGTTGCGCGCCATTCTGCTGCTGCCTATTGGCGGCTTGTTTGCCTACGCCAACCCCGCGAGCCAGGAAAACGCCAACAGGGGCGGCGGACAGTTTGCCCTGGCGCTGGCCGGCCCGCTGGCAAACCTGGGCGCGGCGCTTGCCGCAGCCGGCGCCATTCTGGGCGCCAGCGGCGATGTGCGGCTGTTCGACCAGCCATTTATCACCCCAGCCCATCTTCTGCGCAGCCTGGTCTGGACGCAGGCTTTTCTGGGACTGCTGCATCTGTTGCCTGCTTATCCGCTGGATTGCGGGCGGATAGTTCGCAACAGCCTTGCCCGCAAGCACGGATTTGGCCCCGCAGGCCGCGCGGCCGCAGGCGTGGGCCAGGCGCTGGCCCTAATCGCCATGCTGGGCGGAATGCTGCTGCACGATCCCTGGCTAATTCTCACCGGCTTCTTCATTATGATCGGCGCGCAGGTTGAGGATCAGGGCGTGTTTTTCCAATCCGTCGTCGATACTGTGCGCATGCGCGAGGTGATGCTTACCGACTTTGCCACGCTGTCGCCCTCTGACACGCTGGCCGACGCCTTACACCGCTGCGTGCATTCGCTGCAGGAGGATTTTCCCGTGGTGCGCGGCCCGCAACTGGTGGGCATCGTCTCGCGGCAGCGGATTGTGGACGCGCTGCGCAACGACGGCAATGGCTATGTGCAGTCGGTCATGTCGCGCGCCTTCCAGGTGGCGCGGCCTGAGGACACGCTGGGCACCACCATCCGCCGCCTGACTGCGGGCCACGGCCTGCCGCTGATTCCAATCACGGAGAGCGGGCGCGTGGTGGGCATTGTGAGCGTGCAGAACCTGATGAGCTCCATGTCGCTGCTGGCCGAGCAGCGGCGCATCGAACGCCGGGAATCGGAAAACTGAAGGCTCGTATGACGGAGGAAGAGCAGCTTCTCGCGTCACCACTCGCGGCGAATTTGGCTCCGGGCCTCTACCTGGTTGCTACTCCCATCGGCAATCTGGGCGACATGACGTTGCGCGCGCTCGATGTGCTGCGCGGGGTGGATCGCATCGCCTGCGAAGATACGCGCCAGACGCAAAAGCTGCTCAATCATTTTCAAATCGCCAAGCCCACAGTTAGCTGCCACGAGCACAACGAGCACACCCGTGCCACGGAACTAATCCAGAACATAAGGGCCGGGAAGGCCATCGCGCTCGTCTCCGACGCCGGAACGCCGGGCGTAAGTGATCCCGGCTCCTGGCTGGTTCGCGAAGCCATTGCGGCCGGCGTGCCGGTGTTTCCGATCCCAGGCGCAAATGCCGCTGTCAGCGCGTTGATCGCTTCCGGACTTCCGGCTGAAGAGTTTCAGTTCCTCGGATTCCTGCCGGAGAAGGCCGGTGCGCGGCGCACGCGCCTGGAAAAACTGGCTGCCGAGCCGCGTGAGTTTCCGCGGACTCTGATCTTCTACGAGACGCCGCACAGGATTCTCGATACGCTGGCCGATTTGGAAGCCGTCTGGGGTTCGGAGCTGCCCGTGGTCGTTGCGCGCGAGTTGACCAAGGTCCACGAGGAGTTCGTGCGGGGGACTGTCGCGGAGGTGCGGCGGGAGCTCGGTGGCAGGGATCGCATTCGCGGGGAGATCACGCTGCTTCTCGAAGCGCCGGAGCGGACCGAATCGTCTGGCGGCGCGCCGGGCGCGGCTTCAACACGCGAAAAGCTGGCGGACCGTGTCGCTCGCATGCAAGCCGAGAGCGGAATCGACGAGAAGGAAGTGCTCAAGCGGCTGGCTCGCCAGCTGGGCCGGTCAAAGAGTGAACTCTACCGCGAACTGCAGCGCGAGCGCGCTGCGAAGCGGTAACGCAGCCCAGAGGACTGAGCAGCATCATCCAGGTCCAAAATTTGCGCGGGATGTTAGAAAGGTAACTTCCGTGTAGCCGGTTACACAGCCGCGATCGCGACATATAGGCGCTAACACCGCCGGAAATCGAATGTTCTCTGATACTTTAGATTCGACGGAACAGGAAACCGGCGAGTTCCGTATTATGCGTAGGGACGGGGATAGCGATTCGATGAAGATCAATGGGAAGCAAAAGGTCGCGTTCGCACTTGTTGCTTTGATTGCTGTCATCTCCGTGGCACAGATGGATGAGACATTTTCAGCCATTAGTTTTTGGTGGAAGGTGAATCATCCCACATCGAGCCAATTCGTTGTACCCCATTGGTGGACGCACTACACCATCGCATCGGCCCTGTTTGCTCCTGTTTGGCTGACGTGCTTAGGCGCGACACTCTTCTTGGTAAGACACCGACCAGGAGTCGCGTTGATTGCTCTAAGTGCATTTCTCATTATCGAACCGATAAGCTGTGCTTCTGCACCTTCGTTTGATCGCGAATCAGGAGATCTCTTAGGGCTTGAGGCGCTTCCGTTTGCCGATGCAGAGCGAAATGCAGATCGCCGGCATTTGATATCGATTGATGAACGTATTAAGGGCGTAGGAGGAACCGAAAGGTTCCCATTATCGGAAGAGGAACTCAAGAAGTTAGTTGGCAATCTAGCGTTTGAAGCATCGCCTTACATGCAGAATGGGAAGCGAATTTCATTCGACTTGCAATTCATAACAAACAGGGGAATCCCATATTCCACAAATCCGGAAAAGCCGGGGATCGTCTACTACGCAGTTGACTCCGACGGGAAACAGTTCGTACTCACGATCTCAGGTCTCAACACCCCGACAAGCAATCGAGCCTCGATGATGGAAGAGATCGCATGGATAGGTTCCAAACAGCCGTGGGGAGGATTGCTCGCCACAGAGGAGACCATTTACCAACAGTAGCGTAGTTAACCCTGTTGGTGGATGGTCGTCAACCCGGAAGTTTTATTCTGGTAAACAAAAGTCGTCTCGGTTCAAATTCGGGCAGAGCCGACGAAATCGCAAATCGCAAAACGAGCTTGCAGCGCGAGCGCGCCCGCAACGATTAACGTTTTTGCCCGCTCTCAAAAAAATTGCCCCCGCCTATTCTTCCGTGAATTGGCTCGCGTAGACTTGTCTGAGGCATCTCCATGCCCTTCTCCATAGGCGACAAACTCGGCCCTTACGAGATCCTGGCCCTCATCGGCGCGGGCGCAATGGGAGAGGTGTGGAAAGCCCGCGACACCAGGCTGAATCGCTTCGTCGCCGTCAAATATCTGAAGGGGGACAATAGTCCCCGATTCGAACTGGAGGCGCGTGCCATCGCGGCATTGAACCATCCACACATTTGCCAGATCTACGATGTCGGCCCGGATTACCTGGTGCTGGAATACGTCGAGGGCGCTCCGCTCAAGGGACCAATGGAAACAGCAGAAGCGCTGCGGCTCGCGCTCCAGATCGCCAGCGCGCTTGAAGCCGCCCACAAGCACGGGATCCTGCATCGCGACCTGAAGCCCGCCAACGTGCTGGTGGCCGAAAGAGGAGCAAAGCTGCTGGATTTCGGGCTGGCGAAGCTGAAGGTGGATGCCGACAAGGACGCCACAGCAACCGACGAAGGTACGGTGCTGGGGACAGCGGCTTACATGTCGCCGGAGCAGGCCCAGGGCAAGCCGCTCGACGAGCGCTCGGATGTGTTCAGCTTCGGCGCCGTGCTGTACGAGATGCTGTCGGGCAAGCGGCCGTTCAACGGCAATTCGGTACTCGACATTCTGAACGCCGTGGTGCGCGATGAGCCCCTCCCGCTCGAATCCCCGATGGCAGCCATCGTGACGCGATGCATGGCCAAGCAGCCCGCGCAGAGATTCCAGAGCATGGCCGAGTTGAGGACCGCGCTGAAACAGGTCTCAACTGCCAAGCCCGCGGAGCAAATGCCGTCCATTGCCGTGCTGCCCTTCGCCAATCTCAGTGCGGAAAAGGAGAACGAATACTTCAGCGACGGGCTCGCCGAGGAAATTCTCATCGCCCTCAGCCAAATCGAAGGCCTCCGCGTCGCCGCACGCGGTTCTTCCTTCTCCTTCAAGGGCAAATCGATCGAAATGGGCGAAATCGCCTCTAAGCTCCACGTAGCCAACATTCTCGACGGCAGCGTGCGCCGCGCCGGCAATCGCATCCGTGTCACCGTCCAACTCGTCGACGCCCGCAACGGTTTCCAGCTCTGGTCCGAGCGCTACGACCGCCAGATGGAAGATATTTTCGAAGTCCAGGACGAAATCTCGCGCGCCATCGCCGACCACCTCAAGGTCACCCTCGGCGTTGGCGTCAAGCAGGCCACCAAGAACCTCGAAGCTTACGAGAACTACCTCAAGGGCCGCCACCTTCTCAACCAGCGCATGCCCGGAACCGTCCGCCAGGCCATCAAGTGCTTCGAGAAGGCCATCCAGCTCGACCCGCAATTCGCGCTAGCTTACTCCGGGCTCGCCGACTGCTATTGCATTCTCCGCGTCTATGGCTGGATCTCCGCCAAGGAAGGGAGGCCGCCCGCGCTGGCCGCGGTCACAAAAGCAGTTACCCTCGCGCCCCATCTCTGGGAGGTCAACTTCTCGCGCGGAATGTTCATCTTGTACTACGATCCCAAGTGGCGCGAGGCCGGCCCCTACTTCGAAAAGACCATTTCCATCAACCCGCAATCCTCCACCGCCCACGGCTACTGCGCCATTTTCTACTCCTTGTGCCGGCGCAATGACGAAGCTGCCGCGCACGCCAAACAGGCCGCCCAGCTCGACCCCGTTAGCGCTTTTATTCACGCGTTGATTGCTTGCGCGAATCACGTCATGGGCCGCGATGACCGCGCCGAAAGCTACGCCCGCCAGTCGTTGGAGCTGCAACCGAACTACAACTTTGGCCTGTGGATGCTGGGGCTGGCGCTGTCTTCGCTCGAGCGCCACCAGGAGGCCGTCGAAACCCTCGAACGAGTCGTAGCCAACTCACGCTCGCCCGTCTACGTCGGCCTTCTCAGTTGCGCCTACCAGCGCGCAGGCCGCAGCGAGGACGCCAGCCGCCTCTTAATTGAGCTTGAAGAACGCCGCACCCGCGGCGAGTTTGTTCCCGCCGCGTACCTTCTCAATATCTACGCCGCCACGGGTGACATTCCTGCCATCCGCCGCACCCTCGCCGAAGCCATCGCCGAGGCCACCCCCGTCTTCATCATGCGCCTCGACAGCTTCTCCTTTGTCGAACCATACCGCTCCGACCCGGAGATCAACCGCATGCTCGTTGAACTGCTCGGCGATTGAAGTCCCACACACATTCGGAGCCCTGGTTGCGCGTGTATGGGCGGCCCATACGGAAGTCAGGAGTTGATTGCCCCAATGCGGCCAGGCTTGCCTTACGCTTTTGCCACTTCCACCAAACTCGAGTAAAACGTGGCTCCGCCGCCGATGTCGGTCAGCCGCTCGCTGGTCAGTGCGTTCACGTTGGCGCCACCGGGATGCAGCTTGGCCCAATCCAGCCGCGCCGCTACCACGCCGGCAGGCAGGCTCGGATTCAACAGCGCCGTCAATTCCAGTGAGCCCCGGTCGTTGAAGACACGCACGCGATCGCCATCCGCAAGACCGCGGGATTGCGCGTCCAGCGGGTGGATTTCGAGCCGTTGGCTGGTCTGCGCCTCCATCTTGCGATGGCCGGGTAAATTGGCGAAGGTCGAATTCATGTAGTTGTCATTCTTGCGGCCCAGCAGTTCGAGCGGGTATTTTTCCGCCGCCTCGCTCCAACGGGATTCAGCGGGCGCGATGAATCCTGGAATCCCCTCAAAGCCCGCGGCGGCTAACGTCTCTGAGAAGAACTCGATCTTCCCGGAGGGCGTAGGAATCGGGCCGGAGGTGTACGGCTGGAACGGCTTGTCCTCCGGGCTGCGATGAAACGCGAGCGGGATGTGGCTTTCGCGCTCCAATTCTTCCAGCGTGATGTGCTCCATGCCTGCGTTCGTCGAGTGACCGTCGGCGCTGATGGCCAGCGCCTGGCGAATCATCTCCTCCGGCGTATCGCGGAAGCAGGCTTCAGTGAATCCCATGCGCTGCGCAAGCTGCCCGAAGAGCCAGACGTTCGACCGCACCTCGCCGAGTGGTGCAATGGCCTGCTTTGAAAGCTGTACAAAGTAGTGGCCGTAGGCGCCTTGAACGTCGGTGTGTTCAAGGAATGTCGTCGCGGGCAGGATGAAGTCGGCATAGTCGGTGGTGTCGGTAAAAAAGAGCTCGTGTACCACGGTAAAGAGATCCGTGCGTTCCAGGCCGCGCTGCACAGCGTTATGATTCGGCGCCGCCGCGCCCGGATTGGAGTTATACACAAACAGCGCCATGACCGGCGGTCCGTCGTCCGGCAGAACGCGTCTCTGATCTGACCCCTGAAACCTGAAGCCTGACCGCTGAGCTTGGCCGAGTTCCGTCAGAGCGCGGCCAAGCTCTGACATGTTCACCACGCGCGCCAGGCGTCCCAACGGCGAGGCCAGCGCCAGATCGGGCTGTTCGAGAGCATCTTTGTTCCACGCGAAAGCGCCCGAAGTGGAGAGCTGTGCGCCACCGCCGCGATATTTCCACGCGCCGGTAAGCGCGGGCAGCATGGCGATGGCGCGCACGGCCGCGCCGCCGTTTTCCGATCGCTGCACACCGTAATTCATGCGCAGCGCAGCGGGGCGCGCGGTGGCGTACTCGCGCGCCAATTGCTCAATCTCGGCCGGGGTCATGCCGGTCCACGCGGCCACGCGCTCTGGCGTGTACTCGCGTACGCGCTCAGCCAGCCGTTCGAAGCCGTGCGTCATTTCCGCAATATAGGCGCGGTCTTCGAGGCCCTCGTTCAGGATCACGTGCATCAGGCCAAGGGCCAGCGCCGCGTCGGTTCCGGGGCGAATGGCGATGTGCCAGTCGGCAACTGCGGCGGTGCGCGTCCGGTAGGGATCGATGACGATCAGCCGCGCTCCGTTGCGCCGCGCCTCCTCAACGAAGGGCCACAGGTGAATGTTGTTGCCGTGGATGTTCGCGCCCCAGGCGAGGATGAGTTTGGCCAGGCGGAAATCTTCCGTGGGCGTGCCGAGTTTCTTGCCGTAGACTAGGTTCCACGCCTGTCCGCCCGCCTCAGAGCAGATGGTGCGGTCGAGCTGGCTCGCTCCCAGGCGATGAAAAAAGCGGCGGTCCATGGAGCCATAGCCGAGCACGCCGATGGTACCGGCGTAGCTGTAGGGCAGAATGGATTCCGGGCCGTGCTGATCCGCGACCTGCTTCAGGCGCGCGGCGATTGCGTCGAGCGCTTCGTCCCAGCTCACGCGCTCGAAGGCTTCGTGCTCGCGCCCGCGGGGCCGTGGGCCCTTTTGCGCTTCGGATTTGCGCTTCAGGGGATACAGAATGCGGTCGGGCGCGTAGACGCGATCGAGATACTTCGCTACCTTGCCGCACAGAAAGCCCTGCGTCACCGGCTGCGAGGGGTCCCCCTCGACTTTGACCGCGCGGCCCTCGTCGTTCACCGTGACAAGCACCGCGCACGAGTCCGGGCAGTCATGCGAACAGACGGTGTGCACGATACGGAAAGGGGAAGACGCCATGAGATCATTTTAAGCCGAAAGCAGAGAGCGATATAGACTGCGCCGATGATCGATCCCTACGATTTTGGCGGTGGAACCTTCTTGCCTGCCTTCCTGGCCTTGGAAAGGCCGATCGCGATTGCCTGTTTCCTGCTTTTGACGGTCTTGCCGCTGCGCCCGCTCTTCAGCTTACCCTTTTTCATCGCTCTCATCTCGGTCTCGACGCTTTTCCCAGCGGAGGGCGAATACTTCCGGGTCGATTTCTTCTTTGTCGTGGCTCCTTTTTTGGTTGTGGGCATCGCGTACCTCCTTTTCACGTGAGATGGGCAGGGAATTTGAGCAGTTGTATCGGTCCAATCGCTCGCGCAGAGAACCAGTCTGGAGCGAATCGCTGGTTTTTCTTTGATTCCGGTTCCTCGGCGGCCTGACCGCGTGTACGCTGGTCACGCTATGAGTTGCCTTTTCTAACAGCTTCGACTCATGCGGATACGCCGCAGTTCTCAGGTATCCTGTTTCCTCGCCGCCGCCCAAAGAATCAGCACGCACATGACGACAACCAATATAGAAACATTCAGCAGAACCGCGACTGTTTCTTCCATCCAAGGAGCGGCGCCGCCGGGCATTGAGGCGCCATTCACAATAAACATCCCTTTCGCACTCCACACCGCTGAAAGAAACGCCCCGAGCCAATTCGCATAGAGGCCGACGAGAGCGCAGAACCGCGCTGCTGTGACGATGCGTCCCCGGCCTAGGGATGGCCAAACCGCAGCCAGAGCAAAGAGCAGCGTCCCCTGAATCACACCGATATTGTGGGCTTCCAATCCGGCGATTTTGGCCTTGACAAACAACGGGCTGAAACCCGAGAGCAAGCCGAGGAGCAACATAATGGCCCCATGCACCACCAAACCCCGATCGGCAGTGAACACCTGCGCAAGGGGTTGCGTCTTCGTAGATGAATTCAATTTGAACTCCTGTTCCGGGGAGGGAGAATACATTCTATCTCGATAAGGTTCTTTTGAAATCCTAAAATGCAGTCTTTATGCAACGCGGCGCAGGCCTCCGCGACAATCTCCTTTGAATACAGCCAACTGCACGTGTACACTGACCACGCTATGAATTGCCTCTTCTGCAAGATCGTGGAAGGCAAGATTCCGTCAAACGCCGTTTATCAGGACGAGCTGGCGTATGCCTTTGCCGACATCAATCCCAAGGCGCCGGTGCATGTGCTGATTGTGCCGCGCGAGCACTTCGACTCGCTGGCTGAGGCCGGCCAGGACAAGCGCGCGCTGCTCGGCCACCTGCTGTGGGCAGCGGCTGAGATTGCCCGCAAAAAGGGGCTTGCCAACGGCTACCGCATCGTGGTGAATACCGGCCCGCACGGCGGCCAGACCGTGGGTCATCTGCATCTGCACCTGATGGGTGGGCGGATGATGACTTGGCCGCCGGGGTAAAGGCAGAGAGCCGAGATCAGGCGGGCTGCTGCGAGTACTCTTCTTCCTCTTCCACGCCGTAGCGGCGTAGGAGGACGGGCAGGCTCTGCGAGAAGGCTGAGCGCGGCATCACCACGTCGCATCCCGCCTCGATGGCCTTCATCTTCAGGTCGCCCTGCAGGTGATTGAGAAAACCGATGATGGAGATGGCCTTCTTGAACTTGGTTTTGAACTTGGGAATCAGCACCATGGGCTTGGCGTTCAGGTTGTTCAGGTCGAAGACCAGCAGCGCGGGCCGCTCGCCATCCGGCGCGTCCAGGATGCGCGCGACGGCATCCTTATCACCCTTCACGAACTCCACCTTCACACCCAGTTTGCGCGCGGTCTCCTGAATCTTGGCCAGGAAGAACAGATCCTCGATGAAACAGAAGATACGGGTGGGCGCGTCGTGGCGAACGGGCGCCGCGGGCGGCGCCGCATAGACGTCGGGATAATAACTGCCGCCATGGCCGTTGCCGCCCATGATTTGAATGGTGGAAGGCGGGCCGTCGGCTACGTTGCCGTTGACGGCGCGATAGCTGTGGTCCATGGGGCCGACAAATGCGCGCGGACCTTTTTGCCTTCCCTTACGCTTGCCCTGCATGGGCCCGGAGATACTGTTGCCGGGTTGCGCCGCGGGAGGCTGGGGTTTCTGGGAAAATTTCTTTTTCTTCCGGCTCTGATGCTGGTGCGCGGGCTTGGGCTGCGTGGCCTGCGGCGGAGCCGGCGGCGGCATCGGTGGCTGCGCTAATTGTGGCTGCTCCGGTTGCGGCTGGCCCTGTTGCGCCTGGCTTTGCGTGGCGGCCTGTTGGCTGGATTTGTTCTTGCGGCGGCGCCGGCGGCGCCGATGCCCTTGCGAATGCACCTGACCATTGTCAGGAATAGGCCCCTGTTCTGGCTGGGGCAGCGTCGGTTCTGTTGTCATGATGCGTGTACTTCCTGGAGCTGTGCTCTGTGGTGCATTGATTTACGCGTGCTGTCATCGATTACGAACTGCACTTCCCTGCTTGCACCTTCTCAGGTCTGGCCGGAAAGCCCGGCAGACGCCCGGTGGCGCAAAATCCTCACTGAAAATGGCCCAGCCGTTTCAGCACATGCGGGGAAGAGCTGACCGTGGCAAAACAAGCCGTCAACAAACCGGCCAACTCGCCTCAGTCTCCGTGATCCCACCTCTTGAACCACTGTGATAATGCGCTTGCCGCCTCAAACACGGGAGTGATTCCTCAACTCCACCCGATCCCCGGAATCGATTCGGCGCGGCTGCTGCTTTTCTCAGGTGATGCTCTGTCCTATATGAGCTATCGCCGCGCACAGACTGGTAAGAACGGAACTGGCGGGCGAAATTTCCTTGCTCCGCGGCGAGCTTGCTCTACCCATATCCGGGTGGCCCGCGTCAGCCGCTTGATAGGCAACTCTGATACTACAGCGAAGATTTGCCTGTGGCAAGTGGCCCTTTGGTGGCAGGGTGTTACTTGCGGGGGATCGTGGGGAGCCGAAAAAAACGCTCGCCGCGGGGGGGAATTAGCCCAGACGCAGGAAACGCCACTCCGTTCGGAGCGGCGTCCCGGTACTCCTGCATTTGTCACTGGCCTCCCAATCAAACGAAAGACGGTGGTTGTCTCCACCGCTCCCGTTTCAGGCTTCCCGACCGGCTTCTCCCTTTTGAGGGCCGCTCGTTGACGGTTGCTCTTGTCGGGTGCCCGGTGCTGCTCTGGCTCGCTGAACATTCCTCCAGCTGCCGGTACATCACTGGCGCCATTTACACAGCAATCAGCGTACCGTTCTCAACTCCTTTTCCTTTCAATCAGTTATAGAGCTGTCGTGGCAGCATTTGTCTCGATTCTGGAAGTCCACGTAGTGAAATACTTCAAAAAAGCATAGATGAGTGGTTTTGCCCAGACGCAAACCGGTCCAGTTCAGCGCTGGCACTTGGGGCAATAGTGGGTTCCACGGCCCGCCAGAACCAAGCGCCGGATGGGCGTCTGGCAGCGGCGGCAGGGTTGGCCGGTGCGCTGGTAGACGCAGTGCTCAAGCTGAAAGAAGCCGCGCTGGCCATCGGCGTCGACGTAATCGGAGACCGAGGAACCGCCGAGCTGTACGGCATGGCCCAGAACCTGCCGCAACGCGAGCCGGAGACGGTCGAGTTCTGCGGCGGTGAGGCGGTTGGCCCGCCGCCGCGGCCGAATTCCTGCCTGAAACAGACTCTCGTCGGCATAGATGTTGCCCACCCCGGCCAGCATCGTCTGGTTGAGGAGTGCGGCCTTGATGGTCAGGTGCCTGGTATGGAAGAGCGTGGCGAACTGGCGCGCGCCAATGGTGAGTGGCTCGGCGCCGGGCCCATGGAACGGTGCAGAGCTGAGCAGATTGCGAAATTCCAGGCGTCCGAAGCGTCGCGGATCCACAAAACGCAGTTCCCGGCCACTGGCCAGGTTGAGCCGCGCGTGCGTGTGAGGAGCAACGGGAGAATCCGGAGTGGTAACCAGCAGCCGCCCGGTCATGCCCAGGTGCACGACCCACTGCGCGTCAGGAGTGGACGTTTCTTTTGCGCGCGGGGCGGTCTTCTGCGCGGAAGCGTGGTGCAGCGCGTCCTTCGGTCCTAACTCGAAGACGATGTGTTTTCCGGTGCGGTGCACGGCCAGCACGGCGCGCCCCTCAAGACCCTTGGCCTGGCGCAAAGGCGGCGTTTTGAATGGTTCCCGGTGACTGCCGAACCATGCCTGGACGATGCGGTCGCCACGCAAGCGTTTGTCGACGCCACGTGCGATGGTTTCCACCTCAGGCAGTTCCGGCATCGGTCAATTGTAGAGGATGGCGGCCGGCGATCGGCGCCTTGAAGGATTGCTCAACTGTGACTTTCCGCAAGCTTGGATTCTTCCTCGCCTGCGCGCGATTGCATGCTGCCCCACTTCTCCATATACACAAGGCCAATCACAAGGCCGGTCAGGAAAACTCCCACCGAAGTGTACTCAATCAAGTTGAGATTGCGGTTCTCTTCCGGCGTCTGGTAAATTGTGGTGCCTTGAATGCCGCGCGGAACGAAACGATGCTGCTCCATCACTGGCCACTTCGGCATGGTGGCAAGGTAGTGCGTGGAGATCATGGCCGAGACGATCAGGCCTGCCAGACCGGGCAATAGAAACAACAGCGCGAAAAACTTGAGCGCGGCTAGTCTCATCGCCTTCACCTCTTGAACTGCTCGCCGGTCTGCGCTTGAACTTCCTCACTTGCACCGGGCGAATTCCATTGTGCGGGCGCGGACGCGTGCAAATGAGGAAATGGCCACATGGAAGGCCGCAATGAACCCGGAAGAAGCAGGCCGTCACGGGTGGCCAATCGAGCGTCTCCGTCGAGCAAATCGGGTCAGTTCGATAGAGAAACCCGAAAACATGTTCCCGCTCAGATTCTAGAGCAAAACTCACGGCGAGCGCCACCATCACACAGGTCCTCGGTCACATAATGCCCTTTTCTGGTCACGTCGATGAGCCGTCAATAAAGTACTTAAGACCGGCCCGTTCGCTGCCTTTGGGGCTGCGGGACCGCCGTTGTGGAGAAGCCTTCCGGCCCGCGCGCCTTATGCGCGAAGCACGTTCCAGACAGCGCGCTGGGTGCATCGCTGGCAAAAGCCAAATGTCGCCGCACGTTCCAGCGCTAAGCTGCCACCGGAGGATAAAATTGCGCGGGAACCGGCTGCTGGTTGGTACAAAGGGCGGGGCGGGTTCGGCTCTATCTAGCAGCAAGTAACGTCAAAGCGGGCGACGATCCAACCGAAGCCGCGGAGAAACCTGCGGCACTCAGAGCCTTTAGGTGCGCCAACCCAGGACCCCGGCAAACCTTACAGAGTCGAATTGGGCGACCATGTTCTCACGGTAGATAACTTCGACCTTGAGCTTTGCAACCTCCACGGCATGAGCGAGCGCAATCTAAGACTGCGTCCGCTCATGCCTTTTTGGGCCCCGGAGGTATGGCGAGCCCGGGCAAGCCCGCCGCTTCGCCAATGGTGAGCAACCGCGCTCCTCCGCGGAGGATCGCGGTTGATTCTTGTCAAGCCATGATTGCGGCAAGATCGGCATCTGCCGTGGTTGTCGGCATCAGGTTGTAGTTTTTGTTCAGCAGCCCGATGACTGCGGGCGACAGGAATGCCGGCAGCGTGGGACCGATTCGAATGTTTCTGACACCGAGCCAGAGCAAAGTGAGCAGGATGGAGACGGCCTTCTGCTCGTACCAGCTGAGGACCAGCGAAAGAGGCAGGTCATTGACGCCGCAGTTGAAGGCTCCGGCGAGCGCCTGAGCCACCTTGAGCGCCGAGAAGGCGTCGTTGCACTGGCCCATGTCCAAAAGGCGCGGCAAGCCGCCCAGGGTCCCGAACTGCTGCTTGTTGAAGCGGTATTTGCCGCACCCCAGGGTGAGGATCACGCAATCCTGAGGCACCTTTTCAGCGAGTTCGGTGTAGTAGTCGCGGCCCGAGCGGGCGCCATCGCAACCGCCGATCAGGAAGAAGCGCTTGAGAGCGCCGGACTTCACGGCGTCGATAACCGTGCCGGCAACGCCCAGCACCGCAGTGTGGCCAAAGCCGGTGAGAATGGTGTCGCCGGGTCCATCCTCGGCAAAACCCGGCGCGGCAAGTGCGGCGGCAATCACAGGAGAAAAGTCGGTTCCATCAAGGTGCTGCACGCCGGGCCACTGGACGGCATTCATGGTGAAGATGCGGTCAGTGTAGCTCTGTTTGGGCTGCTGGATGCAGTTTGTGGTCATGACGATGGCGCCGGGGAATGCCGCGAACTCTTCGGCCTGGTCCTGCCATGCGCCGCCGTAGTTGCCCACCAGATGCTTAAAGGCCTTGAGTTTGGGATAGCCGTGGGCGGGCAGCATTTCGCCGTGGGTATAAACGTTGATGCCAGTGCCTTCGGTCTGGACGAGGAGCTGGTAGAGGTCGTGCAAGTCATGGCCGGAGATGAGAATTGCCTTGCCCTTGACGGGATGGATGCGCAGCGCTGTGGGCGTAGGCGCGCCGAAGGTCTCAGTGTGTGCGCGATCGAGCTGCTCAAGCACATTGAAGTTGAGCTCGCCGACTTTGAGGGCTAGGCGAAGCAGCTCTTCGCCGGTGTGCTTTTCTGTCAGTGTGTTCAGTAGTTCGTGGATGGTGGCGTAACTGGCAGGGGCGCAGGAGCCGAGCATCATGGCGTGGTACGCGTAGGCTGCTACACCCTTCAGACCGTAAATGACAAGCTCTTCGAGGTTCTTGATCTCCGCTCCGCCGTTGGATAACGCAATGTTGATGAGTTGCTGGCGGCCCTGGGCAAGGAGGGCTTCGCGATCTGGTGCGGGTTCGAAGAGGGCTGGTCCGGCAAGGGTTTCGACGGGCTGGCCGGCCTTAGTCGCGGCCGCTCGATAGAGAAACCGGGCGTTGTCGCGGACGGTTGCAGCCTTGTAGACCAGCTCAGCCACAGAGTCGGCGTCAAAGTTGACGTTGGTCAGGGTGGCGAAGATGGCCTCGATGGTGAAGGCGTCAATCTCCGGGTCGCGGGCGCCGAGTTGTGCGGCGCGATGGGCATATTGGCTGACACCCTTGAGAGTATGGATCAGCAGGTCCTGCAACGTCGCTGTGTTTTCGTCTTTTCCGCAAACTCCCAGGGTCTGGCAACCCTGACCCTGTTTAGTCTGTTCGCACTGATAACAAAACATTAGAAATCGCCTTTCGAATGTGAAATTGCTTGGTGACACCATCGTAGGGGAGGTGGGGAGGGAAGAAAGCGACTTAAGTCACAACTTTGTCAAGAAAAAGGTAAGACAGAAACTGGAAAACCATGAAAAGTCTGTGGATACCCCAGGGAAGGGCTCTGCGCAGAGCCGGCGGTGCATAACCCCGGAACGCCTGGCAGCTTATTTCCGGAATGAGTGGCAGAATTGAGTAGAGCCACAATGCATCGAATGGCTGTCCCAGATACCGTAACCGACACCATTGTCGCCATCTCTACGCCGCCCGGCCGGAGCGGAATCGGGATCGTGCGCCTGAGCGGGCCGCAGGCCGCGTCCATCGCCGCGCGACTCGCGAGGCCGCATCAGCCGCTCGAACACGCCCGTGCGCGGTTGGCAGACGTGCTCGACACGGACAGCGCCGGGAACGCGCCAGCCCAATCTACGCGTATCGACGAGGCGCTGGTGACTTTCTTTGGCGCACCGAACTCCTACACCGCGGAAGATTTGGTAGAGATTGCCGCGCACGGGTCGCCGGTGGTGCTGGAGCTGCTGCTGCGCCGCGCGATGGAGTTCGGCGCGCGTTTGGCCGAACCCGGAGAGTTCACGCAGAGAGCATTTTTGGCTGGCCGGCTCGATCTCACGCAGGCCGAAGCAGTGCGCGACCTGATCGACGCGCAGACGCTCACACAGGCGCGCCAGGCCGCCAGCCAGATGGGTGGCGCGCTTAGCCATCGCGTGGCTCCGGCGAAACAACTGCTGGTAGAACTGATTGCGCTGCTCGAAGCCGGCATCGATTTTGCCGAAGATGATGTGGATGTGACGCCGCAGACTGAGATCGCGCGGCGCATCGACGAGTTCACGCCGCCGCTCACCGCGCTCGAAGCTTCTTTCGCGCGCGGCCGCATCGTTCATGATGGATTGACGCTGGCCATCGTGGGCCTCCCCAACGTGGGCAAGAGCTCGCTTTTCAACCGCCTGGTGGAGCGCGACCGCGCCATTGTGACCGCGCATCCCGGCACCACGCGCGACCTGGTCACGGAACGCATCTCGCTCGGCGGCATTCCCATCGAGCTGGTCGACACGGCCGGTCTGCGTGAGGGCCGTGAAGGCGCGCAGGTAATTCTGGAAGAGGCGGAGCAACTCGGAATCCGCCGCAGCCGCGAAGCGCTGGCCGATGCGGCGCTGGTTCTCGTTGTCCTCGACGCCACGCAGCCGCTCCACGAAGAGGAACGCCGTCTGCTCGCCGCCGTCCAGGGCCGTCCCGCACTGGTAGCCATGAACAAAAGCGATCTGATTGAAGTGAATCCGGCTCAAGCGCAGGCCTCCGCGCCGGCGCTTGACGGGATCGCTTCACTTTCCACCTCTGCGCTGACGGGCGAAGGCATCGCTGCGTTGCGCGAGCGGATTTTGACGCTCGCCACCGGCGGCGCAGCTTCAGAGCCCGGCATGTTGACCAATCTTCGCCAGCATCAGGCCATTACCACCGCGCTGGCCGCACTGGCCGACGCCGCAAAGGCGAACGCCGGCGGCATTCCCCACGAGATGATCCTGCTCGACCTCTATCGCGCGCTCTGGGCCCTCGATTCGCTCACCGGCCAAACCACCCCCGACGACATCCTGAACCTGATCTTCTCCACCTTCTGCATCGGAAAATAAACCGGCAGCGCTGGCAGCCGGCGTGTTTACTCCCCGTACGGCACCCAAATGTTCTTGACCTGCGTGGCGTGTTGCAGGAACCAGCGGCCTTCAGCGTGGGCGGGATTGAACCAGTCGTACTCGTGGCCGTCGTTGGTCCACACCTGCTTCATGTTGGCCGTAGAAGCAGCCCGCACCATGGTCGCCTCTTCGTTGCTTCGGAAGCACCAGATGGCCTCGATGCCGTCGTGCTCGGCGAGAGTCTTGGCCAGTTCAGTGGGACGGCCGGCGACGAGATTTACGACGCCGCCGGGCAGGTCGCTGGTGTCGAGCAGTTGATAAACGTCGCCGATGATGAGCGGATAGCGCTCCGAAGGCACAGCCACAACGGTGTTGCCGACCGCAATCGCCGGCAGCAGCAATGAGAGCAATCCCAGCAGCGGCGCTTCAGACGGCGCGAGAATGCCGATGGCGCCCACAGCCTCAGGCATGGCGATGGTGATGTTGCGGCCCGGCGGATGATGCACCGCTCCGTCGTATTTGTCGGCCCAGGCGGCATAGCTGAAGATGCGCTGGATGGAGAGATCGGTTTCGACCGCGGCTTGCTCTTCGCCAACGGCCGCAGCGAGCCGGTGTGCGATCTCGTCGCGCCGCTGGATCATGTTTTCAGCAATGTAGTAAATCACCTGCGCGCGGGTGTGCCCTGGGGTTCTTCCCCAGCCCGAGGCGTTGCGTGCCGCTTCCACCGCATTGCGAATGTCTTTGCGATTACCGAGCGGAGCTTCGCCGAGCAACTGGCCGTCGCGTCCGTAAACCGGGAAGGAATAGCCGGAGTCGGGCCGCGCCTGCTTGCCGCCGATGTACTGCTTGATGGTGCGATCAATTGAAGCGCCGCCCGAAGCGATGCTGTCTTCCTCGTGCGGCGCCGCGATATGATTCGCCGTTTCGTGCGCCGCGGGCAGCGTGTGCAACCACTTGGGCGTCAGATACTCCAGCATGCCCTCGCGTCCGCCTTCGCGTCCGTAGCCCGATTCGCGGTAGCCGCCGAATCCGCAGGCTGCGTCGAACTGGTTGGTGCAGTTGACCCAGACCACTCCGGCCTTCACCTGCGAGGCCAGGTCGAGCGCCACGTTGATGTTCTCGCTCCAGATGCTCGCGGCAAGCCCGTAGACCGTGTTGTTTGCCAGCTCCGCGGCCTCAACCGGCGTGCGGAAGGTCATGCCAACCAGCACCGGACCGAAGATCTCTTCCTGGACCACGGTGGCAGCGGGATGCACATCGGTGAGCAGCGTGGGCGGATAGAAACAGCCCTTCTCTGGCATTGGCTTGCTCGGCTGCCAGCACCGGGCGCCTTCGGCCACTCCGGCATCGACCATCTTGCGGATGGTTTCGAGCTGGACCGGTGAAACAATCGCGCCAATGTCGATGACTTTGTCGAGCGGCGCACCGACGCGCAGCGTTTCCATGCGTGCGCGAACCTTGGAGTAGAGCGTCTCTGCCACGCGTTCCTGCACCAGCAGCCGCGAGCCCGCGCAGCACACCTGGCCCTGGTTGAACCAGATGGCGTCCACCAAGCCCTCGACGGCGGAGTCGAGATCGGCATCGTCGAAGACGACAAACGGCGATTTGCCCCCGAGCTCGAGCGAAATCTTCTTCGCCGAGTTTGCGGTGGCTTTGCGGATAATGCGGCCCACTTCCGTCGAGCCCGTAAATGCGACCTTGTCGATGCCGGGATGTTCAATGAGCGCCTGCCCAGTGCTGGCGTCGCATGTGAGCACGTTGAGCACGCCTGCGGGCAGGCCGACTTCCATGGCCAGCTCGGCGAAGGCCAGAGCGGTGAGCGGCGTGTATTTCGCTGGCTTGATGACCACCGTGTTGCCCGCGGCCAGTGCGGGCGCCACTTTCCAGGCAAACATCAGCAGCGGAAAGTTCCATGGAATCACTTGGCCCACGACACCGCAAGCCGTGTAATTGGGAAACTCTGCCTCCAGCAACTGCGCCCAGCCGGTATGATGATAAAAATGCCGCGCGACGAGGGGAATGTCGATGTCGCGGCTCTCGCGGATGGGTTTGCCGTTGTCCATGGTCTCAAGGACGGCGAGGCGGCGAGAATGCTTCTGCACCTGACGGGCGAGCGCGTAGAGATAACGCGCGCGTTCGTGGCCGCTGAGCGCCTGCCAGCCGGGAAGCGCTTTGCGCGCGGCAGAGACGGCGGCTTCTACATCATCGGTGCTTCCTTTGGCTACTTCCGCAAGGGCGTCGCCGGTGGAGGGATCGCTCGTGGTCATGTACTCGCCACTCGCTGGCTTTACCCATGCGCCACCAATAAACTCTTCAAAGCGGCGATGATGCCGGTCGAGCCACGAAACCGCTTCCTTCGGATCCTCCGGCGCGGCTCCGTACTCCATGGTGTGGAACTTTTCCGCAATGCTCACAGCGTCTCCTTCCAGCAAACTACGCGATGGGGTGACGGTACGTTGCCGAATAATGGCCGGTCAGATGATGCTCCAGTTGGCGCTCAATATCGCCCAGCATCCCGCTGACGCCGAATCGAAAGAGCGACGGCTCGAGCCACGGCCTTCCCAGCTCGTCCTTCATCAGCGCCAGCCAGTCCAGTGCCTGACGCGCCGTGCGGATGCCGCCGGCCGGCTTGAATCCCACCGCACAGCCGGTGCGCTCCGCGTAGTCGCGGATGCAGCGGACCATGACGAGAGAAACGGGCAATGTCGCATTTACCGCCTCCTTGCCCGTCGAGGTCTTGATGAAGTCCGCGCCGGCCATCATCGCCACCCAGCTTGCCCGCGACACGTTGCGCAGCGTCATCAGGTCGCCTGTGCCGAGAATCGCTTTCAAGTGCGCCGGCCCCGCAGCTTCCTTGAAGGCCGCAATCTCGTCGTAGAGCGCCTGCCACTCCCCGCCAAATACATGCGCGCGCGTAATCACAATGTCGATCTCCTGCGCGCCCGCTTCCACGCTGCGGTGGATTTCTTCCACGCGCTCGGCGAGCGGCGACAGCCCCGCGGGAAATCCGGCCGAGACCGCGGCAACGGGAATGCGCGAGCCTTCAAGCGCCTTCACGGCCGTTTCAACAAAGGCGTGGTAGACACAGACGGCGCCGACGGTCAGATGCAGATTCTCGATGCCAAGACCCTCGACAATGTGCCGCTGCAGCGGATTGCGCGCCTTGGCGCATAGCCGCCGCACGCGATCGGCCGAGTCGTCGCCGCTCAGGGTGGTCAGGTCCATGCACGCGATGGCGCGCAGCAGCCACGCCGCCTGCGTTTCCTTCTTCACGGTGCGCCGCGCGCAATGAGTCGCCGCCCGTCGCTCCACTGCACTGGTGTTCACGCGCACCTGGTCTACCCAATCTAGGTTGAGCGGAATGTGCCGGTTGGCTTCCAGAGTTCGCCCATTCAGGATCACTGGAACGGGCTGCGTTGCATGGGCTGCGTGGTTCGTTTGTGTTACGGGTTGGAGGGCCATGTTCCTGTCTCCGCAAGGGAACTCGAGAATTCGAGTCGACAAAAAAGACCGGCTCCCCCGCCGGACAGAGGAGCCTCACGTAGAAACGATCAGAAACGAAGGATAAATCTCCCGCAGTCGCGATGCAACCGCATTGCGCCGGCTACGGTTTCAGCACCGTCAATCCCCTAACAGCCGCGAAACGTTTTGTGTTGAAGGTGACGATCGCAGCGCCGCATTCCCGCGCTGTCGCTGCGAAGATCAGATCTTGTGCGCTGATTCTCTGACCAGTGGCCTCAGTATCCGCCCACAGGCGCGCATGTTCGATGGCCGCTCTTTCAGAGTAAGGAACGACTTCAAAGGCAGGCAGCACCCGTTCAAGGAACCTCTGCCGCGCGGCGCGGTGGATCCCGGTAGCCCGCTCGACGCTGTGCCACAGCTCGGCGACCGTAATGGCAGCCAGCTTGATCTCCTGATCCGGATGAGAGTGCAACCAGGCATCAAGGTCGAGCCCTTTCCGCTCAGCCTGGATGATGACATCGGCATCGATTAGATACGCCATGGCATTGCCCGTGACGGCATCGAGCCGCGAGCCTGTTCAAGATCGTGAAGCCACAAGGTCGCTTCCTCCTTTTCCAGGTGAACATCATCTACGGCCTTGCGTAACGCTGCCGCTACCTCTTTCCCCCGCGTAGGTTTCCGCGCTGCGGGCACAATGCGAGCCACCGGTTTGCCATTCTTAAGCAGGATGAAGGAAACGTCCTGATAGTGCGCGCGATTTACGCAATCGGCAAAGCTACGGGAGGCCTCGGTGACGCTGATTGAGATAGTATCCATCGAATCAGATTATCAAATTTTCAGGAGTTTGGTTGCAAGTTGTTGCGAGCGCACATCGTTCTCTCACTCGGCTGCGAACCGCTCCATCAGTGTGTCAAAGTCTTCCAGGCGCCCATACTCGATGATGACCCTGCCGCGGCCGTTGCGATCCTCGATGGTGACCTTGAGTCCGAGGGCGCGCTGCAGGCGCTCCTGCGCGTCACGAACGTTGGGATCGAGCAAGGGCACCGGCTTGGACCGCTTTTTGGCCTTGCGGCTGGGGTCGATGAGACCCTGTACATAGTTTTCGGTCTGGCGAACAGAAAGCGAAAGTGCTGCAATCCGTTGTGCCGCCTTTTCCATCTCCTCGGCGTGCTCAAAAGACAACAGCGTGCGCGCGTGGCCAAAGCTGAGCACCCCTGCCTCAACTCGAGCCTGCACTGTGGCCGGCAACTTCAGCAGGCGCAAAAAGTTGGCCACTGTGGCGCGATCTTTGCCGGTGCGCTGCGCCATCTGCTCCTGGGTCATGTGGAACTCGCGAGAGAGGCGCTCGAAGGCGCGAGCCTGCTCCATGGGGTTCAGGTCCGTGCGTTGCAGATTCTCGACGATGGTGATCTCCATCGCCTGCTCGTCCGAGACCTGGCGCAGGATGGCTGGGACGGTGGATTTGCCGGCCAGTTTTGAGGCGCGCCAGCGCCGTTCTCCAGCGATGAGCTGGAATCGGCCGCTCGCCATCGGGCGCACCAGAACTGGCTGCACAACGCCATTCGCGGTGATCGAGGCAGCCAGTTCCGCCAACTGCTCCTCATCGACATGCGAGCGCGTCTGGAAGGGATTGTGGTCGATCTGATCGAGGGGAATCTCACGAGGCCTACCGCCCTCGGCTTCAGCTGAGGGCACGGCATGCACCCGCGGAAGCAGGGAGTCCAGCCCCTTGCCTAAGGCACGGCGTTTGATGTCAGCAGCGGTACCATTCATCAGGAAAAAACCTCCATTCCGGCGAGAACTTGAAGTCGCTCAAACCGGGCA
>Ga0326728_10003139_pt1 | contig 52464 bp, 39 predicted proteins | sample MB3enrmetagenome_FD_207602 | JGI IMG/M metagenome (GOLD analysis project Ga0326728, IMG submission 207602) | Lab enriched peat soil microbial communities from McLean, Ithaca, NY, United States - MB31MN | ecosystem: Environmental > Terrestrial > Soil > Wetlands > Peat | place: USA: New York... | reverse complement strand
AGCGACGCGAGGGGAATGCAACATAAATATCGCATTATTAGAGACAACGCATTTCGCGCAGTACAACCGCACTGGCATGATGGATTTCAGCTAAAAACCACCACAGATGGGGGAAGATCTGTCAGGCTTGGCTTTCCCCTCTAAATCGCTACCCTCTCCGCCTTGGTAATGATACCTCCGCCCCGAGTTCTCATTTCGAGCCTGACAGCGCCACCCCGACGGTGCTCCCGGCTCCTGCCCTGGGCGTTGGTCGTGCTCATGGTCACTCTGATATCGCCGGTGGGCCGCGCCGCTGCTCCGGCCACGGCGCCCGCGAAACCGCTGCAACGGGTGCTCGTGCTCTATTCGGACGAACGCCTGCTCCCGGCCAATATCATCATGGATGAAGCCATCCGCGCGGCCTTCAGCGTCGGCACCAGCAGCCGGGTCGAGTTTTACAGCGAATTCCTCGATCTCGCCCGTTTCCCGGGCGAGGCGCAGCAGCAGCGGCAGCGGGATTTCTTCCGGGACAAATACCAGGAGCGTCCGCCCCACCTGGTGATCACCGTCAGCGGAGCGGCGCTGGCCTTCACCGTGAAATACCGGGGCGAGGTTTTCGCCGGAGCGCCGGTAGTTCACTGCGCCGTGGCGGGTGATCCTCATCCGCCGGACCTGCATGATGCTACGATCGCGGAAATCCCGGTCCCCGACAATGCTGCCCCTACGCTGGAGCTGGCTCTCCGCCTGCAACCCGACACGCGTCTGGTGGCGGTGGTCAGGGGCAGCTCCGCCAGGGACGTGGAGCTCGCTGAAGGACTCAGCCGCGCAATTCCCCTCTTCGAGCAGCGCGTCGTCTTTACCTGGCTCACTAATCGGTCGCTGTCGGACCTGCGCGGCGAGCTGTCGCGCCTGCCGGACCAAACTGTGGTTCTCTACCTGACAATGTTCCAGGATGCGGAAGGCAAAACCTTCACCCCGCGGCAAGCTTTGGATCGCTTCGCCGATGCAAGCCGCTCCCCGATTTACGCGTACTACGACACTTTCCTCGGCCATGGTATTGTCGGCGGCTCGATGGTGACCTTTGAGGCCATTGGCCGGAAGACCGCCCGGTTGGGAATCCGCATCCTCGGCGGCGAAGACGCGCAAACCGCCGCCCGAGCGGAGTCGCACCAGCCCGTGCCGATCTTCGACTGGCGCCAGCTTCGCCGCTGGAATATCAGCGAGAAGCGTTTGCCGCCCGAGAGCGTGGTGCGCTTCCGCCCGCACACGCTATGGGAGGACCACAAGGATTACGTCATCGGCGGCCTGGCCATCTTCGTTGCCCAGGCTGCGACCATTGCCGCCCTGCTCGTGCAGCGCTCCCGCCGAAGGCGCGCCGAAGCGGTGGTTCGTGAGGAGGAAAAACGAATGGCCCTCGCGGTGGATGCCGTAGGCTTGGGTATCTGGGTCTGGGATATTCCCCGCAACCACCTTTGGGTGAGCCGGCGCGGCAGCCAGCTTTTCGGCTATGCCCAGGACACCGCCTTGACCTTGGAGATGCTCCGCGACCGGGTGCGTCCGGAGGACCGTGCCATGCGCGATGAAGCGATACAGCGGGCGCTCGCCGGCACCGGACCCTATGAGTCGCAGCATCGCGTGCAGTTGCCCGACGGCGCGGTCCGCTGGATGGCCGCCTACGGGCACGTTGAGTTCGACAAGGCCGGCAAGCCGGTCCTGATGCGCGGTGTTTTCGTGGACATCACCGAACGCAAACAGGCGGAACTGGAGATCGTCCAACAGCGCGACGAGGTGGCGCACCTATCGCGCGTCACAACGCTGGGCGAAATCTCCGGCTCGCTCGCACACGAGCTGAACCAGCCGCTGGGTGCCATGATCGTTAACACGGACAACGCCGAGCTACATCTGCAGAGCCCAACGCCCAAACTGGACGAGGTGCGTGCCATTCTCGCCGATATTCGCAAGGACGGCCTGCGCGCTGGGGACATCATTCACGGAATGCGCGCGTTCCTGCGCCGGAAGGAACTGGAAATGCAGCCGCTCGACGTAGGGCAGCTCGCGCGAGCCGCCGTCAAGCTTATCAGCGCCGACGCCGTGGCACGCAAGACCAGCGTAGGCCTCGATATCCCGCCCGGCCTGCCCCGCCTGACGGGAGATCGCGTCCATCTGCAACAGGTCCTCCTCAATCTCCTGGTCAACGCCATGGATGCCATGAGCAACTGCCCCGTCGCGGACCGCCGTATTACCGTCAGGGCCACACGGCCTGACCCGCACACTGTCGAAATTGCCGTCAGCGACGCGGGCGTCGGCATTCCGCCGGGAGAGCTGGATCGGGTCTTCACCCCCTTCCACACCACGAAGCACGGCGGATTGGGGCTGGGTCTGCCCATCTGCCGTTCCATCGTCGAGGCTCACGGCGGCTCGATCTCAGTCAAAAACAACCCCGAGCGAGGGGCAACCGCGCGGTTCAGTTTACCCGCATCCCTGGAGGGCCAGGCGTGATCACCATGCCCCCCACCAGTCCCATCGTGTATGTCGTGGATGACGACCCCTCCATGCTCCGCGCCCTGTCCCGCCTGATCACGCTCACCGGCCACGCGGTGGAGACCTTCCCATCCGCCACGGACTTTCTCACCCGACACCAGTCAACGAATCGCGGCTGCGTCGTGGCCGACTTGCGGATGCCGGGACCCAGCGGCCTCGACCTCCAGTCCGCCCTCGCGCGCAGTGGTAATCCCCTGCCGATCGTCTTCCTCACCGGCCACGGAGACATCCCCACCTCCGTCCACGCGATGAAAGCTGGCGCCGAGGATTTCCTCACCAAACCGCCCCGGAAAGAAGATCTCCTGGCCGCGGTGGAGCGGGCCTTGGCGCGTGATGCGGCGGCGTTTGAAAAGGACGCCCGTCAGCGTGAACTTCGTCAGCGTTTTGAATCGCTCACGCCGCGCGAGCGCGAAGTCCTCACGCACGTCGTCACCGGAAAATTGAACAAGGAAATCGCCGCCGACCTCGGGGCCGCCGAAGGCACGATCAAGGCCCATCGCGCCAGTATCATGGAAAAGCTGCAGGCCCATTCGCCGGCGGAGCTTGGTCGTATCACCCAGGAACTGGGTTCGTTTCCTCAGGAAACTGATAGTCGCGCCCAAGCCGAACAGCCCTAAACTAAAGCACTATAGTATTAAGTACGGCTTTTGTGCCATGGTCGCAACGTGGCAGAAATTCCGTCCTTCATCGCGGTCATAGACGACGACGAAAGCATGTGCCAGGCGCTGAGCCGCCTGTTGCAACTGGCGGGGCACGACGTGCGAACTTATTTCTCCGCCGAATCCTTCCTGGACGATCCGGACCACGACCACACGCGCTTCCTCGTCGCCGACATCCAGCTCCGCGGCATGTCGGGCTTTGACCTGCAGCGACGGCTCCAACAGGAACGTCCCGGTTTGCCCGTCGCCTTCATCACCGCCCACGATGAGGCGGCCACGCGCGCCCAGGCGCGCGACTCTGGCTGCGTGGCCTACCTTCGAAAACCTTTCCCCGGAAGCCAACTCCTTGAGGCCGTCCGCTCCGCCCTCGGGCAACCCGCGAATCGAAAGTAATCAACAATTGACGGCGCGCAGGGGGGTTCGGCGCCGTTAACAAAAGCACCAAACACCGAAGCCCACCAAACGAAATGACAGAGATCAAACAACAGACAAAACGAAAAGAGAAAGGCAGGAACAAGCAATGAAAATGAAGCTAATTAAACACGGTCTGACCGCCCTGACCGCTTCGGCGGCGCTCATGTGCGCCGTTGGTCCAGCGCAGGCGGCGGACAAGAAACCCAACATCGTCATGCTCATGACGGACGACACCGGCTGGAATGATTTCGGCTGTTACTCGGGAGGCGGCGGGGCGCTCGGCCACCCGACACCGAACGTTGACCGCATGGCCGCGGAGGGTGCCATGTTCACCTGCTGGTATGGCCAGTCAAGCTGCACGGCGGGCCGTGCCTCGTTCATGACTGGGCGCATCCCCATCCGCACGGCGCTCTCGGTGGTCGTCACCCCCGGTGACGAGAACTGCCTGACGAAAGATACGCCGACCATTGCCGAATTCTTCCAGAAGAATGGTTATAGCACTTACTTCTCCGGCAAGTGGCACCTCGGTGACAAGCCCGAGGCCTACCCGATTGAACATGGCTTCGACGAGATGAAGCACTTCGCCTGCTATTACCCGGGGGTTTATACCTACTGTGACACGAACTGCTGGTTCCATCCCTGGTTCCCCTCATACAATTCGGAATACGCGAAGGGTTACTTCGAGGTGGTCAACATGTATGAGTGGGAAGGCGTCGCCGGCCAACCGGCAAAAAAGACCGGGTATATCAATTGGGACTTCCTGGCGAACATTGATGTCCATCAGGCGGACGCCGCAGTTGAATACATCAAGCAACACGCGCACGGTGACAAGCCCTTCTTCCTGGACGTCAACTTCTTGAAGATGCACAACCCGAACAATCCCGCGCCCCAGTTCGCGGGCAAGTCGCACCTGGGCCGTTACTCGGATTCGATGCTCGAACTCGACGATAACATCGGCCGGGTCATGGCCGCGATTCGCGCGGAGGCACCTGACACGATCGTCATCCTGACCGCTGACAACGGCGCCTGGCAGGATGCCTGGCCCGATGCCGGCACCCACCCGTTCCGCGGCGAAAAAGGCACGCCGTTTGAAGCTGGTTTCCGCGTCCCGGGCCTGATGTGGTGGCCGGGTCACATTCCGGCGGGTGCGAAATACCACGAGATGATGTCGCATATTGACTGCTGGTCCACGCTCGCCTCGATGGTCGGTCTGACGCCGCCGCCGCATGGCGCATGGGTGGACAACAACAGCAAGCCGATCTATTTCGACAGCATTGACAACAGTGCCTACATCCTCGGCAAGCAGAAACACTCAGCCCGTAGTTCGTGGATTTACATCGGTGGTGAGACATTCGGCGCAGCGAGGGCTGACATCGGCGGTGATCCCAACAATTCGGACGTCAACATAGCCTGGAAGGTGGTCTTCACGGCGAAGGACACGTGGCTTGGCCCAGCCTATAACACGGGAGCAATGGGCGCAATCTACTGCCTCAGCATGGATCCGTTTGAGAAATACGACATGATGTTCAACGGAGCAGTGTCGAGTCGGATGCCGCAGAACTCGCCGGGCAAATTTGCGGGGATGGACCAAGGCTGGGTCTTTTCGCTCCTCCAACCGGTGATCGCGGAGTTTGACAAGTCCATCAACCAGTTTCCCAATAAGAGGCGGTTCCCCGGCGGAGCTTCGAACGACCAGATCCCGAATCTTCAGCACCCGGAAAACCCCACCCCGCTGATGGACTTCAACAGCGGCAAAAAAGCCGCGTTGGGCATTGGCATGGAAGACTGAAAGCTGTTCCATGACAAATAGAATGGAGGGACTGCAGCGGGTGGTCCAAACGGACCGCCCGCCTGACGCACCCAAATGAACGGTTCCTTCGATTGTGAAACACGCGGGCTGCTCCGATGCCCAGTCCGGCTCGGACCGGCCCGCGAATTCGCCATCGATATACGACAAGCACCGACTCTATGAAAACCTACGCAATCACAATGGCGTTCGCCCTGCTCGTGGCGGGCCTCAATCTTCACGCCCAAGGCTGGGGAGATTCCCACCTGGATGGCCAGCCGAGCTTCTACCGTCCGCTCACGCTGGCGCCCGCAGAACCGGAGACGGCCGGTGGCGGTGGGGCGCCGGGAGAATCCGGCCCCTCTCTGACAGAGCTTAACAAGCAACTGGTCAACCCGGTTTCCACCCTGTGGTCCATGACGTTCCTCCAAAACAACTACTGGCTGGACACACCGCCCGGCAAACCGAATGAGATGGCGCACAATCTGCTTTTCCAGCCCGTGCTGCCGGTCTCGCTGACTGAGGATTGGAACCTCATCAACCACCCGGTCTTCACCCTCGTGAACTCTGTGCCCTACGCCAACTCGCAGGGCACAGTGAGCCGGACCACCGGCTTTGGCGACACCACGCTCGTCGAACTGGTCTCGCCGGGCTCAAGCCTGGTCGGGCCTTGGCTATTGGGATTAGGGCCGAGCGCCATCTTCCCGACCGCCGCCAACACGCACCTGGGACAGGGCAAGTGGCAGATGGGTCCGGCCGCCGTCCTCGGCTATCTCGGGGATAAGTTCGCCGTCGGCGTCTTTCCGCAGCAATGGTGGTCCTATGCCGGCGGGGGCGCTCAAAGCGTGAGCCAGATGAACCTGCAGTACTTTCTGGTGTACTTTCCGGCCAAAGGCTGGAGCATCGAGATGTCTCCGAACATCCTCGTGGACTGGAAGGCCCCCAGCGGCCAGCAGCTCACTTTTCCCGTGGGCCTCGGCTTTGGCAAGGTGGTGAAACTGGGCCGCCTCCCGGTGAAGTTCGCCATCGAAGCCCAATACATGCCGGTCCACCCCGACAACTACGGGCAGCAATGGAATATCCAGTTCAAGATCAGCCCGGTGATTCCCAAACTCATCAAGGGCGCGCTCTTCGGCGATTGAACCCGAAGTGGGCGGCCCGCGAATTCACTAACGAAACAACAAACAGAGAAAGGCAGAAACTTATGAAACGCAAAAATCCGCCACTGACTCACGGTCTGGCCGTGCTATCCGCTTCCACGGCGCTCGGTGTGGCCTCCTGTGTCATGGCTTTCGCCGCGAACACTGAAATCCAAACCACCGGCGTGCCGGGTTCACCCAACGCCACCACCACCATTGACGGGAAGTATATTCCGCCACCGCCCACGCCCTTCGGCGGCGTGATCAACATGAGCGCCAAAGACTCCAAGCCGCATTGGCCACCGACGGTAGTGCCACCCAAGGGCGCACCCAACATCTTGCTGATCTTGACAGACGATCAGGGCTACGGCATTACGAGCACCTTTGGTGGTGTCATCCCGACGCCGGCAATGGACCGGGTCGCGAAAGCGGGGCTGCGTTACACGCAGTTCCATACCACCGCGCTGTGCTCGCCCACGCGGGCGGCGCTTATCACCGGGCGCAACCACCACTCCGTAGGCTTCGGCGTCATCACCGAGATGTCCACCGGCTATCCCGGCTACGACTCCGTCATTGAAAAGAACAGCGCCACCGTCGGCGAGATTCTGAAGGAGAACGGCTATGCCACGTCGTGGTTCGGCAAGAATCATAACACGCCCAGCCAGCAATACAGCCTTGCCGGCCCCTATGACCAATGGCCCAGCGGGATGGGCTTCGACTATTTCTACGGGTTCCTGGGCGGCGAAACCGACCAGTGGACACCCTGGCTGTTTCAGAACACGACGCAGATCTTTCCGTGGATCGGACACCCCGGTTATAATTTGACCACTGACACCTCGGACGAGGCCATCAAGTATATGAAGGGGCTAAACGACGCCGCGCCGGACAAGCCGTTTCTGCTTTATTTGGCCACCGGCGGCTCGCACGCGCCGCACCAGCCCACCAAGGAGTGGATTGACAAGATCAGCGCCATGCACCTGTTTGACCAAGGCTGGGAAAAGTTGCGTGAGACGATCTTCGCCAACCAGAAACGCCTCGGCGTCATCCCGGCCAATGCAGAACTCACCCCCTGGCCGGATGGACAAGCCGCATACGGCGGTGCCAAACTTGCGAAATGGGACACGCTTACTCCCGATGAAAAGAAACTCTTCATCCGCCAGGCGGACGTCTTTGCCGCCTACACGGCTTACACCGACCATGAAATTGGCCGCGTGATTCAGGCGGTCGAGGACCTGGGCAAACTCGATAACACCCTGATTATTTATATCGCCGGCGACAACGGCACCAGCGCCGAAGGCTCCACAATCGGCACACCCTTCGACATGACCGCGATTCAAGGCATCAATATGCCCATCGCGGAGCAGTTGAAGTATTACGACGAGTGGGGTTCGGATAAGACCACGCCGCACATGTCGGTAGCGTGGTCCTGGGCGTTCGACACCCCTTTCAAGTGGACCAAGCAGGTCGCATCGCACTTCGGCGGCACCCGCAATGGTCTGGCGATTTCATGGCCCGGCCACATTAAGGACGCGGGCGGAATCCGCACGCAGTTCCACCACGTCATCGATATTGTGCCGACGATCCTTGATGTCACCGGCATTCCGGCGCCCGTAATGGTCAACGGCATCGCCCAAAAACCCATCGAAGGCGTGAGCATGGCCTACACTTTCGACCAGGCCAATGCGAACGCTCCGTCAAGGCATGAGACGCAGTATTTCGAAATGGTCGGCAACCGCGCCATCTACCACGACGGCTGGATTGCCGCGACCACGCCGCCCCTGCCACCCTGGGATGTTGGCCTGGGCAAGTTTCCCGAAGTGGTGAACGGCTACACCTGGGAGCTTTACAACATCGCCGACGATTACTCGGAGAACAACGACCTCGCCGCCAAGATGCCAGACAAACTGCGTGACCTGAAGGAGCTTTTCCTGCTGGAGGCGGAGAAATACAACGTGTTCCCGCTGGACAACAGCTTCACCGGTCGTGCGCTTGCGCCGCGACCCAACGCGACTGCCGGCAAGACCGTCTTCACCTACTCCGGTGTATCGTCCGGCCTGCCTTCCAGTGACGCACCAGACATCCTGAACAAGTCCTATACCATCACGGCCGAGGTGCAAATTCCTGAAGGTGGCGCGGAGGGAATGCTCAATACGCTCGGTGGCCGCTTCGGCGGCTATGGCCTCTATCTGGTCAAAGGCAGGCCAGTCTTTACCTACGTCCAGCTCACGACGGAAAGAACCCGCTGGGAAGGCCCGGACGCGCTCACGACCGGCAAGCACACCGTCGCGTTTGATTTCAAGCGGGATGCGGGTCCTGGTTTCGGCAAAGGCGGCACCGGCGTCCTGTCGGTGGACGGCAAGGCGGTTGCCAGCAAAACGATTCCCTACACCGTTCCGTTCGTCATCACGATTGACGAGTCCTTCGATGTCGGGGTGGATACCCGCACGGGAGTGGACGACAACGACTACCAGCCGCCGTTCCGCTTCACCGGCAAGCTCGACAAACTGACCATCAAGCTGGTTGAACCGAAGCGGACTGCCGAGGAGCGGAAGCTTCTCGATCAAAAGACTCAGGAAGCCAAAAACGCGGCGCAGTAATTCCTCCGTTTGTGAACCACGCGGGCTGCTTCATCGGGAGGCAGCCCGCGAGTTCAACAGCGAAACAATAATCAAATCAATACTATGAAGACCACAATCAAACGAATCCTCCTCGCTGCCGCGCTGGTTGGCGCGCTGGCTTCCGCCACAACGATCTCGCGCGCCGCCGATGCGCTCCCATCCTGGAACAACGGACTCGCTAAGCAGGCCATCGTGGACTTCGTCCACGCGACCACCGTCAAGGGCAGCCCGACGTTCGTGCCGCCGGCGGAGCGCATCGCCACCTTCGACCAGGACGGCACGCTCTGGGTTGAGCACCCCATGTACTCGCAAGTGATTTATTGCCTCGATCGCGTACCAGTGCTGGCGGCGGAGAAGCCGGAACTCAAGGACATCGAGCCATTCAAAACCGTGCTCTCCGGCGACCGCGAGGCCATTGCCAAGCTCCCTTTGCCTGAACTCGAAAAGGTTCTCGTCGCCACACTCAGCGGCATGACGGCGGAACAGTTTCAGACCGAGGTGAAGAAGTGGCTGGCTACCGCCAAAGACCCGCGCTGGCACCGGCCCTACACCGAACTCGCCTACCAGCCGATGCAGGAAGTCCTGCGCTACCTGCGCGCCAACGGCTACAAAACCTACATTGTAACCGGCGGCGGCCAGGATTTCGTGCGCGTTTATTCCGAACAGACTTACGGCATCCCGCCCGAGCAGGTGGTCGGCTCCGCGCTGGAGACGAAGTATGGCTATGACAAGGACGGCAAGCCGATGCTTACCAAAGAGCCCAAGCTGATGCTCAACGACAACGACGCCGGCAAGCCCGAGGGCATTCACCTGATGATCGGCCGCCGGCCCCACGCGGCGTTCGGCAACTCGCCCGGCGACCAGCAGATGCTCGAATACACGAAAGCCGGCGACGGCACGCGGCTCTCCATGCTCGTACTGCACGATGATGCGACGCGCGAGTATGCCTACGGCCCGGCTCAAGGCTTGCCCGACACAAAGGTCGGAACGTTTACCCAGGAGCTTTACGACGAAGCGAAGAAGGACGGCTGGACGGTCATCAGCATGAAGAACGACTGGAAACGCATCTTCGCCTTTGAAACGAAATGAACTGCACTCGACAGGAGCAAACAGAGATAACCGCGCGTGAAATGAGAAGCTCCCTTTCCGTTGCCTCCTGTTTCAAATGTTCCAAATACGAGAATACCAAGACTATGCAAACCACACACAAACAAAACCTCCTCGCCGTGGCGCTCGTTGGCGCGCTGGCCTTCGCACCCATCGTCACGCAAGCCGCTGACGCCAAAAAGCCCAACGTCGTCTTCATCCTCGCCGACAATGTCGGCTACGGCGACCTCGGCTGTTACGGGGGTGGGGAGCTGCGTGGTGCTCCGACGCCGCGACTTGACCAAATGGCCAGTGAGGGGCTTCGTTTCACCCAATTCCTCGTCGAGCCGGCTTGCACTCCTTCGCGCGCCGCGCTGATGACCGGCCAATACTCGATCCGCAACGGCCTGTCGCTGATCTCCGTCCCTGGCGGTGTCAATACACTGTCCGCGCGCGCCTTCACGATGGGGGAACTGTTCAAGGGGAGTGGCTATGCCACCGCTATCTTCGGCAAGTGGCATTTGGGCAGTGAGGCACAGAGCCTGCCGACGGCCCACGGATTCGACGAGTTCTACGGCATCCCGCCCGACACCTCCTGGGACTCGTGTACCTACATGGAGACGGTCGTGCTCACCAAGTCCATTCCTGCACCCCTGCAAGCGCTCCTGGCCAAAGGGCCGCACATTGTCGAGTCGGTGGCCGGCGGCCCGCTGCGCGAGGTCAAGCCCTTCACGCCGGAAGTCCGCGCCGAGATCGACAATGAACTGGTGGCCAAGTCCATTGACTTCATGAAGCGGCAGCAGGCCGCCGGAAAGCCGTTCTTCCTCTACCTGCCGTTCTCGATGGGGCACGCCCCGAACCTCCCGTCAAAGGAGTTCAAGGGGAAGTCGCGCATCGGCCAATACGGCGACAAGATGATGGAAGGCGATTACCATGTCGGGCAAATCCTCGATACACTGAAGGAACTGGGCGTGGACAACAACACGCTCGTCGTCTTTGCCTCCGACAACGGACCGTATGGCGAGGCCGCCCGTGAGTTCGGGAATCAGGGGACGCCGGATATGGGCAGTTCCGGCCCCTTCCGCGGCGAGTTGGGCGAAGTGACCGAGGGCTCGATCCGCACTTGCTGCCTCATCCGCTGGCCCGATCAGATCAAGGCGAATACCACTTCCTACGCCATGTTCTCGATCATGGACTTCCTGCCAACCTTCGCCAGCATCGTCGGCGGCAAGCTGCCGACGGACCGGCCCATTGACGGTGTGGACCAGCTCGATGTCCTGCTCGGCAAGAGCGCACTGGGACATCGCGAGAGCCTTTTGAGCTTCATCGGCGGCGACCTGGTCGCGGCGCGCTGGAAGCAGTGGCGCATCTACTTCACGGACATTCATCCGACCGGCACCGGACCGCAGCGCGAGCCGGGCATCTTTTCGGCCAGTGTTCCGATGGCCGGCTACCCAAAGGTCTATAACATCGAGATGGACCCGCACGAGGATCTCGTGGTCGCGGGACTGTTTGGCTGGACGGGGGAACCGGCGCTCAAAGCGGTTGCGGAGTACCTGGAGTCGGTCAAGAAACACCCGAATCCACCCGCACCCAACATCACTCAATTCCGTAGCGGGGGCTGATTTATGAGGCGGGTCGGTCAGAAACCAAATGGACAAACCAAGAAAGGAACGTATGCAATGAAAACGAAACCAGGCCTGATCATCCGAACCATCAACACCATCGTCTCCACGGCGGCGCTCGTGGCGCTCGGCGCGGGATGTACCACCGCCCAAGCGGCGCGTGACCCGCTCCCCTCCTGGAATGAGGGCCCTGCCAAACAGGCCATCGTGGACTTTGTCCGCGCGACCACCGACAAAGGCAGCACGAAGTTTGTGCCGCCGGCGGAGCGCATTGCCACCTTTGACCAGGACGGCACACTATGGGTTGAGTATCCCATGTACTCGCAAGTGGTGTATTGCCTCGAACGCGTCCCGGTGCTGGCAGCGGAGAAGCTGGAATTAAAGGAGGTTGAGCCATTCAAGACCGTGCTCTCCGGCGACCGCGAGGCCATTGCCAAACTGCCGCTGCCCGAACTTGAAAAGGTTCTCGTCGCCACGCTCAGCGGCATGACGGCGGAGCAGTTCCAGGCCGAGGTAAAGCAGTGGCTCGCCAAAGCTAAAGACCCGCGCTGGAAACGGTCCTATACCGAACTGACCTACCAGCCGATGCAGGAAGTCCTGCGTTATCTGCGCGCCAACGGTTACAAAACCTACATCGTCACCGGCGGCGGCCAGGACTTCGTCCGCGTCTATTCCGAGCAAACCTACGGCATCCCGTCCGAGCAGGTGGTGGGTTCCGCGCTGGGAACGACGTACGGTTATGACAAGGACGGCAAGCCGTTCCTCACCAAAGAGCCCAAGCTCCTGCTCAACGACAACAACGCCGGCAAGCCCGAGAGCATCCACCTGATGATCGGACGCCGCCCCTACGCCGCGTTCGGCAACTCGACCGGCGACCGGCAGATGCTGGAATACACCAAGGCCGGTGACGGCGCGCGGCTCGCGATGCTGGTCTTTCACGACGACGCGAAGCGCGAATACACCTATGGCCCCGCGCAAGGACTGCCCGAAGCGAAGGTCGGCACCTTAACCCAGGAGTTTTACGACCAGGCGAAGAAGGACGGCTGGACGGTCATCAGCATGAAGAATGACTGGAAACGCATCTTTGCGTTCGAGAAATGAACGCGAACAACCAACAGGAGCAAAGAGAGACAACGGAGATGAACGGTCATCGATTACCGATTACCCATCACCAACGGCCAGACCCCAGCCTAAAGCCAGGAAACCAAGAAAGAACAAATCCAATGACCATCTCCAAGCTACCAACCACCTCCTTCCCTACCTTGTGCACTCTCGCCCTCCTCCTCCTGCTCGCCACTCCGCCTCGCCTGCACGCCCAATCGTCCGACGACCCCGATAGTCAACCGCCGACCGTTGCCACCAATCGTGTCACTGGCGGCGGAACTGTGGCGGCCCGCGCCCTGGCTAACGCGATAAATGACCCGACCGCTCCACTGACCCTGGTTCAGTTTCGCGACGTGGTCGCGCCCACGGTGCCTGGCGCCGACGGGCCCGCTAATGTCCTCCAGCTCGAGCCGGTCTTCCCGATCATGCCGACCCGCTTCATGCCTCTGACGGAGTTGATAAAGATCACCTTTCCGCTGGTGGCCACGGCGCCGAACCCCGGCGGCGCGACCGGACTGGGCGACCTGTCGTTGTTCGATCTCTTCACTGTGAAGCAATCCTGGGGCAAATGGGGCTTCGGGCCGGCACTGGTCTTTCCGACCGCCACCTCGACGGTCCTGGGCCAGGGAAAGTGGCAGGCGGGCCCATCGTTTGCGGCGATCTATACGGGCATCGAGAACCTCAGCGTCGGCGCCGTCTTGCAGAACCCGATCTCGTTTGCCGGCGACTCCAGCCGGCCCACCGTGAACAGCCTGATCATTACCCCCACCTTAACCTACAGCCTGCCGCATGGCTGGTTCGCAGGTTTCGACGACTTCGACCTGACTTTCGACTGGGAGAACGGCGGCGCCCCGACGATCCCGGTTGGTGTGCAAGTGGGCAAGGTCTTCTCAATCGGCAAGCAACCGGTCACCTTCTCCGTGGAAGGCGCTTACAACGTCCTGACCCCGTCCGGCACGGCAACGCCCCATTGGCTGATCGGCATCGAGTTTACCATGGTCTTCGGCACCAAGAAGTAGGGCGGGTACCGATGGACGAGAACCTGTGAGGGCCAGGCTCCACATCTGCCCCCGGAGCGCGGCTGACCGGAGCCAATGCCAATAGGACTGCACCATCGTCATCCCGGAGGGATGCCTGAGAATAGCCCGGCGTTTCAACGCCGGGAAGGCTGTGAAAGAGAGGCAAGTCCCGGAGGGACGGCTGACATTAGGCGCGTCAGTCGTCCCTTCGGGACTTATCCCTCACGAACCACGAACCCGGCGTTGAAACGCCGGGCTATTGTCGTTTGTCCCTCTGGGACAGAAACAGCTCCGTCACTGCAAATCCCCGTGACATTAGCCATTCCCAGCCCCACTGCACGTGTTCGTCGTTCGCGCATCCTCGGGTGTCTGGGCGGCGGTTACCTGCTCAGCCTGGTGATGCAAGTAGTAGCCGCGCCAGCGATGGACTCGACGGCGGAGCGGCCCGGCTCGCCGCAGCCCTCCGCCGCGGAAGCTCGCCAGCCAGCCGTCAATGCTCAAAGCGGGCCGCAACGCCTCAAGAACGAGGTCCGCGTCGTGATGGCCACAAACCCGCCCCCCGCGACGGTGGGCGGAACGAACGCCACACCACACAAGACAGAATCTTTCAGGTGGGAGTTCGCCTGGCGAGGCTGGGATGGGCTGCACCTGGAAGCGGTCCAACAAACGCCGCTCACGAACCCGCTGGAGTCCGTCGCGATCCTGCCCGCGGGCGCCAATCCTTTCGGCTACTTCAACCTGGAAGAAGTGAAATTGAGCGGCACCATCGGCGCCCGAGTCGAGGTGGACGGGGCCGCGTTCCTGACGAGCGGCAACCTGGCCGATTTCAACGACGGCATTCAACTCCGGCGGCTGCGCGTCTTTGCGGGGGGCGACTGCATCCTCGTTTTGCCCGTAAGCTACTTTGTCGAACTGGGCTACTCGGCGTATCAATTCACGCTCAACCAGGGTTATCTGCTGTTCTCAGACATCGCGCTCATCGGCAACCTGCAGGTCGGGCAATTCCAGCCTCCGATGGGGCTGGACCTGATCACCAGCAGCCGGGACATCACGTTCATGGAACCCGCGGCGCCGCTCCAGGCCATCGCGCCGGGCATCGAAGCCGGCGCTCAAATTGGCCAGCCGATCTTTCACGATCGGGCCACCTGGGCGCTCGGCCTTTTCGTCCCGCCCGCCGGCGGCATTGAATACGGCAACGCCTCCAGCAGCTTTGGCAGCGTCGCTGGCCGGATCACCTGGCTGCCCATTTACCACCCCGATCTCGACCAGCTTGCCGACAACCGGCTCCTCCACCTCGGACTTAGCGCCAACATCGCTTACTCCACCACCAGCACGCTGCGATACCAGTCCCGCCCGGAGAGTTACATCGCGCCATACGTCATTGACACCGGGGATATCGCTGCGAACAGCGCGGGGACGGTCGGAGCCGAAGTGGCCTGGGTCAACGGCCCGCTCTCTTTGCAAGGGGAACTCATCCAATCCGTCGTCAGCGAGCAGGGCGGCGGTTCGGCAAACCTGGGCGGCTTCTACGCCTTCGCGAGCTGGTACTTAACCGGCGAAAGCCGCCCTTACGACACACAAGCGGGCGCATTCAAGCGGCTCATCCCCCGCCACGATTTTAACTTCGGCCACGGCGGCTGGGGCGCGGTCGAGCTCACCGCCCGCTTTTCCCACACGGACCTGACCGAGGGCAACATCCATGGCGGTCGCCTGAACCTGCTCATGTCCGGAGTGAACTGGTACCTCACTCCGCACGTGAAGTGGATGTTCAACTACGGCTTCGGCCGCGTGACCAGCAGCCCTTCGCAGGGCAACATGAACATCTTCCAGACTCGTCTTGGAGTGGACTTCTAAAGCGAGAAATCCGAGCAAGTCCTCACTTTTGATACTGGCCACCGGCCCCGCAGCGTGAGCTGAGTGCCCCGTCACCGGGCTGGCATGTCCAGCTACGATTCCCATCTGGATGCTGGCGCGCCGATGCGAAATTCCTCGACTGACTGGGAGGGACAACAGAGGTTTTAGGCATGGCAGAAAGCGGCAGTTGGAAGAAGATAACGATCCACACCGACGGCGGATGTGATGGAAACCCTGGGCCTGGCGGTTGGGCTGCGCTGCTTCGATATGGCAATCACGCGCGCGAGTTGGCTGGTGGGGAGCCGGCCACCACCAACAACCGCATGGAGCTGCAAGCCGCCATCTCTGGTCTTATCTGACGGTTCGGCGCGACTATACACCGGAAAAGCTTGCTGCCCTGCGTGAAGCCTTCATTGCGAGCCGTGACCCAAGCCGAAACCAGGGGAACCTATTCTGACGCGTGGGAAAAGTCCGCCTCAACAACGTCTGCGCTGTCACCGTCCGCTGGCGCACTCTGAACCCGGAACAGCCGGCTGCCTGGTGCGTTGCCACGACCAAGAAATACTCCGTAACCGAAACGGGCCGGTGGATGCGGTGGCACCACCGCACGGTTGCGCCGGGACTTTGGAGGAGGAATGTCTTCGCCGTCTTCGTCAGGTCCAAGCGAGCCGGAGTTCACGCCCGGCGTTCAGCCGCCAGGCGACCAATCCGGTCTGCATGACCCGCACGACTGCACCCATTCGTCCGGCTTGCGTGGCGAAGGCGCGGTGGTGGAGGAAGCGCCGGATAAAGTGTGCGACCTCATATTGTCCGACAGCCAGGACCACCACGCAGTATCGCGCGTGACACAAAGAGCGGTTATAGAAGCCCAAGTCGCGCGTGAGGAGCGTTGGCCGACGCAAGGTAAGCAGAAAGGGGATCAACTCCTCATCCTGCATGCCCTTGTGGCCATGTTCCCGGCCGATTTGGCGGATCGGAATGCGCCAGCTTCGCAGCCACTGCCGCTGGCTTTCCAGGATGTTTTCATCCAGGACATTCACGCCGCCTCGCGCTTCGGCGCCAGCTCCTGCGCATGTTCCTGGAAGGTTTCCCTGGCGGCCCTTACTGCCTCACCAATGGCCCCCTCGCTAATGCTGCCTCGCCACTCTGCCACAATGCTTTCCCAAGCCATTCCGCTGGCCACCTGTTCGAGCACGTCGGCCACAAGAATCCGAGTCCCGCGAAAGGTGGGCTGTCCGTGGCAAATCTTCGGATCGCTGACAATGTAGCGTCCCATCAGCATCTTCTTCATGGGCCTACGAATACTTCGCTTTGGCCAGCCGGTCAATGGTATCCGCCATTGCATTCTGGGGGTCAACCTCTCCACAGCCCAAAGCGGCGGAGGACAGCCGCACTCCAAGACGCAAGCGTTGGCCGGAGCACCTGCTGTCTCCAAAGGTCTTGGAGTGCGGCTGTCCTCTGCCGCTTTGGTGGCGACTGTAGCAGCACGTGGATGCGCGCCCTCCATGCGGAAACCGTTATAATTGCTAGCCTCGGTGGCCCGGGCTTTGCTACGGTTCAAGCCGCCGCCCAATTGCGGGCGGGAGAACCAGCACCGCAGAAGACGGGTGCCTGAAACAACATGAAAATTCAGTCTATTCCAAAGTCGGGCCGGCAGGGGGACGTCGTTTTTGTGAAGGGCCGCTACGGCAATGTCGTGCGTACGTTCGTGCCCCCATCGAACCCTCGAACCGCCGACCAGCAGGGCCACCGCCGTAACATCCTCGCTGTCTCCCGCCGTTGGCGGACGCTGAGCTTGGAACAGCGCGGGACATGGCGCGTTCTTGCGGCCAACACATACTTCGTAAACGACGAAGGCAAGCGGGTGCGGCTTAATTGCTTCAAGCTCTTCGTAAGCTTGAACACCCGGCGCGCCGATCTTGGCTTACCACAATTCGACACAGCGCCAGCGGAGCCCGTTTTCCGCACCAGCCCGGTGATGGAGTTGGCTGTGACCTACCCGGGAGGCAAGTTTACCCTCAAGCTCCGCGTCCAGAGCACGCCGGCGCAGTTGATCCTGGTGCAAGGCGCCAGGCCGGTCAGGAGTTGTGTCCGGTTCGTGCTGCACTTCCCGTTGCTGGGGCTGCTGCCGCCCCCGATAGATGGCTGGAGCGACATCACCGAGATGTACGTCGCCCGGTTTGGCGTACCGAAACCCGGCACGGCGGTCTGGATTCGCACCTGCCAGCACATTGACGGCTTTATAGATGTCCCAAAAGTGCTCCGTTTCCGCATCCCCGCCTCAGCCGCGTAGCCAGAAGACGTTGCCGGAGCGTCTGTTACGAACGCCTACAGCTCTGTATCCTCGCAGCCACCGCACCGCTATCCCACCGTTACCCCTCCGTTACCTCACCGTCGCTCCTCTGCAAACTTTGCAGAGGAGCGACGGTGAGGTAACGGAGGGGTAATGGTGCTGTTCCGGTGAGGCAATGGAAAGGGGTCAACCCGCACATTCGCGGCGGCGCTGTTCCTGAGCGCTGTGTCTTGGTTGTTGACGCAGGGCGGTAAGCTGAGAGGCTGGGGTTCATGCCGCACGCCATGCGAGTGGAGTATCCGGGCGCGATCTACCAAGTCATGGACTGTGGTGACCGCCAGGAGGACATTTTCGTTCGGGTTCTATCTATTCTCGTGCGACTTCATCGAGGACATTCCCAAGAGGCTGGCCGGCCCCGGGCGATTCCGCTTTATCCTTTAGGATGAACCTCACACTTCCAGCCCTAACCTGGCTGCGCGCCTACGAAAGGACCTGGCTGCGCGGTGACGTCGTCGCCGGCATCACGCTGGCGGCCTACCTTTTGCCATCCGGCCTGGGCGATGCTTCGCTCGCCAACCTGCCGCCCGAGGCAGGACTGTACGCGTGCTTGTTTGGCGGGCTCGTCTTCTGGCTGTTCTGCAGCTCGCGGCACACCGTCATCACAGTCACCTCCGCCATTTCACTGCTCGTCGGTGCGTCGCTGGGCGAGATTGCGCGCGGCGACACGGCCCGTTTCGGGGCGCTGGCGGCAGGAACAGCATTGCTCATGGCGCTCATCGCCTTCATCGCCTGGCTGGTTAAAGCCGGCGTAATCATCAACTTCATCTCCGAGAGCGTGATGGTCGGGTTCAAGTGCGGCGTGGCGCTGTTTCTGGCCAGCACGCAGTTGCCCAAGTTGTTTGGCATCCACGCTGCCCACGGCAATTTCTGGGTGAACAGCGGCAACTTCTTGAAGCACCTGCACGAAACCAATCCCACATCGCTCGCCATTGGAGGCGCCGCGCTGGCGGTGCTGGTGCTTGGGAACATTTTCCTCAAGAACAAACCCGTGGCGCTGTTCGTGGTGGTGGGCGGCATTGTGGCTTCGGGCTGGCTCGGCCTCGAAGCGCGCGGGGTCAAGCTGCTGGGCGAAGTGCCGCAAGGGTTGCCGGCGATTGGGCTGCCGGCGATTCGGTGGACTGATCTGAACGACCTGCTGCCGCTGGCCTTCGCGTGTTTCCTGCTCGCCGCGGTGGAAACGGCCGCTATTGGGCGCACCTTCGCCGCCAAGCACGGCGGCCGGCTGGACGCCAACCAGGAATTCCTTGCGCTCGCTGCGTCCAACCTCGCCGCGGGATTGGGCCGCGGTTTCCCGGTCAGCGGCGGCATGTCACAATCACTCGTCAACGAAGGCGGTGGCGCGCGCACGCCGTTGTCAGGCGGCATTGCTGCGGCCATTATTCTAGTGGTCGTTCTGTTCTTTTCTCATCTTTTAAGCGCCCTGCCGCAGCCGGTTCTCGCCGCCGTGGTCCTGGTGGCCGTGGCCGGCTTGTTCAAAGTTTCCGTCCTCAAGCAACTCTGGCGTGGCAATCGCCCGGAGTTCCTCGTGGCGATCGCGGCCATCGTGGGCGTGCTGGGCCAGGGCCTGCTGCGCGGCGTGATGATCGGCGCGATCATCTCGCTGGTGCTGTTGATCCGGCGCGCCTCGCGACCGCACGTCGCCTTTCTCGGACGCATCCCCGGCACGCGCCGCTTCTCCGATTGCGAGCGCCATCCGGACAATGAGCTGATTCCGGGCGTGCTGATCTTCCGGCCTGAATCGGGCCTCGTCTATTTCAACATGGATCATGTGCGCGACACCATTCTGGACCGAGTGCGCGCTGAAACCCCGCCGCCCAAACTGGTCGTGCTCGACCTTTCCGCTGCGCCGCTGGTGGACATGCACAGCGCGCACATGCTCGCGGAACTCGCCGGCGAACTCGCCGCGGCCGGCATCCGGGTTCAGGCTGTGGAGGCGCGCTCCTCGGTGCGCGAGCAGTTGCGCAGCCAGGGGGTGGACGCCAAGCTCGGCGCGATCAACCGGCTCACTTCCGTAGCCGATGCAGTAGAGGCATTTCAGCGCCAGGCATGAGCAAACCGTCCGACAGCGTGAGCGGAAAGAAGCCGCCTGGCCCGTCCCAGTTGATTCTCTTGGGGCTCGTGCGTGGACCCGCCTGCTGCCCCGGAGACGTATTTGGCGTGGGAATTCATGCCTAACAAATCCATCAAGTCCTTTAAGCGCGTGCTGGAGCCTTATGACCGGGTTTCGGAGGTGCTGTTCGGATTGATCATGGTCCTCACGTTTACCGGTTCGCTGAGCGTCGCCGAGGCGGGGCGCGAGAACATTCGGACAATGCTCATCGGCGCGCTCGGGTGCAATCTGGCTTGGGGCATCATTGACAGCGTGTTGTACCTGATGGGCTGCCTGGCGGAGAAAGGCAAAGGTCTTTTTACGTTGCGTGCCGTACGTAAAGCCACTGAACCGCATAAGGCCCAGCGGCTCATCGCCCGTGCCCTGCCACCGGTGATCGCGTCCATTCTCCAACCGGCGGAACTCGAAACCATGCGCCAACGCCTGAAAGACCTGCCGGAGCCGCCCGGGGAGGCACAGCTGGCAAAGGATGAATGGCTGGGAGCATTGGGGGTGTTCCTGTTGGTGTTCCTGACCACGTTCCCGGTGGTGATCCCGTTTATTTTCATGAAGAGCGCCTGGCTGGCTTTGCGTGTTTCCAACGCCATCGCCATCGCGATGCTGTTCTTAACGGGGTGTGCGTTCGGGCGCATCACGGGACGTTGCCCGTGGGTGACGGGGATTTCCATGGTTGTGCTTGGGTCCCTCCTGGTAGGTATCACTATCGCGCTCGGAGGATGAAGACCATGCGTGCATCTCAAACAGTCTGCATGGCTCTAATGCTGAGCACCTGCGGGGCTTTGGGCCAGATGACGACCAACGCGGGCGAGAATCTAACGGCGATAAAAGAAACAAAACGCTAATGAAGGCATTATGAAAATCACCATTGTTGGAGCCGCCGGCGGCGAAGTCACCGGCTCGGCCTATTACGTTCAAACCAAACAAGCTAGCGTCCTGGTGGACTGCGGCATGTTTCAGGGAGGCAGGAAAGCCGAGGCGCTCAACCGCCCCCCCACCAGCCCGAAACAGAAGCTCGACGCCATCCTCGTGACGCATGGCCATCTCGACCATACGGGACGCCTGCCGCTCCTTGCCAAACGAGGGCATCGGGTGCCGGTGTTCGCCACCCCCGCGACCATTGAAATGTCTGCGTTGATCTTGCGGGACTCCGCGCGCATCCAGGCCGGGGACGCTGAGCGGCGGAACCGCAAACGCCAGCGCGCCGGCGAGCCGCCGCAGGAGCCGCTCTACACGCCCCAACACGCGGAGGAAGTCATTCAGCTCTTTCAGCCCGTTCCTTACCAGCAGCCTGTAACCGTTGCGCCCGGCATCCAGGCCATCTGGGCGGAGTCAGGCCACATGCTCGGCTCGGCCAGTATCCAGTTGATCGTCGAAGACGAGGGCCGGCAGAAACGCATCGTCTTCTCCGGCGATCTTGGGCCAAGAAGTGCGCCCATCCTGAAGGAGTTTGAACCGTTCCGGCATGCCGACATGGTCTTTCTCGAATCCACCTACGGCGACCATGATCATCGCCCATTTATGGAGACGGTCGAGGAGTTCGTCCGCATCGTAAAGGACACGGTCGAGAAGCGCGGCAAGATTCTGGTGCCCACATTCGCAGTGGGCCGCGCGCAATTGCTGACCGGCCTGCTCGCCTGGATGGTCCGCAAGAAGAAGGTGCGGCCGTTCCCCATCTTCCTCGACAGCCCGATGGCTATTGAGGCGACGAACATTTACGTCCGCCACCGCGAACTCTTCGACGATGCCATGACAAAGTTCGTTGCTGAGAAGCCGCTGCGGGCAGACCTGAAAACGATGAAACTCTGCGTCACAGCCGAGGACTCGATGAAGATCAATGACCAGGCCGGCCCCTGCCTGGTCATGGCCGGGGCCGGCATGTGCAACGCCGGGCGAATCCTGCATCACCTCAAGCAAAACCTCTGGCGGCCCGAGACGCACGTAATGATCGTTGGCTACCAAAGCCACGAGTCCCTGGGGCGGCGGCTGGTCGAAGGCGACAAGCTCGTGCGCATCCACGGGGAGATGGTCGCCGTGAAGGCCAAAGTGCATACCCTGGGCGGCTTCAGCGCCCACGCCGGTCAGACCGACCTCTTGAGGTGGTTCAGTGTCATTGCCCCCAGCAATCCGCTCGTGGTGCTTACCCACGGTGAAAACGGGCCGCGCGAGGCGCTGGCGAAGAAGATTCAACAACAGTTCAGACTTGCCTCTAGGCTGCCCAACATGGGCGAGATAATCGAGCTTTGATAGGGGCTACCGGCCTTATATTCTCCAAACTGGCCAGGCTCGCCAGGAATACCAGAGAACTCCTCGATTTCGCGGACATGTTTCGGCAAAGCAACGCCGACATGATCTCGCTCCAGGAGAAGATCGACACCTCGACCCCAAGCCGGCCGCCTCTTCTATACCATGATCGCCGCCATGGCACAGTGGGAGCGGGAGGAGACCGTTGAGCGCGTTAAGGCGTCAGTCGCCGTCCGGGCCAAACTCGGGCACCCCCTGGGCGGGCCCGCACCGTTCGGGTATCAATGGAAGGACAAAAAGCTGGTCCCGCACCAGAAAGAAGCACCGGTAAGAAGGCTCATGTATGACCTTTTCCTTGAGCACCGCCGCAAGAAAACCGTGGTGCGATTGCTCAATGATGCCGGACATCGCACCCGCAAGGGCGCGCGATTCACGTCGAAAACTGTAGGGCGGCTGATCCAAGACCCCACAGCCAAAGGCGTCCATCGTGCGAACTACACCACGAGGGACGGCAACACCAAGCGATGGTCCGTCAAGTCAGAGGACCAATGGGTCACGACCGAAGTCGAAGCGATCATTAAGCCGGAGGTCTGGAAGGAGTGCAATCAGATACTCGAACAGACGTATCAGAAGCAGCGTCGGCAGGCCAAGAAGCCGACGCATGTTTTCGCCGGAATTGCGGAGTGCACGTGCGGCGAAAAGATGTACGTGCCTTCAAATAGCCCGAAATACGTCTGCCGCGCCTGCCGGAACAAGATCGCCATAGTCGACCTGGAGGGAATCTTCGCAGACGAGATTCAGGGGTATTCCGTTTCCGTGGAGAGGATAAAGGAGTATCTGGACCAGGCCGATGCCGGCCTTGCCGAAAAGGAACGGCTGCTTGCCCACCAGCGGGCAGAAGTCGGCAAAGCTCAGGCGGAAATCGACCGGGTGTACCGGCTCTATCAGGAGGGCCAGCCCGATCCTGCGGGCTTCGGCAAGTTCTACAAACCGCTTGAGGAACGGAAAAACCAGCTTGAGGCGGACATCCCACGCCTCCAGGCCGAAATCGACTTGGGCAGGGTCGAAACCCTTTCCGCCGAGGAGGTCGCAACCGAAGCGCAGAAACTTCACGAACTTTGGCCCAAAATGGACCCCGGAGAAAAGCGCAAGATCGTCGAAGCCATCACCGACAAGATCGTGATCGGCAAAGACGAGATAAACATAACCCTCTCCTACTTGCCACCTTGTAAAGATATGGCAAATAGGTGGCGGAAGGGAGAGGATTCGAACCTCCGGTAGGCTTACACCTACGCCTGATTTCGAGTCAGGTGCCTTTAACCACTCAGCCACCCTTCCACACGCTGTATATCAACGACTTATGATAATTTCAGAACATGCGTATTGACTTTCTGATACTGCACTCTGATACTGTTCGCATGAATAAGAGCGAAACAGAAAAAGATGCAGTTTGGCAAAAGACGCCTTACGCAAATCTGGTCCGTTACAAGTCATCTGGCATTTACTTTGCACGCTTCCGGGTCAGGGGCAAGCTCATTCGGCGAGCCCTAAAGACCAGTCAGATGTCCGTCGCCAAGTTGCGGTTGGGCGATTTGGAAAAGGAGGAGCGCCAGCGGGCCGAACATCAAACGGCGGTCGCGGATGGGGTGATGACGTTCGCCGATGCATTGGCGATCTACAAGCAACGGCTGGCCGGAAATGGCTCTTTGAAGCCGCGCAGCAAGGTGTACCGGCACGAACGGATTGCGGCCCTCGTCAAATCTTGGCGGGGATTGGAGAAGACCGACATTCGGAAAATATCCAAGAGCGATTGCCTGACGTGGGCGGCTGATTACGGGCAAGTGGCCGCGCCCTCGAACTTCAATAACACCGTCGGCACGTTGCGTTCGGTTCTGGAGATAGGGGTCGAGGCTGGGGCGCGTTATGATAATCCGGCCCGGTTCATCAAGCGGTTGCGCGTGCTTCCGAAAAAGCTCCAACTGCCGAGCGAAAGGCAGTTCTTGGCCTTGGTTGAAGCGATTGAAAAGGCCGATGGTGGTTGGAACCATCGGTGCGCAGATTTGGTTCGTTTCCTTGCATTCGGCGGATTTCGGAAAGGCGAGGCGGCGGCGATAACCTGGGGCGACTGCGATTCCGATAAAGGGGAAATAGTGGTGCGCGGGGATGCGGAGACGGGCACAAAGAATTGGAGCATCCGCCGTGTTCCGATGATTCCTGAAATGCGGCAACTTCTGGAACGGCTGCGGGAGCAACGGGCGGATGAACCCGCAACGGCTTCGGTCATGCCGGTGCACGGGTGCCAGGGTGCGATTAATTCGGCCTGCAAGAAGTTGGGGATTCCCCGGTTCACGCATCACGATCTGCGGCACCTTTTCGCGACACGCTGCATCGAATCTGGGGTTGATATTCCAACGGTCAGCCGATGGCTTGGTCACAAGGACGGCGGTGCGCTGGCAATGAAGGTTTACGGCCACCTGCGAGATCAGCATTCCGTGAGCATGGCGCAACGGGTGAGCTTTGGTACGGCGGCAACCGAGAACATCATTACGCGCAGCAAGGATACTGAGGCGCGGTAAGCACTATGGCTCACGAACTAGCGGAAACCGATGGGAAGGAGCGCAGGGCGAAGTGGCTGAAGCGTCTGGCTGACGAATTGATCAAGCTGGAGCCACTCATTCCGATTAAGCTGCTTCCTGAAGAAGAAGACTCTCCCGAATGGGTGCGCCGAGTGGAGCGAGAGGTCGGGGCAGTGATGTTCCCAGAGGCAAGGATCAAGGAGGGATCGGAGCTGACTCCTGGGCGCATGGGGGCCTTGCTGGGCCACGAGTGCGCAAACGCTGTTTGGATGATGGAATGGGTTGCGGCGCGAGCGGTGCTGGAGAGCAAGCTTGGGGCGGATCAAGCCACGGAGGAGGCGAAGGAGAAAGCAAAAGAGGTGGGCTCGTCCATCGTCGAGAAATGGTATCCAGGTATGCGGCGACTGGCGAAAATCGCCCTATGCTCAAGTGTGGACCAGACCTATGAGGACATGACGGATTTTCTGTTGGCATTTTCAAAAGGCTTCGCCTCTAAGCCTAGAACATTTAGCATAGGGAACATGGGGAATCCTACTTTTGAGGTTTACGTCTTCATGCTCATGTATTGGCGGATGGTTGGTGCTCTAAAGTCGGTGCGACAGTTGCACGACATCTTAGTAAAAGTGTTCGGAGCGCATCGCATCGGAGAGTTGAAACGGATTGAAAAGATTTGCCAGCGCATGGGGCTGCACTATCGGAAGCCTGGGCGGCCACGAACGACTGGAATAATTCAGACATCTTAAGAGCCCGCCTGTCGGTATTTCCCTGCTCCCGAGTTCGCTAGAACGGGAGCATGAGTTTAGCAGTTGTCCCAAATCAGCAGACGCCCAAACTGGCGCTGAACCGCATTGAGGCTGCGGAAGCCCTAAGCCTGTCGCCCGCCACGATTGACCGCCTGACCTTGCGCGGTCTGCTGCGTCCGTCGCGTGCTACGCGGCGTCCGATGTATTCGGTCAAGGAGTTGGAGCGGTTCCTCAAGGACACGACCGAGCCTTCGGAGTGGGTGATATGAGTACCCACGGCCCGACAACGTTGGGCAATCCGCAGGGAGGGGCGGAGGCGGAGCGCGGCGGAGCCGCGCCCGCCTCCGCCCTTCCTTGTCTATCTAGTAACAACTCAACCGAAGGGGGAGGCAACAGGGTCAACATTTTGACGGGAGGGCACAAGCGGAGCGCGTTCGTTTTGGCGTTTGAAATCATGGCCCTGGCGAGGGCATTCGGGATTGAAAAGCTCGGGTTCCTGACGTTGACTTTCGCGGACTTGGTGCTTGAAATCAAGGAGGGCAACCGGCGTTTCAACAGCCTGAACACCCACGTGATAAAGGAGCGGTATTTGCGCGGGGTGGTGGTGCCAGAGCGTCAGAAGTCGCGGCGGCTACATTTCCACCTCCTCGTAGCTCTGAGGGCTGATATCCGAAGCGGTGCCGATTTCGAGGCGTTCAAGCGGCGAGACTATCGGAGCGCAAACCAAGCGCTTCGATCAGAGTGGGCCTTCTGGCGAGCAACAGCTCCGCGTTACGGGTTCGGGCGGCATGAGCTGCTGCCGGTCCGGAGCTGCGCGGAGGGCATAGCGCGATACGTTGGCAAATACATCTCGAAGCACATCAGGGAGAGGGCGGAGGCGGACAAGGGCGCGAGACTCGTGCGTTACCTGGGGTTCAGCCAGGGGCAGGGAAAGCCGACATTCCGCAAGGCAAGCTGCCGGTTCGGATGGAACACGGACAACGGTTGGCTCTGGCGGCACAAGCTCGCGGCGTTCGCGGAACGGAACGGAGCGCGAGACACGGAGGACTTGGCGAAGATTTTCGGGCCTCGGTGGGCTTACCGGCTGCAAGCAGAGATCCTGGCGGAACGGCTTGATGACGTGGTATATCCGTCGCGGGCCTGTGCCGATTACTCATTGAATCTCACCTACGGCAAAGAATGGGTTGCCAAGGTGCAGGCGATGGAGCGCTATCAGGAGGGCAGGACGTTTGCGCGGACAGTCACACTAGACAAAGGAAAAGTATGGACAAAGAAGCAACGATAATACGGACAACGGACGGCTGTTACTGGCTGGACACGACCGACGATGCAGGCCGGCGACGTTCGTCATACTTGGGTAACATCGGCAGCGCCGTCGCAGTTGAGGCTTGGTGTCAGGGCAGGGCGATAGAGTTCCGCCAGGTGGGGCGTCCTTCGGCAAGTGCAGCCAGGACGCGGGGACGAACATAATCCGGTCGGAATCCCGGCAGCTTGGTCGCGTGTCATCCGGCCTGCCCGGCCTCAGGGCTAAAGGCAACTGATATCGAATATGGAAACTCACGCTTTAACGGTCGGTCGCGTCGCGCGCGGGAACCATCGCAGCAATGCAACGGAGTCCAGCTCTAAAAGCTCCGGGTTCGTTCCTCTGTTGGTCAGTCGTGGCCGCGAGCTCTACCTGCATGATGGGGAGCTGTGGCTGATGACCTGGGTTCCCCGGTTCGTCCTTCGACGCTGGCGCGTGGCGAAGCAGAAGCAGGGGGTTTGAGGGGGAAGGGCGCAAGGGGTCGGTTGTAGCTTCCTTGGCATCCTGTGATTGGATACCCCTTGCAACCGCCCCCTTCCTAGTCTCGCGCTCCAGCGCGCAAAAGTGGTCAGCGAAGCGTCTGGACCCCACCCTCAAAACAATCCGGCGTTCCGCCAAGGATTCAGGCTTGGAATAAACGGGCCAGCCGTCGTATATCCGGGTCGAATGGAGCTGGACATGATTGAAAATGAACAGCTTACGCAGAAGCGGACCGGAGGATTTCCGGCTGGGGTATACGAACCAGCCGTCGCATAATCAAAGTCGGCGTCTCCTCAAAGGCACGAAAGCGCCTTGTCTCGCCAAGGGGGTCTTTGGGCTTGTAATGCACTCCTGGTTCATGGAGCATTACATGCCTGAGAAATTAACCGAAAGCGAGACAATATGGAATGGTTGAAAGACGTCGTGTCAACGAAAGCTGGTCTTGAGCATCTCTTTTGGGGAGCATTCTTGACTGCGGCAGTCCGAGCATGGCAGTGGGTCAATGGGCAAACCTATGAGAAAAAGAAGGAATGGGCGTTTTGGATTTTGGGGTTTGTGATCTTTAGCGTCTTAGCGTCCATTGTCCTTGGAACTGTGCAGGAAGTGCCGAATCAACGGAGAGGGCTGCACGCTCAAGTGCTTGGAATCTGTGGTTTTCCCGATAAGACCTTTGTCCAAGCGACCAATTTGCTAGCTGGCACCAACTCGTCTCCTTCTACAATAGGTGGTAGCGTAAGCTTCGGAAAACTGCCGAAGGGCGCCAATCTTTCAGTGGTGCTTCGAATTGAGAACGCCGGTTCGCCATCGACCGCTTTTGGGTGGAAAGCTTTTGCTGTTCTTCCCGGGGGCACGAAGGTTGAAGGTAACATACCAATCCTAGTGTCGATCAAAGGCGGATTCTTCCAACCTACTGGGTTTGGGTCATTCCAATTAACGAAGGACAACAACTTGCTAGAGGCTTTATCCGAAGCCCCCTTGGCAACGGGATCGGCGAAAATTGGATGGCTGCCCCTACACCTAAGCGGGTTTAGTAAGGTGCCAGATGGCACCAAGATTGTCATAAGCTTCACGGACGCATTTGAGCGGGAGAAAAGCGTTCAGTTTGATTATTATGACGTTTCACCTGACGAATAGCTAGCCCACAGCAAAGACCGGAGGGCAAGCCAACACTGAACGAGGTCACTTCACTGGACGCCGCGTTGACGTTCTGCTTACATAGTGCGCATCACTGGCGCGGCGCGAGTGAGTTCACCGTTAATCTGATACTGCAATCTGATACTGTTTGCCTTTTTCGGGCGGATTGTTGGTGATTCGTGAGGAGGTCGAAGTTGACAATCGCCAATGAATACGGGCCTAGATTACGTGTGAGGAAATGTGCGGAAGGCGGTTTGTCAATTTCGAGTCAGGTGCCTTTAACCACTCAGCCACCCTTCCAGCCGTTTATTTACAGGCCATTCATGCGCTTCTGCGGCTCACTATTTTTCCATTGCACCCCGTAGATTCCGACCATGCAACCGCCACCGGATAGCAAGACAAGCGCCCGGAAACGCGATGAACACTTGTCCGCCAACGGCAAGTGGCGTTCTTTTCCCAAAGTGCCGCATTTGCTTCAATACGTTATCAGCGGAAACTATTTTGGAAAGGTCAAAATCAATGGAAGGAAAATCCGCCGGAGCTTGCAGACAAGTGTCTGGTCAACCGCGCAATTGCGGTTGAACGATTTTCTCAAGGAGCATCGGGAAAACCGGAACAAGGTCGAGCCGTCCAAATTCAGTGAAGTTGTGGAGTTGTTCAAACAGGAACTTGAAAACGACACAACCATCAAACCTCGGAGCAAAGAATACCGGCTGTTGTGCCTTCAAAAAATTCAAACCTCCTGGTCGGAACTTTGGCGAATGCGTCTGGATGAGATAACCGCCAAGGCGTGCAACGAGTGGGCGGCGAAACTCAACGGCGAAATTTCCAGCCACTATTTCAACAACACCATTGGCACGCTCCGGCAGGTCATCGATGCGGGTCTGAAAGCGTATAAAAGAAGTGGCGGAAACGTTCTTGAAAACCCCGCCGCAGAATTAAAGCGCGTGAAGGTGAAGCAAAAGGATTTACAACTGCCGGAACCGTCACATTTCAAGGGGTTGGTTGAGAATATGCGAAGTAACAGCGGCGCGTGGGGCGCTCGCGTCGCCGAGTTGGTTGAATTCCTGGCCTACAGCGGTATGCGGATTTACTCGGAAGCCGCGTTTGTGGCATGGGAGGACATTGATTGGCAGCGCAAACAAATCGTCGTGAGGGGAAATCCCGAAACGGGGACAAAGAACAGCGAGATTCGACGGGTGCCAGTGCTGCCGGAGATGGAGATTTTGCTGACCCGGCTCAAGGATAAACTCGGCGGCGCCGCCACAGGCCGCATCATGCAGGTTAGTGAGTGCGCTCAGGCATTGCAGCGAGCCTGCAAAGAGATCGGGATTGCCAAACTGACGCATCACGACCTGCGGCATTTGTTCGCGACCCGCTGTATTGAATCCGGCGTGGACATTCCAACGGTTTCCCGTTGGCTCGGGCACAAGGACGGCGGTGCGCTTGCCATGAAGACCTACGGCCACCTCCGCAACGAGCACAGCCAGGCGATGGCGCAAAAAGTGAAATTTTGACGTCGGCGACCTTCATGCCCTTGGGCCGGGGACCCAAGCCCATTATTTCGGGTGTGATAAAGCAAATTTGGACTCAGGCGGCCAAGTGAGGAATCTTCAATACTGACGGCCCTAATCTTCACTTCTGCGTCCTCTCGACTTGGACCGTTTTGGACGGAAATGGGCTCGAACATCACGGACCAGTATCAGATGGCAGTATCAGATTTGCAGCGCCCAACCGTATGGCGAGTGGACGCGGAGGGCGCAACTGCGGACGGACGCTACAGCGTTGCTCTGAAAACTTGGAGCTTCTGCCTTACCTCATCCCTTCCCACTTGCCGAGGCCTGAGCAGCTCGATTTTTGCGAATCGTCACCCATGCCCGCTTCGCAGCCTCGCTCCTTGCTGGGTTGGGAGTCTGTGCCGGCAGGTTCGAAGAGTTTACCCTCCCCTCAGGATGGGACACAAATTTGATCTTGGGAACGACCAAAGCGGCGGCGCTGCCGACGAGAGGCGAGGCGTCTGAGTCCATCCGCTCGGAGGGGGCGTTAGCATGGTCCATGTCTCCCGAGGAGAACCGCATCCTGGCTTACGTGTTCGCGCCACCAAGCCTCACTCTGTTTGTTTACGTATTGCAGAAAGCGGAGCCTCGGTTCGTTCCCGCACTTTGGAATGAGCGCCGCTAAACCCAGAAAAGTCTTGCGCGCGTATTCTTCCCATGTGTCCTTCCTGCCCTGTCCGCACATGGCCCGAAGCTCATCGGCAATCACGCAAAGCCCTTTCTGTTCCAGGGCAGCGATGGGTTGCTCCATCGATTTGCCGCGCACATTGAGAACTTCTGCCCAAACATGCTCGCACTTGTCGGGCCGGATAACCATGGAGCAGGTGCTCCAGCATTACGGCATCTTGGAGAACTTCAAGAAAAGCGGAGACAGCTTGAATGGGCCGTGTCCGGTTCACAAAGGTAGCAACCCGACGCAGTTCCGGGTGAGCGTGAGCAAAAACATCTGGAATTGTTTCAGCGAGTGCAAACACGGCGGCAATGTCCTCGACTTCATCGCCAAGATGGAAAACGCGAGCATCCACGCGGCGGCCCTCAAAGCCATCGAGTGGTTTGGTCTCGACCCGGAGGCCATGTCGGCGGCGACGCCCCAGGAGGACGATCACCCAGACTTGCCACGAAAGGGTGGCGACGCGGCCCCGCCCAAGCCGGCTGCCATAAAGCCGGCACCGGTCCAGGAGAAGAACACGCCTAATTATTTCGGCCACCTGACCGGCACCGATCCCAACGCCGACCCCGATCACGACGGCGCGAGTAATCTCGCCGAATGGCTGGCCGGCACCAATCCGACTAACGCAACTTCCTGTTTGCGGCTGGCGATCCCAAAGAAACCAGCCACCAACGGCTTCGTGGTCCACTGGCCCAGCGTCGCCGGGAAGTTTTATCGTCTCCAGCGTGCCACCAACCTGCTCACCGGCTTCAATACTCTACAAACGAACATCGCTGCCACACCGCCAACCAACACTGTGGTGGACACGATCAACCTCCCAGGAGAAGCGCAATTCTACCGCCTTGAACTTGAACAATAGAACACGCGCCTGTCCAACCCTTAATTTTGCCCCTTGGTCAGCAGAATTTGCGGGTAAGCCGTTTGCCTGGAGCGCACGAAAAGCCCTGTTTTTCGGCCCAAAAACGGCGTGAGTGGCGCATCGGCGTGTGGTCACCACTCGGTTCCACTCGCCGCGGATGCCCCTGCAATCCATGGTCCAAAGCGAAAAACTCATCCTTGCCGCGGCTAGCCGCCCGCTGTGACATCCTGTCACACATTGGACGTTCGGGGCACGCTGTTGAAGTGTGCCATTTTGGCCCACACATTGTTCCGCACAGCCATTTTGCCCAACCTGCCCGCCCAAAGCCATTCCCGTTTCCTCAGACAGTGTAGGTAATGCGGTCCAACATCTCTTCCCCCATCTCACGTGAGCGTATCCTGGGTGCCCAAAACCTTGCTTGTCGCGGCCGACAATCCGACATTACTCGATCTGGTGGCCCACATGTTACGCCTGGAAGAATACACGGTGGTTAAGACGGAAACCGCGGTACATGCCTTGCACTTGGCCGCCGACACCGCGAGCATTGATCTCTTTACAATCGATCTTCTGATGTCGGAAAGTGCCGGTTTGCAGTTAACCCGCGCATTCCGCGCACTTCATCCGCAGACCCCGATGTTGATGATATCAAGCTCATTGCCATTGTTGCGGGTCAGGAGCCAGGCGGATCTGGAGCAATTCGAGTTCTTAGCCGAGCCATTCCAGTTTGAGGAGCTGCTCGATAAGGTTCGCACGTTGCTGAAAAATGGCGCAGCTCATTCTGCTCCTGGCAACCGCAACATTCTAAAACAGCTAAGTGCCGGCGTTTTCAGACGAAACCGTCGGTTTGGAGCGGAAGGTTAGATTCCGCCGCACCCAGACTCTTCAATGCCGCCAGTGAAATCAGGGCTTTCTCACACCGCGTCCGGCTAGTTTTGCTCGCACCCCGACAGCGTTGATGATCCTGCCTGTCAAAAGGGAACAATTGTGCTCCCATCGAAGTATGAGCGCGGGACCGAGAACTTCAGCAAAGCTTGGCGGATTTCCTCACCCCGCCAATGTTTTGAACTTTAATGGTTTCGGGGCGAGCACCCACGCCACCGCATTCATGTATCCGACGTCTGCCCCTTCAGCTTTCTTTCCATACCGCCCGAATATGACATTCGGCGCCATACAGAGCGCTGCGCGGGTGATGGGCGGCCGCCCGCGGACCGCCCGCCCGTCCGCATTTTAAGTCTGGCGTCCCAGGCCCTGGTTTGCTGACAGATTTATTGCGAATGCTGCTGGGTCTTCCTCCCCCGGAACGCCAGAACCAATAGGGTCCCATGCGAACGGATGACAGCATGGCCACTAAACAAAGAAAGGACCATTTTTCCACTGAGTTGAACCGGCAAGGTGACCAATCTGCTTGGGGGGACATAATTTTCCTTTCTTTTCGGTGGGTTTTGTAGATGAAGTGCCCCCTGCTGCTATTGATTGCAGAGGGGGGACCGAGCTTTTGGGCTTAATCGTTACCTGAGTATCATCCCACCAATGCTGCTGGGCAGTGACCAGTTATCGGTGATCATTGACCTGTGGCAGGGGGCGGGAGGCGGGACTTAGAGGCTGGCACGAGCTTCTCAGCTCGTTCCTCGGGATGCAGTTCGTCGTGGTCAGACGCGCTCTCCAGATGGGTCGTCACGTAGGCGTTTGGCTCTAGTGATTCCTGGACGAGTTGTTCGATCCGGGTAGCCTCGCGGTGGGCTTGGGCCAATGACGTGCCTGCGGGAAATACCAGATGGACAACCACCCGGTGCGCGTCGCCCAGGTTACGATGGCGTAGACCGTGATAAGTCAGGCCGTGCTTCTCGGTCTCGCGGGTGAGAATGTCGATCAGCTTCTTCTGGGTCTCCGGGTCGGCTCTATCCATCAGGCCGGCGAAGGAGGATTTGATGAGGCCGGTACCCGTGAGAAGAATGTTGCACGCCATCAAGATGCCGCAGATCGGGTCGAAAGGCAGCCACTTGGTGACCAGCACCAGACCCAGCCCGAGAAGGACGGCCAGGCTGGTCCAGCAATCCGTCAGCACATGCTTGCCATTGGCCTGGAGGATGATGGAGTTTTTGTGCCGACCTAGCCGGAGGAGATAAGCGCCCAGGGCGCCATTGATGGCCGCCGCCGCGGCGATGAGCACTACGCCGAAGCTGAGATTATCAAGACTGAGGCCGATCAGCCATTTGTGGATCGACTCATAAATGATGTAGAGGGCGGCGAGGATGATCATGGCGCCCTCGAAGCCAGCGGAGAAGAAGGAGATCTTCGCATGGCCGTAGAGATGCGATTCATCTGCCGGCTTGTAGGACAGTTTCAGGCTGTAGGCGGCAAAGATGACCGCAGCCATGTGCACCACCGATTCGGCGGCGTCGCTCAAGATGGCCGCCGACCCGGTCAGCAGATAGGCGCCCACTTTCATGACGGACATGAGCAGGCCGATGGCCAGGGAGAGGGTCATCGCAAAGCCGAGGGCGTTGCGGTCGGCTGCGGTGTTGGCGGCGACGTTCATCCGGGGCGAGTATCCTTGGAGTGGTGGGTGGATTCAAGCAGGACCGGTGGAGGGTTGGTCGCCCAGCCACAACCGTGGCATGAAGTTGTATTCCCGCTGCATGGCTGGATATCCCCTTCACAATCGCCAGGTCCACAAGGAGACCTTGTCGCCCGCCGAATTTCTGCTATGGTTTGGGGCAGTGAAGCCCGTCGCGTTTGAGGATCTGGTGCGTTTGCCCCTTGTCCAATACTATGAGACGGCTTTCCGTAAAGCGACGGGTGTGTCGTTAAAGTTGGTCCCACCGGAAGGTCCTGTCGAGCACCCGCATTTGGTATCTCGGGGGGACTCATTTTGCCACCTCGTGGCCGGAGTTCCGGCGGGATGCGCCGCGTGCCGCGAGGCCGAGGAGCATGCCCTGAGCGGTGCGGCCCGGAGACGGGTCCCGCATCAAACCTACTGTTACGCCGGCCTGACTGTGGTCGCCGTTCCAGTGCTGGCGGTAGAGGCCCATGTGGCGACGCTGATGAGCGGACAAGTGTTCCGGCGGGAGCCGACACAGCGCGATTTCAACATGGTGGTCCAGATGCTCGGGAGCCAGGCTACTGGAGACTGGGAGAAGAAGGCACGCAAGGCCTACTTCGAGACGCCGGTCATCACTACCGATCGCTTCCAGGCAATCGTTCAGCTGGTGAATGTGTTCGCACAGCAATTGGCTGGCTTCGCCAGCCGCCATGCGCTCTCCTCTTCTGCGGCCGAGCCGCAGGTGGTGGCGAATGCGAAGCAATTTGTCCAATCCCACGCCGAGGAGCCCATCACGCTGGGGCAGGTGGTAGAGCACGTTCACGTGAGCCGGTTCTACTTCTGCAAGCTGTTCAAGAAGGCCACGGGAATGACGCTCACCGAGTATGTGGCGCGCGTGCGCGTGGAGAAGGCCAAAACGTTGCTGGGCGATCCATCGCTGCGGATTACCGAGGTGGTGTATGCCGCCGGTTTCGGCTCGATCCCGCGTTTCAATAGCGTCTTCAAGCGCCATGTCGGGATGCCACCGACCGAATACCGAGCCGTCCTACGATCGCCCATGGCGGTTCCGGCGCCGGGCCAATAGGCAATAAGAAAAAGCCAACCGGCAAGTAGCCCGGCTTCTGTGGTTTCGCTACAAAGGTCGCACGATCACATCGCACAACGAGCAGAGTGTTTGCCCTGCCCTCCAGTGGAGGGCGCAAAGAGAAAGCAATACTATGAAACAGCTAAGTTCATTAGGGGCGCGACTGCGAGCCGTCGTTTGGCTCCCGGTGATGGCAGTGGCCATTTATGCGGCGTCGCTTGCCTTGGTCAACGCAGACGATACCAAAGCCGACGCGGCGAAACCGGAGAAGGCCCCCCCATCGGAAAAGCAGGCGCCCAAAAAGGCGGCGAAGAAGAAGCTCACCGGCGCGGAGATATACTCCCTCAACTGCAACCGCTGCCACCCCGAGCGCTATGCGACGGAGTTCACCGAGTCGCAATGGAAGACCATTATGATCCACATGCGGGTGCGGGCCAACCTGCCGGCCGCGCAAGCGAAGGCAGTCCTCAAGTATCTCCAGGAAGACAGCGGCAGACCTTAAACCGAGGAACCAGCCATGAGAATCCATACACAGCTTTGCGGCATATTGGCGGCCGGATGCGCCCTGGGAGTGGCGCTTACTCCCCCGGCGGCAGCAGTCACTGATGAAGAGTTCGAGACGCTCAAGAAGGCGGTCCAGCAGTTGGACCAGAAAGTCCAAAAGCTCGAACAGGTCCACGAGCAAGACCAGCAGACGCACCAGCAGGACCAGCAAAAGATCCAACAACTCCAGCAACAGTTGGACCAGACACACGAGATCGCCACCAATGCCGTGCAGAAAGCCGAGGCGGCTGCCCAGGCCCAACCAGCCGCGCCGATCCCACCCGGCCCGCCCGCCACGCACAACTTCACGATGGCCGGCGACGCGGAGGTGCTCTTCGGCCGCATCCCGGGTCAGCATAGCGCCTTCGCGCTGGCGGACTTCGCGCCGATCTTCCTGTTCCGGGCCAACGACAACATCCTCTTCGAGGCGGGCTTTGACTTCACACTGGCGAACGGGCCTGGCCCGACGCCCAACACCAGCAGTGGCACTCAGTTCAACTTCGACCTGAGCTTTGCCACGATTGATTACTTGCTCAACGACTACGTCACGGTCGTGGCCGGCGAAATGTTGCTACCGCTCGGCACTTACACCGAACGGAGCGCCGGCTGGCTGAACAAGTTCCCCGACAATCCCCTGCCTCGAAGCCTGCTGCCCAATGATAGCCTCGGGGTCCAGTTGCGTGGGTCCATTCCGGTGGGTTATAGCGGTTCCATGCTCACTTACGCCCTCTATGGGGTCAACGGACCTTCCTCGGTGGACGGCAGCGGGAATTCCAGCATGCTGGACCTGGGCGGCAACGTGGGCATCTTGAACAACTCCCTGTACGGCTCGACGACAACCTGGGGGAGCCTGGGCAACTTGAACTCGGATCCGAGCGGCGGCGGGCGCCTCGCGTTCTTCTATCCGCTGAAGCCCCACTACGATTTCGAGCTGGGGCTCTCCGGTCAAACCGGCGAATGGAACAACAACGGCAACCAATGGTCAGCGCTCGTCGTGGATGCCGCCTTGCACGTCAGCCCGTACGTCGAAGTTAAGGGCGAATACATCAACACCTGGGTGGGCACCACCGATCTGGGGACCATTCGTCCGAACGGATGGTGGATTCAGGCGGGCTACAAGTTCTCCGGCTTGAATCTCGACCTGCCCATGATTAACAACCTGGAGTTCGTCGGGCGCTATGATACGACGGCTGATGCCCTGGCACCGCGGACTACCGTTGACCGCTACACGGTCGGATTCGTGTACTACTTCTCGAACACCCTGCTTTTGGAGGGCGACTACGAATGGCTGCATGGCACCGGACCCGGCGCATTCATGGTCCCCGCGAACGAAATTCTTGTGCAACTCTCCTACGGGTTCTAAAGCCCGAATCGCGCAGCATGCGTAGTGTATACAGTAGAAACTATGAGAACTGAGATTATTGCAGTATTGACCCTGACAATTACCGTGGGAGGCATTCAGCTTGCCCGGGCGGCGGACGATTTGGACGCCGAGACCAAGGCGCGCGTCGAACGCTTCGAGAAAGGCCCGGCCACAATTGATGTGTCGAAGTACCCGGATGGCATCAAAGAGGACTACGAGGTCTTCTCCACCAAGTGCACGCAGTGCCACAAGCTGAGCCGCCCGATTAACTCGGACTACGCCCTGCCGGAGGAGTGGTCCCGTTACATCAAGCGGATGATGCACAAGCCCGGCTCGGGCATCAGCAGCGGCGACGGCAAGAAGATCTATGAGTTCCTGGTCTATGACTCCAGCATCCGCAAGAAGAAGATGGTGGACGAGAAGCTGGCCAAGGCGACCCCGGAGGAGAAGACGACCGCGGAAGCCAAGATCAAGGAAGTGCGCGACAAATACGACAAGTAGGGCGGCGCCCATTGGCATGCCACAGGCTTACAACATCGAGATACCTGACGTCGGGTATTTCGAGCGGCAGGTGGCCTGCCGGGTCGGCTGCCCGGTCCACACGGATTCCGGCGGCTATGTGCAGGCCATTGCCCAAGGCCGCTACGAGGACGCCTATATCATCGCTCGTCAGCCCAACCCGTTTGCCTCCATTTGCGGGCGTGTTTGCGCCGCGCCCTGTGAAGCCAAATGCCGGCGGGGCGCCCTCGACGCAGCCATTTCCATCCGGGCGCTGAAACGGTTCGTGTGCGAGCGGTTCGGCGTAGAATCGGAGGACTTCGACTTGGGCCGGGTCTATCCCGAGCTGCGACGCAAAGAGCGGGAGACCTTTGGCGGGCGACGAAAGGTGGCGATTGTGGGGGCAGGTCCGGCCGGTTTGTCGTGCGCGCATGAGCTGGCCCTGATGGGCTTTGCTCCCACCGTGTTCGAGGCGCAGAATCTGGCGGGCGGGATGCTCGTGCTGGGCGTGCCGGAATATCGGTTACCGCGAGAGATCATCCAGGCCGAGATCCAGGCCATCGAGTCGCTCGGGGTGGAAATCCGCTGCGACCAGCGGCTCGGGCACAACTTCTCCCTTGCCGACCTTAAGCAGCAGGGTTACGAGGCGGTCTTCCTGGGAATCGGCGCGCACAAGAGCCGCGAGCTGGCCATCGAAGGAGTGCAGCTTGACGGAGTGCTGCGAGCGATCGAGTTCCTGCTCAACGTCAACCTGGGCTACCGCGTGTCGCTGGGTCGCAAGGTCGTCGTCATCGGCGGCGGCAACGTTGCCTTCGACGCCGCGCGCTCGGTCGTGCGGCAGGCGGAGAAGTTTGCGGCGATGAGCGAGGCGGAATTGCGCGTCGCGTTGCACCAGGCGGCTGCGGCGCTCGAAGAGCTGACCGAGCGCCAACCGGAGGCGCCCGACGAAGTGCGCCTGGCCCTGGACGTGGCACGGGAAGCCATCCGCAAGGGCGTGCCCGAGGTCCATATGTATTGCCTGGAGAATCTCGACGAAATCCCGGCGGCGCGCGAGGAGATCGAGGAGGCGGAAGAGGAAGGCATCCGGCTCCATACGCGCTACGGCCCGAAGCGCGTGGTTGGGCAGGATGGCAAGGTCACCGGCATCGAGCTGGTCCGCTGCAGCCGGGTGTTCGACGAGAATCGCCGCTTCAACCCGCAGTTCATCGAGGGCAGCGAGGAGACGGTGAGTTGCGACACGGTCGTACTGGCCATCGGCCAGGCCGCCGATCTCGCCTGGATTCGGCCTGAGGACAATCTGAAGGTGACTCCCCGCGGCACGCTGCAGACCGATGCCGAGACGCTGGCCACCTCCCGGCCGGACGTCTTTGCCGGCGGCGACGTGGCCTTCGGCCCAAGAATCATCATTACCGCTGTCGCCGAAGGCCAGCGCGCGGCGAAGTCCATCGCGAAGTACCTGGTTGGCCGCGTGCCCGAACCGGTCCGCAAGGCGCGGATAACGGCCTATCCCACAGAAAGCTACCGGATGCCGGCGGACTACGAGAAACTGCTGCGGCTGACCCCGCCAACGTTGCCGCTGGACCGTCGGATTGGGATCGCTGAAGTGGAGCAGATATATCCGGAGCCCGAAGCCGTGGTGCAAGGCCTGCGCTGCCTGAAATGCCATGTCAGCCCGATTTTCGACGGCGACAAGTGCATCTTGTGCGGCGGCTGCGCCGACGTCTGCCCCGAGAATTGCCTGCGCCTGGTGGACGTCTTGGCTGTGCGCGGGGATGCGAAGTTGCAGGCCGCGCTGTTGGCCCGCTACGGCCACATTCCGGTGGTCGGGGAACAGGCGGGCATCATCAAGGATGAAACGCGCTGCATCCGCTGCGGCCTATGCGCGGTGCGCTGCCCCACCGGGGCTATCACGATGGAGAAAGTGGAGTGGGTGGCGGCATGAGAATCCAAGATCCGAAATCCGAAGGCCGAAGGCCGAAGGAAATCCGAAGCAGCGAAGCCCGAAAGGGATGCGCTCAAAGTAACGGGCGGATAGGAGCCTTCGGAGTTCGGGTCTCGGCTTTCTATCGGACTTCGGAATTCGGCCTGCGGATTTGATATGACTCCCGCTCCTAACGACAAGTTCCAGCGCCGAACCTTCCTGGCCCTCACCCTGGGCTGGTGTTCCACGCTTTTCGCGCTTGGCGCATCATTGGCGGCAGCGGGGCGGTTCCTGGTGCCGAACGTGCTCTATGAGCCGAATCGCCGGTTCAAGGGTCTGAAGCCTGAGGATTACCCCGAGGGACCAACATTCCTGCCCAACCTGCGGGTGTTCCTGTTTCGCGAGGGCAACCGCTTTCGCGCTGTGTCAGCGGTTTGCACGCATTTGCACTGCACGGTCAACCTTGCGGGCAAGGGCTTTCGCTGTCCCTGCCACGGCAGCGTGTTCAACGCGAACGGCGGCGTAGTCAGCGGGCCAGCCCCATCGGCGCTGGCGTGGTTCGAATTGACGCTGAGCCGGGACGGGCACCTGGTCATTGATACTTCACAGCCAATCAAGGCCGATACATACCTCGTGGTGTGACATGCTCCAACGCCTTTGGAAATCCTTTCTACGCACGCGCATCGGGCGCTCGATCTTCCGGATTGGCCTGCCGGCCAGCAACCTGGAGCGGTCCCAGGTGGCGATTTCCAGCTTCCTGCTGCACGTGCAGCCCGCCAAGGTCAATCGCCGCGCCCTGAAGTTTCGCACCACACTGGGGCTTGGGCTGATCACGCTTTACCTGTTCCTCATCCTGATCGCGACCGGTGTGTTGCTGATGTTCTACTACGTGCCGGCCACAGACTACGCCTACCAGAACATGAAGGACCTGGAGTTCGTAGTGACGGCCGGTCAGGTGCTGCGCAACCTGCACCGGTGGGCAGCCCATCTGATGGTGCTGTTCGTCGTGCTGCACATGTGCCGTGTCTTCTACACCGGCGCCTACAAGACACCCCGCGAGTTCAACTGGGTGCTCGGTGTAGTGCTGTTTCTGCTGACGTTAAGTTTGTCGTTCACCGGCTACTTGCTTCCCTGGGACCAACTCGCCTTCTGGGCCATCACGGTCGGCACCACCATCGCCAGCTACGCACCGCTCGTCGGCCAGAAACTCCAGTTCATGTTCCTAGGCGGTCATGTGGTGGGCGAATCCGCGCTGATCCGCTTCTATGTGCTGCACGTCATCCTGCTGCCGCTGGTAGCCATCGTGCTGATCGCCGTTCATCTGTGGCGCGTGCGCAAAGACGGCGGGCTGGCGCGGCCCGACGAGCCGCAGCCAACGCTGAACGAACTGTCGCCGGCGCAGTTGCCGCTGACCAAGACCTACGGCTTGATGGAGCTGGCCCGGGGCACCACGCCGGCAGTCGGCATCAACCCCGACGACGAGGTGTTCACCTGGCCGCACCTGGTCTTCCGCGAGATCCTCCTCTTCCTGGCGACGCTAGCCGTCTTGCTGATTCTCGCGATCTTCTGGAACGCCCCGCTGGAGCAAATCGCCAACCCTGTGCATCCGCCTAATCCGGCCAAGGCGCCGTGGTACTTCCTGGGGTTGCAGGAACTGGTGAGCTACTCCGCCTTTTGGGGCGGGGTGGTCGTGCCGGCGCTACTGGTCACCGCCCTGGTGGCGCTGCCTTATGTGGACCGCAAACGCAAGGGCATTGGAGTGTGGTTCTCCGGCGAAAGGAAGGTGGCACTTACCGTCTTTTCGGTCTGCCTGAGCGTCGCCGTCGTCCTGACGGTGATCGGCACGGCGTTCCGCGGGCCGAATTGGTCATTCCAGTTGCGGTGGAAGCCCAGTCATATCGAGGAGCATACGCCGTGACGTAAATCATGGACACCTCTTTGCGCAAGTTCTATCCCTGGTTCACGGCGCTCGGCTTGCTGGTCAGCGGCCTCGTCATCGCGGCTTATTACAAGGACCAGTTCCGCGAGTGGAAGACCTGGCAGCGTGAATACACCAAAGACGAACTAGCCCGGGCCGCCACTCCGAGCCAGCGCGCCGACGCCGAGCGGCTTCAGGTCGAGGTCCGGCAGATTGTCCTGCCCGAGCTGAACCGCGTGGACCGCTGCACGAGCTGCCACGTCGCGGTGGAGGACCCCAGCTACGGCGGGTTTCGCCTGCCGCTAGCCTACCACCCTAACCATGACCGCCACCCCTTTGACAAGTTCGGCTGCACCATCTGCCACCAGGGCCAGGGGCGGGCTACGACCCGCGAGGCCGCCCACGGGCACGTCGAGTTCTGGGACCACCCAATGCTGGAGATGAAATACATTCAATCCGCCTGCGGCAAATGCCACCTTCCGACCGACGTGCCGGACGCACCGAAACTCGCCCACGGCCATGAGGTGTTTGAGAAGGCAGGGTGCATTGGCTGCCACAAGCTCCACGGCATCGGAGGCGTGATCGGGCCGGAGCTGGACAACGTCGGGGCCAGCCGCAGCCCCGAATGGCTGCTCAAGCATTTCAAGAACCCCGCCGCCGTCACCCCCGGTTCGGCGATGCCGCCCATCCAGGCCAGCGAAGCCGACCTCGATGAACTCACCCTTTACGTGCTGAGTTTCACCGGCGAGCCCTTGAGCGCGTACCACGTATCCATGAAGACCATTCCCGGACCGGCTGCGGGCCGCCGGCTCTTCGATGAGAAGGGGTGCTTCGGTTGCCACAGCGTCGGCGGCAAAGGCGGCAACATCGGACCGGCGCTGGATCAGGTCGCCCAGCGCCATGATGCCAAGTGGATCGTAGGACATTTCCAGAACCCGCAGGGCGTATCGCCAGGCACAGTCATGCCCCAGTTCAACTTCACTGAACAAGAAACCCGCGCGCTCACCGAATTTCTACTCTCACTCACCGACACCAACGTGGTTGGGTTCCTGAAGCTGCCCAGCGCGATCAACCCGATCGAGCGAGGGCGGTCCGTATATAAGAAGTATGGGTGTGCCGGTTGTCACGGTGCCGACGCCAAGGGCGGCGTGCCCAATCCCAACGCCAAGACGGCCGAACAGGTGCCGGGCCTGCTGTACGTCTCGGAAGGATATACCAAGGACGAGTTGAGAAAACGCATCCTCGATGGCCAGCGGGAAATCCCCGTGATGGACTCCAAGAAGCCTCCAGCACCGCTGTACATGCCCCCTTGGCGCGGCAAGATCGCCGAGGGCGAGCTCAACGATTTGATCCAATACCTGATGAGCCTGCTGCCCAAGGGAGAGAAGGTGGAGTTCTAGAGGGATCAGGTCGATCACGTGGAGGACTGCTTCTTAGCTATCGGCTGCCCCTCATAGATTCTCCGCGCGCCGTGAGGTCGGTCGTTTTGGGCGAGTGTTTGAATCGACCGTCTCCCGCCTCGATTGCCGGGTAAATATGCCTGGTTTTATTGGCTAATCAAGTGTAGTCAGTCACTGCTCGCACCTGCTCTTTCTAACTCTCTTGGTGTCCGTTTTAGTGTCCGCGAGCCCTCCAGTTTCACCTGCTACCACGGCATCCTTACGGCAGCTCCCGTGACGTTCGTCGTCTTGAGGGAGTTGTGGCATTTGAGGGCGCCCTCGCGGCTCCGGACGAACCGTGCTTTTTGTTCCCCATGACCTATCCTGTTGCCACGTGAAGACCCAGGGGTGGACCTTTGAACCGAGCGTATTCGAGGTGCCGGTAGGCAGTTCGTCGGAGGACATCCGGGTCCGCAGGCCATTTTTAGATGCAGCGAGTATCTATCAAGGACAAGCAAGGAGCGTTCAGTGAATATACTGGACGGCCGTCGCGACTCATCGCTATGAATTGCTGCCGACTAAACGTACAAATGAAATCTCAAACACGAAGCTTATCCCCTTTGGTGAATCCTGTCCTGGCTCTCGGAATCCTGGCTTTGGGACAAAGCGCCTATTCAGCTTCGACGAATCTGGCGTCTCCACGCGAACGGATTTCACTGAATGCCGGCTGGCGCTTCACCAGGAACGATCCAGCCGGCGTCGGGGAACAGTTGCGTTACGCGAACATAAAGGACTGGGTTTTGCTGACCGCAGCAGAGTTGACCAAAGGCGGCGCACTGGTCGCGAAGGCGCGACCGGCGGGCAATCCGGGAGGCGACATTTCCTATGCGCAAGGCGATTTCGATGACGGCCAGTGGAGGCTGCTGAATCTCCCGCACGACTGGGGAATTGAAGGGCCGTTCGAGCAGGAGTATCCCGGCGAGACCGGCAAGTTGCCGTGGTGGGGCGTCGCTTGGTATCGCAAGCACCTCGCAATCGCCGCTGCCGATCAGGGCCGGAGATTCTATTTGGACATGGATGGCGCGATGTCCTACGCAACGGTCTGGCTGAATGGACAATTCGTCGGCGGCTGGCCTTACGGCTATGCCTCGTGGCGCGTGGACCTCACGCCGTTTGTGAGAATAGGTGCGGACAATGTCATCGCGATTCGGCTCGATAATCCGAAGGACTCCTCCCGGTGGTATCCGGGCGGCGGCATTTACCGAAACGTCTGGCTGGTCAAAACGGCGCCAGTGCATGTCGCGCATTGGGGAACTTTTGTCACGACGCCCGAAGTCAGCGAACAATCGGCAACGGTGAAAATCCAGGTCAGCGTGGACAACGACGCGGAGGCCGATGCCGCCGTGACGGTGAAGAATGAGATCTTCGAGCTCAAGGCGGACGGGAGCACAGGCAAATCTGTCGCCAGGCCCGCTACCGCCGGCGTTAATAGCGCTGCTCATCAGTCGTCGCCGACCGAACGCCAAATCGTCTTGAAGCGTCCCCGGTGTTGGAGTATCGAGCGACCGCAGCGTTACCTCGCAGTAACCTCGATTGAAGGGGATGGAAAATGCGTGGACCGTTACGAAACTCCGTTCGGCATTCGCACGATTCAATTCACGGCGGACAACGGCTTTTTGCTGAACGGCAAGCGCGTGCCGTTGTATGGGGTCTGCGATCATCATGACCTCGGAGCGCTGGGTGCGGCGATCAGCACGCGGGCGTTGGAACGTCAGGTTGAAATCTTGAAGCAGATGGGCGGCAATGCCATCCGTACCAGCCATAATCCGCCCGCACCCGAACTGCTGGAGGTGTGTGACCGTCTGGGCATGGTCGTGATGGACGAAGCGTTTGATTGTTGGAAGACTGGCAAGAAGGAGAACGACTATCATCTGCTCTTTTCCGACTGGCATGAGCAGGATCTCCGCGCCCTGGTCCGCCGCGACCGTAACCACCCGTGCGTGATTTTGTGGAGCATCGGCAACGAAGTGCCCGATCAAACAAAACCGGCCGGCCCCCAAATCGCTGCCGAACTCAAGGGCATCGTTCACGGTGAAGACGCCACCCGCCCCGTGACCTCCGCGTATGACCACATCAGCTCCGGCTATAACGACATGCGCAAAGGGGTGGATGTGTTCGGTTACAACTACAAGCCACTTGAGTATGGCAAATTCCGCACGGCAAATCCGGCTCAGCCGCTCCTGGGCAGCGAGACCGCCTCCTGCATCAGTTCGCGGGGCGAATACTTCTTTCCGGTGAGCGACAACCCCGCGGAGGGCCAGGCGGATTTCCAAATGAGTTCCTACGATCTCTACGCGCCGCGGTGGGCCACCACGCCGGATGCGGAATTTCGCGGCCAAGACAAAAACCCGTTCGTTGCCGGCGAGTTCGTCTGGACCGGGTTTGATTACCTCGGAGAACCGACGCCCTATAACTCGGACAGCAGCAATCCGCTTAACTTTACCGACCCAGCCGAAAAGGCCCGCATGGAAAGAGAGCTGAAGGAATTGGGCAAAATCCACGTACCCTCGCGCAGTTCCTACTTTGGCATCATCGACCTCGCGGGCTTTCCCAAGGATCGCTTCTACCTCTACCAATCCCGCTGGCGTCCGGATTTCCCGATGGCGCATATCGTCCCACATTGGAACTGGCCTGACCGCGCCGGGCAAATCACGCCCGTGCACGTTTACACCTCGGGCGACTCGGCGGAGTTGTTCCTGAATGGAAGATCCCTCGGTCTGAAGAAAAAGGCCCAGTTTGAATATCGTCTGCGCTGGGATGATGTCGTTTACCAACCCGGTGAACTCAAGGCCATCGCGTACAAGAAGGGCCAAAGATGGGCGACCGACATCGCCAAGACCACGAGTGCGGCCGCGAAACTTGTGCTGCAGCCTGACCGCAGCCGAATCGCTGCCGACGGTCAGGATTTATCCTTCGTCAGCGTGACCGTGGCGGACAAAAACGGGCTGCTCGTTCCGCGCGGCAACAATCACATTCAATTTGTGATTGAAGGGCCGGGTGAAATCGTCGCGGTGGACAACGGTGATGCCACCAGCTTTAAACCCTTCCACGCCACCGAGCGGAATGCCTACAACGGTCGGGCGCTGGTGATGGTGCGCTCGTACCCGGGCGCGCCGGGAAGCATCGTGCTCAAAGCGGTTTCGCCGGGCTTGGCTTCTGCCGAAGTCAGATTGAAATCCAAAAAGAGGGGCATTACCATTCCAGCTTTATAAGCGGCAATCAGCGGCCTCATCGTCCACCTTCTCTACGATTGTGGGTTCCGGGTCGGTGAACCCTTGAACCTGCAGATCGAGGACGTTCAACGTGCGCCGCACCATTGCCAAAGTGCCAACGGAGGCGGGGCGGGCTGCCCGACGCTGGGCACGGAGCAGGTGGTCGAAACGATACTGCTGCAGGGTTCGAGCCGGGCGCGTCACAATCCCTTCTCGCCCACAGCCCTGTTTGTTAGTTCACGGTGCGGCGACGGTAAACCATCAGAGCCATCAAACCTATGCCGCCAAGAGCCATGGTTGATGGCTCAGGAACTTCTTCATATTGCAGGTTTGGCCCCAAATATGTGGACCAAGTGTAGGCGTAACCAGACGTGCTGTAGGCGCCCTGAACAATATAGAACGGCGCGTCAACCCCGTTGACATCAGGGGTGATAACCGGGTTGCCGCTCGAACCGTTGTCGTAAGGCACCAAATAAGGGTCATTTCCAGAGCCGGAGGTCACGCTGGCCAGCAGATCATAATAATCACCTGACACCAGTGTAATGGGCGTGCTCAAAGTAACCCATGCAAATCCATTGGCATCAGCAGTGGCGCCGGCACTCAGCGTAACAGAAGCCAGGTTCAAGCTGCCTAAATTCCCACCTGATGTGGCGCTAGGGCCCCACAGAGATAATGTGTGGTTGTTCACCGTTGTCCCCAAATAAGCGTAAAATCCCAGAGCCGTTACCTCCACCGAATCTCCTGCAGGCACATCTGCAGCCACCACTTGGAAGTTGTTGCCCACGTTGCCGGTGTAGTTGTGTAAGACGTTCCCGTTCGTGTTATAACTTGGGTTTTCCAAGTATAAATCAGTTTGCGCCAAAGCGGGCACGGACATCAACGCCAGGACAGTGCTCAAGGCACTAGACATGATTGGTCTTTTCATAGATGTTTTCTGGTTGCTCGATTGTCTGAAAGGTAATTCTAAGCTTGAATCGAGTTGTCCTTCAATTGCCAATTCTCCAATTCTATTGCCAGTTTTAACAGAGGTACTCCTCGCGCGATCGGCTTGACCGGGCAAACGCAAACGGGTCATTGCAGCCTTGGCGACCAGCCTGGGCGGCTGGAGCGTGCCTTGGGCATGCCGGCTGCACCGAGGAGGCGATCGAACGCAGCACAAAACTTCGCATCGCGATCGTGCCGTAAGTGCCAACAGCCAGACAGAAAGTCGGCACCCGCCTGGGCCACGTTCCTTACCATCGGTTCCATCCATCGAGAGTCGGGCGCGGTCGTGATGCCTGCGATCCACGCCTTTCGGGACGCCGCTCGCGAAAGCGGTTTCATCAAGGCTGGAGGATGACGCGGTAGAATCTACACGGGAAATTCGTTGCTGTCCTATCCAAAAACTCAAACGGCGTGCTGGCCGTCGCGTTGGTGAAGATGGATACCCAGTTTGACGTGCTGTTCAAATTGGTCGTCGCTTGCACCACATAATCCGGGCCGCTGTCTCCGGAAATCGTTACCGAAAAATTGCCCGCAGCCAGCGACGGACCAGTCATGCCGGGTTCCTCGGGTCGAGTGACGGTGACGAACTGCGTTTGCGTAGCAGTGATGCTGGGTGAACCGTTGTCCGTCACCGTTACCACGAGCACGTTGGTGGAGAGTGACTGCGCCATAGCCGGACGCCATTTGAAAACGCCGGAATTGGCCTCGATCGCCGCCCCAGCGGGGGCCATCGGCAGGTTCCACGTCAGGTTTATTGCCGGAACAGCGGGATCGGTCGCGGTGTTGGTGATCGTTAACGTGCGGCCGGCCAGAATGCTAAAACTGGTTTGCGTGCTGGTGATCGTGGGAGCGTAATTCATCAACTGGCCGATTTCTGCCGTGCCGAAGACCCGCCCAAAAATCTGCACGTCGTCGATGGCGCCCGCGAAAAACCCGCCCGCGTAACCAGCCTGGATGCTGCCAATCCGCAGAGACGGCGACGCGGCTTTCGGGCCGAGGGGGCCGAGGCCGCTGGCCTGCAAAGCGCCATCCACATAAATCAGCATCTGCCCGCTCACGGCGTCGCGGGTCGCGGCAACATGATGCCAATTCCCGTCGTTGACAGCTTCGGTTGACGTGATCGTGGTGTCTGGGTTGCCCACCCCCAGCGCCACATTCGCGCCAAGGAGACTGACACCGAAGTCATTGGCCCCGCTGGCGACTTCGCCATCCACCAATCCCTGGCCCGCCCACCATTGTCCGGTGCTGGCCGTGACGGTGGTTTTAAGCCAAAACGAAATGGTGAAGTCGTTGCTGATGCAGCACGGGATCTGAACATAGCCGCTGGTCCCGTCAAATTGGGCAGCCAGCGCGCCGACTTTGTCGCTTACAAACCCGACATTGCCGCGGATTGTGCCGTTGTTGCCGTGGCCGCTCGCATCAACCGCATTGCCTTCAAACGGATACCAAGCCAGCGCCACGGAAGACGGAGGCGCGACCGTCGCGTTGTTTAAAACGAATGTGCAGACCGATCCCGCCGGGATGAGCGAGACGAGCGCGGTGTTCGTAAGCGAGACGGAGAGTTGACGCTGGTTTTCGGTTGGCGAAGTGCGGTAGAGCGTTGCCTGCGCGGGCAGGCCACTAAACCCGCCCAGGTCGAAACCTGCGGTGTACGCATTCGCGCCGTCGTTGACCGTGACGATAACGAGTGAGTTGCTGGTGGAATTATAGGCGGCGAGCGAGTTGGTGTCGCCGACATTGAGGATTTGCGAGCCGGGACTGATAAATTGGCTGAACTGACCGAGGACGTAAAATTTCTCCGCCAACGAATAAGAGGTGTCGCCGCTGCCATCCAAGCTGTTACTGATACAGCCCCAGCCGGCATAGTCACAAACCTGCCAATAAACCCAGGCCTGCGCCCACATGCCGGCAATATCGTCATGAATCCTTCGAGCCATGGTTAATCCGGTCGCGTCGCCGTCCCCATATTCGGCCATCCATACAGGTTTTTGCCACGCGCCGGCCTGGTTACGCATGGCGACCAGACCGCTGGGATTATAGCTGTGAGTGGAAATGACGGAAACATCATTCAAACCAGCAGTGCTGTAACCGTCAAGCGAGCTGAGGGTAATTGACGGGTCGTAGTCCTCGGAGGCGTCAATCCCGACAGCCGACAAATTGAGAGCGTTTAGTTGTGATCTTAGGTCAGCGACGACGCGCGATTGTTGAGCGGCGCCCATGGCGCAACCCGGCTGAGAGCCCCCGTAAACCCACCAGGAACTGTTTGCTTCGTTCATGGGTGTGACGAAGTCAAAGGTAACCCCATCGTTTACCGCAAGATTGCTGACCACCATGGCGAGATAGAATGCAAAAGCATTCTCGTAATTGGTTTGGAGATTGCTGCTAGTTCCGTTGGTGGAGCCGGTGACGCTTCCGCTGACCGTCATCCACCACGGCGGCGAATACGAGGAAGCCTCGACATGATTGGCTCCCAAAGCCACCGCCTGCCGCAGCATCCAGCGCTGGTTGCTGTCGGCGTTCCAATTCCACACCCCGTTGGTCGGTTCAAAACCTGGTATCTGGGCACGGATTTGAATGGTATCAGGAATGTTCGGATTCTCAGTGCATCCGATGTTATAGCGAACGATGTTTAATTTAAGCTGGGTAAAAGCAAGGCTGGCGTATTCGTCCCGGTTGGCATACCCGCCCGCCAGGTTGGCCCACCAGGCAAGTGAGGTCCCCCAACCAAGAAAATTCGTCACCACCGGCATCGTTGGATCCACCAAAACATAAGCAATGTTGGTATTAACCGTGAGTGAGACCGTGGCGCTGTTGGTATAGCCAAACGCGTTGCTGACGACCACGAAGTAACTGCCCTGATTTGCTCCTGTCACACCCGGGATAGTCAGAGTCGCATTGGTTGCCGAAGTTAGTTTGGAGCCATTAAACTGCCACTGGTAGCTCAAGGGCAGCGTCCCGGAGGCGCCGACGGTAAATTGCGCGCTCTGATTTAGCCATGCCGACTGGGATTGCGGCTGCTGCAAAACAGAGGGTGGGTTTGTCCCAGGGGCCACAACGACCGTCAGCGTGATATTGCTGCTGAGCACGCCGCCCAAGGTGTTGCTCACCGCCAGATAGTAAGTGCCGGAGTCAGACAATTGCGGGTTCGAGAGGGTCAAGGTCGCATTTGTCTGACCCGCCAGCAACGTGGACGGGGCCTCATACCACTGGTTCGTCAATGGATATTGCCCGTTCACATAGGTCGTAATCGTGACTGCAACACCGGAAAAGGTTGATACGTGGGTCGTGGGTGTCAGCACTACCGGAGCGCCGACCGGCAATAAAGCCATATTCATGCTGCCGTACATCGTGCCGGGGCCGAAGGAGGTGACCGGAAAAGTTGGCCAGGCCGCCCCACTTGGACTGTAGTAGCAAAGATAGTTGTTGGTCCCGGTGCTGCCCCAAGTATTGCCGCCAACAAAATAGGAATTCCAATTGGTGAAAGTGGTCTGGTCCGGCCAGACATCGCCGTCGTTCGCGAATACTTCTGTTGCCAGAACGTAAAGCGTGCCGCTGGAGAGCAACAACGGTGGATTCAAGGCCACCCAGCTATAACCGTTGGTGACAAGCGTGCCCACGCCCGCTGGCACGCGCGCCGATCCCAGCAGCGCGCTGCCGTTCGAGGTGAAAATCCCCACGTGGTGAGTTCGGTGCAAGCCGGCGGCATTCGTCATATAATACCCCACATGTGACACCATCACATTCGAACTGCCGGTCAGGAATGACCCCCCGATGGTGCCGATATAATTATCCCGGTTACCGTTCCGTTGCTCGTGGAAAAACTGGTTGCTGCTGGACTGGCCCAGCGCGGTGTGCACGCTGAAGAAACAAAAGATCCAGCCGAGGGCCAAACGTGACACGGATGATTTTGTTGGGGCACTGTGTTTCATATGAATTCGTTCGTAGCAGCGGGCTACGCACGCCGCCATTTTCCTGAGAACTTAAAGATCACGGCGCTCACAGAGCGCCGCGGCACCCGTTTGTCCTCATAGTTATTGGCGCTTCGCTGGTTGCTAAAGATAGCGGACAACGCACAGTATGATTCCTCGAAAACACAGAGAGGTCAACTGGCGGGGCGCTGGCCACCGGGTTTTGTTGGTTGACTGAAGTGGACCAGGCCCTGATTAGCTGCGGGATGTGGACCTCACCATGATACCCCGCCACACCTGGGGGGGCAGTAGGAGGGTAACCATGTTCTTGGCAGCAGCAGAGGGGGCACGTCGCGAAATGCAGGTGCTGCAAGGAAACCTTACATGGCGAGGGCCCAGAGTGAGGGCGGGCCGCGGGGACACGGAAGGTAGGGGAATCCGGAAAGACAGGAGGCGGAAAGGGGCGGGGCTGGGCACCATACTCCCGGTTGGCCACTGATACAAAACAGTCGTCGGTTTAATTGGGCATCCGGTTGGGGTGTGCGAGAAGAAGGAGGAGCGAACCGCGAGGGCGGAACCAGGGGCAGACTGCCGGCGAAGGTTCCGAGCCGGGGTTAGCGCGGGGGGCGTAAGCCGGCTTGGAAAGCGGCACTCCGGCCCGGCATTCAGGTTTGCCGTGGGAACAATGGCGTTGACGGTGTGCAGGGGATGTCGAAAGAAAGACGGAGCTTGATCCAGCCCTGTATGTTACACGCATCACGAGAGTTGCAGCCGGCGAACAGGTCTTCGTCCCGTAAACATTCGGCAAACCCGCCGCCGCGTCAGCCAAGCCCTGCAGGAGCCAGTGCATAGACACGCACGAGACAGCACTAGGCTTAATAGAATTTCTATTAAGCCTAGTGCTGTCTCGTGCGTGTCTCGTACCTGGCTCGTACCTGGCTCCCCGCCGTGGGCTGTAAGCAGAGCCGGACGCTTTGAGATGGCAAAGTGCGATGTCGAAAGCAGGCCGGGGTGGCCGACGCACCTCGGATTTCGGATTTCCATCGGTCCGCAGCGCACTCCCCACCGTCACCCCTCCGTAGCCTTATAGGTGTTCCAAAGTTATTCACCGGTGGCGAGGAGAGCTCTGGGCGCTCTCCCCGCAGCCGACGGTGAATAACTTTGGCGCGACAAATAGTTTGATGTGTGAACAAATCCAATTTC
>Ga0326728_10003137_pt1 | contig 52503 bp, 41 predicted proteins | sample MB3enrmetagenome_FD_207602 | JGI IMG/M metagenome (GOLD analysis project Ga0326728, IMG submission 207602) | Lab enriched peat soil microbial communities from McLean, Ithaca, NY, United States - MB31MN | ecosystem: Environmental > Terrestrial > Soil > Wetlands > Peat | place: USA: New York... | reverse complement strand
TTCAGGGCGCGGGCGTGGAGAAGGTGAAGATCCGCTCGGTGCTGACCTGCGAGTCGCGGCGCGGCGTTTGCGCGCTGTGCTACGGGCGCAACCTGGGCTCGGGGCGCATGGTGGAACTGGGCGAGACCTGCGGCGTGATCGCGGCACAATCCATCGGCGAGCCGGGCACGCAGTTGACCATGCGCACCTTCCACGTGGGCGGCACGGCCAGCCGCGTGCAGGACAAGTCGCGTCTGGACGCCAAGAACAATGGCATAGTGCGCTTTATCAACCTGAACTATGTGGAGAGCAGGGACGGCACACTGGTGGCCATGAACCGCTCCGGTTCGATCGCCATTCAGGACGAGCGCGGCCGTGAGAAGGAACGCTACCAGGTGGTCTACGGCGCGCGCCTCAAGGTAAAGGACGGCGAGCAGGTAAAGCTGGGCCAGTTGCTGGCCGAGTGGGATCCGTACACCTACGCCATTCTGACCGAAATCGGCGGCGCGGTGCAGTTCAAAGACCTGCAGGAAGGCATCACGCTGAACGAAGAGGTGGACGAAGTGACCGGCCTCTCGCGTTGGGTGGTGGCCGACTCTCCGGACGAGAAGCGGCAGCCGACCTTCGTGGTGAAGAACTCAAAGACCCACAAGCGGTACCTGTTGCCGCGCGGCGCTCACCTGATGGTGCAGGACGGTGAAGATGTGGGTCCGGGCGACGTGCTGGCGAAGATTCCCAAGGAAAGCACGCGCACCAAGGACATCACCGGCGGCCTGCCGCGCGTGGTGGAACTGTTTGAAGCGCGCAAGCCGCGCGAGACGGCCATCATCAGCGAGATCGACGGCGTGGTGCGCTTCGGCGAGATTTCCAAGGGCCAGCGCAAGATCTATGTAACCGCGGATAACGGCGACGAGAAGGAGTACCTGGTGCCGCGCGGCATCCACGTAAACGTGCAGGAAGGCGAGCGGCTGGGAGCCGGCGATCCGCTGATGGACGGACCGCTGAACCCGCACGACATTCTGGACGTGCTGGGCGAAAAGGCATTGCAGTCTTACTTGGTGAACGAGATCCAGGAGGTCTACCGGCTGCAGGGCGTGGCCATCTCAGACAAGCACATTGAAGTGATTGTGCGGCAGATGCTGCGCTGGGTGCGGATCGACGATGTGGGCGACAGCAACTTCCTGCTGGAGCAGCAAGTGGACCGCTTCCGCTTCCGCGAGGAGAACGAGCGGGTGCTGGCCAATGGAGGCCGTCCGGCGACCGGGCGACCGCTGCTGCTGGGCATCACCAAGGCGTCGCTGTCGACAGAGAGCTTCATCTCCGCAGCCAGCTTCCAGGAGACGACGCGCGTGCTTACCGAGGCCAGTATCAACGGCGCAATTGATAATTTGCGCGGCCTGAAAGAGAACGTGATCGTGGGGCGGCTGATTCCCGCCGGCACAGGCCTGGAGTATTACCGCAACGTGCAGCTCTCGCCGGAGTTGGAGGAAGCGGCGGCCCGCGTACAGCAGGAGGTCACGGCCGAAAGAGAAGCCGAGGAGCGCGAGCTGGAGCTGATGCGCCAGGAGGGCGAAGCCGAGGAGATGGCAGCCGAGTGAAAACAGTTGTCAGTGGTCAGTTGTCAGTGATCAGCAAAGGCCCGGCGCAAGCCGGGCCTCTTTTCAGCGCAATCCTAGAAGGCGCGTCATGAATGTGGGCCTGAAGGCAAATTCATTTCCGTGTTTCGTTTGGCGTTCTTGACGATATACATGGCGGCATCGGCGGCATTCAGAAGGGCATCCCGGGTTGCGCCATCTTGGGGATAGAGGGCAATGCCCACGCTCGCCAAACCGGTTAAGACCAGCCCCTCCAAGGCAAACGGCTCATTAAAGCTGTGTTCCAGGCGTTGCGCGATCTCCTCAACCTCGGCGCGATTGCGCACAATGGTGACCAGGACGGCGAATTCGTCGCCGCCCAGCCGCGCCAGCGTGTCGTGGGGACGAAGCTGGCGCTTCATGCGCAGCGCCGCCTCCTGCAGATAAAGGTCGCCGATGTGGTGGCCGTGAAGATCGTTGATCTGCTTGAACTTGTCCAGGTCGATGTAGATCAGGCCGAAGATGCTGGCCGTCTCGCGCGCCTCTTCAATCTGCGCGTCCAGCTGCTTTTCCAGGGAGAAGCGGTTATGGATGTCGGTGAGCAGGTCGAACTCCGAACGGCGGCGCAGGTCGGTGTAGAGGCGGCGGGTTTCAATGGCCAGGGCAGCGAGACCTGCCGCTCGGGAGAGGGCTTCCGCCTCCATGGCGGAGGGTTTGGAGAGCGGGTCGAATGCGGCAGCCAGTCGGCCCAGTGAGGAACCCGAGCGGGATGGAATCTCTTCGTGGAGGGTGCGGCTCTGCGCCGCATTCGGCGGGCATTTGCCCAGCCTCGCGCCATCCGTAACCTCGCACCAGCAGGGCGCTCCCTGGAGCTGGGAGGAGACCAGTTCTGTGATCTCTTCGAGAACCTCCGCCAAGGGCCGCACGCCATTGATGTCTTCCAGGATGCGGCTGCGCCGCCGCTCCAGCTCGGCCTCGGCCTCGGTGCGCGCTGACATCACGGCGGTTTGGCGGCGCACCTTGCGCTCCAGGGCCCAGCCCCTGGCCAACGCGGCGAAGACCACCACCAGCAGCAGGCCGAGGGCGAGAAGGAGGTTGCGTGTATTGACCAGCGAAGGCCGGGCGACGACCTCAATATCATCATAGTTGCGCAAAAGGATTTTGAAGGGTATCTGCGCGGTGAAGGGATCGGAGTTTTCCTGGATGCAAATGCCGGTTACGCGAACTCTGGAGCCCGGAGGGATCACCTTGGCAGCCGGAACCGGCCCATCCGGATGACGGTAAACGGCGGAGAAGAGCTTGCCCTCAATAGCCATTACAAACTCATCCTGCGAAGCTTCCCGCACCTCGGTGACAACCTGGCCTTCAATGGAAATAAGCTCGTTGTGAAGGCCGGGCGAGTCGTAGCCCACGAGAGAGAGTGTCTCCAGGGTTGTCGCAAGCGGCGTGATCGGCGCGGGCTTGTAGCTGTCATGAATTTCGCCATGCGACAGATTGACAAAGCCGTCGTGGACTTCGGGAAAGCCTGTTGCGTCTGCGGCGTCGCCGATCCGCAAGGGTTCGTAAGTCAGGGTATTGATCCAAATGCTCTTGGCGCCACTCTGCAAGACTACGGCATAGCCGGGTAAATAATAGGTGATGCTTCCATGAACCCGGACTCGAGCGGTGGAATCGTTCGAATGATAGACGGCAATCACCCGGTCCATCGGGGTTTCGGAGAGGGTCCACGGGCCGGAGCTGGCGCGCTTGATGACCTTGACGTCGGAGAGCGACTGCACGTGCATATGAATCCCGGTCTGTTGCATCTTACTGTCAAAGATCTCCGCGGCGATTCCGGTCACTTCCACTTCGGCATCCAGTAATCCTTGGAGAACATTGGCATCTTCCCCTTCCACATCGGCGGTAAGATAGCCGCCATCCATGTGCAACTGCAGGCGCATAAAGGAGACTGGCGCTTCCGGGCTTAACTTTCGGTCCGCCGCGCGGATCGTTGCGCGCACCGTAACCAGCCTGCCATCGGTTTCGGAGCGGATCATCTCTTCGAAGCTGGCCGGCACAGCCTTCGGCAAGGCGCCATGGCCCAGAAGAGTGATACTATCGGCCTCGACAATCGGCGAGAAGCTTCTCCGCGTCTTTCCTCGCACTTCAACGCGGTCGCCAGGGACGAGTTTGAGAGGGGTGGGATAACTCACATAAATGCCCTTGCCGTCATCCTGCATAAACAAAATCCGTTCATAGCTGCGGTTGTAGGTTACCGTGGCCTGGAAGACGACGGAAATGCCCTTGCTGGCTTCGGCGTTCGTGAGCTGAGTCACGGCGCGCAAAGAGGTCAGTGTGCCGGGCGGCTGTGCCCAGGCAATCGATGCGCAGGCTATGAGGATGACGAACGTGGGAATCAGTCTTCTCATTGGATAGAATCGGGATACGCCGTTTCTTCGATGTTTGACCTCTATCAGTTCCTATCGGCATAGATCGCCGAATCATTCAGTTCCGCCTGGAAGAGCCGGGAGTCATATGTGACTAAAGGCATGAATTGTTAAGAGTTTTTATCAAACTCCGGCTAAATCTGGATGAATGACCCGTAGGGGTAATATGCCGACCTTTGCCACGCCAGAAGTATCGGCGAACGGAGGCCCTTGAGTCTTGCGCGATCTTCGAAGGGAAATCAGGAATGTGAGCCTGAAGGCAAATTCTTTTCCGTGTTTCGCTTGGCGTTTTTGGATGTATACATGGCGGCGTCGGCAGCGTTGAGAAGAGCATCCCTGGTTGCGCCGTCTTCGGGATAGAGGGCGATGCCTACGCTCGCCAAACCGGTTAAGACCAGCCCCTCCAAGGCAAACGGCTCATTAAAGCTGTGTTCCAGGCGTTGCGCGATCTCCTCAACCTCGGCGCGATTGCGCACAATGGGGACCAGAGCGGCGAATTCGTCGCCGCCCAGCCGCGCCAGCGTGTCGTGGGGACGAAGCTGGCGCTTCATGCGCAGCGCCGCCTCCTGCAAATAGAGGTCGCCAATGTGGTGACCGTGAAGATCGTTGATCTGCTTGAACTTGTCCAGGTCGACGTAGATCAGGCCGAAGATGCTGGCCATCTCACGCGCTTCTTCAATCTGGGCGTCCAGCTGCCTTTCCAGGGAGAAGCGGTTATGGATGTCGGTAAGCAGGTCAAACTCCGAGCGGCGGCGCAGGTCGAAGTAGAGGCGGCGGGTTTCAATAGCCAGAGTGGCCAGGCCCGCAGCTCTGGAGAGGGCTTCCGTCTCCTTGGCGGAGGGTTTGGTGCGCGAATCGAAAGCGGCAGAGAGGACGCCGAGCGGCGGTCCCGAGCGGGCAGGAATCTTCTCCTGAGCGATGCGCAGCGTTGCAGTCTGCCGCGGGGGGTAATTTCCCAGACGGGCGCCATCGGTTACCTCGCACCAGCAGGTAGCTCCCCCCAGCGTGGCAGAGACCATCGCCGCGATCTCCTCGAGAATCTCGGCCAGAGGCCGCACTCCGTTGATGTCTTCCAGGATGCGGCTGCGCCGCCGCTCCAGCTCGGCCTCGGCCTCGGTGCGCGCCGACATCACGGCGGTTTGCTGGCGCACCTTGCGCTCCAGGGCCCAGCCCCTGGCCAACGCGGCGAAGACCACCACCAGGAGCAGGCCGAGGGCGAGAAGGAGGTTGCGCGTATTGATCAGCGAAGGCCGGGCGACGATCTGGATATCGTCGAAAGAACGCATCAGAATATTGAAGGGCACCTGGGGGATGTATGGGCTGGAGTTCTCGCGGAGGCAGATGCCGGTAACACGGATTCGGGAACCAACCGGAATCTGTGGACCATCCGAAAGCTGATTATCGCTGCGACGGAGAAAGGCGGAAAACACTTTACCGTCGGCGGTGAGCACATACTCATATTGTGTGGCTGCCCGTACCTGCGTTACCACCTTGCCTTCAATCGAAACAAGATCGAAGTGGTGGCTGGAAGAATTGAAGCCTGTTGGACTCAGTATTTGCCAGGTCGCCGGTAGTGGCGTGATGGGCGCCTGTGTGAGGCTGTCACTGATTTCTCCATGTTCCAGGGTGAGGAATCCGTTGTGGGCATCAGGAAAGCCCGTCGCATCGGCTGCATCGCCGACGCGCAAGGGAATGTTAGTTCGCGTTGCGATCCATATGCTCTTGGCGCCGTCCTGTAACACCACGGCTGAGCCGGGCGCATAATAGGTGATGGTCCCGTGAACTCGCACTCTAGGCGTGGAATCGGTCATATGATAAACGGCAAGGACCCGCTCCATGGACGTGACAGGGAGGGTCCATGGGCTGCCCGCGGCGCGTTTGAGAACCTGAATACCCGCAAGCGTTTGAACGTGGATTCGGACCCCGGTCACCTGCATCTTACTGTCGAATTCTTCTGAGGCGACGCCGGTGACTAACACTTCGGCGTCCAGCAGTCCTTCGAGGAAACTTGCATCGTCACTGTCCACTGCGACCACAATATAACCGCCGTCCGTAAGCAACTGCAGAGAGATACTGCGCACACCCAAGTTCAATTCCATGTCGGCGGCGTGGACCACGCCGCGCACGGTGACTAGCTGGCAATCGGTCTGTGCGCGGATCATTTGATCGAAGTTGGAAGGCAGAGGTTTAAGCGGGGGGCCGTGGCGCAGCAGGGTGATACTGCTCGGTTCTATATAAGGATTGAAACTCGGGCGGGTAGTTCCTTTGATCAGAACGCGGTCGCCGGGAACCAATTTGGCGTCCATTGGAGCATGTACATAGATTCCCGCGTCGCCATCCTGCACAACCAATGTGGTTTCATATCCGCGGTAGTAAGTGACCGTGGCCTCGAAGGCGACGGGCAATTGTCGGGCTGCCTCCGCGTTGCTGAGTTCATGAATGGCGCGCAAGGTGGTCAGCGTGGCGGGCTCCGCTGCCCAGGCAATCGCTGCACAAGCAAGCAGGATGACGAACGTGGAAATCAGTATCTTCATTGGAAAGAATCGGGATACGCCGTTTCTTTGATGTCTGGCCTCTATCAGTTCCTATCGGCAAAGATCGCCGAATCATTCAGTTCCGCCGGTAAAAGCCGGCAGTCCGGCGTAACCAAAGGCATGGATGATTACGAGGTTTCATCATACTCCGCTAAATCTGGTTGAATGACCCTTGGGTGTACTGAGGCATCCTTTGCCACGCAGAATTACCGGCGAACGGAGGCATCCTGTCTTGTACAGCCATCCAGGCGGCGAATCAGGAATGGGAACTCTGAGGCAGACTCATTTCGATTGGGCGCTTGGCGTTCTTGACGATATACATGGCGGCATCGGCGGCGCTGAGCAGGTTGTCTTTTGTAGCGCCGTCCTCCGGAAATAGGGCAACGCCGATGCTGGCCTCGCCATGGATCATGATTCCTTCCACGGAAAACGGCTCGTCGAAGCAGCTTTCCAGCCGGGCGACGATCTTCTCCAGGTCGGAGCGGCCATGGTGGAGCAAGACCATGGCCGCGAATTCATCGCCGCCCAGCCGGGCCAGCATATCGCCGCCAAGCAATTGCCGGCTCATGCGCAAGGCCACCGCCTGGAGGTAAACGTCTCCCACGTGATGGCCATAGGTGTCGTTGATGGGCTTGAATTTGTCCAGGTCGATGTAGATCAAGCCGAGGACTCTGCCGGAATGACGGGCCTCCTCGATCTGCAACTCCATGAACTTCTCCATGGCGAAGCGGTTGGGAATATCTGTGAGCAGATCGAACTCGGAGCGGCGGCGCAGGTCGGAGTAGAGCCTGCGGGTTTCGATAGCCAGCGTGGCCAGACGCGCGCCGCTGTGCAGCGCCTCGGCTTCGCGGACAGCCGGCGGCGTCCGCGGATTGAGTCCTGCATAGAGTGTGCCCAGCGGCGGACCGGCGCGGGAGGGAATCTCCGCTTGAACGATGCGCAGGGAGTGCGGCTCTTGCGGATATGCGCCCTGCCTCGCTCCATCGGCGGGCTCGCACCAGCAGGGAGCGCCCCCCAGCGTGGCAGAGACCATCGCCGCGATCTCCTCGAGAATCTCGGCCAGGGGCCGCACTCCGTTGATGTCTTCGAGGATGCGTCCGCGGCGGCTTTCAAGGGCGGCCAAAGCGGAGGTCTTCCGGCGCACATTGCGCTCAAGGGTCCAACCTCTAATGCCTACGACGATTATGACCGCCAGCAAAAGGCCGACGAGGATAATGAGGTTGCGAATGTTCAGCAGGGAGGGGCGGGCGACCACCACAACATCGTCGAAGGAGCGAAGCAGGATTTCAAAAGGCACTGTGGGATCGAAGGGATTGGCATCGTCGACAGTGCAGATTCCGGTGACCCGGACTCTGGAGCCCAGGGGTACTTGCTTCATGATCGGAAGGGGTCCGTCGGGATGGCGGTAGATGGCCGAAAACGGGTGACCGTCGGCAACCAGGATGTACTCATCCTGGATGGCTCCGCGCCCCGCCATGACCACCAGCCCTTCAATGGATACCAGATTGAAGTGGTGTCCAACAGGAGTCATGCCATTGACGGCAAGTTGCTCCCAGGTGACTAGGAGCGGCGTAATCGGCGCCGGCGTATTCGAGTCCCTGACTTCGCCACGGGCAAGCGTCAAGAAGCCGTCATGCACATCGGGGAATCCGATGGCGAAGCCCATGTCGCCTATCCGCAGGGGATTGTGCGTAAGGGTTCTGATCCACAGATTTCTGTTACCGGTCTGCAAAACCACCGCCGTTCCAGGTTGGTAATAGGTGATCGTGCCCTCCACACGGACCCTTGTAGAAAGGTCGAGCACACGATAACCGGGAACGATCTCGTATATGGGCGTGACCGGAAGACTCCACGAGTCAGCGCCTGGCCGTCTGATGACTTTTATGCTCGCCAGGTCAGGAGCGTGGATCACAATCCCCGTCATTTCCATCTTGTCGTCAAATCTTCCCCCGGCGGCGCCGGTGACCTCAACCTCGGCGTCCAGGAGGCCATTGAGGGCGTCCGCATTATCACTATCCACTGTGACGTCGACATAACCTCCGGAAGTCAGAAGCTGCAAGGAGGTGCTGCGCACGGGTGCTACAGGGCTGGCGACAAGGTCGGCGGCCCTGACCACACCGTGAATGGTGATCAATCTGCTGTCGTGCTGGCCGGCGATCAGATCGTCGTAGGTAGCCGGAAGAGGCTTGGGAAGAGCGCCGTGGTGGAGCAATTTGAATTCAGTGCCGACGACGATGGGATGGAAGCTTGAGCGCGTGGATCCCTGGATGAGGACGCGGTCACCGGGAAGCAGGGACCAGTCTTCCTTGCCAAGAACGAAGAGGGCAATGCCATCATCCTGGACGAACACGGTCCGTTCGTAGTTGCGGGAATAGGTGACCGTGGCTTCAAATGCGACGGGCAGTTGTCGGGCTGCCTCCACGTTGCTGAGTTCATGAATGGCGCGCAAGGTAGTCAGCGGGGCGGGCTCCGCCGCCCAGTTAGTCGCTGCGCAGGCGAATAGGATGGCGAACGTGGGAAGCAGTCTTCTCATTGGAAAGAATCGAGTTATGCCGTTTCTGTGATCTCTGGCCTCTATTAGTTCCTATCGGCAAAGATCGCCGAATCATTCAGTTCCGCCGGTAAAAGCCGGCAGTCCGGCGTGACCAAAGGCATGGATGATTACGAGTTTCATTCCTACTCCGGCTAATTCTGGTTGAATGACCCTTGGGTGTACTGAGGCATCCTTTGCCGCGCCAGAAATACCGGCGAACGGAGGCCTTTGAGTCTTGCGCGAACTTCGAAGGGAAATCAGGAATGTGGGCCTGAAGGCAAATTCATTTCCGTGTTTCGTTTGGCGTTCTTGACGATATACATGGCGGCATCCGCGATGTTCAATAGGGCATCCCGGGTGGCGCCATCTTGGGGATAGAGGGCAATGCCCACGCTCGCCAAACCAGTCAAGGTCAGCCCCTCCATGGCAAAGGGCTCGTCGAAACAGTGTTCCAGGCGCTGTGCGATCTCCTCAACCTCGGCGCGATTGCGCACAATGGTGACCAGGACGGCGAATTCGTCGCCGCCCAGCCGCGCCAGCGTGTCGTGGGGACGAAGCTGGCGCTTCATGCGCAGCGCCGCCTCCTGCAGATAAAGGTCGCCGATGTGGTGGCCGTGAAGATCGTTGATCTGCTTGAACTTGTCCAGGTCGATGTAGATCAGGCCGAAGATGCTGGCCGTCTCGCGCGCCTCTTCAATCTGCGCGTCCAGCTGCTTTTCCAGGGAGAAGCGGTTATGGATGTCGGTGAGCAGGTCGAACTCCGAACGGCGGCGCAGGTCGGTGTAGAGGCGGCGGGTTTCAATGGCCAGGGCAGCGAGACCTGCCGCTCGGGAGAGGGCTTCCGCCTCCATGGCGGAGGGTTTGGAGAGCGGGTCGAATGCGGCAGCCAGTCGGCCCAGTGAGGAACCCGAGCGGGATGGAATCTCTTCGTGGAGGGTGCGGCTCTGCGCCGCATTCGGCGGGCATTTGCCCAGCCTCGCGCCATCCGTAACCTCGCACCAGCAGGGCGCGTCGTGGAGCCAGAAGGAGACCAGTTCCGTGATCTCTTCGAGAATCTCAGCCAGGGGCCGCGCGCCACTGATGTCTTCCAGGATGCGTCCGCGCCGATGTTCTAGCTGGGCCAATGCTGACGTTTGACGGCGTACATTGTGCTCCAGTGCCCATCCTCTGGCGATTACGGCGAAAACAATCAGAATCAGAGCGCAGACTACGATGGTCAGATTGCGAACATTCATCAGGGACGGCTTGGCGACAACCGTAATATCGTCGTAGGAACGCAGCAAAATATTGAAGGGCACCTGGGCGATGAATGGACTGGAGAGTTCCAGGACGCAGATGCCGGTAACCTGGACCCTGGAGCCCAGAGGAATCTCCCTGGTTAGCTCAAGCGGGCCGTTCGGGTGGCGCAAGATGGCGGAAAACTGTTTGCCGTCGGCGGCCAGTACCAACTCATCTTGTGAAGCCTCCCTGACCTCGGTTACTACCTGGCCTTCGATGGAAACCAGGTCGAGATGATGGCCGGGAGAGTCATAACCTCGCGGGGTGAGCGATTGCCAGGTTGAGGGAAGCGGCGTGATGGGGTCGGGCGTGAGGGTGTCCCGAACTTCACCATGCACGAGGTCGACGAAGCCCTCGTGCACATCGGGAAAGCCGGTTGCATCTGCTATATCACCGATCCGCAAGGGGATTTGGGCCAGGGTTGAGATCCATATGCTCTTTGCTCCGTCTTGCAAGACCACGGCCGAGCCGGGCTGGTAATAGGTAATGGTTCCGTGAACTCGCACTCTCGGCGTGGAATCGCGAAGATGAGAAACGGTAATGATCTGATCCATGGGAGTGACGGGGAGAGCCCATGGAGTGGAGCTGGCGCGCGTAATGATCTTGACGTCGGAGAGCGATTGAATGTGCAGTAGTATCCCGGTCTCGTGCATCTTGCCGTCGAATTCCTCCGAGGCAACGCCAGTGAGTTCCACCTCGGCGTCCAGCAGGTGTTCGAGAGCGCCGGCATCGTCGCTGTCCACATTTGCCTCATAATAGCCGCCATCCGTAAGCAACTGGAGGCGGATATAGTGCTCAGGGGCTACTAGGCTCAACAGAAGGTCCGCGGCGCGGACGACGCCGCGCACGGTGACCAGCTTGCAGTCGGTTTCCGTCCGGATCATTTGATCAAAGGTGGCCGGTTGCGGCGCCAGCAACGCGCCGTGGCGGAGCAAATCGATCCGTTCTCCGATCACAATAGGATTGAAGCTGCTCTGTGTCTTTCCCTGCACCAGAACGCGGTCGCCGGGAGCCAGATGGAGATCCGCCGGAGCTTGAACATAGATTGCAAATTCGCCATCTTGCACAAACAAGTTGGTTTCATAGCTGCGGTAGTAGGTTACGGTGGCCTCGAATGCGACGGGCAGTTGATGGCTGGCTTCATCATTGGTGAGGGCGTGAATGGCGCGCAACGTGGTCAATGTCGCGGGCTCCGCCGCCCAGGTAATTGCTGCGCAGGCGAACAGGATGGCGAATGTGGGTAGCAGTCTTCTCATTGGATAGAAGTGGGATACGCCGTTTCTTCGATGTCTGACCTCTATCAGTTTCTATCGGCAAAGATCGCCGAATCATTCAGTTCCGCCGGTAAAAGCCGGCAGCCCGGCGTAACCAAAGGCATGGATGATTACGAGTTTCATCCTACTCCGGCTAAATCTGATTTAATGACCCGTGGGGGTCTTTCTATGCCGAATTCCGCTGAAGCTTCCAACTCCACTCTGTCGATTCCACGCTACGGCGCGCAGGCGCAGCCTCCCCGGCGCATCCGTGTGATAGGCGTCCCGCTTGACCTGGGCGCCAGCCGTCGCGGGGTGGACATGGGACCTTCGGCAGTGCGGGTGGCCGGGCTGGAGGCACGGCTGGAGGCGCTGGGTCATGTGGTGACCGACGGGGGCAACATCCGCGTGGAGATTGCCGAGACGCAGGCGGCGGGCAAGGAAAACGCGCACTATCTGAAACAAATTGCCCAGACCTGCACGCGCACTGCCGAGGCGGTGGTGAAGATGCTGGAAGAAGGGATGACGCCGCTGGTGTTGGGCGGGGACCATTCGCTAGCCGTTGGGTCGGTCTCTGGAGTGGCGGAGTTCTATCGCCGCAAGGGGGAGAAGATCGGATTAGTGTGGATCGACGCCCACTCGGACATCAATACGCCGGAGACCTCGCCCTCGGGCAACGTGCATGGGATGCCGCTGGCCGCTCTGCTGGGGATGGGGCCGGATGCGCTGACGAAAATCTTCGGCTATGCGCCCAAAATTGATGCAAAGAACACAGTGCTGGTGGGCTTGAGGGACATCGACGCCGCCGAGCGGGAGACTATCCGCCGCGCTGGAGTGGCCGTGTACACCATGCGCGACATCGACGAACGGGGCATGAGAGCCGTGATGGAAGAGGCCCTGCGCGCCGCCGGAAATGGCACAGCCGGCTACCATGTATCGATGGACATGGACTGGATCGATCCGGAGGACGCGCCGGGCGTGGGCACGCCGGTGCGCGGCGGAGCGACCTATCGCGAGGCGCATTTGGCCATGGAGATCCTTGCCGACCACGGGCGGCTGCTGAGCTTTGAAATGGTCGAGGTGAACCCGGTGATCGACGAGCACAACCGCACGGCGGATCTGGCGGTGCAATTGGCCTGCTCGGCATTTGGGAAGAAGATTCTGTGACGGGCATTTCGATAGCGCAGACTAAGCCGCATCCGCAGATGGAGCCTTCGGAACGCAAGGGCCAGACATGACCTGCAAATCGTCACCGGGCCTGGCCGTTGATTCACGCTAAAATTCACATATGCCTGCCGTCACGCTTTCGCCGCAAATCCTGGCCAAATACGAGCCCGTCATCGGTCTCGAGGTCCACGTCCAACTGCTCACCCGCACCAAGGCCTTCTGCGGTTGCCGGAATCACTTCGGCTCGGAGCCCAACACCAACATCTGCCCGGTGTGCCTGGGGCTGCCGGGGGCGTTGCCGGTGCTCAATTCCCAGGCTGTTGCCTTCGCCACACTGGCCTCGCTGGCCCTCAACTGCGAGGTGAGAGAGCGCTCCATCTTCGCGCGCAAAAACTACTTCTATCCCGATCTGCCCAAGGGCTATCAGATCTCTCAATTCGACAAACCGCTGGCCGAGCACGGCTGGATTGATGTGCCCACGGCGGACGGCAAGACAAAGCGCATCGGCATCACCCGCCTGCACATGGAAGAGGACGCCGGCAAGAGCATGCACGACGGCTTTGCCGACTCCGCCACGCGCACCTACCTGGACCTGAACCGCTGCGGCACGCCGCTGGCCGAGATCGTCTCCGAGCCCGACATCCGCACACCGGATGAGGCCTTCGAGTACCTTACCCGCCTCAAAGAAATCCTGCTCTACTGCGGCGTTTCGGACTGCAACATGGAGGAGGGTTCGCTGCGTTGCGATGCCAATGTAAGCGTCCGCCTCCAGGGCGCGCCAAAGTTTGGCGCCAAGGTCGAAGTCAAAAACGTCAACAGCTTTCGCTTTGTCCGCGCCGCGCTGGAGTACGAGATCGAGCGCCAGATCGAGGTACTGGAATCCGGCGGACATAACGTTCAGGAGACCCGGCTGTGGAATGTGGCCGAGGGACGCACCTATTCAATGAGGTCGAAGGAGCAGGCCCATGATTACCGCTACTTTCCCGAGCCGGACCTGCCGCCGCTGATCGTGCCGGCCGAATTTCTAGCGGAGACAAAGAAAAAACTCCCCGAGCTGCCCGAAGCGCGCCGCGCCCGCATGATCGCCGAGTACGAGCTGGCGCTGCAGGACGCCTTCACGCTGACCGCCACGCGCGAGTTCGCCGATCGCTTTGAAGCTGCCGCCCGCACCGCCCGCAACCCGCGCCGCGTGGCCAATCTGCTGCTCAGCGAACTGGGCGGGCGGCTGAAGGCGCTAGGGCTGGAGCAGGAGCAGTCGCCGGTTTCCATGGCGGGCGTGGTTCAGGCCGCCGATCTGCTCGATGAGGGCAAGATCAGCTCCCGGCAGCTCAAACAGCTCTTCGATGCGTGCTTTGAAAATGGCGAGGACTTCGCGACTGTCTATGAGCGCGAAAAGCCCCAGCAGATCATCGACACCGGGGCCATTGAAGCCCTGATCGACCAGGTCATCGCCGCCAACCCCAAACAGGTGGAGCAGTATCGCGGCGGCAAGAAGACCCTGGCGGCCTTCTTCGTGGGTCAGGTGATGAAGGCCACAAAGGGACAGGCCAACCCGGTGCTGTTGAACGAGCTGGTGACGAAAAAGCTGGACGGGTAAAGCGCCGGAGGATCACCCCGGCGAAATTTTCACCACAAAGGAACTTTTCGAGGCGGTTTTCCGTAAGATTCCCTTAAGGAGAACTACGTGATGACGATACATAAAGCAAGCGCTATGTCCTTGATTCTTCTGGCGGGTTTATTTGTTGCCGGCGTATCAGGCTGCAAGTACTCCAAGTCGCGGAGTCTAGACGATGCAGACGTTCGCAACGACTCCGGCGCGATCATCATCAGCAAGATGGGTGGCGGGATCGATGTTGCGGATGCGCCGCACGGAGCCACTCTCACCACCATGGGCGGCGACATCCATCTGGGCAGCGTGGCCTCGTACGCGCATCTCAAAACAATGGGCGGCAATATCACTATTAACCACGCCGAAGCTTCTGTCGACGCAACCACGATGGGCGGCAATATCACCATCAAAGGCGTAAACGGCTCCGTCCAGGCGACCACCATGGCCGGGGACATCACAGTTCACCTGGTGGGCTCTTCCTCTGCCCAGCGCGATGTTCATCTGACTTCGAATTCAGGCACCATCAAGCTGATCGTGCCCAAAGATTTCCCCATGGATCTTCGGATTAAGCTTGCCTGCACTCAGAACGCGGACGAGACCTACGACATCATCGAACACCTTGGCCTCACTCATCGTCAAAGCGCTGAATGGGACACATCACAAGGCACCCCGCGCAAGTACATTTATGCCGAAGGCCGCGTCGGCAGCGGTCAGAATCATGTGGAGATCAACACCATCAACGGCGATGTGATTCTCAAACAGGAATAACGCCGCAGCGGGATCTTCGGCCGTTCTACTTCAGCTTCAGTTCGACCTCGTACTCCTTGCGCGTCTCCCAGGTGCTGATGGTCTTGACGGCGGTTTTCTTTCCGTTCAACTCCGCCCAGAGCTCATGTTCCTCGGCCATATTCACCCCGGCAAAACGGAACCGGCCCTTCTCGACGGTTGCATAGCTGCGAATGGCCTTTGATTTTAAATCTTTTAGAAAGACGGTGGCGCCAACTACCGGGGTGGAGTCGCTGTCCAGCACGTTGCCAAAGACCACGCGATTTCCCAGGTTCTGCGCCACGGCCACATCCGGCCCTATGAACCCTCCCCTTGATCCCAGGGAAACAAAACCTGCAGCAAAAAGGGCTAGCAATACCCCGGCCGCCAAACTCGTGCGATTCAACCTCACTCTTCCTCCTCTTCCTCGTCGTGCAAATCCACTACGTCTTCATCGAGGCTCTCGCTTACCCGCGCCAGCTCCAGCGGTTCAACGCCAACCACTTCGTACTCCGTGCCGCATTCATCGCAGGTGACCACGTCGCCTTCTTCCACTTCGTCCAACTCAATGTCAAGAACATTTTCGCATTCAAAGCAGTTAGGCATGGCAACCTCCTCTTCCCACTTTCCTCTTTCAGGATGACGGCAATTTGTTGTTCGACTTCGCTATTTTTGGAGAAAGACCTGCCTTTGGTCAAGAGGCAGAATCCCAAATCGCCACGGGAGTTCCTAAAAGAAAGAATACGCCATTAAGGCTGACACCGGAGGCCCTCCCGCCTGCTGGGGAGTATACAGGAACAAAGCCACGCCGAAATGAAGAAATCGCGCGGGCTTCCTGCCCTTTTCCAGGACATTTACCTACCTCCGGGTTTACCCTTAGACTGACCACAATGCCCAGGATTGGCTCCACTCCGTTTGCCTTCCCCGATTTCCACGGCGCCACCCGCCGCCTGGTTCTCTGGAACCTGGCCGCCTATTTTGCGTTGGCTCTGGCGCTGTTGGCCGCTCCGGTTCTCGCTGGTGAGCTTTCCCGCACCTTCACATTCTCTCCTGCCGCATTCCTGCACGGTGCTCTCTGGCAGCCCCTCACCTACAGCCTAGTTCACCCGGCATTGTTAGGCGCGCTCTTCGAGCTTTTATCGCTGTGGTTTCTGGCTGGATTTCTGGAGAATTTTCACACCCCCGGATGGGTTACCAGCCTCTACGCCGTCTCCGTGCTGGGAACCGCGGCCGCCGCAACCGCGCTTTATGAGTGCGCTCATCTGCTGGGCTATTCGCTGGGCGCGATTCTGCTCTACGGCTGCTTCGGAGGCATCTTCGGCCTGCTGGCGGCCATCGGCGCGCTCTATGGCGAGATGCAGTTTATGCTCTTTCCCCTGCCCATCGGCATCAAGGCCCGCTACCTGGTGGCCATCTACGCGCTGGTTTCCATCGCCATGCTCTTCGGCGAGCAAAGAATCTATGCCTTTGCCCAGTTGGGCGGGGCGCTGGCCGGCCTGCTCTATATCCGCCTGGCCCCACAGCGCGGCTTTTCGCTCAGTTTAAGCGAGAGATGGTACGCCCTGCGTAACCGATATTACCGCTGGAAGCGCCGCCGCGCCGCCCGCAAGTTCGAGGTCTATATGCGCGACCAGGGGCGCACCATCCATGTCGACGGCTACGGCCGCCCGATTGACGACGACTCGGACGACAAAAAACGCTGGAACTGAATCCGCACAAGCCAAAGTGAAATAGGCGATCTAGATTCAAGGCTAATCTTTACTTTTTATTAGCCAGTTCAATGACGCTTGGTTCCGTCAGCAAGCGATGGAGCGCGGAACTTGGCTCGGTGGGCTTGTCAAGCGCCGCCAGGAAGGCTTGCCACTGCGCGGGAGGAAGCGTAAATTCCTTCTGTTCGGCTAGTTCAAGCTCCGCAACAGCACAGGCGCTCTGCACAACGAATTCCGTTATGGTTTGCCCCTTGCGCTGCGCGCCCCGGCGCAGTAATGCCTCTTCTGAATCGGAGATGCGAGCGTTGATCCGTTGCGATTTCAAGGAACGCGGCAAAGTTGCCATGTGACAAGCTCCGTACGTACAATGTATGACAGACTCAAAATATTATTCTGCGCTTCTCGCAGTCAACTGTCAACTCTGATCGAACTCCGGCACTGTCTTAATTCCGTGTTGCATCGGTCTGTTAACCTAGTCACGGCTCGGCGTCTTCAATCATCTTTTCGATGACCTTGATGGTTGCGCTCATGCGAGTCAGTTATTTCTTTAATTTAGCCTTCTGTTCGTTGGCATCCAATAAAGCAGCATCCCACCCCCCGGCACTTATCCACAGAAATACTCAACAAGATTATTGACATAAAATGTTGCCTATCGTATTATTGAAATTGTTGAGGTAAACTGTATGAGTGAGGCTTACGAAAAAGCATTTCAACAGGCTCAGACTGAACTGGCAGCGCTGGACGCCGCCGCTGAGGAATTGGAGCGCAAGCGTGCGAAGTTGCGTCAAACGATTCTGGTTCTTCGGTCGATGTTGGGGCTTGAGACTGAGAATGAACAATCGCTTACAGACGCAATCCTGAGTGTATTGAAGGCCTCTACGGATTTCATAACCGCGCCCATGGTGGCTGACCGCCTCATAATGGCCGGATACCAGGTGCAGATTGCCACCGTCGCAACGATTCTCAGTCGCTTGCTCAAAGATGGTCACCTTAAGAAAGACCTTGAAAACAACGCTGGCTATAAGTGGGCAGGATTTACCAATTTCGCAGAGCAACTTGCCAAATATCCGATTCAAACTCAAACGCCTGCTCTTTTCGGTCGCCCGAGGAAATGATTTTGGACTCAAATACGTTCCGCCCAAGCACGTCTCGGATGCATGGGCGGAACTGGAAAGGCGGAACCGGCGATGCGCATCACAGCTAAAATCACGCATACTGGCTCCAGCTTCACCCGAGGAGGTAGATAAGTGGATTCCTCGCTTGAAATCTCGCTGGTTGAAAAGCTCGCTGCCCATCATCTTGTTCGCGATTTCAAGTGCGGTAAGAACTCATTGGACCTTTTTATCCGCAAATATGCCCTTGTGAACCAGCGCGCCGATTCATCACAGACGTATGTTGTGCATCTCGACAATATTGTAATGGGCTATTATTCGCTGGTCTTCAGTTCGGTCAAGCAGGAGGAAGCGCCCGCCTCCATTCAGGCCGCGATGCCCGTAAATTATCCTGTGCCCGTTATGCTCTTCGCGCGTTTCGCCGTGGATAGGAAAATGCAAGGGCGGGGAATCGGCACGGCACTCCTCAAGGACGCCTTCCTCCGCACCGTGGAAGCAGCTGAGATTGGCGGGCTCGCTGCGATACTTGTTGACGCAATCGACGACAAGATGGTGGTGTTCTATCAGAACTACGGATTTAAGGAATGCCCTGCCGGAGAGCGAAAACTGATGATCTCTATGAGAGGCGCGCGTGAGCATCTTTCTGGTGTCGCACTTGCCGATTGAGATGCAGGCTTGATGGAAGGAACGGATTCTAAGCAGTTTTAGACGTTAGGCGTAAAGCGATACAATTATCATTGCATGTCCATTAGAATAGCCTTCCTTTTTCCGGGGCAGGGGTCGCAGACGGTTGGCATGGGCCGCGAACTTGCCGAGCGCTTTCCTGTTGCCCGCGATACCTTCGCCGAGGCCGATGAGGCTCTGGGCTTCCCGATTACCAAACTGATCTACGAGGGGCCGGAGGCAGACCTCAAGCTGACGGAAAACACCCAGCCCGCCATCCTTACGGCGAGCATTGCCACCCTGCGCGTAATGGCCCTGCATGGGATTGAGCCGACGTTGGCCGCCGGTCACTCGCTGGGCGAATGGAGCGCCCATGTGGCCGCCGGGACCATCTCCTTTGCCGACGCCGTACGCTCTGTCAAGGCGCGCGGGCGGGCGATGCAAATGGCGGTGCCCGCCGGCCAGGGCGCCATGGCCGCCATCCTCTCTCTCGCCCCTGAACTGGTGGTTGAGATCTGCGCCGAAGCCGCCCGCGAGACCGGCCTGGTTGTCTCCGCCGCCAACTTCAACGCCCCCGGCCAGACGGTCATCTCCGGCGCCCTGGCAGCGGTAGAGAAGGCCTCCGAGCTAGCCAAGGCCAAAGGCGCAAAGCGCGCCATTATGCTCCCCGTAAGCGCGCCCTTTCACTGCGCCCTGATGAAGCCCGCCCAGGAAGAGGTGGCGCGTGTGCTGGGCGATTTGACGCTGGCCGATCCCCGCATCCCGGTGGCCGCCAACGTCACCGGCGGACTGGTCACCACCGCCGCCGAGGTGCGCGACGTTCTCACCCGCCAGGTCACCGGCGCGGTCCGCTGGGTGGATTGCATGAAGACCCTGATCGGCGCCGGTATTCAAGCCTTCATCGAGTTTGCCCCAGGCATGGTCCTCTGCGGCCTGCTCAAACAGATTGACCCGGAACACAAGGCCCTGAATGTGGAAGATGCCGCCAGCCTGGAGAAGACGCTGACCGAGCTGAAGGCCGTGGAGTCCGGCGCATAAATCAAGCAAGCTGCCTGCTCATCGCCGGGTGGCAGTATTGAGGCTGCCTGTATTGAATTTAGTTTCTCTCCTACTGTATGAAAGCCGGAAGCCGTCCCTATGAAATCCCTCCCGGCCCCTCCAGAAACTGCACATCTTCCGGAGAAAAGGTCAAGGTGTGGTCGTTCGGGTCGTAGTCCAGATTGATCGCCTTGCTCTTTCGCCCGTTGATAAACGTTCCGGTCTGGAGCACGTTGCCGATCATGCGCGAGGCGGCAATCCGATGGCTGTGAATCTGGCCATAATCGTTGTCCGGACTGGTCGGGCTCCAGTCCTTCTCGAAGCGATCAAAGGTGTAGCCGGCGTGCTTGTCCGGATGCTGCTGCCAGTTTTTGTCGTGGATCCAGACGCCATAGGCCGCGGGCAGATCGTTCTTTTCCAGGTCCTTGAAGAACGTGTTCACCGCCATTCTTCCCAGCAGGTGGTTGTTCCAGTGCCAGGGCCAGTCCACCGGAAGGCCGGCTGCCAGCCACCAGCCCACAAACAGCACAAACAGCAGCCCCGCTGCGCTGTACATCATCGCAACCCGGCGCTTTTCGCGGGCTTCGTTATACGCGGGAGCGTCAAGCAAGGTCATCGTCTAAGTTCCTTTCAGTGGACAGTGAACAGCGGACAGTGAACAGTGAACAGTAACCGAAGCGGCCAAGAATCATTATCGCTCCCCACTCTCTCTTTAGACACCGGCAAGCGGCGTTCTGTTCCCTGTTCCCTGAGGCACTCCATACACACAAAATATATTTCAAAATCTTGCTGTTAATTATGTAGTAAACCAGCAAATAAGCCCAATAGAATGAATATGTTCCACGTGGAACATTTTGGGTGACCTAACTCCTTATTCCTCTTCACTGCCGAAGTCCCCAATGAGCGATTTGTACTCGTTGGGCTCAAGGAAGCAATCTCTGCTCGCTAGCGTGTCAAGTCCCTGTTCCCTATTCCCTTAGTCCCTGCTGTACACCGTCCGGCTCTTCTCCACCTGCCGCTCCAGTGCCAGCTCAATCAACCGGGTAATCAGTTCAGTGTAGCTAAGCCCTGTGGCCTCCCACAGCTTGGGGAACATGCTGATGCTGGTAAATCCGGGCATGGTGTTGACCTCGTTCAAATAGATGCGCCGCTTGCCCTCCGGCTCCATCAGGAAGTCCACCCGCGCCAGGCCGGCCAGATCGCATGCCCGAAAGGCCGCAATCGCCATCTCGCGAATCAGCTTGGTCTCGGCCTTGTTCAGCGGGGCCGGAATCACCGCCGAGGAGCCTTCGGAGAGGTACTTGGCCTCGTAGTCGTAAAACTCCTTGCAGGGGATGATCTCGCCGACCACGCTCGCCTTAGGGTCGTCGTTGCCCAGCACGGCAACCTCGAACTCCCGCGCCTTGGCCTTTTTCCCGCCCACGCCCTGCTCCACGATCAGCTTGCGGTCGTATCGGGCGGCCAGGGCCAATGCCGGTCCCAACTCCTTGCGGTTGTGAGCCTTGGAGATGCCCACCGAGGAGCCCAAGTTGGCCGGCTTCACAAAGACCGGGTACCCGAGCGTCGCCTCGATCCGTGCGACGGCCCTTTGCGGCGCATGCTCCCACTCCGCCCTGAGCAAGGTGACGTGCTTGACGATGGGCAGTTTGGCCTGGGCGAAGAGCCGCTTCATCACGTCCTTGTCCATACCCGCCGCCGAGCCCAGTACGCCCGACCCGACATAGGCAATTCCCGCCAGTTCAAAGAGTCCCTGGATCGTCCCATCCTCGCCAAAGGTCCCGTGCAGCACGGGAAAAACTACGTCCAGGGATTGGCCGCCCAGCGCCGCATGGCTGTCCAGGGCCGCGGTTCCGCCCCGTGCCAGCGCCGTCTCCGGTTCCGGCGCCATCAGCGTGGGCTGCCCTTCTGCCAGCACCCGCGCCCCTGGCGTAGCCGCCGGATCGCCCGCACGCAGCTTCGTCGGCACTGCGGCCCCGGCCCCCTCCAGCAGTCCCTGTGCTGCTCCAGAAGTCAGCCAGTGTCCGGCCTTGTTGATGCCAATCGGCACCACGTCAAATAGATTGCGGTCAATCGCATGCAAAATCGAATCCGCCGAAAGCAGCGAAACCTCGTGCTCCCCGCTCCGTCCGCCAAACAAAATCCCGATTCTCAGCTTTTTTGCCATTTCTCCCTATTGTAGTTTGAAGAATCGGAACGGGCGGCCGCTGATGCGAAGCTGGAGCAGAACATTTCTTCATGTTTCGTGTCTAACCTCGGAGAGGCAAGCCGTATTAGACTGTGGGCGAGGGCGGCGATTGTACCTCATTGAGGGGGTCTTATGAAGAACCATAGAATGGCGATCTGGTTGGCCATCGGAGCGCTATTGCTGGCAGCGCAGGCGTTTTCGCAGAGTACAGGGCAGGGACGTGCCGTGGTGACGATTCTCTCCAAGCAGCGTGGAGTGTTGCCCGCAAGCGTATCCCAGAAGGACGTAAGCATCAAGGTAAACGGGAAACCGGCCGTGGTTACCAGTTGGGCGCCGCTGCGCGGGCCGGAAGCCAGGCTGGAGCTGGTGATTCTGATCGACACTTCGGCCCTCAGCAGCCTGGGAAGCCAATTCGGAGACATTCAGCGTTTCGTCAACGGCCTTCCGCCGAATGTGAAGGCGGGAATCGCATACATGATGAACGGGCGAGCGGTCTTTGCCGGTCCACTGACCGCGGATCACGCCGAGGTGCTGCGCGCGCTTCACCTGCCCGGCGGCATACCCGGCTCGAGCGCCAGCCCTTACTTCTGTCTCTCCGAACTTGCCAAAAACTGGCCTTCCGGCGAGCGCGGGGCGCGGCGCGAGGTGGTCATGCTGACCGACGGCGTGGACAACTACGAGCCGCGGCTCAATCTCGATGATCCTTATGTCCAGGCTGCCATCAACGACTCCGTCCGCGCGGGCCTGGTCGTCTACTCCATCTACTGGCTCAATCAAGGCCCCGCCGACCGCACAATGTACGCCAACAATGCCGGCCAGAGCCTCTTGATTGAAGTGACCGACGCCACCGGTGGCAAGAACCTATGGCCCGGTATCGGCAACCCGGTTTCCTTGCAGCCGTTTTTCGAGGAACTCGCCCTCCGCCTGGGCAATCAGTACGCGCTGGGCTTTTCCGCTCCAATGGATCGCAAGCCTGCCGCTGAAAATCTGAAGCTCAAAGTGGAAGGGCAGACGGTTGACGTGACAGCTCCCCAGCAGGTGTTCGTCGACCGGGCGGGAGCGGAGTAGGAACCGAGGGCAGATGTCGTTGCGACAAGATGGGACGCGCGTCTTGACATTGTCAAGACAATAGGCCACAATGAATGTAGCAATGGAGAAGTTCATGGCCACTCAATCCATCCTGACGGAACGGCGCACTGAAAAGCTGGATGTCCGGGTGTCGCCTGCCGCAAAGGCCAAGTTGCAAGCTGCCGCATCGGCCGTTCATCGCTCCATGAGCGATTTTGTAATGGAGAGCGCTCTCTCCCGCGCCGAGGAGACTTTGGCCGAACGCCGGGTCTTCGGCCTGGATGCCGAGAAGTGGGCCGCCTTTCAAGCCGCTCTCGATGCGCCTGCCCGGCCCTTGCCTCATCTTCAGGCGCTGCTTGATGAACCGGGATTCTTTGACTCCGAAACGGCGCGATGATCGGAACCCGTTCGATTGAAAAACTCCGGCGCGATCATCCAATCGACGCCTTCGACTGCGGACAAAAAGATTTAAATCAGTGGCTGCGTAAGTACGCACAGCAAAATCAGGGCGCGGGCGCGGCGCAGACTTATGTTGGTTTGGTTGGCGATGTTGTCATCGGCTATTACAGTCTGGCCGTCGGGCAGATCGAGTACTGTGATGCGCCGGAGCGTTTGCGTAAGGGACTCGCACAGCACCCGGTGCCGATCATGCTGCTGGCGCGTCTTGCCGTCGATAAAAACTGGCAGAAGAAAGGCGTGGGACGCGCGCTGCTGCGCGATGCCGTGCTCAGAACCGTGCAGGCTGCCGATATTGCCGGGATTCGGGCGCTTGCCGTCCATGCAAAAGACGAGCAGGCGCGGCGCTACTATGAGCAAGTCGATTTTGTCGCATCGCCTGCCGATCCGCTTCATCTGCTGGTGCTGCTGAAAGATATTCGAAGGCGGTTGGGCGCTTAATGAATTGCCGCATTGATTCCAAGTGTCACAGCTTTCGTGTACGCCCCCGCTGCTAAACTAGCATCACATGATTCTCCCGTTCGTCCGCGAGATCTTCGCGGAGCTGGAGCACGCGCCGGGATTTGAGCGCGTACGCAGGCATCTGAGCCTGGGTGCGGGGCGGCGGCGTGTGTCTGGTTTGACGGCGACGGCGCGGGCGATCTATCTGCCGCTGATGGCGCGCGCCGCCCGTCAGCCGGTGATTGTGGTGGTGGCCGACAACAAGGCTGCCGAGGCGCTGGAATCTATTTTGCGCGCCGGCTGCGAGCTGACCGGCGCTGTAGACCCTGGGGCGGTTGTCCGGCTGCCGGCCCACGATGTGCTTCCCTTTGAAAATCTATCCCCTCATCCCGATGTGCAGGAGCAGAGGGCGGCCGCATTGTGGAAGCTGGCCACCGGCGCGGTCTCGATCCTGATTGCGCCGGTGGAATCGGCGGCACTGAAGCTCTTTGATCGCGACTACTACGCCGGGCTCGCCCTTTCGCTGAAGCGCGGCGAAGAGGTGGACGTGGAGATGCTGACCGCGCACCTGGCCAGTGTCGGCTACACGCAGATGGATCTGGTGGAGATGCCGGGGCAGTTTACGCAGCGCGGCGGAATTCTCGACGTGTATTCGCCGGAGGCCGACCGTCCGGTGCGCATCGAGCTTTTCGGCGACGAGATTGAAACCATTCGAAAATTTGACCCGGAGACCCAACGCTCGCAGTCGGTGCTGGACGAGGCGCTGTTGCTGCCGCTGACCGAGACGCCGGTGACCGAGCGCCTGCTGGCCGCGGTGCATGGGCGGCTGAGCCGGCAGCGAGTGGCGCTCGTAGGCGCCGAAGAGGATGAGGAGATGGCCGCCGAATTGGCCTCTGCCGGCGGGGTAAGCGTCTTTCCGGGGTGGGAGTTTTTCTCCGCTGTGGCCGGAGCGGAGAAATCGCTGCTCACTTTGCTGCCCAGGTGCGCGCTGTTCATTGAAGAGCCGGCGATGGTGCGCAACCAGATTGATCGCTGGTGGAACAAAGTTGAGCAGCGGCATGAAAGATCCGGAATAGGCTCGCTGATCCGGCCCGAGGACATCTATCTTCGCCCCGAGGTGTTACAGGCGCAACTGGACGCGCACATGGGGCTGGACCTCGATCAACTGGGCGTGGTGGACATTCTGGACCACGACACAACGCTGGGCGAGATCGAGTTGAACACGCGGCCGACGCTGCGCTTTCATGGGTCCATTCCGGCGCTGACCGAGCAGTTGCGGACGCTGATGGCCGCCGAGTCGCGAATTGTGCTGGCCGCGACGCACCATGGCGACGTGGAGCGGCTGGCCACGGTGCTGCGCGAGTACCAGATTCCTTATCGTCTGGGCAGCCGCAACCCGCATCCCGGCGAGACGATGCTCGATGAGGGCAGTTACCTGGCCGGCGACCTGCGCGTGCCGGTGATCGTGCGCACGCCCATTGCCGCGGGCGTGAGCTTTCTTGACTCGAACCTGATTCTCTTCGGGGCCAACGATCTCTCTGACGAAGCGGACGTGGCGGCGCGTCCCGAGCCGAGGCGTTCAAAAACGGCGGCCTTCGTCTCGGATTTCCGCGACCTTGCCATCAGCGATTACGTGGTGCATGTGGAGCATGGCATCGCGCAATACCAGGGGCTCAAGGAAATCGTGCAGGACGGGCTGTCGATTGAGTTCATGGTCCTGGAGTTTGCTGAAGCTGCCAGGTTATATGTGCCGTTAACGAGACTGGATTTAATTCAGAAGTACCGCTCGACGGACGCGGGGCCGGCGCCGGCATTGAACAGGCTTGGCTCGCAGCAATGGACCAAGACCAAGGCACGGGTGCGCAAGGCCATGCAGGAGATGGCCGGAGAGTTGTTGAAGCTATACGCCCAGCGCGCTACCGCGCAGGGAAACGCTTTCTCCAGGGACAACGAGTTTCAAAAGGAGTTTGAAGACGCCTTCGATTACAGCGAGACCGAAGACCAGATTTCGGCGATCCGCGCCATCAAGTATGACATGGAGTCAACCACGCCGATGGATCGCCTCTTGTGCGGCGATGTGGGCTACGGCAAAACCGAAGTGGCCATGCGCGCGGCCTTCAAGGCGGTGCAGGACGGCAAGCAGGTTGCGGTGCTTACGCCGACCACGATTCTCAGCTTCCAGCATTTTGAGACCTTCAAGAAACGCTTTGCGCAGTTTCCCATCAACGTGGAGATGATCTCGCGCTTCAGAACGCAAAAAGAACAAAAAATCATTATCGAAAAGGTCGAGGCCGGCCAGGTGGACATTCTCATCGGCACACACCGGCTGCTCTCCAAAGACATCAAGTTTCAGGATCTGGGCCTGCTGGTGGTGGATGAGGAGCAGCGTTTCGGCGTGCGCCACAAGGAGCGGCTGAAGCAGATGCGCAAGGAGATCGATGTGCTGGCCATGAGCGCCACGCCGATTCCGCGCACGTTGCATATGTCTCTGGTGGGCTTGCGCGACATGAGCGTGATCGAGACGCCGCCCAAGGACCGCATGGCGATCCAAACGGTCGTCGCCAAGTTCGACGAGAAGATTGTGCGCTCGGCCATCGAGGTGGAGTTGGAGCGCGGCGGCCAGGTGTACTTTGTGCATAACCGCGTGGAGTCCATCTACCAAATCGCCGCGCGCATACAAGAATTAGTCCCGGCGGCGCGCGTTTGCGTCGGTCATGGGCAGATGAGCGAGACGGAGCTGGAGCGCGTGATGCTGGCCTTCATGCGCCACGAATACGACGTGCTGGTAGCCACCACGATTATCGAGAATGGCCTCGATATTCCGCTGGCGAATACCATGCTCATCAATCGCGCCGACCGTCACGGGCTGGCTGAGTTGTACCAGCTGCGCGGGCGCGTGGGGCGCTCCAACCGGCGAGCGTACGCGTACCTGCTGATTCCTCCAGAGCAGGAATTGTCGGAGATTGCGCGCAGAAGGCTCGCCGCTCTGAAGGAATTCAGCGACCTGGGCGCGGGCTTCAAGATTGCCGCTTTGGACCTGGAGTTGCGCGGCGCGGGCAATATGCTGGGCGGCGAGCAGAGCGGGCACATCGAGGCAGTGGGATTTGAGTTATACACCTCCATGCTGGAGGCCGCGGTCAAGGAGATCAAGGGCGAATCGCGCGAGGAGCAGCCGTCTACGCAGTTGAACTTGGGACTGTCACTGCGCATTGACGAGAGTTACGTGCCGGAGGAGAACCAGCGGCTGCGCCTCTACAAAAAAATTGCGGGAGCCAGGAGCGAGGCGGCGATTGCCGAGGTGCGCGCGGAGATGGAAGACCGCTATGGCGCGCTGCCGGACGCCACGGTGTACCTGCTGGAGGCGGCGCTGATAAGGCTCGAATGCGAACAAATCGGCATTGCGCAGGTGGATCGCAAGCGCGCCGAGTTGCACATTCGCTTTATGGAAAATGCGGAGATCGATCCGCGGCGACTGATGCAACTGGTGGAGCAAAACGCCGGCCGTGGCGCGCAGTTCACTCCGCAGGGTCTGCTCAAATTTCCTTTGGCCGCCACACGATCCGACGAGGTTCTGCTGGAGATTCACGAGTTGCTTGCTGACCTGGCTCCGGCACCGGTGAATGTTTAAGAAACGAAGGATGGAGTTGGCGGAGTTCGCGCGAATCCAATGCTCACTCCGTTAACACCGCTAACTCCGCTTTCTTACGCCTTCCACTTGATGTTGCAGCCTATCGAAGGGCGCTGCTCCCTGGGCACCGGCTTGCCCGCAAGCACCAGGTCGATGGCAATGCGCAGGTCTTCTCCGGTGACCGGGATGCCGTTGCCGGGGCGGCTGGAATCGAACTGGCCGCGATAGACTAGGCGGAAATTTCCGTCAAAGAGATAAAGGTCCGGCGTGCAGGCAGCTTTATAAGCGCGCGCCACGTCCTGCGTCTCATCGTACAGGTAGGGAAAGCTGAAGCCGAAGGTATCCGCCTGTTGCTTCAACCCGGCGGGGCTGTCGGCGGGGTGCGTGACGGCATCGTTGCTGCTGATGGCGACGATGCCAATCGGCTTGCCGGAGTACTCCTTGCCCAGGGCCGCCAGGCCCTTCTCGATGTGCTTCACATAAGGGCAGTGGGCGCAGATAAACATCACCAGCAACGCCTTTTGTCCGCGAAAATCATCGCGACGGACCGTCTTGCCGGTCACTACGTCGGTGAGTGAAAAGTCGGGGGCCGTGGTGCCCAGTTCCAGCATGGTGGATTCGGTAAGTGCCATGATCTTTCTCCTGATAATTCTCTGAAGCTACATCTTACCTAAAATAGCGGTGTCTGGCGGCCGGGTACGGTCAGGCCGAAGTGTTCATAAGCCAGGCGCGTGGCCACGCGCCCGCGCGGCGTGCGGTCAAGAAATCCAATCTGGATGAGGAACGGCTCGTAGACCTCCTCCAGCGCGTCTTGCTCCTCGGCCAGGGTTGCGGCCAGCGTGCTCAGGCCGACCGGGCCGCCGTCGTATTTCTGGATGATGGCCAGCAGCAGCCTGCGGTCGATCTCGTCGAAGCCGTGGGCGTCCACTTCCAGCATGGTCAGCGCGGCTTTGGCGGTGGGGTGGTCAATCACGCCTGTCCCGCGCACCTGCGCGTAGTCCCGCACGCGGCGCAGCAGGCGATTGGCGATGCGCGGCGTGCCCCGCGAGCGCAGAGCGATCTCCGCCGCTCCATCCTGGTCGATGGGAATCTGCAACACCTCGGCGGAACGCGTGACAATGATGCGCAGTTCTTCCTCTGTATAAAACTCCAGGCGCAGCAGAATGCCGAAGCGCGAGCGCAAGGGTGACGAGAGCAGGCCGGGCCGCGTGGTGGCGCCGATGAAGGTGAAGGGACGAATCTCCATCACGTGGGTGCGCGCCGCCGGGCCCTGGCCGATGATAATGTCCAGCTTGTAGTCCTCCAGCGCGGTGTAGAGTTTTTCTTCCAGCACCGGCTGCATGCGATGAATCTCGTCCAGAAAGAGCACCTGGCGCTCGCGCAGATTGGTCAAAATCGCCGTCAAATCGCCCTGAATTTGCAATGCCGGGCCGGAGGTCTGCTGAAAACCCACATCCAACTCATTGGCAATGATGGTGGCCAGCGTGGTCTTGCCCAGCCCCGGAGGGCCGGAGAGCAGCACGTGATCCAGCGCCTCGCCGCGGGATTTGGCGGCTTCCAGGGCGATGGTGAGCTGCTCTTTGGCCTTGGATTGGCCGATGAACTCGCCCAGCCAGCGAGGGCGCAATTTAAGTTCAAAACTCTGCTCTTCGTCAGCGCGCGTGGCGCTGACCAGCCGTTCCGGAGTGTTGTCGCGGGCAATGGCCATGCTGAGGAAAAGTGTAGCCGGTGCGGGGTGTGCCGGGCAAAAGCATCTGGCCGCCGGGCTCGCAATATTGCCGGATTTTCAGGTTTCCAAAAATACTCCGGAAGAAGCGCGCAGGCTGTCCGTGGAGCGCTTATTAACTGTTTTGATTCCGTATGTATAGGGACGCTTTTATAGCATAGGCGCGCGGTGATTTAAGGGCCTATAGTCGAATGTGGACGATAATCCCCGGTTTCGCCAGGGGATGGCGGAGCCGCAGGTATTGGAACGCCAGGAGACCGAAATGATGAATCGCCGCTGCTTCGGAGCGCTATTGATAGCCTGCCTTGTAATGCCGTTTACCGGCTGCACCAACTCCAGTTCTGGGTTGGATTCCATTCAGGTGACGCCCGCGACCAATTCGATAGTGGTAGGCACCACGTTGCAGCTTACGGCAACCGGGACATTCGGCAATAAGGCGCATGAGACCACCGGGCCTGTGACTGACGCCGCATGGGCCTCTACCAGCACCACTGTGGCGATTGTCGGCCCTTGCACGGCGGGTGTTGCCGACTGTCCAGCAGGAGGCTTGGCGGCCGGCGTGGTGTTGGGCGAAAGCAGCGGTACAACGACAATTACAGCCACCGCGCCAGGCTTCAACGGTCCGGTCTCCAGCAGCGTATCCGTTACGGTTACAAGCGTACCGGGAACGACTCCAACGGGTCCAACGGGTCCGGTCTCTTCAGAGGGGCTGGTTTCGCTCACCATCATTCCCAGTTCGATTACCGTTGGCAATTTGCAGGATACGGGGAATTTCCTGGCCATCGGCACCTACACGGTAGCTCCCGAGGTGCGCGATGTGACAAATTCGGTTGTCTGGATATCATCCTTCCCCAATGTGTTCCCCGTCGATACCAATTCAGGCGGAAATCTTGGGGCTACCGCCGGAATTGTCACTGCATACGGGAGTGGAACCGGCGCCGAGATCATGGCTGAAGTAACGGATCCGGTCACCGGCTCAATTCAGTATGCAACGGCAACGTTCTCATGCCCGCTTGTTATCCCCTGCCCCTGCCCCACCTGCACCCCTGTCGTACCGCCCTCGGAGTGCCCCAATGGTCCCGTTGCAGGTTCATGCTTCCCCGGTTCGCAGGCATCCGCGCTCCTGGAGACCGTGACTGTCTATAACGAAGGCTTGAATACCACCAACTGGGAAGTAACGGCTCCATCCGCCACAGGTACTGCCAACGTGATCCATTGCGGTCCCGGCTGGACTCTGAATGGCGGCACTGGCGGCTCCGTCTGCGTGGCGACCTACCCCATCGGCACAACGGTGACTTTGACTGCAACTCAATCCGCAGGCAGCACGGGCACCTTCGGCGGATGGTCTTCGAGCTGCACGACTATTAGTCCTAACCCTTCAACTGCAACCGGACCGAACACGTGCACGATCATACCGGACATCCCACCATTCAGCGCGACCAACCCCGATAACACCAACATAACCGTGGGCGCGATCTTCAACTAATCCGCATTGCTAGCCGGCAAAGCCGTTCTTCGGAGCGGCTTTGTTGCGTTTAGAAGCAAAGCGCGGGCAGTTTCCTCGGCTTGCCGCCCTACACCGGCGCGTTATAGCGGTTCTCTAATAGCTATACTCTGGAAGCACGACGCTGAGTGGCTTTTTCCTCGCCGGGGTCCCCGCGGACAGGTTTTCGTCCGTGGGGTGGAAGTAAAAGCCACCTTTCACTAGTCTTTCTGGAGCACGTAAATTAGAGAACCGCTCTGACCTCCGGCCAGTAGCGGAAGCCGCGAAAAGTAGCCTGGCCCTTACCGCAGGCGTAAACCGCCGGGCGCACATCCAGGAAGCCGTCGAGAACATTGTGGTGCAGGCCGGAGATTTCTGCCGATTCCGGTGTGCGCTTCCAGCTCTGGCCGGGGAGGCGGAAGTAGAAATCGACTTCCTGGCGGTCATTGACGGCGCGCAAGGTGGCTCTGGTTGCGCCTTGTTGCTGGCGGCTGGGGATGAAGCCATTGGCGTTGCGCGCGCCGATCCCTTCAGGGGAGATTACGATGCCGGCAGCGTGCTGGGGATTGTAGAAGAGCATCAGGCCTGCCTCGCAGCCGGGCGAGACTTCAACGTCCATCTCGACGGTGTACGAGTGTCCGCCGACGGGGGTAGTCAGGGCGGATGTGTCGGCCAGTGAGCTGCCTTTGGCTGCCAGGGTGAGGGCGCCGTTGCCGGTGGTGAAGCGCGTCGGGTCAAACTCGTGCCAGAAACTCCACTGAAGGCCGAGTTCCGCGCTGCTGAAGACGTCGGAGGGATCAAGGAAGGGCTGCTGGCTCGCGCCGGGGACCGGCATGGGAATCGCCGCATCCGCCGTGACGCCCGCCGGAACGCGGAACCAGCCGTCAGCGGTCCACTCCACGGGCAGCAGCATTAGCTGGCGGCCCAGAGTGCGGTAACCATTCTCATACGAATGGACCGTCATGTACCACTTACCGTCTGGTGTATCGACTAGCCGCCCATGGCCCAGCGAGAGCCAGCGGTCCTCGCGCGAGGGTGTGTGAACTATCGGATTGTAGGGCGAGTACTCCCACGGGCCGTCGGCGTGGCGGCTGCGGGCGGAGACAACGCCGTGGCTGGTGCCTGGTCCGGCGGTGCCGCCCTCGGCCACGTTGAGGTAGAACCAGCCGTTGCGCTCCAGCAGCTTAGGCCCCTCCAGGCAGGTGCATTCCATGCGCGTGGTTGCGGGGATAGGCCAGGCGTCGAAGACCTTGCGCGGCGGCGTCTTGACCGCCAGGCCGTCGGCTGTGAGCTCGGCCACGCGTCCGCCGTCCATATACAGATAGCGGCGGCCATTCTCGGCGATGTGCGCGGGGTCAATGGCGTCGATGCCCAGACTGACAGGCTCGCTCCAGGGGCCGGTGGGGTGGCCGGCGTGAATCACGCGCAGGCTGCCGTCGGCGGGGAAGTAGATGTAAAAGTGGTTCTGATATTCGCACAGATAGGGCGCCCACACCGTGCCGTAGTAGCGATGCAGCGCGGCGGCTACCGGACGCCAGTTGACCAGGTCGCGGGAGTGCCAGATGAGCAATCCCGGCGCGTAATCAAAGCTGGAGTGGGTGAGGTAGAACTCGTCGCCCACGCGAATCGGGCTGGCGTCGGGATGGTCGCCGCCCAGAATCGGGTTGCGATAAACATTCGCCGTTTGCGCCAGGGCGAAACGGGATTTGAAGGTGTGGGCTAGAGCAGCGCAGGCAGCGGTGTTCAAGACAAAACGTCGGCGTGTAAACATGGCAGGGCCAGTGTAGCGTCAAGAGGTTTGCGGAGTAAAGTGATTGAGTCGCCAGTCAGGGAACGCCGTTTAAACTGGTAAGGTTGTCCGGAGCATGATGACCCGCCGCTTTCAACGAATTCGCCGTTTCCAATTCAATCTGCCGCAGCGCATTGCCGCGGGGCTGCTGGTGTTGTTTCTGGCGCAAGGCCTGTGGCTCACCAGCCGCCAGACGCTGACCGATCGCGATTACCAGTACGCGCGCTGCGGGCGCGAGATGTGGGAGCGGCCGTCGCCCTTGGCCGGCTACTTCACCAGTTGCGGTAACATTCATGACGGCATTCTGGCCTACCGCCTCGCCGGGCTGCCGCTCACTCTGAACCTGCTGGCCGAGCGTGGCTTGGACCACTTCCGCATGCCGGAAGATATGGTGGTGCAGACCAGTGGCGAGCTTTCCGCCTGGGAGTTGCGCCACCAGCTCCATTTCACCTTGCTCCTGCTGCGCCTGCCATTTCTCGCCGCCGGATGCCTGCTGGGCGCGGGCCTGTGGTGGGTGACGCGCCGGCTTTACGGCAACCTGGGCGGTTACACGGCGCTCGCGCTCTACTGCTTTTCTCCCACGATCCTGAGAGCCTGCGTCGCGCCCAACCCCGAAATCCTCGCGGCGCTCGGCGTCTATGGCGGCGTCTACACCTGCATCGGCGTGGCTCATGCCATGCAGGGACCGGTCGCCAAGTGGCGTCCGCGCATCCTGCTGCTCACGGCGGCCTTCAGCCTGGCGGCTGCCTCGCACATGGTCGCGCTGTCATTGGTGGCGCTGTTGGGCCTGGCGGCCATGTTGTGGGTCGCCGAGGGGCGCAGGAGCCAGACGATTCCAGTGGTTCTCATCGCCGCGGCCGGTGCGCTGCTCTTCGTCTTTGCCTGCTACGGCTTCTCTCCGGATGCCTTCAGCTACTACTTCCGTTCATCGGCGGGTTTTTTGTGGTTCTCTCTCGACCCTGCACGGCGCTTCTTCTCCGCGCTGCCCAACGCCGGAATCACGGTGGCTGCCTCTGCCGCTCTGGCGCTTTATCTGAGCCTGCGCCGCTCGCGTTACTTCGGCAACACAACTCCGTTGCTCTGCGCCGTGATTTTGCTTCTGCTCGTCATGACCGGCGCTCCCGGCAGCCCGCTGCTGTGGGCACTGCCCTTTCTGCTCACATTCATCGGCGGGGCCTTCGCCGACGCCTATGAAGGACCGCGAGGCCGCCTGGCGCTGGGTGCTGCCGGCGCCATCATGCTGCTGCAGGCGCTCTTCTGCGCGCTGAGCCTGCCCGGGCTGCTGTGAGGGGCATGAGCGGAAACCGAGCGAAAAAACTCCGCAAACAAGGCAGATTTGAAGCCCGGAACCTGCTCTTTAGCAGGAGCCGTCGCAGGCTTCCGTCCGGACGACTCCTGATAGCTGTAAAATCAAGCAAAATAAGGACTTATTTACTTGTTTTTACCTTGCTAAATCCCCTCCCGAACGGGTAAAATAAAAGCATAGCCCACGCCAGGCCGGCCCCGCCTTTCCGGTTCCTTTTCGCCGCCTTCCGGCGGGCCTGAAAAGACCTTTTATGCCAGACGATCAGAATCCCCAGCTCCCACTTGAAGGGGTCACGCCGCCCCCCAGCGGCGGCAACCTCATCCCCATCAATATCGAAGAGGAGATGCGCCGCTCCTATCTCGACTACTCGATGAGCGTCATCATCGGACGCGCGCTACCCGATGCCCGCGACGGCCTCAAGCCCGTGCATCGCCGCGTGCTCTACACGCTCAACGAGATGGGCCTGCAGCACAACAAGAAATACACCAAGTGCGCCAAGGTCGTCGGCCAGGCCATGGGCGTATACCATCCCCACGGTGACTCGGCCATCTACGACACGCTTGTCCGCATGGCCCAGCCCTTCTCGCTGCGTTATCCGCTGGTCGATGGCCAGGGCAACTTCGGCTCCGTGGACGGCGATCCGCCCGCGGCCATGCGTTACACCGAGTGCCGCATGGAGCGCATTGCCGGCGAGATGCTGGCCGACATCGAGATGGAGACCGTGGACTTCGTGCCCAATTACGACGAGTCCACCCTCGAGCCCACGGTGTTGCCCACGCGCATTCCCAATCTCATCGTCAACGGCTCCAGCGGCATCGCCGTGGGCATGGCCACCAACATCCCGCCGCACAACCTCACCGAAATCATTAACGCCGCCATCGAGCTGGTGCAGAATCCTGAGCTGGCGCAGAACCGCGAGGCGGCGCTGGCCATCGTGATGAAGCATGTGCAGGGGCCGGACTTTCCCACTGGCGGATTTCTCTACGGCAAGGCCGGCATCGAGCAGGCCTACCGGACCGGCCGCGGCCGCTTCCTCATGCGCGCCCGCACCGCTCTGGAAAGCCTGACCAAGGAAAAGCAGGCGATCATTGTCACCGAGATTCCCTACCAGGTGAACAAGGCCAAGCTCATTGAGCGCATCGCCGACCTGGTCAACGAAAAAATTATTGACGATATCGCCGACGTGCCCGATCACAGCGACCGCGACGGCATGCGCATTGTCATCGAACTCAAGCGCGGCGCCCAGCCGGAGATTGTGCTCAACCAGCTCTACAAGCACACCCAGTTGCAGGAAAGCTTTTCCATGATCTTTCTCGCGGTGCTCAACGGGCAGCCGCGGGAACTGGGCCTCGACCAGGCCATCAACTGCTTCATCGATCACCGCATCGACGTCGTCCAGCGCCGCACCGTCTTTCTGCTGCGCAAGGCGCGCGAGCGCGAGCACATCCTGGAAGGCCTCAAAATCGCGCTCGACAATCTCGACACGGTCATCAGGCTCATCCGCGCCTCGGCTTCGCGCGTTGAGGCGCGCGAGAATCTCTATGCCTGGGGCAAGGGCCGGGAGATTGTCATCAACCTGGGCCGCGAGCGCCTCCCGCACGAGGAAAAAGGCCTCACCCTCCGCCAGATCGACGCCATCCTCGAGCTGCAGCTCTACCGCCTCACCCAGCTTTCCATCGACGAGCTGCTCAGCGAGTTGAAAGAGCTGCGCAAAAAAATCTCCGAGTACGAATCGATCCTGGCCAGCGAGAAGAAGCTGCGCAAGGTCATTGTCAAGGAGCTGGAAGAGGTGCGCGACAAGTACGGCGACGCGCGCCGCACGCAGATCGTCGATGAGTCCGCCGAGTTGCAGCTTGAAGACCTCATCGCCGACGAGCAGTGCGCGGTCACCGTGAGCCACCAGGGCTACCTCAAGCGCACGCCCATCAGCATCTATCGCCAGCAGCGGCGCGGCGGCACAGGCCGCACCGGCATGAAGACTCGCGAGGAAGATTTCGTCGCCCAGCTCATCGTCGATTCGACGCACGCCTTCCTGCTCTGCTTCACCAACTCCGGCCGCGTCTACTGGCTCAAGGTCTACGAGATTCCCGACGTCGGCGCCGCGGGCAAGGGAAAATCCATCCAGAGCCTGCTCGACCTCCAGCCAGGCGAAAACGTGCGCGCCATTCTGCCCGTGCGCGACCTCGAGGAAGAGGGCAAGTTCGTCTTCTTTGCCACGCAAAAGGGAACCGTCAAAAAAACCCCGCTCAAGGACTTCTCCAACGTCATGTCCCGCGGCATTATTGCAATTGGAATCGATGACGGCGACGAGCTGGTCAAGGCGCGCATCACCGACGGCTCGCAAATTATCTTCCTTGCCACCCATCTGGGCATGGCCATCCGCTTCGACGAAAGCGATGTCCGCTCCATGGGCCGCCCTGCCTATGGCGTGCGCGGCATCGAGTTGCGCAAAAACGATTACGTCGTCGGCGTCGCCGTCACGCCCAAAAAGCACAAGCCCGGCGAGTTCCTGATTCTCTCCGTTACCGAAAACGGCTTCGGCAAGCGCACCAACGTCGAGGAGTACCGCCTGCAATCGCGCGGCGGCAAGGGCGTCAAGAACGTGGCCGTCACACCGCGCATCGGCCGCGTCAGCGGCATTCAGTTGGTCGACGATACCAGCGAGCTGATGGTCATCAGCCAATTCGGCAAGATCATCCGCATCGACACCAAGACCATCCGCGCCGCCGGCCGCGCCACCCAGGGTGTCCGCCTGCTCACCCTCGAGGCCGACGACAAAGTAGCCGCCGCCGTCATCATCCCGCCCGAGGAACTCAACGGCAACAACCACGACGAGCCAACATTGTTGCAGTGAGTCGAATCACTGACTCGATAGGAACGACTTATTTCTCAGCAAAGAGGCGTGTACCCTTGACTGCGGTTAAACGATCCATGACTTGTTTTGGGCCGACTTTAGTCTTGCGGTCCGCTTCGATTCTCTTTTCCGTATGCAAGCCAGATTACAGTGTCGAGTTCAGCCAGATTCTTTGCGGGGTGCTCGGGGTTGTGAAGCAGGGAGGTTCGCAGGGCTTTCGAAAGGAAGATATAGTATGACCCCTCGCTTGAGTTCCGTGGTGCTCTGTACTCCATCGCCTGGAGATATTTCCACACGGGTTTGGCCAGCACAGGATAGTAGTTCGGAAATCGCAAGCAGAGCATTTCGGAGAGAAAAGCTCCTCGCGTTGGAACATTCATCTTGCGCAATTGGTCAATTTCTTTTGAAACCATATAGTCCCGGTCTTCATCTGGCGCGTCGAGAATATTTATGAAGCTTTGCGACAACAACTGGAAGTTACTGTGTTTACCTTTTATTTCAAATCCAAAACCTTGCATGCGATCACCAACTTTTTCACTCCAGTAGCGAGGTAATTCCTCATAGAACGTACTTGAGGTTATTCGCCCATTAGCACACCGACGAAATAGATTCTCCAATTTGATTCTCTGCTGTCCGTAAACTACCAGCGCTTTTCGCCGGCGGATAATCAGTTCCTCCATTCTGCGTGGCGTTGGTAGTCTGAATTCAATCACTGACTCAGAACCCAGTGATCCTTTACCGCGTCGCCTTGCTCCATGTGTTCCTCCCAGAGCCGCCTCAATGTAGCCATTAAGCCAATCTTCCGAGACCACAACGGACTGTCTTTCGATGTCCATTACCCATTTCTTTGCTCGGATATAGTCAGCTTCCGAAAGTTGGCAAAATGCATTTGCCTCGTAGTTTGTCTCGAATGCTGCACGGGTGAGATTGGAGGATCCGACAAGAGCAAAGCATTCCCCGTTCCTGTCTTTCCAGAAGACCGCCTTCGGGTGAAATCCATCAATTCGGTCAGCAACCAGGAATTGGTCCTTTCGGTTAGGTGGCAACCACCGCATTATTTTCTCGCAGGCGGCCCTTCGCGTGATTCCAAAATCGCTGCCGATGATTACACGGAACCGTTTGCATTCCGGATTCAGATTCAGAGCAGAGTTCCAATCTGTGAGATAGGCGGTAACTACAAATAGTTCGGTTGAGTCTTTGAAGGCTCTCTCATAATAGCCGGAAAGAGTGCCAGCGACGGTGGGCGGGTGAAGCAGGAGATCCATTTTCTTACCCTCTAGTCTGAGCGGTTTTGATTGTCGGGTGCCCCAGGCCCCGATTATGGGATATGGAAGCTAACATCGAGCGTCAGCATCGGTCAACAGGCTTCCAGTTCTCCATTCTCCTTGCGGCGAAATTTTCGTATCGTCTTATCCATCGGCTTGCTAGGATCGCGGACAACGCCAATTTTCGCCCACGCCGCCAAACTCAACTCGGATGTCAGTTCAAGCCGCTCACCGACCGAAAGACTTCTCCAGTTTTTGACCCTTTCCTTCAGATGTTCCGGCACATAACCATAGGGAAACTTCGATTCGTCTACTTCGCTCATGCTGTCCAGTCCTCCACAATCAGCCCCTTTACCCTCTCGAACTCCCGCGTATTCGCCGAAACCAGAATCAGATTCCGCGCGAAAGCCTGTCCGGCGATCAGCGTGTCATATTCGCCAATACGCTGGCCTTGGCTTTCCAACTCCGCGCGAATCTCTCCGGCAGCCTGCGCATCCCGCTCGGTGTAGTCGAGCACATCAACGCCGTTACTCAGAAAGGCAACCAGACGGTTTGCATTTTGAGCGACGCGTTCGCTTTTTGCCACGCCGTACCACAGTTCATGCGCAACGATGGAGGAAACGTGAGGGAGGATTTGGCGGGCGGTGGCCTGTATGTAACGCCGTCGAATCAGTGGGGACGTTCCGTTGATCAGCGCAATACAGACATTGGTGTCGAGCAGATAGTTCACTTGAAGTACTCACGGATAGGCGCAAGGTTCTGTTTGCGGCCCTCGGGAAAGATCGGGTCTGCACCCATCGCATCCATTCGCGCAAACAATTGCTCCGCTGTTTCTTTCCGAATTTTCGGTACCGGCTCCAGCAGAATTCCGGCGCCCATGCGGGATACACGCACCCGGTCGCCCTCAAAGCGAAACTCCTTGGGCAGGCGAACGGCTTGGCTGCGGCCATTCCAAAACAGCTTGGCATTCGCCGGCTTTTTATTCGCACCTAAGCCTGTAGCCATCGAGTCCTCCCGAAAGTATCTATCAATAGTATATACCAAAACGTCGTTGTCAGCGTGCTGTCTTTCCATCCGCCAGGTGACTCATCGCATTTATGGCGCGAAGCGCCGTCTGCCTGGACGGCCAGTCCTTTGCAGATAATTACCTCTCTCCGGCGCACAATCAAATGAATCAGAAGGCAATACCGCTCCCGATCTTTGACAACGATCTCGCTGACATCTTAAAACAGCATCTTTTCGCCTTCCCCGCTTCCGCAACCCACTTAAAAATAATGGGTTAGCTCCGCCGCAAGCGCAAAAATGCAACAATTGTTTTGCCCATCTTCGCCTTTTGAGCTAAATATATAAATCATATAACTATCATATAATCAATAACATATCAAATCTTCAAGGGCGAACAAAAGACATACAAAAGACGAAACCAAGGCGCGGGGATTTCGGGAAATCCCGGTTTGTTCCTGGAAAGTCTTACTCCTTAACCAAACCGCTGTCCCACTCGCCGCGCTCGCGCAACTTGGCAATCTCCTCGCGAGCCATCTGCTGGGCGCGCACGTAATCCGGCTTGGCCACGCGATTCAGCGGCATTTGCCCTGCTTCGAGCAGAATCCAGTGCCGCGGCCGCATGTACGAGGCCAAACTACGCGCATGCTTGTCCAATTCCTTGCGGCTCACTTCCGCTCCGGGCCGCTTCTCCACCACGGCCACAACCGCTTCAGAAACCACGGCATGCGCCACGCCGACCACGACGCAGTTGGCCACCTTTTCCGCCAGCGTGCAGATGTGCCGTTCCACATCGCCGGGAAAGATCTGGTAGCCAAACGATTTGATCACCCATTTCTCGCGGCCGGTCAGATGCAGGCCTGTTGCGTCCCTGTAGCCAAGATCGCCGGTATATAAGTAGCCATCGCGCGAGATCGCCTGCGCGGTGGCTGCGGGATCGTTGATATAGCCGAGAAAGGTCTGCGGCCCGCGAAAGCACAGATGGCCGATTTCGCCCAAGGGCAGCTCCTCGCCTGCGTTGCCATCCTCGCGCATGGATTGGCGGATGGTGCATGAATAGACAGGCATATCCACGCCGAGCCCAGCGCAAAGCCCGTCCAGAATCGTCTCCCGCTCGTCCGCATTCGCCTGGATGTAGGTGCAGAAACCGGCGGTTTCGGTAAGTCCCAGTCCGGTGCCGATCACCGGCGCCATGGCGGCCAGTTGATCGATGAAGGGCCGCGAGACGGAATGTCCGCCATAGGCAGCTAACTTCAAACTGGAGAGATCGTGGCCGGCATAGTCCTTCAGCATCCACTCAAGGTTGTACATGGCGGGAATCTGGGCCATAATCTCCACGCGATGCCGGCCGATGGCGCGCAGCGAGCGACTGGCGTCAAAAATCTCCACCAGCACCGCCGTGCCGCCTCCGAAGAGCGTGCTCATCAGCGCCTCCGTCTGGCCGCCTACGTGCGATGCGGGCAAATTGACCAGAGTGCGCGTGCCGCGGTCGCCGCCAAAAAATGCGCCGCAGATGCACATGTTCTGCACGGTGATGTTGCGGTGCGAGAGCAGCGCCGGCTTGGGCGAGCCGGTCGAGCCGGTGGTAAAGATGACCAGCGCACCGTCGTCCGGAGTGATTTCGGCGAAGGCGGTAGTGCCGACATCCGTCGCGGCGCGATTCGCCACCTCGGCAATCGACGCATAGGATCGCGTGCCTTCAATCGCTTCTTCCGAATCCGCCACGATGAAATGCTGGATCCAGTTGCAACGCGTTTGCACGGCGCTCCACAGCGGGCGAAGATCGAGCGGCGCTTTCACTCCCAGCGAGACAAAGCCTCGCGGACGCAGGATTTCCAGCGCGCGAAGTACCTCGGCAGGCGACAAACGCAGGTCCAGCGGGGCGACGATCACGCCGATTTTGAAGCAGCTGTATTCCAACAGAACGAGATCCACGGTGAGCGGCAGCAAGGTGACAAGGAAATCGCCCTTGGCGAAGCCCAGGCGCAGTAATTCTGCTGCCAATGCCGAGGTGATGCGGTCGAATTCGCCCCAGCTGACCGCGCGATCGCCCTCCGCGCTGAGAAGGGCGGGAGATTCCGGGTGGATTTTGGCCCACTTCGCTACCACGTCATGCAGCAGATGGCGGTCAGCAAAGGTAGTTTCGTAATCTTCGAGGGTATATTGCGGCACGTCCATAGGCTCACCAGGAACCAGTCGAACATTCGCGGCGGCGCGAGTCAAGAGCTGGGTGAATGGCTTTGGAGCCGCCAATTATCGGACAAAGCCGAACCCGGCCAGGTACTCGGAAACAAGGCCGAAACCGCCTACACTGGAGTTGCTCTGGATTCTCCGCGCACTCCTTGTGCGGCGGACCCCTCACATCGCTTTCATGCTGGCGGCGCGCTCAACGAGCGCAGCCTGCGGCTCGCCGGTTCCCTCGGAACAGTCGCGGAAGAATGCCTCAACCGTTTCTCACAGGTCAGGGTTCTTAATCCTGCCGTTCAATGAATTTTGACTGTGCAAAGCTGGCCCTTCAAGGTTACAATCGCGGCCATAGCCAAATATGGCTGAACGAGGGGGAATATGAGCGAGATAGGAGTTCAACCTGTGGACGCGGCATCCGGCCTTTCCCAGTGGCAGCGCGTTGCGAATACCTTCACCGCGCCGGCGAAGACCTTTGAGGACATCAAACGCGGCAATCTGAGCTGGTGGATGCCGTTTGTCATTATGGCATTGGTTAGCTACATCTTTTTTGCTGCCGTATATATCAATATCGGTATGCAGAAGGTCGTGGATAACCAGATCAAGCTCGATCCGAAGACGGAAGAGCGGTTGGCGCAGGCCACGCCTGAACAGAGGGAGATGGGCACGAAGGTCTCGTTGTACATTACCGAGGGCGTATTCATCGCCAATCCGGTCTTGATGCTGGCGGGAGTGGCGCTCCTCTCGCTCGGGCTGCTGGGTACCATCAACTTTGTCTTTGGCGGCAAGGCAACCTATGGCAAAATCTTTACTGTCTGGATGTTTGCCAGTCTGCCGTCGATCTTCAAGGCCTTGCTGGGGACTGTCGTCATCTTCGCGGGAGGTGAGCCGGACACCTTCAATATCAAGAACTTCGCGCCCACGAATGTTGCAGCCTTCGCCTTCCCCAATCCAGTAGAGGCCAACAAGGCGCTCTACGCTCTGGCAAGTTCGTTGGACGTAGTCACTATCTGGACGCTTGTGCTGCTGGGGATAGGGACGGCGATTGTGGCGGGAGTGAAACGCACGTCGGGCTATATTGCGGTCTTCGGATGGTGGGCAATCTTTGTGCTGATTGGCGTGGGCATTGCGGCAGCCACCAGTTGATCTGTGGATTCTGACCTCAAAGAAACAAACAGCGCGAATCCTCTCCGGATTCGCGCTGTTCGTTTTGAAAGCTAAAAGCTAATATCTGCTTTATTCCGTCCAGCGCCGCATGATGAGCGAAGCGTTGATGCCGCCGAAGCCAAAGGAATTCGATAATGCTACGTCGAAGCTGTGGGCGATGGCCTTGTTGGGCACATAGTCCAGGCGGCACTCGGGGTCAACGTTTTCCAGGTTGATAGTGGGCGGCAGCATCTGGTTTACGAGCGACAGCACTGTGATGCCGGCTTCCAATCCGCCGGCGCCGCCCAGCAGATGCCCATGCATAGACTTGGTGCCTGAAATTTTCAGCTTGTGGCTCAGGGCGTGCTCACCGAAGACCGCCTCGATGGCCTGCGATTCATTGCCGTCGCCGGCCGGTGTCGCGGTGGCGTGGGCGTTGATGTAGCCCACCTCATGCGGCTGGATTCCGGCGTCCTTGAGCGCGGCTCTCATGCTGCGCTGCGCGCCCAGGCCCTCGGGAGCGATGCTGGTGATGTGATGGGCGTCGGCGCTCATGCCGTAGCCGATCACCTCTGCCAGAATCTTTGCTCCGCGCGCCCTGGCGAACTCCAGCTCCTCAAGAATGAGGATGCCAGCGCCCTCGCCGATAACGAAGCCGTCGCGGTCCTTATCAAAGGGCCGGCTGGCTCGGGTGGGCTCGTCGTTGCGCTGGGAGAGCGCGCGCATGGCGGCGAATCCGCCCACCGAAAGCGCTGTTACCGCGGCCTCGGCGCCGCCGGCGATCATCACGTCGGCGTCGCCGTGCTCGATGATGCGCACCGAGTCGCCGATGGCGTTGGCCGAGGTGGCGCAGGCTGTGGCCGTGGCCGAAATCGGCCCCTGCGCGCCATAGCGGATGCTCACCTGGCCGGCCGCCATGTTCACGATGGCCGCGGGAATGAAGAAGGGAGAGATCTTGCGCGGGCCGCCCTGTAACAGGTTGGCGTGCTCGCGCTCGATGATTTCGAAGCCGCCGATGCCGGAGCCGATGAAGACGCCCACCCGGTCGGCAATCTCCGGAGTGATCTGGAGACCCGACTGGGCGATAGCTTCCTGGGTAGCGGCAAAGGCAAAGTGGATGAAGCGCCCCATCTTGCGCGCTTCTTTCTTGTCCACGAAGTTGAGCGGGTCAAAATTCTTGACCTCGGCGGCAAAAGTGGTGGTGAAGCCAGTGGTATCGAAGGCCTGAATTGGCCCCATGCCGCTGGCTCCGTCCATCAGCTGCCGCCAAACCTCGGGCGCGGTGTTGCCCAGGCCGCAGACCAGCCCCAGGCCGGTGATCACGACTCGGCGGGTCACTGGCTATTTGCCGCCTTTCGAATTTTTCTCAATGTATTCGATCGCGTCCTTGACGGTCTTGATCTTTTCGGCGGCCTCGTCGGGAATCTCGATGTCGAAGGCCTCTTCGAACTGCATTACCAGCTCGACTACGTCCAGCGAATCCGCGCCCAGGTCTTCCTGGAAGCTGGCGCCGGGGGTGACTTCGGCCTCGTCCACCTGCAACTGCTCGACGATGATCTGTTTGACTTTTTCTTCAACGGCCATGCATGTTTCTCCTCATGATTTTCTGAACTTGGGTATCTTTCCGGGGCTTGCCTGTCCAGCCTACCGGGTTACGGCAGGGGAACACAACCGTTACGCCAGAAAAAATGCGCATGGCCCCGAAATTCAAGTCTACCGGGCGGATGAGGGTGTGTAAAGGCGGCGGGAAGCGAGGAAGGGGTCAGGGATCAGGGATCAGGAACCGGGACACCAAAAACAGGTAAAAATCGACGGGAAAACCACAGATAAGAGGCGTATATTAGGCGAAATAGCTTAAGGAGGACCTATGCAGGCGTTAACTGTCGGAATTGCTGCCGCGATTATAGGAATTGTTTTGGGAATTGTATTGGGCTTTTGGTTGAGAGCCATCTCTGCTAAAGCTGAGAAAGCGCAACTGGAGCGGGCGAATCGGCAGTTAGAGGAAAAGGCCAGCGAAATATTACGGCTTACCGGACAGAATAGTAAATTTGAAGCCGATTTGGCCAACGAACGAGGCAATGGGGAGCGGCACATTCAGCAATTCAAAGTGCTGGCTAACGAGATTTTGAAGGAGAATTCCAAGAGCTTCTCCGACACCAGTCAGGAAAAATTGGGAACCCTGCTGACTCCGCTTAAATTGCAGATCGAGGATTTCCGTAAGAAGGTTGAGGAGGCACAGAGCGACTCGAAGACTGGCGTCACCACGCTGCAAACGTTGATCGGCGATCTTAGCGGCCTCAACAAGCAATTATCGCAAGAGGCGCATAACTTGACGACGGCCCTGCTCGGATCATCAAGCGATCAAGGAGGATGGGGAGAAGAAGTCGCCAAAGATCTGCTTGAACTTGCCAGTTTTGTAGAAGGTGTCCAGTTTCGCCTGCAGCAGACCGTCGAAGCTAATACCGGAGTGGAGGAAGGCAGACAGCGCAATGTGCGCCCGGACATCATCGTCAATCTGCCCGGCGGCCGGAACCTAATTATTGACAGTAAGGTTTCACTGACCGCGTATTATGAATCCGTCAAAGCGGAATCGGATGCAGATCGCAAATCAGCGATAAAGAAACACCTCGGAAGCGTCCGCAAGCACGTCGACGAATTGGCCGCCAAGGATTATCACCGGTTGCAGGCGGTTCAATCCCCCGACTTTGTGGTTATGTTCGTTCCCATTGAGCCGGCTTTTCTCTTGGCGATTCACGAGGACGGGGAGCTCTGGCACTACGCTTACGAGAGACAAATTTTGCTTGTAGGCCCCACGACGCTGTTGTTCGTCATTCGCATTGTCGATAACCTATGGCGGCAGGAGTTGCAGGCTCGAAGTGTGAAGGATGTGATCAAGCGCGGCACTGCGCTGTATGAGAAATTCGCCGGATTTGTCGCGGATATCGAGGATATCGGAAAAAGTCTGCGTGGGGCTACCGAGAGCTACGAGGATGCGAAGAGTAAGCTAACAAGTGGTCCCGGCAACCTGATTCGTCAGGTGGAGATGCTAAAGCGGCTCGGAATCAGGACGGGGAAGTCAGTGCCGCAAAGCATGTTGGATGCGGCTGGAGTAGAGGAACCAGGTCTGGCCTTTGCGGCTGAGGCAGAGGAGGGTGGCGAAGATGGGGCATCCAGCTAACTCCGCTAACACGCGCGAAGCGCGGCTAACTTGCTAACCCGCCCAACTCCCCAAACGCCGCCCGCATCCGCTTCCAGGTCGTTTCCAAATCTTCAGGCAGAATGCGCGTCTCGGCAATCGTGGTCATGAAGTTGGTGTCGCCCGACCAGCGGGGCAGGGCGTGCAGATGCAGGTGTCCGGCAACGCCTGCGCCGGCGGCCCGGCCCAGGTTGATTCCAAAGTTGAAGCCTTGCGGGTGGTAGATCCTCTCCAGCGCCTGCTCAGTGCGCTGCGCCAGTTCGATCAGCTCGTGGGCGGTTTCAGTTGGCAGGTCGGCCAGACGGTCCAGATGGGCATAGGGCATCACCATCACGTGGCCGGAGGTGTAGGGAAAGGCGTTGAGGCAGACAAAGCAGTGCTGGCCGCGATGGACGAGGCCGCCGGCGGCCTCGGCCTCATCCCGGCTCATTCCCCTGGCAATTGCGTAATCGATGGAGGCCATCAGGTTGCAGAAGACGCAGCGATGGTTGCCAGGCCAGGCCGCCAGGGGCGCAGGAACGCCGGGACGTGCATCACTGTCCGCCGTGGTGACGTAGGCAAAGCGCCAGGGTGTCCAGAGAAGGTCCATGGGTTGGATCCCGTCTGCATCAGTATAAAAGGTTATTGCGCGGGAGCGCTCGCCGCCTTAAATCTGTGGTTTTGGGTGCAGTGAGAATAATCGCGGCTCCGAAGTCCTCCGCACCGCTCTTCGGCCAGTTTGTTGCATTGACGGGTGAAAGCGGCGGTTGCTACACTGGAGAGCGTAGCTTCCTGCGCGGATTCCAGCAGTGAGTTGCGGCCGCCCTCCAGCTAGCCGTTGCCTGCCGTGTGTTTCCCAAGGAGACCAGTAGCCTTCCACGCCAGCTTGACAAGGCTGGAGGGGCTGACTGCTCCTTGCGAAGACGCCTCGGTCACAGGCGCGTGTTTGCGTGCAGGGATGGCCTACGGCGCCCCTCAAAACAATCGTGTTCGAGGGACCACCCCCCAGCGGCGGGCAAGTTTGCGTCGCGGGAGCAAGGAATCCTGGAGCTGTAGCAATGGCAAAAGTCGTCAATCCCGAACCCGAGAGCACAACCCTGAACACCGAAATGGAAGTCCCAACCCTCGAACCTGCGACGGAGCAAGAGCAGCCGTTGCCAGAATCCACGTCCAACCAAGAAACCTTTAAAGCAGTCGAAATTTCCGCGCTGGACGCCGATGCTCCAACCGAGTCTGTAGCCGAGCCAACGCCCGTGGTGGAAGCCGCCGCGGAACCTGCTCCTGCAGCCGAAGTTGCAACGGAAGTACCCGCGCAACCTGAGATCGCGGCCCAGGCTGAACCGGAGATTGAAGCCGCGGCAGAAGTCGAAGCGGCTCCGCAAGCCAAATCCGAACTGGCAGTCGCGCCACCGGCCAAGGCTGCCACGCACACAGAGCATGGTCTCGAGTCCATGGACGACTTTTCCGCCGCCCTGGAGGCTTTTGAACGCGAGCAGGCCGCCGAGGCCGCCGCCGTTGAAGCCTATGGAGACAAGATTGTCTCCGGCACGGTAATCAAGCAGACGGATAAGCACCTGGTCATTGATGTGGGTCTGAAGTCCGAGGGGCTGGTGCCTCTCGAACAGGTTCTGGACCATACCGGGGCCGTCAAGTTCCAGCCCGGCGAGACCATTGAGGTGGTGATCGAGCGCGAGGAGCCGGAGGGCGGCTACCTGGCGAGCTACGAGCGGGCGCAGCGCCTGCGAGTCTGGGACACAATTGAGAAGGCCGCCGCCGACAAAACCTCGATTATGGGCACGGTGGTGAGCCGCGTCAAGGGCGGAGTGACCGTGGACATCGGGCTGAAGGCGTTTTTGCCCGGCTCACAGCTTGAGATTCGTCCTGTTCGTAATCTGGATGGTTATCTTGGCCAGCATATCGAAGTCCGCGTCATCAAGCTCAATAAAAAGCGCGGCAATGTAGTGGTCAGCCGCAAGGAGATTTTAGAAGAAGAGCAGAACGTCAAGCGCGCGACCACGTTGGAGCATCTAGGCGAGGGCGCGGTGCTGACCGGCACGGTGAAGAACATGACCGACTACGGCGCGTTCGTTGACCTGGGCGGCATTGACGGCCTGCTGCACATCACCGATATGAGCTGGGGACGCCTCACGCATCCCCGCGACCTGGTCAATGTGGGCGACGAAATCCAGGTGAAGGTACTCAAGTTCGACAAGGAAAAGCAGCGGGTATCACTGGGCTTCAAGCAGTTGACGCCCGATCCCTGGCTGGACGCGACGGAGCGCTACCCGGTAAGCGCGCGCGTCCATGGGCGCGTGCTTTCGGTCACCGACTACGGCGCGTTTGTCGAGCTGGAGCAGGGCATCGAAGGCCTGGTTCATCTCTCCGAGATGACCTGGTCCAAGCGCCTCAAGCACCCCTCGAAGCTGGTCAAGCCGGGCGATGAAGTGGACACCGTTGTTTTGAGCGTGAATCCGGCCGACCGGCGCATCTCGCTGGGCATGAAGCAATTGATGGATAATCCCTGGGAGAACCTGACGGAGAAGTATCCAGCTGGCACAATCGTCGAGGGGCGAGTACGCAACCTGACCGACTTCGGCGCCTTCATCGAGATCGAAGATGGCATCGACGGATTGGTGCACGTCTCCAACCTCAGCTGGACCAAGCGCGTCAAGCACCCCTCTGAAATCGTGAAGAAGGGTGAGAAGGTGAAGGCTGTCGTTCTCGGCGTCGAGCCGCAGAATCGCCGTCTCTCGCTGGGCATCAAGCAGTTGCAGCCTGACGTCTGGGAGAGCTTCTTCGCGACTCACCGCGTGGGCGACATGGTGCACGGCAAGGTGCTCCGCACGGCGCAGTTCGGCGCCTTTGTCGAGATCGCGGAGGGAGTGGAAGGATTGTGCCACATCTCCGAGGCCGGCGAAGACGCAGCCGCCAAGCTGGAAACAGGCCTGGAGCACGACTTCAAGATCATCAAGATCAACGTGGAAGAGAAGAAGGTGGGTTTGAGCCTGCGCGCTTCCTCGGGCCACGAGGCCAGCCGCGCCCAGGTGGAGAGCTACAAGAAAGAGAGCCACAAAGCTCCAGTCTCCAGCTCGACCACCACTCTTGGAGACCTCATCAACCTGCGGAAGAGCGAGAAGAGCGAAAAGAACGAGCAGTAAGGCGCTTCTCCTCAAGTAAGAACTGCAACGGCCACCCATCAAGGGTGGCCGTTGTGCGTTGGGGACGGATTGGGATCAATCGGGCTGATAGTAGAGTGATCCGGCTAGTGACCTTAGCCTATGGATAGCCATCCAGAAAAGGGGTTGTAGGACCCGTAATCTGCTGATTTCAAGGCAAATGCACGCATGTCCGGCATATTGCTCATCCCCGTTTTCCTCAACATTGGAAAAAAGTCTTGTCAACGTGTATTCATGGGCGTAAGCTGTTGAAAATAATTTCTGCGTGTCAGGGGAATGTTGTCTGGCATGACCAGGCGCAATCTCATTCGCAGGAAAGCGCTTCGCGGCATATCATCATCCGGTATTCATCTGAGCGGGCGCGTGGTGTATGAGGAGGTATTGAACTATGAGCCGAAAATATTTTGGATTGATTCTTATCGCGGGTTTGCTGCTGCCCGCTGCCGTATGGGCGGATGAGTATACCCCGTTGCCGACTGCGCCCGCCTGGGAGTACACGAGCACCGGAACTACAGGAAACAATGGCTTAGGCTACACGTTCGGCTCCGTCTTCGTGCCGACCCAGAATCTCTACGTCAACTACCTGGGTTACTACTACGACACAGCGACGGGTATGACGGAAAGCCACTGGGTGGGTTTGTTCGACTCGTCAGGTGATCTGCTGGACTCGACGGTCGTGACCAGCGCATCGCCCAATTGCTCACCCTCCCTGGCCGCTCCGATAGCCTGTCCAACCGCCCCCGGATCGCCGCACTTTCTCTACAACCCGACCCTATCGGTCGAGCTGTTTGCTGGCCAAACATACGTCCTAGAAGGAACCAGCGGCGTCGTCGATCCCTACAACTGGAATGAAAATGGCTTCGCCGTGCTTTGGCCACTCACGTTAGAGGGCGGAAACTATGTTCAGAACGGCGGCTTCACCCCGGATACGTTTAACGGCACCGCACTGAACGACGAAGACGCCGGTCCCGGCGGCACTCCCGGTAACATCGACAATGGCTATTGGGGCCCGGACATGGGCTACTACACTCCCGAGCCGACCAGCTTTTTGTTGTTGGGCAGCGGACTGGCGGGACTGGCAGGCCTCATCAAGTGCAAGCTGGCGGTCTGAAAACCACACACGGTTGATCGACCGGAAGTGCGGGCAATTTAGTGCTTCTCCTCAAACATGAAATGCAACGGCCACCCGAAAAGGGTGGCCGTTCTGCGTGTGATGTTGATTTGAATGGTGGCGGGAGGCAGGATCGAACTGCCGACCTACGGGTTATGAATCCGTCGCTCTAACCATCTGAGCTACCCCGCCGGAAAAAACGAGACGCAGGCCGGGGTGGCATGCGCCGGGAGGGCGCGGAATCCGCGCGCAACTCCCTCTATTGATGATACGGGCGGCTGGATTCGAGGTCAACCTAAGTGTTACACAACTAGTGGTAATAATCTGCAAGGCAGATGGCCAGGATGAACTCTGCCGCTCCCTCGTGTAAACTCGGCTGCATGAGCACGAAGCGCATTGCCGGCGTGATTCCGGCCCGGCTCAGTTCCACGCGGCTCAGCCGCAAGGTGCTGCGCGAGATTGCCGGCCGGCCGATGGTCGAGTGGGTTTGGCGCGCGGCTCGGGCGAGCGGCTTGATGGACCCGGTGGTTGTGGCGACCGATTCGGAGGAAGTGGCCGCGGTTTGCCGCGAGCGCGGGATTCCCGTGGCGATGACCTCGGCAACCTGCCCCAGCGGGTCCGACAGAGTGAGAGAGGTGGCCCGCCAGATCGAGGCTGATATTTATGTGAACATCCAGGGCGATGAGCCGACATTGACCGCGGAGTTCTTCCCGCCGCTGCTGGCCCTGTTTGCACGGCCGGAGGTTGAGGTCAGCACGCTGGCCGTTCCCTGTCCGCCGGAGGAGATCGACAACCCCAATGCCGTCAAGGTGGTTACGGCGCTGGATGGGCGCGCGCTCTACTTTTCGCGGGCGACGATTCCCTTCAACCGCGACATTGGCCGCGGGCGCGATACGGTCCCCGACGGTTCTGGCTTCAGAGGCTACCGCAAGCACCTGGGAATCTATGCCTATCGCAAGGATGCGCTGGAACGCTTTGCCGCTCTGCCGCCATCGCCGCTGGAACTGACCGAGCGGCTGGAGCAGTTGCGGCTGCTGGAAAACGGCATCGCGCTTTACGTGGCCGAGGCTCCGGCAGACACTATCGGCGTGGACACCGAGGCGGATTTGCTGCGGGCCGAGGAAATGCTGCGCGCAAGAATCGGGTAGCGCGACGGAGCGCTGATCAGCGAGGATGGTTTTCATGAGCGCTACACCCGATCTCGACAAGATTCGCGCGTACATTGAAGCCAACCACGACCGTCCCGTTACCCTGGCTGAGCTTGGGCGGCTGGTTCGCATGAGCCCCTTCACCGTGCAACGGCATTTCAAGCAAGCGCTCGGCGTAAGCCCGCTGCAATATCAACGGGCGCTGCGCGCGGGCACGCTGCGCAAGGCGCTCAAGCACGGCGAGAGCGTGACTAACGCCATCTACAACGCTGGATTCGGCTCGTCGAGCCGCGGCTACGACGGCGCGCAACTGGGCATGACGCCGGCGCGCTTTGCCAAAGGCGGACGCGGCGAGCAGATTGGCTGGTGCGCCGCACATTCACCTTTTGGATGGGTGATTGTGGGAGCGACCGAACGCGGGCTTTGCTGGCTATCACTGGCCGGGACAAAGCATGAAGCCGAGGCCAGTTTGCGCGAGGAGTTTCCCGCCGCGACACTGAAGCGCGATGCGTCGCTGGAGGCGATGGTGGAAGCGGCGCTGCGCGCGGTGTGCGGCCCGACTAACTCATCCGAAAAGTTGGCCGCGCAGCAAGCACCGCCGCTGGATTTGCGCGGGACGGCGTTTCAGTTGAAGGTGTGGCAGGCGCTGCGGCGGATTCCGCGCGGCGAGACCAGAAGCTACAGCCAACTGGCGCGCGAGTTGGGCGATCCGAAGGCGACGCGCGCCGTGGCCCGCGCCTGCGCGACAAATCGCGTGGCGGTTGTGGTTCCGTGCCATCGCGTGGTGGGCGCGTGCGGCTCGTTGACCGGTTATCGCTGGGGCGTTGAGCGGAAGCGAATGCTTCTGGAAGCCGAGGGCGCGAGCCGGTAAAGGCAGCTCGGTAATTATCTGCAAGGGGATTTCCACAGCCAAATCACGAATCTCACATGCTGAGACGCAAAAAAGATGGAAGGCGAGTTCCGCCTGCCCATCGAAATCTCCGTATCTTGTTGAGGCGAAAGCTAGTTTGCCGCAATATTCCGGCAATGAGAAGACGCGATGATGCACAGATTGCTGAATTAATCTGCAAGGATTTGGGGGTCAAAAAAAATATTGGGGGGAGGGGGGGTACCTCCTCAGGCGTCTGCTTTTGGAGGCGTGGACTGGCCGCGAATTGTGCTGTAGGCGACCTGAGCGGCGTAGAGAAGCTTGGGGCCGGTCTTGTCATTGATCGCATCGATGAGCAGCCCGTAAGCGACGCAGGCGATGAAATCACGGATGTTTTCCTGCCCGGCGAGCGGCGGCAATGCGCGGCGATAGGCCTGATCGGCGTAATGAGCGGCCGTGCCTTCAGATTTTCCTTTGGCGAGTTCTCGTTGATTAGCATGCTTCCAGGCGCTCATGCAGCGGGCGACGGCGAGGTTTGCGGAGGCGGCGATGGGTTCGTTTGCCTCGTTTGGAGCAGGGGTGGTTTGGATGGTTTCGGTCATCTTTGTTTCTCCAGAATTTATTGTGCAGGAAAAGACCATAATTATCTGCAAAAGACTGGCCGAAAAGTTAGGCGGTACATGGCGGCATGAGATTTGTGATTTCCCAGGTTCCCAAATGCGAGGGTGTTCAGTTCCATGACATCCTTTACACATTGTCTCTGGAGATGCTTTACACTTCCGCGCGAGCAAGAGCGAGCGCGGAGGTGGGGAGACGATGCCGTTTAAGCGGATGGAAGTTCGGGAACAACGC
>Ga0326728_10003135_pt1 | contig 52513 bp, 47 predicted proteins | sample MB3enrmetagenome_FD_207602 | JGI IMG/M metagenome (GOLD analysis project Ga0326728, IMG submission 207602) | Lab enriched peat soil microbial communities from McLean, Ithaca, NY, United States - MB31MN | ecosystem: Environmental > Terrestrial > Soil > Wetlands > Peat | place: USA: New York... | reverse complement strand
GTAAGCGGTAAAGGAGGGTCCCCCTATTAGTCGCCAGCGGGCCGTGATAAAAACTCGGCCATGAAGCAACATCGTGTTTCTCGGAGACGCCGCGCACCCCGCACCGATGCGGCCGGGCGCGCTCAACTTCTGGCGGCGTTTGATCGCAGTGGGTTATCCGCTACCGATTTCGCCCGCCAGCAAGGGGTCCATTACACCACCTTTTGTGGCTGGCGACGGCGCCGGGATCGGGGCCCATCTTCGCCGGGTTTCGTGCAGGTGGAAATGCCGGAGTCCGCGCCGCCGGTGGAACTGGTGATCGAATGGGGCGGGACGGCGCGGCTGCGTCTGACGAGCCAGGCGCAGATTCCGCTGGCCGTGCGGTTACTGCAAAGCCTCCAGGAGGGCCGGCCATGCTGAGTTTTCATGCTCATCTCAAGGTCTTCCTGGCCACCGCGCCGTGCGATTTGCGGATGAACTTCAACGGGCTGTGGGCGGCGGCGCAGGAGCGGCTGGGCGAAGATCCCAAAGGCGGGGCGCTGTTTGTCTTTGGCAACCGGCGGCACAACCGGATCAAGCTTCTGTATTTTGACGGCACGGGCGTCTGCGTCCTGTCCAAGCGGCTGGAAGAGGGGACGTTTCACTGGCCGCAAAGCGCGGGCCAGCCCGGGGCCAAGCTGCGTCTGGCCCCGCAGGCCCTGCAGTTGTTGCTGGACGGGGTGGATTTGAAGGACGGGGCGCGCCGGGCCTGGTATGAGAGCGCGGCCTGAAGCCTAAAAACCTTTTTTCCCTGAAATCGCAAAAAAGTTTGAACATCCGGGACGGCCAGTCGTCTGATTGACAGACGATGAATCCGGCGGAACTGCAAACGCAAATCCACCTGCTGCAACAGCAGGTCTCCTCCTTGCAGCAGACTCTGGAACAAACCCGCCAGGCGTTGGAACAGTCCCGCCGCGAGAACACGATTTTGCGCCAGAAGCTCGACGCACTGGCCCGGCGATTCTTTGGCAAAAAGAGCGAGCAGTTGAACGCCGCCCAGATGGAGTTGCTCCTCAGCGGTTTGGTGGACAGCACCGTCTCCGAAGAAAAGAAGGAGCCGCCCGCGCGGCCCGCGCCGCGCACTTCTCCTTCCACTTCCCAACGCATTCGCACCCCGGACCACCTGGAAGTGGTGCGACAGGTCATCGAGCCGGAACTGGTGCGGGCCGAGCCGGAGCAGTGGAAAAAGATCGGCGAGGAAATCAGCCGCCGGCTGGATTATCAACCGGGCAAGTTCTTCTGGCAGGAAACCGTGAGGCCCAAGTATGTGCGCGCCGATCAGCGGGAGCTGCCGCCGGTGATGGCGCCGGCTCCGGCCCAAGTGGCCGATCACAGTCTGGCCGCGCCCGGTTTGCTGGCGCAAATCCTGGTGGCCAAGTATTGCGATCATCTGCCCTTCTACCGGCAGGAGCAGATTTTCCGGCAACGTCACGCCGTGTTCATCAGCCGTCAACAGATGGTGCAATGGACCTTCCAGAGCGTGCGCTTGCTTTCGGGCATCAGCGACTTTCTCAAAAACCAAATGCGCCGGAGCGGCTACGTGCAAGTGGATGAAACGCCGGTGCGCTATCAAGACCCCGACCTGCCGGGCCGCTGCGGACAAGGCTATCTGTGGGTGGCGTCGGTTCCTGACGGGAGCGTGGTGTTTGAATGGCACGCCAGCCGGGCGGCGGGTTGTTTGGATTCCCTGTTGGGTCCGGGCTATCGGGGCAATCTGCAAAGCGACGGCCACAGCGCCTATCCCGCCTTTGTCAAGGAGAAGGAGGATTTGAAACTCTTCGGCTGCTGGGCGCATGCGCGGCGGGGATTTTTTGAAGCCCAGGAACAAGCCCCGCAAGTGGCGGGCTGGTTCCTAAACCAGATCGGGCAAATGTATGGCTGGGAGAGACAACTGCGCTTGAGCCGGGCCGGACCGGCCTTGCGTCAGGCACATCGTCGGTCCGACAGCCGCATGGTGGTGGAACGCCTGGAACGCGCGCTTCAATTGCTGCGCCCGCGTTACCTGCCAAAAAGTCCGATGGGGCAGGCCATCCACTATGCCTTGAACCAATGGCCGACCCTGGTCCGGTTCCTGGACCATGGCGAAGTGGAGATGGACAACAACCTGGTGGAAAATGCCATTCGGCCCACGGCCATCGGCAAAAAGAACTGGTTGTTCTTCGGCTCCGAAGAAGCCGGCCAACGCAGTGCTGTCATTTACACCTTGATCGAAAACTGCAAGCGCCACGGTGTGGAACCCTACACCTATCTCAAAGACGTGCTGGAGCGCCTGCCCAACACGACCAACCACGAAGTTGGCCAACTGACGCCGCTCAACTGGAAGAAGGCCCGTCAACAACAAGTGCGGCTGGCCGCTTGAGATAACCGCCGCCGCCCGCTATCCCCTCATCTCGTCCTCCCCATCGCCATGTCAAGGGGGACTCCCCTTTACCGCTTACTTAACAATGGCTTTTGGGCCAATTCCTCGCCTTTTGACCAACTCGCTGATATCGAGACCTGCGAAGCAATTCCTCTGTACGCGACCAAGTGTGTTTAGCCAGCCACACAGGTGTGCCGGTGATACCCGAAGCTTTCGTCAGGAAAAAGACTTGCAAAAACCCTGAATTAGTCCAAAAATCATAAACTATGCAACAAACCTTTACGTTTACGCGACGTATCGTCCATCCGAACGATATTCTCGATGCTGCGGCCAACATACAAGTCAAAGCAAATCATTATGGAACCAATTTGATTGAGGACTGGACGACCAGCGATTGTTATCTTGCTTGGGCTAAAGATGCTTTGAGTCAACACAATGATTTTGGTCGAGACGCTGCTGTTTGTTACGCTAAGCGTGCAGCATGCCGCCAAATTGATGCCTTCATGGTTTGCAATCACCTGTGGCACCTCGATAGCAAACTAAACTACCCTGAAAAGATCAAAGTCCTTTCGGATATAGGATTATACGTTCCGAGCGTTGTTCACGAGTTAGTAATTAATCCACGCAATCAACTTGAACATAGTTACCATGTACCTACGGAGGCCGAAGCCGTCAGAGCTGTTCAACTTTGTGAGTTGTTTCTAAAAGCCACGTTCGAAGAGGCAAAGCGCGATGCTACTATTTTAATTGGTTGCATAAGCTTTAGTCATGAAATGTGCGATGCTATTGGCAAAGAATATGACCGTATCACTTTCGTGATTTCGTCTGGCGATTCTCCAATACTATTGACTGATGTGGCCGATGTAAGCCAACACGAAGTGATAATCTTACTTCCAAAGGATGCGGAGGCAATGACCTGTCCGTTGCAAGAGTTCGACCGGAGTGCGGCGGCAAGGCTGGCAATTATGTTGAGAGAGCACTACAAATTGCAAAAATCCGGTGCCTACAGTAGCCATCGGTTCAAACGAGAGTATCTACGAAAACTCAGAGAGGATATGGGGCTGCAAAAGCAAAACTAGAAAGACAAAGGGGTCAGTCCTCGGAATCACGTATTTCTTTTATTCAGGCGCATAGGCGCAAGCGTGGGTTTTGACTTTTTAAACTGGCTGACCGCGGCAGGTTTTCGAAAACGGCGAACATCAAAGGGGTCAGTCCTGAATGGCGCTTAGATAAGGAACATCGTCTTAACATGTTGATTTACAGCGTTTTACACGAAGCACCTGCAAATCGCGCGGGAAAGGCCGGGGAATCGCTCTGGGGGCTTCCCTCGGAGAGTCATCGCGACGCTGGCTTTTGGTGATTCAAAGGCAAAGGGGTCGTCAAAGGCAAAGCACAAAGGGGTCGACAAAGGGGTCGGTCCTCGGAATCACGTATTTCTTTCCTTGAGGTGCGCAAGCACAAGCGTCGATTCTCACTTTTTCAACCCGTTGAGCGCGGCGGGTTTTCTGGCGGCTTTGCTCATGACCCGCCTTCAACGCCGGTCCTCGCCAGCCCCGTCAACGCCGATGACGCGAAAATGAATGCCCCATTTACGCAGCAACCGGCGTTGACTGGCGGGCAGGTTTTCGTCGCTTGCCAGCACGAAAGCCTTGGAACGGTTCGCCCTTTCTGATCAAGTGCGAAAGCGCCATCGTTTCGGCTATGGCGGGACGGGAAACTCGTCCATTCCATTCACCCGCGATTTCATCCCATGTCATCCCTCGCTCAATTTGTTCCAGGACAATCCAAGCCATGATCCGGGTCCCTTTGTATGTCGGTTGGCCGTGACAAATCTTCGGGTCGGCCACGATGTAGCGGCCTAATTCGACCCGCTGGGCTTTGCCGTTCTCTTTCATTCAACCGGTTAAATCTTGCCCTGGATCGGGCGGGATTGCAAGCGGCGTCGTAGCGTCATTTCTTTGCCGCTTGTCTTCGCCGGGACTGAGCCGGGCAGAAAAGCTCACAGACGAGGCCGCTGGATTGAAGACAATGAAATCGCTGTGAAAAGTGAAAAGGTCTTGTGCTTGTGCGCCTTTTGCGCTTTTTCGCGGCCCTTCACCTGGCCCCGCGTCCAGATGACCCCTTTCAGGGCGACCCCGGACCCGCAATCTCAATTGCTTCCCCGATCCGTGGCGGCACAAAAGGCAAATGCGCAAGGCGGCGCCAGTCGAAAAACAACCAAACCATCCCGTCGGACTCAAGCGGTTTGTCAAAGTGAAACGCCACAGAGCGCGGCGCTCCTCTTGGGCTGACTTCCAGAATCTCGGCCACCAACCCTTTGACCGTCACACGCTCGCCTCTTTCCCAGACCCTTTCGCCAAAGAGGAAGTCGTCGGCAGCTTTGCAGGCGTAGCATATATGGATTGGTCCGACGGCAGGGCAGGCAAACAGGTCAGAGCCTTTGGCCGTGAGGATCAGCGTGGTCGCATCCGGTCGCTTCACCTCGAAGGGAGTGCTGCCCGGAACCAGGACTCGCATGGTTCTCGGCAGGGGTTGACCGCGATAGGCGCGATCAAAGGGAACGAAGGCGCAGGTGATGGTCGGATCGTTTATCACCACAACATCCCGCTCTCCAATCTCCGGCGAATGCTCGAAAGCACAAGCACGTTTTGCCATCTTCGGAATGGATGGGCTTGCCAGCGCCAAGGCCATTCTGCCCCCCAGCGCCCCGGCAATGTGCGCCGCCACCAACCAAACCGCCACGCACCAGGACATCGCCCGCAGCAGTCCGGGCATGGCCGCGCGCTCCTGCGGCGCGGCGAAGCCAACCAGAAATGAAGCGACCACCCCAAAGGCCCCAAGCGCGATAAACCCCAGGTTCTTGCTGATCGGAGCGACCGTTGCCGCCGGCGCCAGGGCCAGCAGCATCATCACAGCCCAGAATCGGGCCGTCCCGTCCCGGCGTACGACGGGCAGAAAGACCACCGCGCAGATCAGACTGAAACCGGCGAATAAAAGCGCCAAAATCATTTGCCACTTGGCGTTGAGCGCCAGCGCCAATTCAGGCGGGAGACCCGTCAGTTGCCCGCCGACAAGCGCGTTTGCTCTGGGGACAAGGTTTTCCACGAACAACAACGGCGCGTATCCCGGGTCAATGTACCCGGGGAAATTCCTCACGCCAAAACCGCCGCCGGCATAAACCGCCCGCCAACCGATCACAACCACGGCGGCCGGCAACAGACTGCGGAGGCGCTCTCGCCACCCGCCTGCCTCGAGCACCATCGCGTAGGCCATCAGAAAGGCGAGCGTGGACGCCCCGCCCTCGTTGGCCAGGAGCGACAGCAGCAGGCACAGCGCGGAAAGCCACATCCACACGCCGGAGTGGCCGGTGCGCCACCGAAGGTGGGCCTGCAAACACAGCAGCCCAAAAACAAGCGATATGATAAAGCCGCGGTTTGCCACGTACATCACAGGGACATAAGTGTTTTTGTCCAGCAACCACAAGCTGGCCGCCAAGGCCGCAACGCAAACGCCCGACTGCATTTTGACTCGGGCGCTGGAGTCAGAGAGTTTCCCCTGAAGATCGCGCCCCCCGGCGGCGGTCGCGATCCTGCGGTAAAGCGTGGCTGCCAGAAAAACCGCCGCGGCGTACCAGGCGATATTCTGCGCATGCATCAGCCCCGGCGAGTTGGGATACAGCCGGTAATCCAGCCAGTGAGTGAACGCTGTCAGTGGCCGCCACAAGGCCGCCCTCCAGTCCTCCGGCGCCCACCACGGCGCGATGCCGTAGTCTCTGGCCCGCGTCGCCGCTTCCTTTCCGCGGACATATCCGAACAGATTGCCCAGGACCGTGGCCAATTTGCCTGAGTCCCCTGCTACAAACCCTGTGTCCAAGGCGCGCGCTGCCAGTTCAGCAGGCGCAAACTGGTTCAGCCGCTGGACAAGGTCATCGCCCAGGAGTCCCACTGGCAAAGCGGGCAGCATCAAAATGACCGCCGCCAGCGCCAACGCGCAGGGGAGGCGCCGATGTTCCGCCAGACCTCGGGCCACGGCCGTCATTTTTGTCATTCCGTTGATCATTGCGCCAGGACGGCCTCGTGTCCGCAAAAGCCGGCTTGCCATCCCGTCCAATGAATATTGACAAGCCAAGCCGCCAGACGTCACGCCGTTTCCGCCCTCCTCCGCCATTTCACCGCGGGCCGAATGAGATTCAGGTGAGTTTCCCAAGCTCAACCTCCGCCGGCCTGCCGGCGTCTGCCGGTGCCCTGGAATTGTGACCTTGCCCGTTGAAGTCAGTCAGGGCCGCGTTCCCCCTTCGCCCAGACCGGGCCGGGCGGAAAAGATTTTTGTTTGCATTCCCACCCAAACGTGGTAATATGGATTGTGTGCGGCGCTCACGCGCCTGTTCTTTGACATTTTGCAGACCTTGCGGAAGGGATTTCCCGGAGCCTGCGGCCGGGATTCGGCGGCGGGATGCTGGCCGCGCGGGCCGCCTCGGGCCCGCCCGATCCGGAGCAATATCGCCCTATGTGCTTCGCCTCCAACATCCTGCTGCCACCGGAAGCGCCGGCCGCCCAAAACTCCAAGGGGCCGCGCAAAAACAGGTTCTGCTGACGAGGCGCAGAGCAAACAGGATCGGGGTGGCGCTCTGGATGCGCGCCTTTGAAGGCAATTGAGAATTGAAAATTGAAAATTTGCAAATGGCAATTGAGCGGTTGGGTTAGTGGTTTTCAATTGCCGATGACCAATTTTCAATGACCAATTCTCAATCTTCCGAAACGGCCTTGCTCCAAAGGTCATTAGCACCCTTTAGCACCTATTAGCACCTATTAGCACCTAAAAAATTTTGTGGATGGCAAAAAAAAGCCAGTTCGGGCCTTCTGGAACCCCCTTCGCAGCTATTGTGTCGCCAACAGCCGGAGGCGCAGAAAAACCATCCCCATGACTCAAGAGGAAAGCGGAAATAGCAGCAAATCGCACCAAATCGCACCAAATCGCACCAAAAAAAATTTTATGCATGGCAAAAAAGAGCCAGTTCGGGCCATTCGGCGCCCCCTCCCAGTCATTGTGCCGCCACGCCAATGGGGGACCCGTCGCCACTCTGCACTCTGCACTCCGCACTCTGCATTCTGCACATATGCGCCCGCCCCGGCGATGCGGCGGGAAAACTGCTGGCGTCCCCGGACGCCTTGTGCTACAAACAGGGCGAGGTAATCCATCAGACCTGATGAGCAGATTCATCAACCTGGAACTCGGCGGTGAAGCCGGGGAGCAAACCCGCGGCCCGGCTGCCGGAGTCCCCAAGGATGAGGCCCACTACCTGCGCGAGGCGCAAAGGGCGTGGGAAGAGGCGGATTTCCAGAAGGCGCTCCGCGCGTTCGCAAAAGTGCTGGAGTTCAATCCCCACAATGCCGCCGCTTGGTCGGCCCAGGTGCGCATGCTGGTGGAATTGGACCTCTGCGCCGAGGCCAATGGCTGGGCCGACCAGGCCCTGGAACGGTTTCCCAATGATGCCGCCTTGCTGGCCGCCAAAGCCGTCCTGCTGGGCCGCAAGGGCGAGCGCCAAAGCGCGCTGGCCTTCTCTGACGCCGCCGTCGGGCAGGACGGCGCCTGCCCCTATGTCTGGCTGGCGCGGGGGGACGTTCTGTTGTCTTGCGGCGAGGGGCTGGCGGATTATTGTTTTGACAAGGCCCTGATGCTGGCCCCGCGCGACTGGTTCGCCGCCTGGCAGGGGGCGCGCATCCGGATGCACCACGGCCAATTCTCCCTGGCCTTGCGCCTGTTGCAACAGGCGGTGGAATGGAATCCGGCCCATTTCCTGCCGTGGCTCGAACTGGGCCGCTGCCAGGAGGCCCTGGGCCTGGCGGAGGCGGCGGAAAAATCCCTCACCCAGGCCCGCCAACTCAATCGCCAATGCCAGGCCGCCGACGACGCTCTGGCCCGCCTCTCCGCCCGCGGCGCGGGCGACCGCTTGCGCGGCTGGTGGCGCCGCCTCAAAAAATGAGCACCCCGCACCTTGACCGCCTTCTCTCGGCCGTGGGCGAGTTCGACGCTTCGGACCTGCACCTGGTCGCCGGCGTGCCGCCCGCCTTTCGCGTCAACGGCGAGATCATCTTGGCCAACGAGGACGCCTTGTCGGAGCGGGAGCTGACCGAGTTGGCCGAGTCCATGCTCAACGAGCAACAGCGCAAAAAGCTGGAGCAGGAATGGGAGTTGTGCATTTCGATGCTCCATCGGGCCGTCGGGCGCGTGCGCGTGACCTTTTACCGCCGCAACGGCCACCCCGAAATGAGCCTGCGCTTCTGCGGCCATCGCGTCGCCACCCGCGAGGAACTGGGCCTGCCGGAGAAGATTGACGAACTGGCCCGCAAGCCCAACGGCCTGGTCCTGGTCACCGGCCCGACCGGGGCGGGCAAGACCACCACCCTCAATTACCTGGTGGACCTCATCAACAGCGAGCGCCGCTGCAAGATCGTCACCATTGAGGACCCGATCGAATTCGTGCATGAGAACAAGCGGGCCATTGTCGTGCAGCAGGAGGTGCTGACCGATGTTCGCTCCTTCAACCGCGCCTTGATCCACGTCCTGCGCCAGGACCCCGACGTCATCGTGGTGGGGGAGATGCGCGACCACGAGGCCATCGCCACCGCGCTGACGGCGGCCGAGACCGGGCACCTGGTGCTGGCCACCATGCACTCGCCCAACGTCTCGCACGCCTTGGAGCGCATCATCGGCGTCTTTGAAGGCAGCGCCCAGCGCCAGATCATCCTGCAATTGGCCAATTCCTTGCAGGGCATCATCGCCCAGGACCTGCTGGCGGCCACCGACCGCAGCCGGCGCGTGCTGGCCTGCGAACTGCTCATCGCCAACGGCGCCGTGCGCAACATGATTCGCGAGAACCAGTTTCATCAGTTGGAGAACATGCTGCAAATGGGGCGCAAGGAGGGCATGGTGCTGATGGACAATTGCCTCTACGACTTGTATTGCAAGTGCCTCATCTCCTACGACACGGCCGTCAGCCGCGCCCGCAATCCCGACCGCATCCTGCGCGATCGAAAATGAAATCGCTCGCGGTACGTGACGTATTTGATCGGCGAGCGCCGGATTGACGAAGCGCAAAAACTCGTCGCCGCCGCGCAGGAGTTGAACCCCGGCGACCAGACTGTCAAGCAATTGGCGGGCTACGTCGAGCAGTGGCGGGAATGGCTCAAGAACAACCCGCAGGGCCTACAACCGGGCCACCAATAATTCCCGTTGGAAGATCAATTCCTTGGGCAGGTCGGCGTAGAGCTTGAAGAACAGCTCGTCCTGTGACAGCACCTCCCGCCGCCACTCCTCCAAATCAATCTCCTGCGCCTTGGCCAGGCGGGCGGCGTTGAAGCCGGCCATCCCGCCCAGGTCGAAGTCGCGCGGGCCGGGCACCCAGCCCAGCGGCGCTTCCCAGGCGTCGGCGCGCCCATGCGTGCGGTCCACGATCCACTTGAGCACCCGCATGTTCTCGCCAAAGCCGGGCCAGAGAAATCTTCCCGCCGCGTCGCGCCGGAACCAATTGACGTAAAAGATGCGGGGCGGGTTGGTCAGCTTCTTGCGCATCCGCAGCCAATGATGAAAATAGTGGCCCATGTTGTAGCCGCAAAAAGGCAGCATGCCCATCGGATCGCGCCGGATTCGGCCCACTTCGCCCGTGGCGGCGGCGGTCGTCTCCGAACTCATGGTCGAGCCGATATAGACGCCGTGAATCCAGTTGAAGGCCTGATAGACCAGCGGGATGGTCGAGGCGCGCCGGCCCCCAAAGATGATCGCGCTGACCGGCACGCCCTTGGGATCGTCGGCCTCGGGCGCGCAGGCGGGATTGTTCTTCATCGGCGCGCAAAAGCGGCTGTTGGGATGGGCCGCCGGCTGCTTGCTTCCCGCAACCCACCGCTGCCCTTTCCAATCCGTCAACTCCGGCGGCGGCTCCTCCGTCTTGCCCTCCCACCACACGTCCAGGTCCGGCGTCAGGGCCACATTGGTGTAGATGGTGTCGCGCGCAATGGCGGCCATGGCGTTGGGATTGGTCCGCTCGTTGGTGCCGGGGGCAACGCCGAAATAGCCGTTTTCGGGGTTGATGGCGTAGAGACGGCCATCGGCCCCGGGTTTCATCCACGCAATGTCGTCGCCGACGGTGCGGATTTTCCAGCCGGCGAAATGCGGCGGGGGCACCAGCATGGCGAAATTGGTTTTGCCGCAGGCGCTGGGAAAAGCGGCGGTGACGTAGGTCTTTTCCCCGGCGGGCGATTCGGCGCAAAGAATGAGCATGTGCTCGGCCAGCCAGCCTTCCTTGTTGGCCAGCCAGGAGCCGATGCGCAAGGCCAGGCATTTCTTGCCCAGCAACACGTTGCCGCCGTAGTTCGATGAGGTCGAGATGACCGCGTTGACCTGCGGAAAATGCGCGATGTAGCGGTCGCGCGGGTCCATCTTCAACATGCAGTGCAGGCCGCGGTTGAAATCCGACCCCGCCCCCAAGTGCTCGTACGCCACCTGGCCCATGCGGGTCATGATGCGCATGCTCAGCACCACGTAGATCGAATCGGTCAACTCCAGGCCCACCTTGGTCAGCGGCGAACCCGGCGGCCCCATGAGATACGGAACCACGTAAAGTGTCCGTCCGCGCATGCCCCCGGCGCAAAGGCCCTTGAGCTTTTGGCTGGTCTCGGCGGGCGGCGCCCAGTGATTGGTCGGCCCCGCCTCCTCGGGCGTCGGCGTGCAGATCAACGTGCGGTCTTCGCTCCGCGCCACGTCATCAACCGTCGAGCGATGATAATAGCAGCCGGGCAGCTTCTTCTGGTTAAGCCGCAGGAGGATGCCCCGGGCCAGGGCCTCTTCCAGCAGCGAGGCTCTTTCCGACTCGGAGCCGTCGCACCAGAAAACCTTCTCCGGCTGGCACAGGGCGGCCATTTCCTCCACCCATTTAATGACGGCTGGATTTGACGTGTTGGGTTGGGTCATGTTTCGGGAGAACTATGCTGTGGGATTCCACGCGCGGCCTGGAGCCTGTGAATGGCGACGGCGGCCACCCGGCGCATCAATTCGTAGCCCAGGTCATGGTCTTGCTCGGCTTCCAGGCGCAGGCGGGTGCCGTAGAAAAAGATGGCGTTGGTCGGTTCGACGGCCCGCGCGTCCATGCGCCAGTAATACGGGGGAAAAAGCCATGACCAGCCCAGCACGTCGCCCGCGCCGATCTTGTCCACCAGGGTGCCGCTGCGGTCCTTGGCGTAAGTCTCCAGCACCACCGCCCCCTCGGTGAGGAGGTAAAAGCGGTTGGCCATTTCACCCTCGCGGAAGATGACTTCCCCAGCCTGGAAATGGGCCGGCAACGCATTGGCGGCCAGAAGCTGGAGATGTTGGGTCTTGAATCCTTTGAGGAACGGATGCTCGGCGGCGATGGAATCGAAGGTCATATCAAGCCTTTGGATGGCGGCCTGGAACCGGGTTTCGGGCGCGAACGATCCACGGGCCGCGGGCCATTGCCGGCTCCGGGCCAATCAACCGCGCTCACAACTTGCAACATAAACTCGCATGGAGGATGGCAGACCGGCGACCAAAGTCAACCCGCCGCTTTTGTTTTGTCCTTCCAATCACCGGTATTTGGAGTAATACGAAATGAAATATGGCTTGCAAAAAAGCATCCTTCAAAGTTGTGCGCATCGAACGTCCCACGCCGCAAATCAACCGGCGGCATTTCATTTACACTTCAGCCCTGGCAACCGGCACCTTGGCCGCCGGCCTGACGCCCTGCCTGTCGCGCCCGAACTACAAGTCGCCCAATGAGAAACTCGACATCGCTGGCGTCGGCACCAACGGACGGGCGGCGGCTGATTTGGAAGGGGTTTCCAGCGAAAACATCGTCGCGCTGTGCGATGTGGACGGCGACAGCCTGGCCGCGGCGCTCAAGAAGTATCCGGGCGCGCGCCCTTACACCGACTATCGCATCATGCTGGAAAAGGAGAAGACCATTGATGCGGTCACGGTCGCCACGCCCGATCATCATCACGCTCCGGCGGCCATCCGCGCGATCCGCGCGGGCAAACACGTTTATGTGGAGAAGCCGCTGACGCACACCGTATGGGAGGCCCGCCAATTGACCCTGGCCGCGCGCCAACACCGCGTCGCCTCGCAAATGGGCAACCAGGGCCATTGCGACGAGGGCATCCGGGAACTTTGCGAAATGATATGGGCCGGCGCGATCGGACAGGTGCGCGAAGTCCATTGCTGGACGGACCGCCCCAAAGGCTGGTGGATGCAAGGCCTCCTTCGTCCTCCCGGCTCGGATCCGATCCCGTCTTACTTGGACTGGGACAAGTGGATCGGTCCGGCGCCGATGCGGCCTTACCTGCACGAATGGCCCAAAGAACTTCAGCGGCCCTACGGCAAGAACGTTTATCATCCGGCCAACTGGAAAGGTTGGTGGGATTTTGGCTGCGGCGCCGTGGGCGACATGGCCTGCCACATCATGGATTGCCCGCAAATGGCGTTGAAACTCGGCCCGCCGGACTCGGTGGAGATGATTTCCTCCTCCGAGCGCGTGCCGGAAATGCCGCCGCTCGAGTCCGTCCTGCGCTACCAATTTCCCGCCCGCGGCGACATGGCGCCCTGCACGTTGACCTGGTATGATTCCGGGCAGAAGCCGCCGCGGCCGGCCGAAATGGAAGCCGCGGAACTGGACAGCAATGGGATGCTGCTGCTCGGCGAGAAGGGCAAGATCATGTGCGGCGCTTACGGCGCCAAACCGCGCCTGTTGCCCGAATCGAGCATGGCCGATTACAAGCGGCCGCCGAAAACCATTCCGCGCGTGGCGGGAGGCAATCCGTATCAGGATTGGATTCGCGCCTGCAAAGGCGGCCCGGCGGCGTGTTCCAATTTCGACGTTTCCGGCCCGTTCGTCGAGTGGGTCTTGCTGGGCAACGTGGCCATTCGTCTGGGCAGGAAGCTCCTCTGGGACTCCAAGCGTCTGCGCGTCACCAATGCGCCGGAAGCCCAGGAATTGATCCGCGGCGCCTACCGCCAAGGCTGGGAAGTTTGACCTGCCGGACAAGAGCGCGGCTCAACATTCTATCATCATTTTGACAACCTGGTCGCGATAGGCCGCGTTGAGCGCGAAGGCCTCGTCGGCGCGGCGCAAAGGAAAACGATGGCTGACAGATCCGCGCAGATCAACACGACCGCCCTCCGCCAGCCGGATGGCGCGCGGGTAGGTGTGTTTCATCCGCCGGCACAACTTGATGGTCAGTCCCTTGCGGCGGGCCGTGGAATGTTGCAGCGTCAACCGGTCGTCGGACGGAATGCCCACCAGCACGACGCGTCCGCCAGGGCGCGTCATTTCGGCGGCTTGCTGCACGGAGTGATCGGCCCAGGCCGCTTCAATGGCCACATCCACGCTGCGCCCGACCGTTTCCTTGTTAATGCGCGCGACGGGGTCTTCCTGGTCGCAGTTGATGGCGACGGCGCCGTAGTGTTGGGCCAGTTTCAGCCGCCAGGAAAATTTATCGGTGACGAAAATCGGGTCCGCTCCAGCCAGTTTGGCGACTTGCAGGATGAACAACCCGATGGAACCGGCCCCAAGTATCGCCACGCTCTGGGCTGCGCGCACTTTGGCCAGATCAACGGCATGAAGGCCCACGCCCAGCGGTTCCAGCAACGCCCCCTCCACGTCGCTCATGGCTTGCGGGATCGGGAAACAGCAGCGCGCCGGGATGAGCATCCATTCACACAAACTGCCGTCGTTGGGGTGGTTGCTGCAAAAGCGAAGGTTCCGGCAGAGGTTGGGATGCCCCTGCTGGCAAAGATCACAGCGCTGGCAGGGCTGGGCGGGGTCAACGGCCACGCGCGTGCCTGGCTCCAACTGCTGGCCGTTGCCGTCCAGCGCATCCGCTCCGGCTTGGTGGACCACACCGGCAAATTCGTGTCCGAGAATCAGCGGCGCAGTCACCGCCGTATCGCCGATCCGGGCATCGTGGTAGGAATGGAGGTCGCTGCCGCAAATGCCTGTCACCTTGACCCGCAACAGCGCCTCGTCCCTTCCCGGCGGGCCGGGGCGCGGCACCCTCTCGATGCGCAGGTCCGCCGGGCCGTGCAACCGCGCGGCCAGCATGGTCGTCGGCTTCTCCCTCCGGCCATACATTGGGCCTTGGCTCATTTTGCCTGTCTGCTTTCAACGCTTTGACCGCCCCTCAGCCGGTGTCTCAGGCCGCCGGTCCCCAATACGCCTCACACCCGTTGCTCGATGGGAATGTAGTGCCTCGCGGTCGGGCCGACATAAATCTGACGGGGCCGGCAAATGCGCTGGTGCGGCGAGTCCAGCATTTCCTTGAAATTGGCGATCCAGCCGGGCATGCGCCCGATGGCAAACATGACTGTAAACATCTCGGTGGGAATCCCAATGGCGCGCATGATGATTCCGCTGTAAAAATCCACGTTCGGATAGAGCTTTCGCTCGATGAAGTAGGAATCGTGCAGGGCCGCCGCTTCCAGGTGCTTGGCGATGTCCAGCAACGGGTCTTCCCGGTGCAACGAGTGGAGCAGTTTGTCGCACGCTTCCTTGATGATTTTGGCGCGCGGATCGTAGTTCTTGTAAACACGGTGGCCAAATCCCATCAAACGCTTGCCGCTGTGCTTGTCTTTCGCGGCGGCGATAAAGCCGCGGCCGTCGTCGCCGGAATCGTGGATTTCCCGCAGCATGGCGATCACCGCCTGGTTGGCACCCCCATGCAACGGTCCCCACAGGGCGCAGACGCCCGCCGCCGCGCTGGCGAACAGATTGGCTTCGCTGGAGGCCACCATCCGCACGGTGGAGGTCGAGCAATTCTGCTCATGATCCGCATGCAGCAGGAAGATCAGGTCCAGCGCCTGCACCACTTCCGGCTTCAATGCGTAATCTTGATTCGGATTGGAAAACATCATGTGCAGAAAATTGGCCGTGTAGGTGTACTCCGGCTTGGCATAGATGAACGGCAGCCCGCGCGATTTGCGGTGGGAAAACGCCGCGATGGTGCGCACTTGCGAAATCAACCGCGCCGCCTGTTCAGTGAACTGCTCCGGACCGGGCCGGCCATCCCAGCCCGGATAAAAGCAACTGCTGGCATTGATCATGGCCGATAGAATGGCCATCGGATGGGCCCCAGGTGGAAAGCCCTCGAAATGGTATTTCATGTTCTCATGCAGATTTTCATGCTGCGTCAGCAGATCGGAGAATTTTTGCAGTTCCCCGCGGCTGGGCAGCTTGCCGTTGATCAGAAGATAGGCCGTTTCGACGAACCCCGACTGCACCGCCAATTCCTCGATCGGAATGCCGCGGTAACGCAAGATGCCCTTCTCGCCGTCAATAAACGTGATGGCGCTTTTGCAGGCCCCGGTGTTGGCGTAACCGTCATCCAGCGTGATGTATCCGGTCGTGGCGCGCAGGTGGGATATGTCCAGCGCTTTTTCGCCCTCCACCCCGGTGACGGTGGGCAGCTCATACACTTTCCCCTCCAATTGCAGCGTTGTTTTTTCGTTCATAAATTCGATGCTCTGTTATTCTGCGCCATTATATGACAATGCTCCCCATTTGCCACGCCTTTTCCGACGGGCATTTTTTTCTTGCGCCGACCCGGCGCCATTCTGTACCAACACCACGCCGCAAAGCGCCATATATATGAAAAAGAATAAACCGCCCGTCCTTCGCCACATTGCCAATCTCTGGTCGTTGTGGGATTACCCCACCGCCCAAAAGCCCTGGCCGCTCGAACGGCAAATCATTGAGATCAAAAAAGCGGGCTTCGACGGCTTCACCACCCTGGCGACACAAGAACACGCCAGGCTTGCGGAAAGGCACGGACTGGTCATCGTCGGTTATTTTGCCTCGGCCAAAAGCTCCGAGTTCGGCAAGCTCATCCGCCAAAATCTGGCTGCCGGCGCCAGGCACATCAACGTGCAGCTTGGCGACCACGACACGCCCGTCGAGCAGTCCGTCAAACTGACCTTGGAGCTTATGCAGGAAGGCGAGAGGCTCGGCGCAAATTGCTCCGTCGAAGTCCACCGCGACACCGGTACCGAAACCCCGGAAAAGGCCTACGCCATCGCTGCCGGTTACAAAAAGGCGACCGGCCGGCGCCTGCCGATGACCTGGGATTTTTCCCACCTTTCCGTCGTCAAGCACCTCGCGCCCCCTTATTGGCCGCGCCTGCTGGTGGATGCGAAATTGATCCAAAGTGCCGAGCAGTTTCATTTCCGCCCCTTCAACGGCCACCATTGCCAGGTGCCCGTCACCGATGGCCGCGGCAAGCTCTCCACTGAATTGCAACAGTGGCTTCCCTTCCTGGAAAAAACCCTGGCCCTCTGGCTCGAGGGCAACCAAGCCGGACGGGAGCTTTTCGTTGTGCCGGAAATGGGACCAGTCCGGGGTGGCTACAACTTTGCCCAACTGCCCAATAGCTGGGAAGACGCCAAAATTCTCCGCCCCCTCATCGCCAAAGCATGGCAAGAAGCCCTCGCCTTGAACTAATATGCGCACACCTCTTCTGATTGCATGGCTGGCCGGATTTCTGGCCGCTCCAACCCACGCTCAATCCAACCTCTGGACGTTAGCCAAAGATTCCGCCCCCGTCCACCGCTTCTCCACCCTCTTCACCGCCCAGGACGTGCTCTATTGTTTATCCACCGACGCCGGCATTGACGCGGCCATGGACTGGTGCAAAGCCTCCGGCGTCACCCATGTTTTCCTCGAGGAGTTCCGCGACGGTTACCAAGCCGGGCGGGAAACCCTTCAGCGCGCGCGCGACCGTTTCCGCTCGGCGGGCTTTCTGGTCTCCGGCTGCGTGACCACCACCCTCATCGGCAAGCCCTCCACCGGTTGGGGGCCTCTGGTCTGTTGTTACACCGACCAGCCGACACAGGCCAGGCTTCAGGCCGTCTTTGAGTACGCCGCCAGTTTGTTTGATGAGATCATGATTGATGATTTCTTCTTTGTCTATTGCAGGTGCCCGGATTGCGACGCCGCCCGGCAGGCCCAGCGCGTCACCGTTGGCGACAAACCCTACCCCGTGCAGGGCGACAGTTGGGAGGATTATCGTGGCGCCTTGATGCTCCACGTGGCCCAGGACCGCGTGCTGGCGGCCGCCAAGAAAGTCAACCCAAAGGTCCGCCTCATCATCAAGTACCCGCAATGGTACGACAATTACCAGGAGCGGGGCTACGATGTGGCACGCGAAACCGCCGCCTTTGATCGCATTTGGGTGGGAACCGAAACCCGGGATTACACCAATGAATGGCACTGGGGCCACACGGTGCAGTACGAGGGCTATTTCCTCATGCGATGGCTCGGTGAAGTCGGCGGCGACAAGTGCGGCGGCGGCTGGTACGACTGGCTCGGCACGACCGAACCAACCTACGTCGAGCAGGCCCGCCAGACCATTCTGGCCGGCGCGCGGGAGACCATGCTCTTCTGCTACGGCGGCCTCAATCCGGCCGCCCAATCCAGTCTGCCCGATTCCATTCCCTGGCCCACCGCCACCGGCCAGGGGGACATGGCGGCCCTCCGCGCCAACATGCCGGAACTGCTCGCCACCGCGCGCGAGGTGCAACGCCGGCGTCCTCTGGGTATCGCCGCCTACAAACCCATCAACAGTGGAGGCGGCACCGAATCGCGGGTCTTCGATTTCTTGGGCATGATTGGCCTGCCGCTGGTGCCCTGCCATCAGTTCCCGACCAACGCTCCGGCAGCCTTCTTCTCCGTCCATGCCTTTGACGACCCCCACGCCGTCGCCGAGATCAACGATTATATCAAAACCGGCCGCCCCGTGCTCTTGACGGAAAACCTGGCAACGATTTTGTCGCCCCGGCTCAATCTGCCGGCGCCCAACGTCCAGGTGCTGCCCATGCCTGGAGCGCCGGATTATTTGCTCGTTCAGCCGCAGGCCACGTTGGACGAGTTGCGCGCGCCCCTGCTCAACGCCCTGCATGTCAGCTTCCGCGCCCCCGGCCAGGTGGCGCTCTATTTGTTCAGCCCCGACGGCTGGGTCATCGAGAATTTCAACAACGACCCCGTCACCGTCGTTTTCAATGGGCAGAGCCTGAAGATCGCCGCGCGCGGTTGGATTTGCCACTGGAATCAGCCATGAAGAGCGGGCGCGGGTGCATGTCAGTTTCTTGGGTCGCATTTGCTGGCTCGTAATCCTAATCTTAATCCGAATGAGGAGATTAACTTTAATCTTTGTTCTTCGCCCGCCAGGCGTTCCTTAGAACAATTCTGTTTCGCCTGGAATCGCCACCGGGGCGACCGGCAGGTCGCCCAGAGCGTAGTGGGGGAGACTTAGATCGAGCTTGGAACGTTTCAGCGCCCATTCCCAATCAACCATCAGGCCGGTGTAGGCGCTCATGCGGCCCATGATCGCCGTCAGGTTGCTCTCGGCCATGCGGCGTCCCTCATTGATCGGGTCTCCCTTCCGAATGCTTGCAATCAAGTCAATCTGCTCCTGGACGTACGGGTTGATCGCCGGACCTTCATAGGTAAAGGGCTTTGGGCCATGTATGACGCCAGCGTCGCACAAGGCAACCCCCCGTGTCCCGACGACTCTCTCGGAAACCCGCCCGTAGCAATCCGGCCACTCACGACACATCCCGACCGTTCGCGCGCCGTTGGGGTACTCGTACTCCACAGTGAAGTGGTCGTACACGTTGCCGTATCTGGCTTGGGTTCGCACCTGCCGGCCTCCAACGCCCATCGCGGTCTTGGGCGGACCGTCGAAAGCCCAGTTGATCACATCAATGTTATGCAGCAGCGTCTCCACAATGCAGTCGCCACAAAGCCACGTAAACCAGACAAAATTCCGAATTTGCCACTCCATGTCCGACCAGCCGGGCTTGCGGTCGCGGACCCAAAGATCCGGGCGAAGCCAATAACACTCGGCCCCGACCAACTCTCCGATGGCCCCGTCGTGAACGCGCTTCATGACCTCGATGTAGCGCGGATCGTGGCGCCGTTGCGCTCCCGCCACGATCGCCAGCCGCTTTTCTTTCGCAAGCTCGGCCGATTCCATGACAGATCGAACTCCGACCGGATCAACCGCCACCGGCTTCTCCATAAAAACATGTTTCCCGGCTTCCACCGCTGCTTTTAAATGCGTCGGTCGAAAGTGGGCCGGAGCAGCCAGGATCACCAGATCAACATCCGACGCGATTACTTTTTGGCAGGCGTCAAAGCCCGTGAAACATCTGTCCGGCGTCACCTTGGCTTGGTCCGCCAGCGTCCAGGAAACCTTGGCCTCCCACTCGTTTTGCCCCGACTTGTCTTTAAGCCGCGCCAGAGCCGAAGCGACTTTATCCTGAAACAAATCGCCCAAGGCTGCCACTTCGACTCCGGGCGAAGACATGACACAGTTTATCAGGTCTCCCATCCCTCGGCCGCCGCAGCCCACAAGCCCAACGCGAATGGTATCAAGGCCGGCTGCGTAAACTCCAGACGCCGGAATCCCCAGGACGGCAAGAGACCCGCCTAACACAGTGGAGTCCTTCAGAAATTCCCTGCGAGAGGGTCCGGCGGATTTTTTGCCATGGTCCATAATCCTCAAAATATTACTTGGGCGCCCCGGCAACGATCTCCTCCGGGCTGGGCAGTTTGGGGAAAGGCGCGTGGGGTTCGGTTTGATACCAATAAGCGGCGCTGAGAAAGAGGGCCAGCGAGATTCGTGAGTTCATCGAGCCAGTGTGGTTTGAACCGAGTGTGGAAGCAAGCGGGCAGTGGTGGTAGGTGATGGATTCGAACCATCGAAGGCGTAAGCCAGCAGATTTACAGTCTGCCCCCGTTGGCCACTTGGGTAACCTACCCGCCAGCCCCGGCTCCAAACCGAGGAAGGGCGATTGAGCCACAACCCTCCGGCCGGTTCAAGTTCAAAGTTGCGGTTTGGCGGGGGGTCTCTAAATTGCCGCCATGTTCGAGAGCTTGAGCCAGAAATTGCAAACGGCCTTCCGCAATCTGCGCGGCCTGGGGAAAATCTCCGAGGAGAACGTGGCAGAAGCCCTGCGCGAGGTGCGCCTGGCGCTGCTGGAGGCGGATGTCAACTTCAAAGTCGCCCGCGATTTCATCGAGGCCGTCAAAGCCAAGTCGCTGGGCCGGGAGGTTGTGCAAAGCATCCAGCCGGGACAGCAGATCATCAAGATCATCCACGACGAGCTGGTGCAGTTGCTCGGCTCGACCCACGCCGGGCTGGCCCTGAGCGGCAATCCCAGTTGCGTGTTGATGGTGGGCTTGCACGGCTCCGGCAAGACGACCTCCAGCGGCAAGCTGGCCCGCCTGCTTCATAAACAGGCGCGCACGCCCTTGCTGGTGGCGGCCGATGTCAACCGGCCGGCGGCCATGGATCAATTGGAGACGCTGGGACGGCAGTTGGATGTGCCGGTGTTTGCGCGCAAAGGGGAGACGGATGTTTTGCGCATCGCGCGGGAGGCGCTGGAATTCGCGCGGCAGAACGGTCGCAACACGCTGATATTCGACACGGCGGGACGGCAGCAGATTGACGAGGCGCTGGTGGAGGAGCTGGCGCGGCTGCGGGACGTGGTGCAACCGCAGGAGATTCTTCTTGTACTTGACTCAGCCACGGGCCAGGAGGCGGTCAACGTGGCCACGCATTTCGACCAGGCGCTGCACATCACGGGGGCCATTCTGACGAAATTGGACGGTGACGCGCGGGGCGGGGCGGCGCTGAGTTTCAAGGCGGTGACGGGCAAGCCGGTCAAATACGCCGGCGTGGGGGAGAAGCTGGAGGACTTCGAGCCATTCCACCCCGAGCGGATGGCCTCGCGCATCCTGGGCATGGGCGACGTGGTCAGCCTGGTGGAGAAGGCGGCCGAAGCGGTGGACATGGATGACGCCCGGCGGATGGAGGAGAAGATGCGCAAGGGGCAGTTCACGCTGGTGGATTTTCTGGAGCAATTGCGCCAGATGAAAAAGCTCGGCTCGCTGGAGAGCGTGGTCGGGATGCTGCCGGGCGGAGCGGAGATGCTCAAGGGGGCGGACATGGTCAAGCACGAGAAGGAGTTCAGAAGGATGGAGGGGATCATCTGCGCGATGACGGCCCAAGAACGGAGCGCGCCGCAGATTCTCAACGCGAAGCGCCGCATTCGCATCGCCAAGGGCAGCGGCGTGGCGGTGTCGGAGGTCAACAATCTGCTCAACCGGTTCAGCCAGATGCAGCAGATGATGAAGAAGATGGGCAAGTTTTCAAAAATGATGGCGCGCATGGGGGGCCTGCCCGGAATGCCCCGGCGGTAATGCGGTTGAGGGCGTGAGAGACACCCCCCGCCACCAACTACCGGCCGCCGTGGCCGGGAGGGGGGGCCGAATGGCCCGAACCGGCTCTTTTTTGCCATGCACAAAATTTTTTCTGCTGCGATTTGGTGCGATTTGGTGCGATTTGGTGCTAATTCCGCAGTTTTTTGCGGTTGGGGCCGGGATGGAGACCGCAGCTTGGGGGCCGTGCGAAAATGACTCCCGATCTTGCCAGCGACCTTTGGAGCAAGGCCGTTTCGGCACGCATCAGAACCTGCAAGCGTTGATTGAGAATTGACCATTGTTTTTTTCATTTTTTGGTCAAATCAGTTCAGACATTGAAGGCGATGAAAATTTTCATTTTGGTTGTATTCACTTGTACTGACTTGTACTGGCTTGTACTGGCGAGGGCTGAAACGCAGGCGCGTTAGCGAAGGCGGACGGTCTGGCGAAGGACGCAAAGGACGAAAGAGACGATAATGACGTCCCGGCGACTGGCCGCGCGGTTATTCCGGCGAAGGTGGATTGAAGCGCAGCGGAACAGAGCCGGGACGGCTCTGCCGCGATGGCCGCCTCACGGCCTGAGGGCGGCGGATTGAACTTTCGTTCACTCACGCGGCGATTATGGCACATGGCGGAATGGACAAAAAACCTACGGTAGTGTTTTTGGCACGATTTTTTTTGGGGGGGGTGGATCGGCGATTGCCGTTGAAAGGCAACGGGTTGCGAGGTGGAAAACAAGAAAAGGCCAAGAAAACACAAAAAAAGGTGCAAAATAATTTCCGTGGGACCGGTGTTTTTCCCGTTCGCTCTGCGAGCCGCGGCGGACAAGGCTGCCAAAAGGGGCGGAATTTGGGCAATGGTGTTCAATGCTGCGGCCTCCTCTGCAAGTCATCAGAGGATTGAGGCGATTGCGCCTTGGGCGCCGGGTCGAAGCGGACCTGCCGGCCCTCGCGCAAACCGTTTAATCCGCCACTGACGACAATCTCCCCCGGCGACAAACCGCTCTGAATCTCAGCCCAGCCTCTGTCATCCGTCCCAACGCGCACGGGGCGCCGTGTGAGCGTGTGATCTGGTTTAATGACCCAAACGAACGGTCCCTGCGGGTCGCGCTGAATCGCAACCGTGGGCACGAGGGTGACGCCGTGTTTCACCTCCAACAACAAACAGACGTTCAAAAACAGGCCGGGCACCATCAAGTTGCCTCCCTCCGGGACAAGAGTGGCCCTGCATTTCAGGGTGCCGGTGGTTGCGTCAATCAGATTATCCACCCCGGAGAGGAAACCGTGGCCGAACCTCTTGTCCCATTGGCGGTTATAGGCATCAACAGTCATTGTCTGGCGGGCGTCGAACTTCCGGATGACCTCCTGGCAGTCATCCTCGGAAATGGCAAAGGTCACGGAATTGGACGACTCCACCGCGCCCAAGCGTTTCAGGCTTACTTCAATGTCACCCTTGCGTGCCGTCGCTGCGGAGACAAATTTCAGCGGGCCGAAGGAAAGATTATCAGCCGTCGGCGCGGCTCCATGTGGGTGTCGCTCCTGAATTTGGGTTGGCCGGTGCGAACTTCCCAGCCCGAGATAGCGGGTGGTCATCTGGTATAGGACCAAGGCCGACCCTAGCCCGACCGCCAAGATGGCGCATACCATCCAAAGATTTCCGCGACGGATAATCCGGAGGTGTTGTGGCGTAAAGCCGCGTTCCCTGGCCCAAGCCGTTGAACACAAGTAATATCGCATCAATCGCCAATACATCGGAAAGGAGACGGCGAAGAGAGTCACCCAAACCGAAGCCACGATCCATTTACCCGGGCCAAATTCAGACCTGATGAAAGCCGGGAAACCGAAAAAGGTCCCCGCCATCCAAACTCCGCCGAAGAGGCCAAGCAATGAGAGGTGATTCCGCTCCGCTTTTGTGAGGTGGGAGCAGATTTCCCCGGCGTCCTGGGACTGAAGCGGCGACCAAGTGCCCCAATCCTGACCTGATTTTGCACGTTCAGTTTGAGCGTCCTCAACTCTGCCCCGGCCTGGATCAGGCGTGCGGGCAATGGTCTCCAGCCGCGTCTTGACTTCGCTGACTTGCTGGTAGCGGAGTTCGGGCTTCGTTTCCAATGCGCGCAGCACGACTTCATCCAGGCGAACGTCAATGCGGACTTTCGACGAGGGCGGTTCGATGCTTTTGCCGGGTAATTCGCCGGTGAGCATCTGGTAAAAGACCACGCCCAGAGCGTAAATGTCCGCGCGATGATCCACCTCGCCCGGCGCGGAAATCTGCTCCGGCGACATGTATGGTGGCGTGCCCATCACCTTGCCCGCCTCGGTGAGACTGGTGGGGACGGCTGCCCCAGCCGTCTGTCCCCCTTCGCTCGGACGCCTCGGCGAGGCGTCCCCACCTTCGATGATTTTCGCCAAACCAAAATCCGCCACCTTCACCCGGCCGCGCCGGTCGAGCAAGATGTTCTCCGGCTTGATGTCGCGATGGACGATGCCTTGGTCGTGGGCGTATTGCAGCGCATCGCAGATCTGGGGAACGATGGCCAAGGCCTCGCGAGCCGAGACCCGGCCTCCCGCGAGCAACCGCCGCAGGTTCACGCCGTCCACGTATTCCATCAAAAAGAAATATAAGCCATCCGCCCGGCCAAACTCGTAAAGGGTGACGATGCCGGGATGATTGGGCTTGGCCAGTGCTCTGGCTTCGCGCGTAAAGCGTTCAGCAAAAGCCGCGTCCTGACCGATACCCGGCGGCAGGATCTTGAGGGGGGCGATGCGGTCCAGTTGCTTCTGGCGGGCTTTATAGACGGCGCCCATGCCGCCCTGGCCGATGAGTTGGAGGATTTCCAGTTGCGGGAACAAGGGCGCCAGGTCCGCCAGCGGCGGCGGGGCAAACGGCCGGGGCGAAGCGGCGGAATCGCCCGGCAACTCGGTGGGGACGGCCTTGAGGAAGGCGGCGGCGCAACGCGGGCAGACCCGGCCTGTCGAGCCGCCGGGCATTTCGGCGCCGCACTGCGGACATTTTGGCGTGACAATTTCGCTCATCATCCTGGTAATAAGAAGAAGCCGCCGGTTGTTACATGGGAATTGCGTTTATTATCCATCGCTCAAAATCTCCAGCACCAGCCGCAGCTCGCTTTCCACGTCGCCGGGCGCGCAAACGGTGTCGGCGATGGCCTGGCGGAAGACCTGGCGGAAGCGCTTGCGGAAACGATGCACCGCCACGCGCGCGGCGCCGTCGGCGATGCCCAGCGCGGCGGCGATCTGCGGGTAGGCAATCGAGCCGCGTTCGGCGGTCAGGTACGGCTTGAGTTGACGCCATTGGGCGATTTTGCCCGCGCTCCGGTATTCGTCTCCCAGCCGTGTCATGGCCTGGTCGAGCAACGTCAGCGCCCAACTCCTGTCGTAAAGCCGGTCCGGCGCCAGCGGGCCGGCCAGCTCCCGGCCCAAGCGCTCTTCGGCCAGGGCGGTGTCGAAGGAAAGATGCGTTGCGCCGCCGCCTCGTTTTTGGGCGTGGACGCGGTCCCATTCATTGGCCAGGAACCTTTTCAAGGCCATGCGCAGAAAGGTGCGGAAACGCCCCTTGTCCGGCGCGACCAGGCGCAGGAAGTCGCGGCTCAGGAGGCGGACAAAGAACTCCTGGGTCAAATCCTGCGCGTCGGGCGGGGAACGACCCGTGCCGCGGACAAAGGCGTAAATGGGATGCCAGTAGGTTTGGCAGAGTGATTCCAGCGCCTCTTTGGACCCAGGGGCGGCCTTGTCCCTGGCGTTGAGCACCAAGGACCATCGCGTGGTGACAAACAATGGGCGCGGGCCGACGGCGTCAGAGTCGCTTGTTTCGGACTTCTGCATGTCTTGATACAATACGGAAAGGGCCGGAGTTGTTACAGGCGAATCGGGCTGGATCACATCTTGATGGGGGCCTTGTATCACTTCCGCCTTCGCCATCCGCCGTCGCTGAAGCTTCCGCCGTCGCTAAAGCTATGGCGGACAGGATGGCGGGACAAGTTGGCGCGACAAGTTGATTAGGTTTGATTAGGTTTGATTGGGTTTGATTAGCTTTGATGGAACTGGATGTCTTTCCGGTTTCATCAAAGCGGCGGGAAGGGACAAAAGGGACAAAAGGGACCAAAGGGACCAAAGGGACGGAATGGGACCGATAAGACGGAGAAGGGCGTTGCGGGTTATCCGATTTGAGCATAAGGGCGGGCTGGCGGCAAATCGCCATCCCTCGTTCGCATCCCTCGTTCCGGCCTGTCATTTCGACATTCATGCGGCGAATATGGCACATCCGGGAACAACCATTAAACCCTAAGTAGTGTTTTAGGCACGATTTTTTTGGGAGGGGTTGGATCGGCGCTTGTGGTTGAACGGCAATTGCTTGCAGCGGGAAAAATGCCCAAAAACCGGAAAAACGCGAAAAAAAGTGCAAAATAGTTTCCGTGGGACCCCTGTTTTTCTGCCAAAACGGACGGAATTTGAGCGGCGAAATATGCAAGTTGCTGATTTCCAGCGTCTTCCGATCAATGAGGAACGGCATTTTGGACTTCCGCACCGACGTAAAAGGCGAAAACGATTTCTCGCGCCGAGGACGGCAAGAGCACAGCGCGGCAAAGCGGCAACCAAAACAGTGTAACCACAGATTTCACGTCTGAATTGAGAATTGGAAATTGAAAATTTTCAATTTGCAATTGCGACAGAGGCTGGCGCGCTACGGGCCCGATGGGGAATGTCACGGGAGCAAACGGAGCAAACGGATTAAGATTAGGATTAGGATTAGGATTAGGATTAGGATTAGGAGAGGCTACCCGAAGTGAAATGCGCCCTTGCAATTGGCGGGGGAAGGGGTTGAATGTCGGGCATGCGTAAGATTTTGATAATCAGCGTCGTCATGGCCACGGCCGGCCTGGCCGGCGTGGTCGTGCAAACCTTGGCCGAGGCGGTCCTCGGTTACACCGACACACCCATGCTGCCGTCGGGCAAATGGCACGTGCATGACTTGAACCGGCCCAGACCGCCGGTGGTCACCCCCGGGGCGAGCTTCAGCCAAGGGGCGGCGGCGGCGTCGGACGCGATGGTGCTGTTCGACGGGACGGACCTTTCCAAGTGGGAGGGAGAAAAAGGGGCGGCGAAATGGACGGTGCGGGAGGATTACATGGAGGCCAACAAGACGGGCTACATTCACACGAAGGAGAAGTTCGGGGATATGCAGTTGCACGTGGAATTTGCCGAGCCGGAAAAAGTGGAGGGCGACAGCCAGGAGCGTGGCAACAGCGGGGTGTTTTTGCAGTACGCTTATGAAGTGCAGGTTCTGGACAGTTATGACAATCCGACTTACGCCGACGGGCAATGCGGGGCGCTTTACGGGCAGTCGCCGCCGATGGCCAACGCGTGCCGGAAGCCCGGCGAATGGCAGAGCTACGACATAATTTTTGAGGCGGCGCGGTGGAACGAGAACCATGAACTGGCCCGCCCTGCGATCGTGACGGTGTTCCAAAACGGGGTGCTGATTCATTACAAGCAGCCGCTGTTGGGTCCGACGGGCCACCGGACACTGGGCCATTACGGCAAAGAGCTGCCGGCCACCGGGCCGATTGCGCTGCAGGATCACGGCAACCCGGTGCGATTCCGCAACATCTGGGTTCGCAAGATAACGGAAGAGGAAAGGCCGTAGCTGTTGGTTACGCCAGGAAGTTCATCAGGGAGAGTTGCATGATCATGGCGCCGCTCTCCAAGGCGGCTTGGTAGGCGGTCTGCGTCTGGTCCAGTTTCGTCAGCGTTTGCGCCAGATCGGCGTTGGTGTCATTGGACATCTGCGTGGCGAGGTTGGTCCCTTTCTGGGTGGCGACGTTGCCGGCGGCTTCGAGCGTGGATTGGAGAACGGCGTTGCCGCTGATTTGGGAGACGACGTTGTCCTCGTCCTTGGTCAGGGCCGGACTGACGGTGGAGGTGATGGCGCTGGTGTTGCCGGAGGCGAGGTTCTGTTGCAGCGAGATCAAGTCGCTGAAGATGTTCGCGCCTGTCCGGCTGTCGGCGAAAACCCCGTCGGGACCGGAGCCGGTGTTGTTCTCGCCGAGGCTTTGGGCGGTGACGGTGAGGCCGGGGGCGATTTCGCTACTGGCGACGGAGGTGTTGCCCGAGTAGGTGACGGAGGTGACGTTGCCGCTGGAGTCGGTGGTAGCGGCAAAGGGAGGGTTGGCGGTGTTGGTGCCGCCGAAGATGTAATTGCCGTTGGCGTCCCGGGTGTTGGCCAGTTGCAAGGCTTCCTGGATCAATTGGCCGACTTGGGTGGCGTAGGTGGAGAGCTGGGTGGAGGAGGTGATGCCGCCGGCTTGGGTGGCGATTTCCCCGGCCTGCTCGACGAGGGATTGAAGGCTGTTGAGGGTGTCGGAAGCGGTGTTGGCGGAGGCCTGGAGTTGGGAGATATTGTTCTGGTATTGCGTGTTGGCGGAGTCCTCGCTCTGGAGATTGAGGACCTGGTCCATGACGGCGGGATTGTCCTCCGGCAGGGAGACTTGGAGGCCGGTGGTGGCCTCGTTTTGCAAGGTGGCTTGCTGGCTCTCCAACTGGGAGAGTTGGTAGAGGAAGTTGCTGGTGAAGGAGGTGGTGGAGACTTGCATGTGTTTGGTGGGTTAATCAGGTGGTTTTCATGGCCACGAGGGTTTGGAGCATTTCGTTCAAGGTCGTGATCATCTCGGCGGAGGCTTCGTAGGCTTTTTGGTATTGGATCAGATTGGTCATCTCGGTGTCCAGCGAGACGCCACTGGTGGAGGCGCACTCGTTGGAGAGCATCTGGGTGACGGCCTGGCTGCTGTTGAGTTGGTCGTTGACTGAGGAAATGGAATTGCCCAAGTCAGAGACGGTTTGGGAGTAATTGGCGGAGAAGGTCTGATTGTTCAGGCCGGCGATGTTCTGGTTGCCCAACTGGGCCAGGGCCAGGGCGACGGTGTTGTCTCCGGCCGCGCCGGCCACGCCGGCCGCCTGGAATTGGGAAGGGTCGTTGGCCACGTTGGAGTTGACGCCGATGGTGGAGGCGTCCGTGCCGGTGAAAAGGTCCTGGCCGGTGTTGCCGTTGAGATCGTATCCGGCGGAGTAAAGGGAATTGACCTGGGTGATGAGCTGGGAGGCCAGGGTGTTGAGGCCGCTTTGGAGGCTGGCCAGGGCGCCGTCGCGGGCGGTGATTTCCCCTTCGATGCTGCCGCCGGTCAAGGTGAGGGGCGTGCCGGCGTTGCGGGCGCGGACCAGCAGTTGGCCGTTGCCGGGGTCGTAGGCTTGGAGGCTGTCGGTATTGTTGACGCCCGAGACCATGGTCACGCCGCCGATGCTGACGTCAACGGCGCCGTTGGATTCGGTGGTGGTGGAGATATTGACCATGCCGGCAAGGTTTTCCAGTGTTTGCTGGCGTTGATCCACCAACTGGTCGGCGCTGCCGCCGGAGGCCTGGGCGGCGACGATCTGCTGGTTGAGGGTGGCGATGGCATTGAGGTCCTGGTTGCTGGCGGCCACATCGTTTTGGACCGAGGTGTTCAGGTCGGCCTGGACGGTGGAAAGTTGGGCGGAGACCTGGTTGAATTGGGCGGCCACCTGCTGGGCGCTCTGCACGGCCGTCTGGCGCAACGAAAGATTGGCCGGATCGGTCGAGAGGCTCTGAAAGGAAGCGAAGAGGTTTGACAGACCGGCCGCCAGCCCGTTGGAACTCTCCGGGGCGGCGGTCGAAGTGGCGGAACTGATCTGTTCGTCCAGGTAGGCCTCGGCGTATTGCAGGTTGGTTTGCTGCGCGGAGAGGGATCCGGTGACGCTGGCCTCAGCGGTGATTTGATTGTCGAGCAGAGGATCGCGGGCGGAGGAAATGGAGATGGCCTGGTCCCCGGTGCCTTCCTGGCCGAAGGGCGTGTCCAGCGGGGTGGATTCGGTGACGACCAGTTGTTCGTCGGCGTAGGCAGGATTGTTGACGTTGGCCAGGTTCTGGCTGGAGATTTCCATCTCCTCTTGCTGCACGGCGAGGGAGCGGGCGCTGACGTCCAATGTTCCTAAGAGTCCGAGCATAAGATCAGCCTACCGCCTCGTAAACGCGGCGGGATGACGTGGGCGCGGGCTGCCGGCTGCCGGTGCCGTCATAGACGGAGGCCTGGCGGGAAGGCAGCAAGGTGTGGAGCAAGTCCTGCATCAGCTCGACCGAGCGGCGCAGCAAGAGGTGGTTCTGGCGGGCGCGGCGGCGCACGCGCATGAGCAGTTCGTTGTTTTCATCCACCAGCGCCCGGAGCAGAGGCTGATAATCGGAGGGCAGGAGGGGGATCAAAACGGCGAAGGCCGCCTCGGGCGGCTGGCGGCATTGGGCGGCGACCAAGCAGCGGCACTCCTCGCGGCGTGCGCGGGCTTGCTGGATGGCGGTCCCTTGGGCCTTGATGAGGCTGATGGATTGAAAGACTTCAGAGGCGGTGCGGGCGATGAGGTGTTCCTGCTGGCGGTCCAGCAGGGCGAGCATCTCGCCATAGTTCTGCAATTCGTCGCGCAAGGCGTCTATCAGGAGTTGAATGCTTTGAATCATGCTGTCATTTAGCGAATTGTTTCACCTTTGGAGCCGGCTGAAGCCGGGACTCCATAGGGTTTTGGATCATGCTGTTGTTTGGCGAAGTGTCTCACCGACTGCGTGGCGGTGGCGGTGGTTTCCGCCGAGAGAGGGGCTTGGCGCAGGACCTGGCGGCTCAACTGGCTGGTCAGACTCGTGGCCAGGCCGAAGCTGCCGGAGCGGCTGATGCTCTCAGCCAGTTGGTTGTTGATCATGTCTGAATAGATGCCGTTGATGGCGGGATCGCCCTCGGCGGAGGCCAGGAGCGGCTTGCGGATGTCCCCCAAAATCTGGCGCAACAAGACCGCTTCAAACTGGCGCGAGACCTCGGCCACCTTGTCGCTGTCGGAGAGGCTGGAGTTGGCGGCCAGCGATTCGAGGGGCAATTGCGAAGGGTCAATGCGGGGATGGATGGCGTTGAGATTCATATCAGCGCATGATCAGTTCGGCCTGCAGCGCGCCCGCTTCCTTCATGGCCTCGAACATGGACATCATGTCGCGGGGCGTGACGCCGAGGGCATTGAGGGCGGAGGCGACCTTTTCGACGGTGGGCAATTCAGGCAGGGCGACCATCGCGCCCTTGTCTTCCTTGATCTTGGCGTCGGTGTTGGAGATTTTTTGCGTGGTGCCGCCCTGACTGAAGGCGTTGGGCTGGGAGACCTCCTGGGTGTTGGCGATGCTGATGGTCACGTTGCCGTGAGAGATGGCGCAATTGGAGATGTGAATGCGGGCGGTGGCCACAATGGTGCCGGTGCGTTCGTTAATGACGACGCGGGCCGGAAAGTCGGGCGTGATCTCCACCGACTCGACCTGTGAAATGAAATCAACGGGCGAGCCGCCCCAATCGGCCGGAATGCGCACGCGGACGGTGGTCGAATCGACCGCCAGCGAACTGTTGGTGTATTTGACGTTGAGGGCGGCGGCCATGCGGGAGGCGGAGGTGAAATCCGGGTTGCGCAAGAGCAATTCCAGGTGGTTGTCGCTGACGATGGTGGCGGGAATTTCCCGTTCGACCAGGGCGCCGTTGACGATGGTGCCGACGGTGGGATGATTTTTCTGCACGGTGGCGCCGCCGCCGCCCTCGGCGCCGGCGGACAGGCCGCCAACGGAGAGAGTGCCTTGGGCCACGGCATAGACTTTGCCATCGGCGCCCAACAAGGGGGTTTGGATCAAAACGCCGCCTTGCAAACTCTTGGCGTCGCCCATGGAGGCGACCACCACGTCCAGCCGTGCTCCGGGCTTGACAAAGGCGGGGATGTCGGCCGTGACCATGACGATGGCGACATTTTTGGCCGAGAGGGTGGCAATGGGGACGGTCAGCCCGTAACGTTGCAGCAAATTGGCGATGGTTTGGATGGTTTCCACGGGGTTCTTGTCGCCGTCGCCGGCCAAGCCGGCGACCAGGCCGTAGCCGGCCAGTTGGTTGTCGCGGGCGCCGTTGATCATGGCCAGGTCCTTGATGCGCGAGCCCTCGGCGCGCGCGGCCGGCAGAGCGGCCAGGAGGGAGGCAAAGAGCAGCAGGTGCAAGACTGGGCGCATGTCAGACCTCAGAAGGGAGAGAGCTTGTCCCAGACCTTGGTGAACCAGCCCTTGTTCTGGCTGTCGGAGACGGCGCCATGGGAGATGTACTGGATGGAAGCGTCGGCGATGTTGTAGCTGAAGACAGTGTTGGTGGAGGTGATATCGTCAGCGCGCACGGTACCGCGCAAGACCGCCTCCTGTTTTTCGCCGGAGAAGGCCGTCTGGCGGCGACCTTCGACGACCAGGTTGTTGTTGGGCAGGACGTCAATGACTTTGACGGCGATCTGGGCGGTGATCGTCTCCTGGTTGGCAATCGTGCCGCCGCCGTTGAAGGTGTTCTTGGCCGTCAGGTTCATGGCGGGCAACTGGCCGCCCTTGGTGAGCATTCCGCTGGCGGTGGGCGAGTAGAGGAAGCTGGAGATGCTGGCGTCCACGCCCGAGGTGCGGGCGGTGGTGGTGTTGTTGTTGCGGGAGGCGCCGTTGTTTTCCTGGATGACGACGGTGACGATGTCCCCGACCCGGTGCGCCTTCTTGTCGGCGAACATCGAGGTTGGGGCGGCGTCGTCCTTCCAGAGGGAGTCGGCCCCGAGGGTAGTCAACTGCAAAACGAACAGGATGACCGCCAGATGGGTGGCGTCACAGAGCGATAAGCACAAGGTCTTGAGTTTGTATTTTTCCATAAAGTTCACGTCGGGTTTTGGGGTTGCGCACGCGCACCGTCTGCCCCAGCGCGCCGTCTTCGAGGGTTTCGACTTTCAAACTGATGCTCAGGCTGCCCTCCCGGTAAAGGGCGTCCACCAATTGTCCGCGCCGCAGGACCGGGCGGGAGCGGACCAGGCGCGCCCAGATGGGCGTACCGGCCTGGACGCTGGAAACGGTTTCCAGCCAGTTGTCGGTCACCGGAAAGGAGATACAGACTTCGCGCTGGGCCAGGGCGTCGCGCCGTTCCAGGGTGATGTCGGCGTCGCGCAGCAACTGGCCGCGCAGCAAGGGTGAATGGGCGACAGGAAGATCGCGCCAGAGGCGGGCTTGGAGCGGCCATTGCCAGGCGCCCAGGCGTTCGGCGCCGGACCAGAGTTCAAAGCCCGCCACCAGATTGGGCAGGATTCCGGCCGGAGGCAGGTCTGTGATTTGAATGGAGAGCGGCTCGACCGGGACGTTGGTGGGGGGCCAGGGCCGGGTGAGATGGATTTCCAAGGCGCCGTTGCTGCCGGCGTAGTCGCGTTGCAGCGCGGCCCGGAGCAAGTCCAACAGTTCGGCTTCAGCCAACGGGCGGGTCTGGCGGCTGACGCGCACGGAGTCCGGCCCGATCCAGTTGGTGGAGTCCAAAGCGGGCAGGGCGGGCGCGGCCAGGGCGATGATTTGCCGGCGGGAAAGAGAGATCGTTTGGCCCAGGAGGGGAGCCGGGGCCAAACGAAGTGTGGGGAGGGTCGCATGAACGGAAGAGCGGACGAGTTGGTGCAAGAAGATGCCGGCGGCATCCACTTTGGCCTCCGGCACGAGTTGAAAGACGGCCGACTCGCCGCCACTGGCGCGGCGAGCCGGATGCACCAAGACCGATGCGAAAAGAACACAGGAGAGAAATCGGCGAAAACGATTCATCATCGGCGCAGGTTGTTGCTTTGCTGCATCATTTCGTCGGAGGCCTGGACGGCCTTGGAATTGACCTCATAGGCGCGCTGGGCGATGATCATATTGACCATTTCCTCGACGACTTTGACGTTGGACATTTCCAGGTAGCCCTGTTGCAGGCTGCCGTAGCCGTTTTGATTGGGCGTGCCGGTCTCCGGCGTGCCGGAGGCTGGGGTTTCGATGTATAAATTGCGGCCGATGGATTGCAAGCCGGCCGGGTTGGCGAAGCGCACCAGTTGCACCTGGAAATTGGTCGTCCCGCTGGCATTGGTTGTCGTGACGGTGCCGTCGGGGGAAATGGTGATGGCGGTGGTGCCGATGGAGATGGGTTGGAACCCCCCTTGCACGGAGAGGCCGTCGCTGGTGGTGATCTGGCCGTTGGCCGATGTTTTCAACGCGCCGTCGCGGGTGTAGGCCAGGGTGCCGTCGGGCATCTGCACCTGGAAGAAGCCATCCCCCTGGATGGCGATGTCCAGCCGTTCGCCCGTCTGGGTCAATTCGCCCTCGGTGAAGACCTTGGAGGTGGCGACCGCGCGGGAGCCGTGTCCGATCTGCAGGCCGGTGGGCAACTGGTTGCCGTTGCTCTGTTCGGCCCCGGCGGAGCGTGTCGTGTCGTAGAGCAGGTCCTGGAATTCAATTTTGCTTTTCTTGAAGCCGGTAGTGTTGACGTTGGCCAGGTTGTTGGAGATGACGTCCAAGTTGAGCTGCTGGGCCTCCATGCCGGCCGCCGATGAATACAATGCGCGTAACATAGGTTAAGAGGGATTGCCCAGGTCGGTGATCGTGCGGTTGATGCGGTCGTCCTGGATTTGAATGATCTTCTGATTGGCCTCGAAGCCGTGCATGGCGGTCATCATGCTGGCCATTTCATGCATGGCGGAGGTGTTGGCTCCTTCCAGGTATCCCTCGTGCAAGTTGGCCTTGCCTTCTTGCAGCACCAGACCCGGATTTTGGGCGATAAATTTCCCGCCCCCGATCTGGGTCAACAGATTCGGATCGTTCACCTCGGTGACCTTGAGTTTTCCGCGCAACTCCGACCCCTGGCTGACCTGGCCGGTGGAGGAAATGGAAAGCGGCCCGGAGATGTTGCGGTTGAGCAGAATGGGGCCGGTGACGCCCAGCACGGGATAGGACTCCTTGGTCACAAGCTGTCCCTTGGAATCAAGTTGAAACTCTCCGTCGCGCGTCAGGGCCGTGGTGCCGTTGGGAAGCTGGACCTCGAAGAACCCCTTGCCTTCAATGGCCACGTCGGTGCTGTCGCCGGTGTACTTCAATTCTCCGGGTGTGAAGTTGGTGGAGGTCGAAGCCTTGGGGATGCTGAAGTACTGCGGGAGATTCCTTGCGCCGCGGGCGGACATCAAACCGGCGCGCACGGCGTCCAGGGACAATTGCTCGGCCTTGTAGCCCGGGACCGAACTGGAAGCCAGGTTGTTGGCAATAACCTCTTGCCAGCGGCTGTTGGCATCCAATGCGGACGCGGCTTGAAAGAGACTGACATTCACGCGGAATCATTTGAGCAACGATTGTGCCATAAACAAAAGGTGCTGATAGGCAACGGTTTGCGCCAGGGCGGGTGGCACGGAAGGGAAAAACTTGCCACCGAAGGCGGAGAAAAATGCCGCTCCGGTGGGTCAATAGACGCACTCCAACTCGATGACTTGGCCGCAGGCGCATTCAATGCGGATGCCGCAAACCACGTCGCCCTGCCGCAGCAGCTGCACCGATGGGCGCCCGCAGGGCTTGGCCGGTTGGCCGGGCGAGGCGCCGTCGGGCCCAGGCTCCAGAACCGATTTGGCTTCAGCCTGCGGCAGAATCTTCAGTTCGAAGAGCGCCGTATCCCCGGTGGAAACCGGGGCGGCCGTCAGCGGAACGAAGGAGTCAGACATGGGAATGGTCAGGCTTTCTTGTTGGCCGATTGCACGTTGAGGAGCACCGAAACGCGGCGGTTGATTTCGTTGGTGGCGTCATAACCCGACATCGGCACGGTGTCGGCAAAGCCCGTCACTTTGGTCACCTGCGCCGGGCTGACACCATGCTCGAGCAATTTGCGGCGCACGGCGTTGGCCCGGTCGGCGGAGATTTCCCAGTCGCCGTAGTCCGAGCGCACGGGTGAATTGCCGCTGTCGGTGTGGCCCGCCAGTTCGATGGTGAAAGAGTGATAGCGGGAGATTTCCCAGGCGAGGGTCGAGAAGACCCAGTCGCCGTAAGGAGTGAACTTGACGCTCTGCGGCTCGAAAACTGGTTTGTGGGCGCGGTCGAAAATATTGATCATCAGCCCTTGGGGCGTCAGTTCCAGCTTGACCGAGTTTTGATTTTCGTCGCCGGCCAGGAGCGACTTGGTCAGGTTCTCGTTCAAGCGGCGCAACATGCGCAGCTCGACCAGAGAGGCCATGTTGAAGTTGCCGCCCTCTGATTTGACGGCCTGAATCTCCTTGTTGGGGATCAGGCCGACGGATTCCTTGGTGACGGAGGAGAAGGGATTGCGAAAGGCCCGCTCGACGGCGTCTTTGATGCGCTGGTCCTGGGAGGTGAGCCACAAGACGATGAAAAGAGCCATCATGGCCGTGGTGAAATCGGCGTAGGCCACCTTCCAGGCGCCGCCATGATGTTTTTTGGAGTTCATCCTTTGACCTCATTTGGCGGCTGCCTGGTTTAAGGACTTGAGCATGGACTCCAGGGCGTCGGCGCTGGGTTTGACCTCGCTGGACAAGCCGCGGCGGGCCACTTCGACCGCCATGATGGGCGACATGCCGCCGGCGAAACTGATGACCGAGGCGGCGATGCAGCGGATGTAGGCGATCTCGGCAGTGCTGATAAACTCCATGTTGACGGCCAGCGGATTCATAAAGCCGTAGGACAGGAAAATTCCCAGGAAGGTGCCGACCAGCGCGGCGGCCACTTTCTCGCCGATCTTTTCAATGGGGCCGGCGATGGAGGCCATGGTAATGACGATGCCCAACACGGCGGCCACGATGCCGAAGCCCGGCATGGCGTCGGCCGCCTTGGTCAGCACGCCGATGGGGCGTCCGTGCTCCTCTTCCATCGCCTCCAGTTCGATGTCCAGCAGCAGCTTCAAGTGGTCCGGCTTGATTTTTCCGTCAATGATGGGGCGCAATCCGTTGCAGAGGAAATCCAAGGCGTGCTTGTTTTTCTGGAACAAGGGGTACTTGGTGAAAATGGCGCTGCTTTCCGGTGTCATGATGTGCTCTTCCAGGGCGACCATGCCGCCCCGGCGGCCGAGCATGAACAATTCGTAGAGCGCCTTGAACAACTCCTCGTAGGCCCGGCGTGTGTAGGGCGAGCCGCGCAAGGTGCCGAGGGCCTGCCGGAAGAGGTCCAGGAGCACTTTGCGGGGCGACATCAGCACCATGGACCCCACGGCCGCCCCGCCGATGATGACCAACTCCGAGGAGTGCATGAGCGCCATCACGTGGCCGTCGCCCATGATGAACCCGCCCAAGACGGAGGCGAGGACAATGAGTGCTCCTAGAATGACGATCATGCTCGTCTCACAAAGGATGGTTGAAAACTTCCGGGTCTTCCTTTTGCAGCAGCGCCTTGATGGCCAGGATCGCCTGGGAATGAATCTGGCAGATGCGCGATTCGGTGACCCCGAAGGCCTCCGCTATTTCGCGCAAGCGCATGTCTTCAAAATAATAGAGCACCAGCACCTTGCGCTGCGTCTCCGGCAGCTCGTGGAGCCGGCGCTCGATCAGCCCGGCCAGTTCCCGCACCGATGTCTGGCGCTCCGGGTTGGTCTGGGAATCGTCGGAAATCACGTCGTAGGCCGAAGTTCCTTCCCCGCCGTTGCCCTGGGCGGAGTCCAGGCAGACATAGGTCATGGGCCGAATCTCCTCCAGCAAATCCTCGTACTCGTCCACCGATAACTTCATGGCCTTGGCCATTTGGGCGTTGGTGGGCACCGTGCCGGTGCGCTGCGTCAATTCCTGCATTGTCTTCTCGATCTTCTTGGCCTTGTCATGCACCGAGCGCGGGACCCAATCGAGGCGCCGCAACTCGTCGAAAATCGCCCCCCGTATGCGCACGCGGGCGTAAGTCTCAAAGGAATTGCCGTTGGAGGGATTAAATCGGCGCAAGGCGTTGAGCAAGCCGACCAATGCGGCGCTGTAAAGATCGTCGCAGTTGACGTGGGCGGGCAAGGTCATGGCCAGCCGGCCGACGATAGTTTTGACCAGGGGGAGATACTCTTCCACCAGGCTGTTCTCCATCAAGCTGCCCGGCCCCCGGCGGGAGTAGAGCCGCCACAACTCCTTTTTGGTCGAGCGGCGTTGATCGAGGGTGGAGGGAGGGGGTTCGAGATCGCAAATGATCGCGCTCATGATCGGGATGTGTTCGGGGTGCTGGCGGCCGGCAGGATGGCGTTATCGGCCTGGTCACGTTCCTGGACGGATTGCTCCAGGCTCTTGCGCCAGGCGCGGCCCCACCAGCGCATCAGCAGCGCGGTCAGATAGGCCGCCAAACCGCCATGCCAGAGGCATTCCGGCCAGGAATCGCCCTGGAGAACGCTCAAACCCATGCCGAGGCTCCATCCGAGCAATCCGCCGACCAGCAGTAATGATTTCATAAAACTTTACGGTCAAAGCACCATCAGCAAGACCGTTGCCATCCTTGGGCGGCCTGGCGCATAGACCGGCCCGCTCCTCTGAATTACGGGGGATTTTTGACTGGGGCCTCTTGTGCGGGCCGCCGCCGCCGGGTCCCACCGGGCACATTTTGCCGCCCCTGGCTCCGGGCAATGGGGCAATTTATTCCCATCTGGCGGTTGCCGGCCGCCTCCAGCCGGCCCATGCGCCGCAGGCAGGATTTGGCGGAAGATTCTCCTGTTGCCAAAGAGACCCGGTTTTGTATGTTCTTGCGCGGTCGGACTGCGTTCTATGGATGCTCAAGCAGATATCGGATTGATCGGATTGGCCGTCATGGGCCAAAACCTGGCGCTCAACATGAATGACCACGGGTTCACCGTCGCCGTTTTCAACCGCACGGTCGCGCGGGTGGATGAATTCCTGGGCCGCGAAGCCAAAGGCACCCGGATCATCGGGGCCCATTCCCTGGCCGAACTGGCCGCCCTGCTCAAACGGCCGCGCCGCGTCATGTTCATGGTCAAAGCCGGGCAGGCGGTGGACGAGTTGATCGGGGAGATCGTGCCGTTCCTGGAGGCGGGGGACATTATAATTGACGGCGGCAACTCCCTCTTTGAGGACACCAACCGCCGCGTCAAGTCTCTTGAGGGCAAGGGGCTGATGTTCATCGGCGCGGGCGTCTCCGGCGGCGAGGAGGGCGCGCGCCGCGGCCCTTCCATCATGCCCGGCGGCTCCGGGGGGGCCTGGCCGCACGTGAAGGATATTTTCCAGGGCATCGCCGCCAAGGTGGAGGACGGCTCGCCCTGCTGCGATTGGGTGGGCGAAAACGGGGCCGGCCATTACGTCAAAATGGTCCACAACGGCATTGAATACGGCGACATGCAATTGATTTGCGAAGCCTATCAATTGATGAAAGACGGCCTGGGCATGAGCGCCGCCGAGATGCAGCAGAGCTTCGCCGATTGGAACAAAACCGAACTGGATTCCTACCTCATCGAAATCACCGCCAACATCCTGGCCTGCAAGGACGCCGACGGCCAGCCGCTGGTGGATAAAATCCTGGACGCCGCCGGCCAGAAGGGCACGGGCAAATGGACCATCATCAACTCCGCCGAATTGGGCGTCCCTGTCACCCTCATCGCCGAGGCCGTCTATGCCCGGTGCGTGTCCGACTTGAAGGAGGAACGGGTGGCGGCGGCCAAAAAGCTCAAGGGTCCCCGGCCCAAAATTTCCGGCAAGCGCGCCCGGATGGTCGAGGCCGTCCGCCAGGCGCTCTACGCCTCGAAAATCATTTCCTACGCGCAGGGTTACATGTTGATGCGGGCGGCGGCCGGGCAATACGGCTGGAACCTTAATTACGGCGGCGTGGCCCTGATGTGGCGGGGCGGCTGCATCATCCGCAGCCGCTTCCTGGGCCGGATCAAGGAGGCCTTCGACCGGAATCCGACGCTGAGCAACCTGCTGCTGGACAATTTTTTCCGCGGCGAAATCAAGAAATGCCAGCGGTCGTGGCGCCAGGTGGTCTCCATCGCGGCCCGCAAGGGCCTGCCTACGCCGGCTATTTCGACCGCGTTGAATTTTTATGACAGCTACCGTTGCCCGCGCCTGCCGGCCAATCTGCTCCAGGCCCAGCGCGACTATTTCGGCGCCCACACCTACGAGCGCGTGGACCAGCCGCGCGGGCAGTTCTCCCACACCGATTGGACCGGCCACGGCGGCCTGACCGCCTCCGGCGCCTACACGGTCTGATTGCCCGATGACGCGCATGGACCCCGCCCAATGCCTCCGCGATTTCCAGCCGGGGAAAAGGTATTTTGTGGGGGTAGATTCCGACGGATGTGTGTTTGACACGATGGAAATCAAGCACAAGGAATGCTTCGCGCCCATGTTCATCAAACATTTCCACCTCCAGGCGGCCAGCAAGTACGCCCGCCAGGCCTGGGAATTCGTCAACCTTTACTCCAAGTGGCGCGGGTGCAATCGCTTTCACGCCCTCTCCCTGGGCCTGGGTCTTCTGCGCCGCCGTCCCGAGGTCATCGCCCGCCGGGTGCGGATTTTCGACACCGCGCCGCTGGAGCAATGGACGGCGCGGGAAAGCAATCTGGCCAACGACACCCTGGCGGCCGAAGTCAAGTCGGGCAACGCCGCCCTGGCGCCGGTGCTGGATTGGTCCCGGGCCGTCAACGCCGCCATCGCCGACATGGTGCATGGGGTCCCTCCGTTTCCGCTGGCGCCCGAATGCCTGGAAAAGCTCGCGTCCCGCGCCGACGCGATGGTCATTTCGCAAACGCCCGGCGAGGCCTTGCGCCGGGAATGGGCCGAGCACGGCCTGGAGTCTTTTGTCCAGCTTATAGCCGGCCAGGAGATGGGGTCCAAAACCGAACATTTGCGCCTGGCGGCCGCCGGCAAGTATCCGCCGGAAAACATCCTGATGATTGGCGACGCCCCCGGCGACCACCAGGCGGCCAAAGGCAGCCACGCGCTGTTTTTCCCCATCGTGCCCAATGATGAGGAGGCCTCGTGGCAGCGGCTTTTTGAAGAGGGACTGGACCGGTTCTTTGCGGGGAATTTCGCCGGCGGCTACGAGCAGCAGTTATTGGCCGGGTTCGACGCCAGCCTGCCGGCCGAGCCGCCGTGGCGGCAGGACGCCGGATAGTGTCCATTCAGTGGAGATTGGGGGACGTCCTGGCGGTGTCCCAGCCGTATTCGCTGTTCTCGAAGTACCAGTCGTTCATGGCCTTATACCCTTTGAAGCGGGTCACGGAACCGTCCGGGTGGCAGACATTCTGGCCTTTGAAGTGCGGCTGGTAGTCCCAATCGTGGTACGGCATCTCCCAAACGTCCACTGCCGTGGGGAGGCTTGCGATTTCGGTGGATTTGCGGCCGCTGACCGGGTGCCAGAAGTCATCGCCGCCATCGTGACCATCGTTGATGTCGATATTACAATAGATCGCCATCCAAACGTAAGTGACCCCGTCGTTGTCCGCGTAGAATTGTTGGTCGCCATAAGAGACATCGTTACCGTCGGTGGCGGGGGGGGCCTGGATGGTGATGGCCGACGGGCAGGTGTAGAGTCCGGCCATGGGACGATAAGTCTGCTTCTGGGCGTAGGTGAGTGTGTCCGTGGCGCATTTATTGGTGCCCAGATAAGGGAACAAGAGATCCGGCATATAGACCAGAGGCAGATTGCCGGGGTAGGTTCCCGGGGGACTGGAGATCAGACTGAATTCCCCTTGCACCACCCACGCTTTGCCAAATTGCGTGATCAAGGGCAGATGATCCTGATTGTCCAGGCAGTACATGCTCACCGCCGCGGCGATTTGCTTCTGGTTATTCTTGCAATAGGTCTCTTGTGATTTTTGTTTGGCGCCGGCCAGGATCGGCAACAAGAGCGCGGCCAGAATGGCGATGATGGCGATGACCACCAACAGCTCGATCAAAGTGAAGGCCCGCCTGCCGGGCCGGCGGACCGGGTTCGTTTTCATAATGGCGCGCTCATTTAACTGCCGCACTCAAATCAAACTTATTACATCACCCAAAGCCGCGCAACCCCCCGCTCGGTTGCGCGGGTTGGCGCGGCCAAATCCCAGCCCGGCCCAATCTCATGGCTGGACGCTAAAGAACCGCTCGCTATTGGTCGGCGCCACCGTATAAGCTGGCGCCACCGCCCCTGCCACCGCCGTCCACGGCCCGGCCAGGTTGGTGGCGGTCATCAGCGTGCCTTGCTGCCAGGATATTTGCAGTTGGCCTGCGGCGGTCAACTTGGTGGACAGTTGCACCGGCCCATAGGTGTCGAAGCTGTTGCCGCTGCTGCCGGCGGCATAAATGCCCGCCACCTCCGCCGGGGCCAGCAAGCGGTTCCAGATGCCCAGGTCATCAATGGTGTATCCGCCAAAGGGACCACAACCCTCATTATAGTTTACCCAAGGAGTATTGCCGACAATGATCGGGTAGCCGGTGAAGACCGTCCCCCCGCTCGGAATGGTGATGTTTGGCAATGCTGAGCCGCCGCCGTTGAAGTAGTAGTTCGTGATCTTCACCCCGTCAATGTAAACCAACGCGATGTCGTTCACCAAGTCAGCCGTCACCGCCACGTGATGCCAGTTGCCGTCGTTGATTGGATAAGCGCCCGGCGCAGTGTAGTCACCCGAGCCGGACACCATGCTGATCTGCATGTTGCCGCCAACGCCGTCATCACAGAGGCTGTCGGCAAACGACCAGCCAGGTTGGTAGGTTGAATAGAACGAGCTGGCGATCATCGGTATGTCGCCGATCGGGGTGGTGTAGTTGACCCACCAAGCCATGGAGAAGGTGCTTCCGTAATCGAACTCCGTGTCGGGATAGAGGCCCAAGTTGACATACTGGCACGGGGTGGGGAAGGACCCGTTGTCGGAAACCTGAACCGCGCTGCCGATCTTGCCGGGGACAAAGGTCGGTGAATTTGCGCCGAAACCGTTGTGGCCGTAGCCGGATGAATCGGTGCAGTCGCCGTCAAACCTGTAGTGCGCCACCAAGCCGTAGGTGACGTTGCCCATGACGGCCGGGTCCAGCACCGTGAGTTGAGCCGGCTGGCTGGTGGAACCGCTGATGGCGTTGCTGACGGTGACCGTGTAGTAGCCGGCGTTGGCGTAACCAACGCTTGGAATGACCAGCGTTTGCCCGGTGGCGCCCGCAATATTGTTGCTGTTGAACTGCCACTGGTAAGTCAAAGGCAAATTGCCCACCGCCCTCACGGTGAAACTGGCCGCCGACCCTTCAAACGCCGACTGTGCAGCCGGCTGAATCCCAACGGGCGTCGCCCCGAAGGGAGCGCCGGAGAAAAGCGCATGATCCAAGGCCGTAATTTCGGCCGGGGTCAGGGCGCGGCTGAAGAACGCCGGTTCATCAATTCCTCCGGGGAAGTAGGGCAGAGGAGTGAGCCCGAAGTTAATCGGGTCGTAACCAATCAACAGCGGGCCGGTATTAGTGACATTGAAAGCGGGGACATCGTTGGTTTCTGATTGTAGACCGCTGGTTCCGTTATCCACATAGACGATCGTTTGGTTCGGGCTGACCGAGACGGCCACAAAGCACCAGGTGTTGGGGGTCAATTGCAAGCCCGTCAGGCTGGTCGTATCAGTCCACCAGTACGTGTTTTCCTGGTTGTCCCAGATGTATTGCAGAGTCACCCCGTCGGTGTAGGTTCCGAACCCGCAACAACCGCCCGGTCCGCCCCGGGCCATCATGATGCCTGGGCCGTAAACGGTGCCAGTGACATTGACCAGCGCGGTGAAGGTGCCCTGATTGCCGTTGACCAGCAGTGGCGTATTGACGACACCGCTGCTGCCGTCGAAGACAAAGGCGGTGTTGCCGGCGTTCAAGCCGGGGTAAGGCGCTCCCGGCTGGCCCAAGGCGACTCCGCCCGCAATGGTCCCGTCATAGCCGCCAGCGTAGTCGAAGGCGTTACTCCCCGAAGTTTCATTGAAGCGCCAATAGGCCGTCGGCCCCAACGCCTCAATGGCGCTGGCATAGTTGGTCGCCACTCCGCTCACGGTCAGCACCGCGTTGGAGCTTTGAGTCGAGCCATGGGGATTAGAGGCCACCACGTTGTAACTCCCCGCGTTGGCGGGCTGCAAGCCGGTCAAGGTCAGGCTGGCGCTGGTGGCGCCGGCGATGGGGTTGGTGCCGTACTGCCACTGATAAGTAATGGGCACCGTGCCCAGAGCCGCCGCCGTAAACGTGACCGAGCCGTTAATATAACGTGCGGCTGCCGCGGGCGTGGGCTGCTGGCTGATAAATGGCAGACCCGCCACCACGTCCAGCACTATCGCCGTGCTGGTCACCACGCCATACGCGTTGGACACCACCACGCTGTAACTTCCGGAATCGGTCGTATGCACCCCGGTCAAGACCAAATTGGTCCCCGTCTGCCCGGTCAGGTTCGTGCCGTTCTCCAGCCACTGATAGGTCAAGGTGCCGCTGCCGACGGCATACACGTTGTCGGTGATCGTCTGCCCTTCATAATTGATCGGTCCGGGCGGGGTTTGCGTCACGGCTGCGATTTCGGGAGTCTGTTGCGCGGCGTCATAAAGGCCCTGAAGCTGGGCCGCTGTCAGGGCGCTGGGAAACATCGCCATTTCGTCCATGATGAAGGGCGCGACAATGCCAGGATTCAATGGGTCAGAGCAGAGCCAAAGGGGGCCGATGCTGAAATCACGAGGCAGGTGAGTACTGGTGCCCTGGCCGGTATCGGGAATGTTGTTGCTATAGAAACTGGTTGCGCCGTTGACATAGACGGTGACGTTGGTTGGCGTCCACACGGCTGCCACAAAGTTCCACACATTGGTCGCCGGGAGCACGTAAGTGGGCCACTCAACGCCGTAATCCGCCAGCACACCGCTGGCGCCGCTCCACACCGTGGACAGTTGCTCGGCATAAGGACTGTCATTGTTGTTGGCCCACAATCCCCACGAATCCATCCAACTGTCTGCGAGGCGCTGCCAAACGAAATTGTCGCCGTACTGGATCGGGGTTCTCTCGTACATCCAGCAAGTGAACGTAAACTCGTTGGTGACGACTCCCGACATCGGGGGAATCTGTATGCCGGAGTTGATGTAACTGCCGGAGACGTAGCCGATGCCGGCAAAATTAACCGCCGTATGATTGGAACTAAAGCCGGCATAGGGGAGGCCCGGAACGACCGCGGTTCCGGGTTCGTAGATGCCGTCGTTGGATGGGCTGCCCGTCGAACCGTAGTTGCGCGTGGTCACAGTTCCCGCCGTGCCCAGCGACGCCAGACTCGGATCGTTCATGACGTAAAAGAGCAGGGGACGGCTGGCTTGGACCAGCGTTTCGTACGAACCCGGGGTTGAGGCGCTGTTGGTCCCGTTCTGGTAATGGGACAGGAGGGTGGCTTGCGAGAGGGCATTCGTATAGTAGGCCACCTCCGCCACGTAGCCAGCCCAGGGAAAAGAGACGCTGGTGACGGAAGTGCCATACGTGCTCGTTTGAACGATGTCGCTGCGTTCACCAATCGTCGGACCGGTGATAAAATTCCCGCCGGTGTCAAGCGTGTAATAGTTGACGGGCGCGAAGGTCGGAACAGCCACCGGTCCGGCCTTCAAAACGCCGTCCACATAAAGGGAAGCGTTGGCGCCGTCCCAAACCAGTGCCAAATGGTCCCACGTTCCCGGACTGGGGCTGGACGCGCTGTCCAGCATGGCGGCGGGAGCGCCGGAAGGATTGGCGCCGTCATACAATCTCCATTCCCAATTGTTGCCGTTCTGATAGACCAGCCAGCCTGACCTCGGGGCGGTGATGAATTCGCCAAACGCCAGCACGCAGGCGGTTGAGGGCGTGGCCACGTCGGGATTGAGCCAGGCCTCGACGGTGAAAGGCGCCTGGGGATTCTGAGGGACTCCGCCGACAGAGCTTGGATCTATGGCCAGGGAATAAGGTGTGAAAGTGTAGTTTGATGACCCGTCAAAGTACGCCGCCATGTCCGTTTCCGCCGCGATCGGGCCTGCCGCGGCTTGGTGCGTCGGCGCATAAACGTCGCTCCACTCGTCGAACATGTACCCAATCGTTCCGGCGGTGCCGGTGTTGGCGAAACCGTCGTTGGGAATGGGCGTCGTGTCATTGAGGGGATAATAAAGCACCGGCTTGAGGGCCATGACCGCGTTGGAATAGGGTTGGGCGCGAACGGTCAAAGCGGCGGCGCACAACGCGACCGCCAGTGCCGTGTGGAGGGTGGATGCTGTTTGATGGCGTGACTTCATAGGCGGTTGTCCTTTCAATTCTGGCTGCATTTGCAATTACTCGTGCCGGGCGCGGAAGTTTATGCGATCATAAACCGTGCCGCACCTCCTACGCTCTGCCGGTTGTTCAATCTATCGCGGCTGGCCGCGTTTCTCTGCCGAAGTGAAAAAGTAAACGAGACGTTCATTTTCAACAAGAGGGCATTCTGCATACTTGTTTGAAATTTCTGCACTCACTGCGCGGCGACGCCCGACACCCGGAAACCAGACGCCGGCGCCGTTTCCGGGAATTTCCATGGCGCTCAGGGGCGGAAGGAGGCCGAAAAGGCCTGGCGAAAATACTTTGGAGAAAGTTGCACCGCCTGCTTGAAGGCGATGGAAAAGCTGTTGAGGCTGGCGAAGCCGCACATTTCGGCAATGTTCTCGACCTTGTGGTCGGTTTCCAGCAGCAGCCGTTTGGCCCGTTCCATGCGGACCCGTTGCAGTTCCTGGCCCGGCGTGCGGCCGAGGATGCCCAAAAAGGCCTTGTGCAGGCCGCGGCGCGACATGCCGGCCGCGGCCACCACGTCCTCGACGTTGATCGGTTGCTGGCAATGCTCCATGATGTAGCGCAGACTGGTCGAAAGGCCCTTATGGTTGATGGCCAGCAGATCGCTGCTCCGCCGGACGATCAATCGGGCGGGGGGGATGCGGATAGGCTCTTTGGGCGGGGCCTCCCCCTTCATCAATTTGTCCAGCAACTCGGCCCCCGTGTAGCCCAACAACTGGTGATTCGGATCCACGCTGGAAATGGGCACGGACATGGAATCCGGCGCCAGCAGCAAATTGTCCCCTCCCACCACCGCCACCCTCTCCGGCACGGGCAGACGCGCGTCCTCGCAGGCCTCCATGACTTCCACTGCCTGGATGTCGGTGCCGGCAAAGATCGCCACGGGCCAGGGGGAGGCCCTCAAGTGGCCCGCCAGCCATTGACGTTTGCGTTTCCATTGCTCCCGGTCGTGGCCGAATTGGGGGACTTTGTGCCAGCGCAGCCATTCGCATTTGCAGCGCGCCTCCTTGAGCGCGGCGACGAATCCCTCGCCCCGCTCTTCAAGTCCCCAGTTTTCCGCGTCACTGTAATAGAAATAATGCCGGAATCCCCTCGTCAGAAAATGGTCGGCCACCAACTTGCTGCAGTGCGCGTTGTCCACCAGCACACGCGGAAAGGGCAGGTGCGGACGGCGCCAACTGAAATCCACCGTCGGCTTGCGGGCCTGCTCGACGAAATCGGCCAGATCATCCCCCTCCCCCAGCCAAGCCAGGATGCCGTCGCCCTGCCAGCCCCAAGGGATGAGCTTTTCCCGCGCGTAAATGGGCGAGAGGTGCCAGCGGTGTTCGCTGGCATACTTCTCAATGCCGCGATGCACGGAGTAGTCGTACCAGCCTAACGCGAGCAAGACTCGTTTTTGCTTTCGCCGCACGGCGCAATTTAACCCCGGCCCCCGCCGCAATCAATCTTTTTGGGCGAAACTTGATCCAGGCTTATTCGCCGACGACGCGGATTTTTCCGTTCTGGTTATGCAGAGTGATGCGCGGGGCGCCGGGCGGTTGGCCGGCCAGCGAGTCCTGGCTGCCGGGTTTCATCAGCACCGGAAAGTCCGATTCGATTTCGCCGTAGGTGGTGTGCGCCTGGAGGGCGGGTTTCAGGCCGGCGGGCAGCCGCACCTCCAACGCGGCGTAGCTGGTCCGGGCTTCCAGGCTGGAGAGCGCGGCCGAGGTGGCCCGCACCCAGATGCCGCCAAATTGATTGTCGCAATCGAAGTTCGCGCCGGGGCCGGTGATGTCCATTGGCCCATAAGAGGTTTTCGCCTTGACGGAGCCGGTAATGGCTTCGGCCGCCACGCGGCCAAATTGGTTGACCAGTCGCGCGTCGCCGTTTATTTCCTTCACGCGCAGTTCGCCATAGGAAGTTTGGAGGTCGGCCTGGCCGGCTTTCTCCACCTGCAGGCGTCCAAACTGGTTCCGCAGCGTGACCGTTCCGGTGATGTCGCGGGCGTCCAGCAAGGCGTAGCTGGTTTCCGCCTCCAATGGGCCGCGAATGCCGGCGGCTTCAATCAAACCGAACTGGTTTTTCAACGTCGCCGGTCCGGTGTCGCTGATCTTGAGCGCGCCGTAGGAAGTTTGGGCGCGCACCGTGCCGCCGATATCGCGCAGTTCCATCGCCCCAAATTGCGCCGCGGCCTCCACGTCGCCCTTCAATCCGTTGATTTCCGTCGGGCCGTACTGGTCGCGGGTCTGGACGGCGACGGACTTCGGCACGGTGATTTCCAAATCGGACTGGAAGCTGTGCTCTTCAGAGCAATCGGGGGCCGTGACGGCCAGCTTGAGGCGGTCGCCGGCCAGTTCGGCCTTGCAGAGGAACTGGCTGGCGATCTGTTGGACGGCCGCATCGGTGCGGGCGCGGACGGTCAGCTTCTGCAACCAGCCGGCGGGGGCGCTGTCGGAGCCGGTGATATGGATGGTTCCGAAGGCGTTGATCACCTCCAGGTTTTTGAGGCTGGCGGGAATGGCGGCGCTTTGCACGAGATTGGTGGAGGCCTTCAAATTGGAGGCCGCCCAGCCGGACGATTTGGAATCGTGGAAGTAGCAGCCGCTCACCGCCGCCCCAAGGGCAGCCGCGCTGAGGATGGAAAAAAGTCTTTTCATAAGGGAATGTGGTTTTCGCCCAGCCAACAACTTTTGCGCACGGCGATTGCCGCCGCTTGCGCAATTCTTTGATTGTTCCCCGCAGCCATGCGAACGGGGGCATGATAGGGCAGAAGCTGAGAATTCAAAGCGGAAAATGGGGTTGAATTCCGTTGTCGTCCTCCGCCGCACCCGCTACGATGAACCTGCCAAAACGGTGGCGTTTGATTGATGCGCGCTTCTCTGAATCCTAAACGCACGGTCGCGGAACTCAAAGAGCTTCGCGCCCTGACCGGCGACGACCATGGCGCCCAGCGGGTCGCGTTCACCAAAACCTGGCTTGCCGCCCGCGCCTGGCTCCGGGAAAAATTGGAGGCCCTCCCGGTCGAAATCCACCAGGACGCCGCCGGCAACACCTGGGCCACGTTGCGCGGCGCCTCCGAGCGCGCGCTGCTCATCGGCGGCCATATTGATTCGGTCCCCAACGGCGGCTGGCTTGACGGCTGCCTGAATGTCCTGGCGGGAGTCGAGATTCTGCGCCGGGTCAATGACCAATACGCTGGCCACCCGCCGGTCACCATCCGCCTGGTGGATTGGGCCGACGAGGAAGGGGCGCGCTTCGGCAAGAGTCTATTTGGTTCGTCGGCCTGCTCGGGCCATCTGAATCTGGAGGAGGCGCGCGGCCTCAAGGACAAGGAGGGCATCCGCCTGCCCGACGCGCTGAAGGAAATCGGCGTGGACCTGGAGCGGGCCAAGGAGTGCGGGAAGGAACTCAAACACGCCGCCGCCTATCTTGAATTGCACATCGAACAAGGGCCGGTCCTGCTGGACCTGGATTCGCCCCAGGGCGCCGTGCTGGGCACCTTCGGCGTCGAGCGCCACGCCATCACCTTTTACGGGCAGGCGGCCCATGCGGGCAGCACGCCGATGAACCGCCGCAAAGACGCCCTGCTGGCCGCCGCCAAAATGAGCCTGGAGATTTATCCCATCGCCGCCCGGCACGGCGGCGTTTGCACCATCGGCTCCTGCTCGACCAACCCAGGCATCGTCACCAGCGTGGTCGAGGAATGCCGCATTACGCTGGACCAGCGCCATCTCGACGCCCCCGCCCTGGCCCGCATGCTGGCCGACGCCCGCGCCGCCGCCGAACGTTTTGCAAGCGAGGGAAACGTGCGGGTTTCCTGGGAGCGCCTGTGGCAGATCGAGCCGGTGTTGTTCAACCCGGCCCTGATCGGTTTTTGCGACGAGGCCATCCGCGAAACGTGCGGCCAGAGTCATCGCCTCCCCTCCGGGCCGCTGCACGACGCGGCGGAAGTGGCCCGCGCGGGCGTGCCGGCGGTGATGATGTTCGTGCAGAGCCTGCAGGGCATCAGCCACAACAAGATCGAAGACACGCGCGAGGAGCATCTCGAACTGTGCGTCACCGCCTTCGACAAGCTGGTGGAAAAGACGATGCGGTGGATGAAGGAATGACCACCGGTTTCACGGCAACGGCTTCGCATGGGCAATCGGTTGCGGCAAGCCCGTTATCACGCGCGGGGCCTGATAACGGGCTGCTGGTCTTTATTGGCGCTGCATCCCGGTTACGGCAGGACGTGCGTGCTGGGGATGATCAGGCACACGGGCTTGGACCCGATGCTTTGCGGAGCATAGCTCGTGGCGAAGCTCTGCGCGGCGTCCACCGGACACGCGGGCAGGCTGCCGGAAGCGGTGCGGCCCAAAAAGGGCTGGAGATCACTGCCGGTCGGCGTGTCCGTGTCCTGCTTGCGCTGTTCGAAGGCCCATTGCTGCTTGGCGCCGTCAATGCAGCGCAGGTTGGCGATGCAGGTATTCATCTGGGCCACCTGGCGGGAATGCACGAAGTTCGGAATGGCGATGGCCGCCAGAAGTCCGATGATGGCCACCACGATCATGATTTCGACCAGGGTGAACCCCGTATTGCCGCTGATTTTGTTTTTCATAACTGCGTTCCTTTCCGATGCGGTGTGAACCAGGCCAAAGGCGGGTTTATATGTATGATTGCGCATGTGTTCACGGATTGCCTTTGGCCAACCGCATCACTCCGATATGAACCCGCCCGCCGCCGCTTGGTTTCGCGTCAACCGGGCCGCCCCGCCTTTTGACCGCTCGCGGCGCAAAAAAGGGCTGGAAATCGGACATGGAAGCAAGGTACACTGCCCGCATGGCAGCAACCTGCAGCGCGGCCCGCATGATTTGCGCCGGCGCGCCATGACCTGATGACCTGAGAAACACGATGCGTTCGTTTGAGAGCCTCAGTGAACCGGAAATCCTCGCGCTGGCCTCGGCGCTGGAGGAGGAGGACGCGCGCATCTATGACAACTTCGCCAGCGGCCTGGAAAAGGATTATCCCGAACAAGCGGCCAAGTTCGTGGAAATGCGCGACCAGGAGGAGGGACATCACCGGCGGCTGCTGGAACTTTTTCACGCCCGCTTCGGCGAACATGTCCCCCATCTGCGGCGCGAGGACGTGCGGGGCTTTCTCAAACGGCCCCCCGTCTGGCTGGAACGCCCGTTGCGGCTCAAGGCCGTGCGCAAACAGGCCGCGATGATGGAGGCGGAGACGCAACGCTTCTATGAGGTCTCCGCCACCCGCGCCACTGATCCGGGCGTCCGGCGCTTGCTGCTGGACCTGGCGCTGGAGGAACAGGGCCATTACCAGCTTGCCGAGACCATCGGCCGAAGCGCGTTAAGTCACGAGGAACTCAAGCGGGAACGGCAGCGTTTTGCGCTGCAGGTGGTGCAACCGGGCCTGGCCGGATTGATGGATGGCTCCATTTCGACCCTGGCCCCGCTTTTCGCGGCGGCTTTTGCCACCAACGACCCTTGGAAAACGCTCCTGGTGGGCCTGGCGGCCAGCGTGGGCGCGGGCATCAGCATGGGCTTCGCCGAGGCGCTGTCCGATGACGGCCTGCTGACCGGGCGGGGGCATCCCTTTGCCCGCGGGTTGGTCTGCGGCATGATGACCACTGCGGGCGGCCTGGGGCATACCCTGCCCTTTTTGATTCCACACATGCGCACGGCGATCATCGTCGCCCTGAGCGTCGTAGCCGTCGAACTGGGCGTCATCGCCTGGGTGCGTCATCGTTACATGGACACCCCCTGGTCGTCGGCGGTGTTGCAAGTGGTGCTGGGCGGCTTGCTGGTCTTCGGGGTGGGGGTGTTGATTGGCCGTTCTTGACCGGTTTTGATTTATGAAAGAGGTCCGCCGCGCGCGAAAAATGTTTGCGTTTTTCGCGCTTTCCGCTATACCAAGGCAAGTATGACTGCGGACACTCCCGGGCCGGCTTGCGCCGCCCATCCATGGGCTGTCGTGCTCCAGGCGCGGTGGCAGGACACCGCGCGGGCCATGGAAGCCCTCTCCCGGCTCTGCCAGACTTATTGGTATCCTTTGTACGCCTACGTCCGGCTGCGCGGCCATTCGCCGGAGGAGGCCAGGGAGCTGACGGAGGAGTTTTTTTCCCGCCTGCTGCAAAACAAGACCCTGGCCTACATGCGCAAGGACTGCGGGAAGTTCCGGTCCTTTCTGGTGAGCGCCATGAACCATTTCCTGGTGGACGAGGCGCGCAAGGGCCGCCTGGCCCAGCCGGCGGCTCTGTCCGCCCAGCCGCTGCCGGAAAAGGCGGAGAAGGTCTTCGAGCAGAATTGGGCGCTGGCGGTCGCCGGGGCGGCTTCTGACCGGCTGCGGCGGGAATACGAGGAGGCGGGGCGGGGGGAGCAGTTCGCCGCCCTGAAATTTTGTTTGACAAGCGCGGAGGCGGCCCTGCCCTACGCCGAACTGGCCGCCCGCCTGGGCCTGGCCGAGAACGCCGTGCCGTCCCTGGTGGAAGGCCTGCGCCGCCGCTACGGCGAAGTCCTGCGCGAGGAGATCGCCGGCCTGGTGGCCACGCCCGCGGAATTGGAGGAGGAACTGCGCTGCCTCTTCGACCCCGCGCCGGCCTGAGCCGTAGGGCGAACCGCGCTGCCGGCCCGCCCTGATCGCGAAAGCCATTTAATTTCCGAAAGCCCCGAACTGGCTCTTTTTTGCCATGCACAAATTTTTTTTTGGTGCGATTTGGTGCGATTTGACGCTCCGAGTACAGTGGAGACTTTCCTTTTACGATGGCATGGCCACTGTCCACAGGGATGGAATGATGGATCGTGA
>Ga0326728_10003134_pt1 | contig 52514 bp, 37 predicted proteins | sample MB3enrmetagenome_FD_207602 | JGI IMG/M metagenome (GOLD analysis project Ga0326728, IMG submission 207602) | Lab enriched peat soil microbial communities from McLean, Ithaca, NY, United States - MB31MN | ecosystem: Environmental > Terrestrial > Soil > Wetlands > Peat | place: USA: New York... | reverse complement strand
GAGGCTTCGGACCCCGAAACGCAGCGCGTGCGGCGCCCGCTCCCGTAGAATACCTGCGGCGAAACGCAGGGCTTAATCACGAACTATCCATATTAAGCAGTGAACTTTGCATCTTCATGTCGCGACCCGAAGCTACCCTCACCCAGGGAATGCAGAAGGTTGAATGATGAATGATGAATCTTCACGCTCCGCCAAAGCCACCCTCAGGCCACCCCCAGGCCATCTGGTGGCCAACCGGTAGGCACCCGGAAGCCACCCTCAGGCTACCCCGAGGCTACCCGGTGGGCGCATTTGCATAATGCACGATGCCCGGGCAGCACTCGTGCAGATTGCAATGATTCTACCGCTTTCAGCGCACACCTAAGGCGACGCCAAAACGTTCTAACTAGCCTGGATTGAGTAGGTTAGAGCGCCGGGCGTCAGATTGGTTCTCCATTAGCTAGAGGAGAAAGGAGAACTTACGAAGACAAGCACATTGACGTTGTAATACCAAAGTACAAGCGGTTTTTGGAACTCATTTCTCCCTTTATGAAACACAAGAGATTCTCCCAGAACCGAAACCAAAAACCGGCCGGCGCAGCGCGGCCAACGGCAGCTCAACCATGAAGACAAGAACACTCTCTCCGGAACTGGTCCACAAGATGGATGCCTACTGGCGTGCCGCGAACTACCTCTCGGTCGGCCAGATTTACCTCTACGACAATCCGCTGTTGAAACGCCCGCTGGCACCTACGGACATCAAGCACATGCTGCTCGGGCACTGGGGCACGACGCCGGGCCAGAACTTTATTTATGTGCATTTGAACCGGGTCATCAAAAAATACGACCTCGACATGATTTATGTCGCAGGCCCCGGGCACGGCGGCCCAGCCCTCGTTGGCAACACCTACCTGGAAGGAACTTACAGCGAGATCTATCCCCACATCAGCCAGGATAAGGCCGGGCTGCAAAAGCTCTTCAAACAGTTCTCGTTCCCCGGTGGTATTCCCAGCCACGTCTCGCCGGAGTGCCCCGGCTCGATTCACGAGGGCGGTGAGTTGGGCTATTCGCTCAGCCATTCGTTCGGCGCGGTGTTCGACAATCCCGATCTCGTCGTGGCCTGCGTGGTGGGCGATGGTGAGGCGGAAACAGGACCGCTGGCCACGTCGTGGCAGTCCAACAAATTTCTCGATCCCGTTACCGACGGCGCGGTGCTACCCATCTTGCACCTCAACGGTTACAAGATCGCCAACCCGACTGTCCTGGCGCGGATCGAACCGGAGGAGCTGGACCAGTTGCTGCGCGGCAACGGCTGGACGCCTTATTACGTCGAGGGCCATGAGCCGGCGCTGATGCACGAGACCATGGCCGCGACGCTCGACGTGGTGGTGGAAGAAATCAAACGCATCCAGCACGAAGCGCGCGTCAACGGCAACACCATGCGCCCGCGCTGGCCGATGATTGTGCTCAAGTCACCGAAAGGCTGGACGGGCCCGAAATGGGTGGACGGCCTGCAAATCGAAGGTACGTTCCGCGCGCATCAGGTGCCGCTCTCCGATCCGCGGGCGCATCCCGAACATCTTAAACAGCTTGAAGACTGGCTGCGCAGCTACCGACCGGAGGAACTTTTCGACGAGCAGGGCAAACTAAAACCGGAACTGGCCGAACTCGCGCCCAAAGGGGAACGCCGCATGGGCGCGAATCCCCACGCCAATGGGGGCCTGCTGCTGCGCGACCTCATCATGCCGGACTTTCGGGACTACGCGGTTAAAGTGCCGTCCCCAGGCGCCGTGGAGGCGTCCGACGCACATGAACTGGGCGTGTTCCTGCGCGACGTGGCCAAGCTCAACCGGGAGCACCGCAATTTCCGAATCTTTGGCCCCGACGAAACGCTTTCCAATCGCCTGAACGCGGTCTTCGAGGTGACCGAACGGCAGTGGGACGGACGCACCCAAGATAACGACGAGTTCCTCGCCTTAGACGGCCGCGTCATGGAAATGTTGAGCGAACACCAGTGCGAAGGCTGGCTCGAAGGCTATCTACTCACTGGCCGGCATGGGCTGTTCAACAGCTATGAAGCTTTCATCCACATCGTGGATTCGATGTTCAACCAGCACGCCAAGTGGCTCAAGGTCACGGCGACGCTGCCTTGGCGGCGGAAAATCGCGTCGCTGAACTACCTGCTGGCTTCCCATGTCTGGCAACAGATGCACAACGGTCTGACTCATCAGGACCCCGGTTTCATTGATCACGTCGTGAACAAGAAAGCCTCCGTCGTGCGGGTCTATCTGGCGCCGGATGCCAACTGCCTGCTCTCGGTCTGGGATCATTGTTTGCGCAGCCGCCACTACGTCAACGTCGTGATCGCCGGCAAATATCAGGCGCCGCAATGGCTGACGATGGACGCCGCCGTGAAGCACTGCGCCGCCGGCATCGGCATCTGGCAATGGGCCAGCAGCAACGCCGGCACTGAACCTGATGTCGTTATGGCCTGCTGTGGCGACGTGCCCACGCTGGAGACTATGGCCGCCGTTTCCATCCTGCGCGAACATCTGCCGGATCTGAAGGTCCGCGTGGTCAATGTCGTGGACCTGATGAAGCTGGAACCGCAGAGCGAACATCCGCACGGGTTGAGCGAAGCGGCTTTTGACGCGCTCTTCACCAAGGACAAACATGTCATCTTTGCCTTCCACGGTTATCCCTGGTTGATTCACCGATTGACCTATCGCCGCACCAACCAAGCCAACATCCACGTCCGCGGCTACAAGGAAGAAGGAACCATCACCACACCCTTCGACATGACGGTGCTGAACGATCTGGACCGCTTTCACCTCGTCATGGACACAATTGACCGCGTGCCTCAGACCGGTGAAAAAGGTCGCGCCCTCAAGCAGCGAATGCAAGCCAAGCTCATCGAGCACAAACAATACATTGACCAGCACGGCCAGGATTTGCCGGAGATTCGGAATTGGAAGTGGGGCCAGAGCGCAACGCAGAATGCGAAACCGCTGGCGGAGGCATAGCATATTATGAATGAATTGCGGAACGATCACAAGGCGCACGGAGATCCGCATGGGGGCCCGATTCATCAGGGCCAACCTCCCTATTGGCGACGGGCGCATCGCGACTGGCGGATCTGGTTCTGCGTGATTTTGATGCTGGCGGCCATGGGAGTCTATTTGATGACCGGTGACTTGCGCTGGCCGATTTATGGCCATTCGCAGCCGATGGTGCCAGCCGCTGTCGGGCAGTAACAGAGCCCTCGCCACACTTTCACAACCAAAAATCATGTAAATGAATTTGCAAAATTTAACGGGCACTGCGAAGGCACTGGTCGCCGACGACAAAGGGCTGCTGGCGATGGATGAAAGCAATCCCACCTGCAACAAACGCTTCGCGAAGCTGGACATTCCGCAAACGGTGGAGGCCCGGCGCGCATATCGGGAGATGATTGTGACCACGCCCGGTCTCGGCGAGTGCATCAGTGGCGCGATTCTTTACGACGAGACAATTCGACAGCAGAAGAAGGACGGCACTCCGTTTCTCAAAGTCCTAACCGACGCGGGGATTATTCCCGGCATCAAAGTAGATGCCGGAGCCAAGGACCTGGCCGCTCATCCCGGCGAAAAGATCACCGCAGGTCTGGACGGTTTGCGCGACCGCCTCAAGGAATATGTTCAAATGGGCGCGCGTTTTGCCAAGTGGCGGGCGGTGATTGCCATCGGCGATGGTATTCCCAGCCGGAGTTGCATCGAGGCCAACGCGCACGCGTTGGCGCGCTACGCCTCGTTATGCCAGGAAGCCGGCTTGGTTCCCGTCGTCGAGCCGGAAGTGCTCATGGACGGCGATCATACTCTGGAGCAGTGCCGCGCGACGACGGAGGAAGTCCTGCGAACCGTTTTCAACCAACTGAATTCCCAGCGCGTGCTGCTGGAAGGCATGATATTGAAACCCAACATGGTGCTACCGGGATTGACCTGCCCCCAGCAAGCATCCGTGGACGAGGTGGCCAACCTCACGGTGAAGAGTCTATGGCGAACTGTCCCCGCTGCGGTTCCGGGGATTGCATTTTTGTCTGGCGGCCAATCCGGTGAGCTGGCTTCGGCCCGTTTGAATACCATGAATCTCCGATTCAATTCGCGATTGCCTTGGGCGCTGGCATTTTCGTTTGCCCGCGCCATCCAGCAACCGGCTTTGGAAACTTGGCAAGGCAAGGAGGCCAACGTGCCAGCGGCACAGCGAGCCTTGCTTCATCGGGCAAGATGCAACCGCGCTGCACGCCGTGGCGAATACACTGCCGCCGAGGATGTTCACCATGCCAACGGCTCCAAATAAGTCCAAAGCCAAGCCGGCACCCGCGAAGCCAGCCGACACCAAGCCCCCTGAAATCGCCTCCGCGTCGGTTCCCGACACGCTCGCGTCGCTCAAAGTCAATCCCGAGACCGGGCTTGCACATGCCGAGGTGGACGTCCGTCGGAAACAGAACGGCTACAACGAAGTGGCCGAAACAAAAGGCCACCCGGTCCTCAGATTCCTGAAGAAGTTTTGGGGAATCTCGGCGTGGATGCTCGAACTGATCATGGTTCTGTCCGCCGTGCTCGAAAAGTATTCAGACCTCTTCGTGGTGGGTGCGTTGTTGGTGATCAACGCCGTATTGAGCTTCCTGCAGGAGAGCCGGGCCGCCGGTGTCGTGGCGGCACTGCGGAAGCGGTTGCAGGTCAATGCGCGCGTCCGGCGCGATTCGAACTGGCAGGTCATTCCCGCCCGGGAGCTGGTTCCGGGCGACATCGTCCGAGTGCGACCCGGCGACATCATCCCGGCAGACGTGAAACTCCTCACGGGAGCTTTGAGTGTTGACCAGTCGGCGCTCACCGGCGAATCGAAAGACGCGGACAAGAAGCCGGGCGAAGTGCTTTCGTCGGGGTCCGTCGTCCGCCGGGGTGAAGGCAACGGCGTGGTCATGCTGACCGGGGCGAAGACTTACTTCGGCCGCACCACGCAACTTGTGCAGGAGGCGCGTCCGAAACTTCACATTGAAGCGGTGGTGGCCAAAGTCGTCCGCTGGCTATTTGTCATCGTTGGCGCTCTGGTTTGCGCGGTGGTTGTGCTGTCGCTAATCCGCGGCTCGCCGCTCATCGAAACGCTCCCGCTCATGCTCGTTCTGTTGATGAGCGCAGTGCCGGTCGCTCTGCCGGTCATGTTCACGGTCAGCATGGCTGTCGGGTCGAAGGAACTGGCCAAACGCGGCGTGTTGGTCACGCGACTCAGCGCGGCGGAGGATGCCGCGACGATGGACGTGCTCTGCGTGGACAAGACGGGCACAATCACGATGAATCAACTCGCCGTCACCGGCGTGATCCCGCTGGAGCATGCGACGGAAGCGGACGTGCTGTTTGCCGGCGCACTCGCTTCGCAGGAAGCCAACCAGGATCCGATTGACCACGCGTTTCTAATCGCCGCGAAAGATCGGCACGTCTTCGACAAACTGCCCAAGGTCACGCCCGTCTCCTTCGCGCCGTTCGATGCGAAAAACCGGCGGACGGAAGCCGTGGTTGAACAGAACGGGCAGCGGCTGCGCGTGATGAAAGGCGCGGTGCGCACCATCGCCGAAGCGTGCGGATTTCAGCCGCAGGCCATCGAGGCGTTGGAGGCACGGGTCGGCGCAGCGGCTGCCAAGGGCTATCGGACGCTGGCGGTGGCACGCGGCCTTGAGACGGCCGCGCCAGCCTTGGTCGGATTGGTGTCGTTGTGTGATCCGCCGCGGCCGGACGCCAAGCAACTCATCGCCACACTCCACGACCTCGGCGTTCCGGTGAAGATGCTCACCGGCGACGCGCTGCCGGTGGCGTGTGAGATCGGCCAAGGAGTCGGGCTGCCCAACATCCGGCAAATGGCAGATTTGAAGGCTGACAACCAGACGGTTGATCTTTTCGCGGGGGCCGATGGTTTCGCGGAGGTATTCCCGGAGGATAAATATACTGTGGTGAAGCATCTGCAGGCTGCGGGCCACGTCACCGGCATGACAGGCGACGGGGTCAACGACGCGCCCGCGCTCCGCCAGGCCGAAGTCGGCATCGCCGTCAGCACCGCGACCGACGTGGCCAAGGGCGCCGCCAGCGTCGTGCTAACCGAAGCGGGATTGACGAATATCGTGGCGCTGGTCGAGCAGGGCCGGACCATTTACCAACGCATTCTGACGTGGATCATCAACAAGATCAGCCGGACAATCCTGAAGGCTGCTTTCGTGGCCGTTGCGTTCATAGTGACCGGCAAATTCGTCGTCTCCGTCTTTGCGATGCTGCTGCTCGTTTTCGTGATGGACTTCGCGACGATCGCCCTGGCGACCGACCGCGTTCAACCATCCAAGAAGCCGGAGACTTGGGCGATCGGGGGCTTCATTATGGTCTCCGTGATCCTCGGCGTCGCGATGGTCGCGGAAACGCTTTTCTTCTTATGGATCGGCTGGTCGCGTTTCGGTCTGGCAACGGATAACCATGCGCTCGGCACCTTCAGCTTCCTGACGCTGCTTTATTTTTGCGTTTTTTCCGTCGTGTCTGTGAGAGAACGACGCTGGTTCTGGGCGACGCTGCCCAGCAAGTCCTTCATGGCCGCTCTCCTGGCGGGCGCGCTCGCGGGTACCGTGCTGACATTCGTTGGTCTTCCGGGACTCACGCCATTGCCTTGGTGGCAAACGCTCGCGGCATTTGTCTATGCCCTGGTCGCGTGTCTCGGAGTGAACGACGGCGTGAAGGTCGCGATGATCAAATGGCGCGTTCTTAAGGCCGTGGCCAAGAAACCCGTTGATGTGACCCCGCAGGTCGCCAAGCGCGCCTATGAACTGTACGAGCAGCGAGGCCGCCAGGATGGTCGAGCTGCTGAGGACTGGGGGCAGGCGGAGCGGGAGATTCGAAGATAGGAACCCCATAAATAACCGGACGCGGACAACCGGGCAGGCATTGTCGAACGAATTAAGATGAATCAAATACCTCTGTATCCATTGCGATTCGAACCGATCTATCAGTATCGGCTCTGGGGTGGCCGGCGTTTGGCCAACTTGCTCACTGTGCCGCTGTTCGGCGATGGCCCCATCGGCGAAGCCTGGCTGCTGAGCGACCGCGATGAACCTCCGATGGCTGACAACCGCATCGGCGTGGCTCGCCTCGACGTGCCGGATTTCCTGCCGCCGGGAGGAGCTACCGATTCGTCGGAAGCCAAGGTGTAACGCGCCCGATTTCGACAATTCAAAACCGTGAAAGGACACACATTATGAAAGCAAATACCGACCAAACCAAGGCTCCCGAAGCGAAGCCCAGTGCTCCCGCTGAACCGAAGCCCAAGGCCCCTGAATCCAAGCCGGGATCGAAGCCCAATGCCAAGCCCGAGGCCAAGGACGATTTGAAATCCCTGCCCATGGCGGAGGTGGAGAAAAAACTGGGGTCTTCCCCGGAGGGACTCAGCCAAGCCGAGGCGCAGAAGCGGCTGACCCAATATGGACCCAACGAGATTGAAGAAAAGAAGACCAATCCGTTCCTGAAATTTCTCAGCTATTTCTGGGGTCCCATCCCGTGGATGATTGAAGTGGCGGTGATTCTGTCGGGCGCGGTCCGGCACTGGCCGGATTTTTTCATCATCCTCCTTTTGCTGGTGGCCAACGCCGTGGTCGGATTTTGGGAAGAACACACGGCGGGCAACGCCATTGACGCCCTCAAGGCCAAGCTGGCGGTCAAGGCCCGGGTGAAACGCGACGGGAAGTGGATCAACCCGGCGGCGCGTGAGTTGGTGCCAGGCGATGTCATTCGCATGCGCTTGGGGGACATTGTGCCGGCGGATGCGCGCCTGCTGGATGGCGACCCGGTGGAGGTGGACCAATCCGCGCTGACGGGCGAGTCATTGCCCGCCGAGCGCAAATCCGGCGAGGCGGTGTTTTCCGGCTCGATCATCCGCCAGGGTGAAATCGGCGCACTGGTCTATGCCACAGGCGAAAAAACCTACTTCGGCAAGACGGCGTCGCTCGTGCAGGAGGCGCATACTGTCAGCCATTTTCAAAAAGCGGTTTTGAAGATCGGCAATTACCTGATCATCCTCGCGGTGGCGATGGTGGCGGTGATCATCACCGTCGCGCTCTTCCGTCATGACCCGATCCTCACCACGTTGCAGTTCGCCCTGGTGCTGACCGTGGCGGCGATCCCGGTAGCGATGCCGACGGTGTTATCGGTGACGATGGCGGTCGGCGCGCGCCTGCTCGCCGGGAAGAAGGCGATTGTCAGCAAGCTGGTGGCCATCGAGGAACTGGCGGGCGTGGATGTGTTGTGCGCGGACAAGACCGGCACGCTGACCCAGAACAAGCTGACGCTGGGCGATCCGTTCAGCGTGAATGATGGCGCTGCCGATCAAGTCATCCTCGATGGCGCGCTGGCGTCGCGCGCGGATAACAACGACACCATTGATCTGGCCGTGCTGGGCGGACTGAAAGACAAGGAGGCGTTAAAGGCATATCAGGTGGTTCATTTCCAGCCGTTCGACCCGGTGCATAAACGCACTGAGGCCACCGTGAAAGCCAAGGACGGAAAGACGTTCAAAGTGACCAAAGGCGCGCCGCAGGTGATTTTGGCACTGGCGGCTAATGCCGGGCAGGTGAAGGCCGCCGTCGAGAAGGCGGTCAACGAATTCGCGGCGCGCGGCTTTCGTTCGCTGGGCGTGGCGCGTGCCGAGGGCGACGGCCAATGGCAGTTTGTGGGCGTGTTGCCCCTGTTCGATCCGCCGCGCGACGATGCCAAGGCCACCATCGCCACCGCGCTGGCGATGGGCGTGAAGATCAAGATGGTGACGGGCGATGCCCTGGCCATCGCCAAGGAAACCGCCAAGAAACTGGACATGGGCACAAATATTCTCGACGCCGCCAGCCTGGGCGACTCAAAGAAGCAAGAAACTACCGAAGTGGCCGAGTCCATCGAGAAGGCTGACGGTTTCGCCCAGGTGTTCCCCGAACACAAGTTCCACATTGTGGAGGTCCTGCAAAAGCGCGGCCACATGGTCGGTATGACGGGCGACGGGGTGAATGATGCCCCCGCGCTCAAGAAAGCCGACTGCGGTATCGCCGTCTCGAGCGCGACGGACGCGGCGCGCGCGGCGGCGTCCATCGTGCTGACGACGGCCGGTTTGTCGGTGATCATTGACGCGATCAAGGAGAGCCGGAGAATTTTCCAGAGGATGAACAGTTACGCGATCTACCGCATCACCGAGACGCTGCGCGTGCTGTTGTTCATGACGGCGGCGATCCTGATCTTCAACTTTTATCCATTGACGGCGGTGATGATCGTGATGCTGGCGTTGCTCAACGACGGCGCGATCCTGTCCATCGCGTATGACAATGTTCATTATAAAGATAAACCCGAGGCCTGGAACATGCGCCTGGTGTTGGGAATCGCCTCAGTGCTGGGCATCGTCGGACCCATCGCCGCCTTTGGCCTGTTCTACCTGGGGGACCGTGTTTTTCACCTCGACCACAAGCATCTCCAGCCGATGATGTATCTGATGCTGTCCGTGGCCGGACATCTGACGATCTTCCTGACGCGCACGCGCGGCCCGTTCTGGTCCATACGCCCCGCGAAGATTTTGTGGATGGCCGTGCTCGGCACACAAATCGTGGCGACCCTGATCGCGGTCTATGGATTCCTTATGGCACCCCTCGGCTGGGGTTGGGCCGGGTTTGTCTGGGGCTATGCGCTGATTTGGGCGCTCTTGAGTGACCGCGTGAAACTGCTCGCCTATCGGATTTTTGATCCCGTCAAAGCCGAAGCTGAGCCTCAAGCCAAAATCGTGTCTAAAGATGAAAGCAAGGCTGAACCGAAGCCGGAAGCCATAGTCGAACCAAAACTCGGAGTCAAAACCGAACCTAAGCCTGAATCTAAGGCCGAAATCGAGCCTGGGGCCAAAGCCGGACCCAAACCTGACGCCAAAGCTGGGGCTGAAGCCAAGCCCACAGACGAGCCGAAACCGGAAGCAGAAGAGGTTGAGCCTAAGCCCGAAGTCAAGGTCGGGGCAAAACCTGAAGCCAAAGCCAAGACAACTTCCGATTTGACACCGCAGATCGCCACACGGGCCTATGAACTCTACGAGCAGCAGGGTCGCCGGGAAGATCAATCAGCGCAGAACTGGGACAAAGCGGAGCGGGAGATTCGAAAAGATCAAGCCAAGGCCGCACCTGAACCTGAAACCAAGGCTGAGCTTAAGCCTGAAGTCAACGCTGAGGATAAGCCCGAAAACAAGGTTGAGGCAAAACCTGAAACCGAAGCCGTGTCAAAACCAGAGGCGAAGACCGAGCCGCAGCCCCAAACCAAACCTGCTACGCCTGAACCTGAAGCCAAGGCAGATTCCAAAACTCAGGCCAAACCCGAGCCTAAACCCAAGGCTGGGGCTGAAGCCAAGCCTACAGTCGAACCTCAACCTGAATCAAAGGTTGAACCTCAGCCAGAGGCCAATGCCAAAGCCGAACCGAAACCTGCAACCAAGGTCAAGCCATCGTCCGACGTGTCGCCGCAGCTCGTCAAGCGAGTGCATAAACTTTACGAGGAACTGGGGCGACAGGACGTTCGAGCCGTTCAGGAATTGGAGGAGGCGGAGCAAAGGACTCCAGGGGCCGGAACCAAGAACTAAGCCGGTGCCAACAACGCGGCTGACATGGTCGAGGCAAAAGGATGCAAATCAATTCAAAGGATTTCCGAGTGCCACCGGGGGAAAAGGTGAACCTCAAAAGGTGGTCGACGCATGTGGCGCCGGTTTACAAATCGAAGAAGCAATACCACAAACTCCTCGAAGCGCACGAGGAGGCATTGAGTTCGCTGCAAGAGCTTCACTACGCGTCCCACCGCTATGCGTTGCTGCTGATCTTTCAAGCGATGGACGCGGCTGGCAAGGACGGCGCCATCCGGCACGTCATGTCCGGGGTCAATCCGCAAGGCTGCGAGGTTTTCAGTTTCAAACAGCCGAGCTCCGAGGACCTGGAACATGATTTTCTCTGGCGCACGACCTGCCGACTGCCGGAGCGCGGGCGGATCGGCGTCTTCAATCGTTCCTATTACGAGGAGGTGCTCGTCGTTCGCGTCCACCCGGAGATTCTCCGCGCCCAGGGGCTGCCGGATGACTTGCTCGACGAGAAGACCATTTGGAAGGAGCGGTATCGCTCCATCGTGGATTTGGAGGAGCATCTTCACCGTAACGGCACCCGGATCGTCAAGTTTTTCCTGCACTTGTCGAAGAAAGAGCAGCGAAAGCGATTCCTCGCGCGCATTGATGAGCCGGACAAGAACTGGAAATTCAGCCTTGCGGACATTCACGAGCGGAAATACTGGAAACATTACATGCAGGCTTATGAGGCTTGCCTGACTGCGACCAGCACACATCACGCGCCCTGGCACGTCGTTCCCGCCGATGACAAAGAGAATGCCCGGTTGATTGTCTCGCAAATTGTGCTGGATGCGTTCCATGAACTGAAGATGACTTATCCCAAAACCACGTCGAAGCGGCGGCGGGAATTGAAATCCATCCGCAAAGGGCTCTGAAAACGACACCCCACACATGGAAGGTGGAACGGACCCATCATGACTGACGCCCCACGCCACGTTGTTGCCAAGCCGAGTTTTCTGACGACACTCCCTCGCAAGCTCGAACGGCCCATGCTGCTTCTGAGCTTCGTATGGTTTCTAGTCATTATCATCGAACTGGTAAATGGCACGAGTCCGCTGCTGCTGAACCTTGGCACGGTGCTTTGGGCGTTGTTTGTCTTTTATTTCGGCCTGAGATTGGCAATCGTTCCCAATCGAGTGGTCTTTCTGAAGCGGAATTGGCTCTTTGTCCTGGCTATTCTTGTGCCGGTGCTTCGGTTTTTCCCTTTCCTTCAAAGGCTGGCCCTGGCGCGCGCGCTGACCGCGACCTTTGGAATGCAAGTCATTTGGATGTTTGCCTCGGCCGATCAAGGATTGCGATCGCTCCGTCGGACCATGGGACGCAGGGGCACAGGCTACGCGCTCACCTTCACGATGCTCGTGATCTTAGCGGGTGCGGCCGGCATGCTTCATTTCGAAAACGACTCAGCGGATCCACAAGGCATTCACAGTTATCCCAAAGCTCTTTGGTGGGTCGCAATGCAGATAACCAATATTGGATCCGGGTACCGGCCGGTGACAGTTGGCGGGCACGTGCTCTGTCTCGGCATTTCCATCTTTGCGGTTGCCATATTCGGCTATCTTACCGCGGTCTTTGCCGCATTCTTTATCGGTCGGGATGCTACGGACCCCAAATCAGAGATTCCTAACCAGACATCCATTCATCAACTCTCAGCCGAGGTCGCTCTGCTGAGAAAAGCGATTGAAGATATTCTAAAGCGCGTTCCTGACGCGGCTCCGCGATCCCCGGAACCACCGGAGCCGAGTCAAATCAAACGGGGAAAGGTTTCGTGGGCAGCGGGGCCGCCGCAAGCATGAAATCAAACGCAGATCAATCCCAATCCGGCGCAACTCGGCGCATGCTCAACCCGCAGGTGGCGCCCGACTTTTCGGATTCCACGCTGGAATGGCGGCGCATGTTCGCGGAAAGTTGGGGCACTTTCTTACTGGTCCTCGTCGCCGCTGGCGGCGGTGTCGTCAGAGACTTGAGTGGAGGCAGTTTAAGTCTGGCCATGATCGTCGTTGCGCCTGGCCTCATGGTAATGGCGATCATTTATTTCATGGGCACGGTGAGTGGCGCTCACCTGAACCCCGCTGTCACTCTGGCCTTTGCTCTCCGAGGCAATTTCCCGTGGCGTCGGGTTCCGGGATATTTTACCACTCAACTGATAGGCGGTATCGCGGCAGCAGTTTTTCTCCGCGCGATGTTCGGGAAGGCCGGGTTGCTCGGTGCAACCGTGCCCGGGATTGGAATTGGAGGCGCTAAGGCGATGGTAATGGAACTCGTGCTGACAGCGGGCCTTGTGAACACGATCCTTGGCACGGCATCCGGCGCCCGCAATATCGGCACCAACGGCGCCCTTGCAGTTGGCGCTTACATTGCTCTTGCCGGACTTTGGGCTTCTCCCATCAGCGGGGCTTCGATGAACCCGGTGCGATCGTTTGCGTCCGACCTGGTTCGTGGCGATTTCAATACGTCGTGGATCTACATCGTCGGACCGATTCTGGGTGCCCTGGTGGCAGTGGGCTTTGAATGGATCCTAAGAGGAAAGCCCACTGCCACCGGCACGATTGCGGCGCAAGGAACACTCGGCGAAGGGAACGAGTAAGCGGTCTCAAGACAGAATTATGACAAACATACAACCACAACAACAATATGGAATCGGCATGGTCGGCCTGGGCGTCATGGGGCGCAATTTCTTGCTGAACATGGCCGACCACGGGCACTCCGTGGCCGGCTACGACAAGGATTCCGACAAAGTGGCGGCGCTGCGGCAGGAGGCGGAGAACCGGGACATCCGCGGCGCGGCGGATATCAAGGAGTTCATCGCCCTGCTTAGCAAACCACGGGCCATTATGATGCTGGTGCCTGCCGGCGCTCCCGTGGATTCGGTTATCAAGGATTTGTTGCCGCACTTGGACCAGGGCGATCTCATCATAGATGCCGGCAATTCATATTTCAAAGACACGGACCTGCGCGCCCGCAACCTGACCGGGAAAGGCATCCAATTCCTTGGCGTTGGGGTATCGGGCGGCGAAGAAGGGGCGCGTCATGGGCCGAGCATCATGCCCGGCGGGCCGAAAGAGGCGTACGAGCGAGTCCGTCCCATCTTCGAAGCTGCGGCGGCCAAGGTGAACGGCGCTCCGTGCGTGACCTGGTTGGGACCGGGATCGGCCGGGCATTTCGTGAAGATGGTCCACAACGGCATCGAATACGGCGTGATGCAGCTTCTCGCCGAGACCTACGACCTGATGAAACGCGGCTCGGGATTGAACGACGATGAGTTGCGCGACGTCTATGCAGCGTGGCACCAAGGCGAACTCAACAGCTACCTGGTCGAGATCACCGGCCATATTTTCTCCAGACGGGACGAGAAGACCGGCAAACGGCTGATTGATGAAATCCTCGACGTGGCCAAGCAGAAAGGCACCGGCATGTGGACCTCGCAGAGCGCAATGGAACTGCAAGTGCCGATTCCGACCATTGATTTGGCGGTGGCGATGCGGGACTTGTCCGTGTTCGCGAAGGAACGTGAGCAGGCCAGCGCGATTTATCAGCGATCCCAGCAGCGCTTCACCGGCGACCACGACACGTTCCTGAGGCAACTGAGCCGCGCTCTTTATACCGGGATGATTATCATCTACGCGCAAGGCATGGCGCTGTTGGTGGCTGGCTCAGACGAATACGAGTATCACCTCGATCTTGAAGCCGTGGCGCGGATCTGGCGAGGCGGCTGCATCATTCGCGCCGCGTTGCTGGAAGACATCTGCGCCGCGTTTCATGCACAGCATGATTTGCCGAACTTGCTGCTGGATCCCACCTTGTCGCGCAAGGTGATGGAGCATCAGGAAGATTTGCGCCAGGTGGTATGCCGGGCGGCCGAATTGGGGATACCGGCCCCGGGGTTGATGGTTTCGTTGGGTTATCTCGACGCCTATCGCAGCGCCTGGCTGCCGGCGAATCTCATCCAGGCCCAGCGTGATTATTTTGGAGCCCACAGTTATGAGCGGAGCGACGCCAAGGGCATGTTTCACACGGAATGGGAGAAGGAGTGAGAAACATGAAAACGAATGATCAACTGGAACCGACGGTGTTCGTCATCTTTGGCGGCGCCGGTGACTTGACCTGGCGGAAACTCGTTCCGGCCTTGTTCGACCTCTCGCAGGACCGAAGCGTGCCCGCCAATTATTCTATCATCGCGGTGGACCGTGTTAGCTTGAGCGACGAAAAGCTCCGCCGGCGTCTCCATGATGGCGTCAGGAAGTTCTCGCGCCAGGGAATGGCGAAAACCAGCGAATGGGGCGAGTTTGCCCGGCATATCCGCTACCAGCAGGGCGATTTCAAGAAGCTGCAAACTTATGCGGCGCTGGGTGAACAATGCGCGAAGCTGGAAAAGGAATGGGGCGCCAAAGTTCACCGCGTCTTTTACATGGCCACCCCGCCGAGCATGTTCGGCGAAATCCCAAAATGCCTCGGCAAGGCCGGACTGGCGCGGGACCGGCAATGGGCGCGGATTGTGGTCGAGAAACCGATCGGCTATGACCTGGAATCCGCCCGCGCCTTGAATGCCATCCTTGCCGCCAATTTCGAGGAATCCCAGATCTTCCGCATTGACCATTATCTGGGCAAGGAAACGGTGCAGAACATTCTGGCCTTCCGCTTCGCCAATCCCCTCTTTGAGCCGCTTTGGAACCGGCGTTATGTGGATTGTGTCACCATCACCGCAGTCGAAGCGGTCGGGGTCGAACATCGAGGCGGCTATTACGACCACGCCGGAGCCCTGCGCGACATGGTGCAGAACCACCTGATGCAACTGCTTTGCCTCGTGGCGATGGAGCCAATGGTCTCCTTCCAAGCCGACGAGATCCGCAACAAGAAAGTTGATGTCCTCCACGCCGTTCGGCCGATTCACCGGGACGCCGTCCACCAATGCGTCGTGCGCGGGCAGTACGGCCCGGGTTGGGTTGGCGGCAAAAAGGTTGTGGGCTACCGCCAAGAAGACGGGGTGTCGCCTGATTCCCAAACCGAGACGTTCGTCGCGCTCAGGCTGTTCCTCGACAACTGGCGCTGGCAGGGCGTGCCTTTCTACCTCCGCACCGGGAAGCGGCTTGCTCGGCAGGCCTCGGAAATTGCGATCCAGTTTCGCAGCGTGCCGCATCAGTCATTTCCGGCTGAGTCCACTCTCGATTGGCAGTCGTCGCGGCTGGTAATGTCCATCCAGCCCGACGAGGGCATCGTGTTGCGTTTTCAGGCCAAACACCCCGGAGCGCAAATTCACCTGCGCTCCGTGGAGATGCAGTTCAATTACCAGCACACCTTCGCCACCCGGTCGCCGGAGGCTTATGAAACATTGCTCTGGGACGTGATGAAGAATGACGCCACCTTGTTCATGCGCGCCGATCAGGTGGAGGCCGCCTGGCGGTTGTTGATGCCGGTGCTCGACGTATGGGCGGCGGCCCCGCCCAGTGATTTCCCCAATTACGCCGCCGGCACCTGGGGGCCTGAGGACGCTCAAGGGCTGCTCGCTCAAGGACACAGTTGGCCTCTGCCGACCGAATTGGTGGGACAGTGCAAGAAAAGGGAAAGGATTCGTGACTCAAGATAACATGAAAGCTTCGATCGAATACACAATCGTCGCGGTGCCCTTTCACGCCGATGCTGCAACCCATGACGAGCTTGCGCGGAAGGTTAACGAAAAACTGAGCGGCGGGTACGACCTATATGGTCCACCGTTCCTCAGCGAGGAGATGATGTACCAGGCAATGACGAAGCCGATCCTGCCCAACTGACAACCCAATTGCAGAATGCACGATGCATGGGTGGCCTTCGTGCAAGTTGCAATGGCTTTACATCCCGCAGCGCCCATCAAAGGCGAAACCAAAGCGCCGTAATTAGCCTGAATTGAATGGGTTAGATCGCTGCGCGTCAGGTTGGTCCTTTACTAGCTAAAGGAGAAATAAAGACTTATGTTACGAAGTGTTAAGCAGCTTTACGGAGCTAAACTCGGCGCGTCAGACGGCCAAATAGGCCATGTGAAGGACTTCTATTTTGACAATCAGAACTGGGCGGTTCGTTATGTGGTCGCGGACACAGGTTCCTGGTTGCCGGGGCGACAGGTGCTCATCTCTCCCCATGCGTTCGGCAGTCTTCATCAGGCCGGAAAGCTCCTGCTCGTGAATCTCACCCGGAAACAGATCGAGGACAGCCCTTCGATTGAGTTGCACAGGCCGGTGTCGCGACAATACGAAGAAGAGTATTACCAATACTACGGCTGGCCTTACTACTGGGAGGGCACCGGGTTGTGGGGCATGGGCGGCTTCCCGATTGCGGAGGTGGCACCAAAGCCTCTTCGGGGTAAGCCGGCCACTTCAAGTGGCCGTTCCCACGAAAGCGTGGATGCCCATTTGCGGAGCACGAATGCCGTGAACGGCTACCACATCCAGGCCAGCGACGGAATAATCGGCCACGTCTGTGATTTTATGATGGACGCCCAGAGCTGGGCGATTTGTCAACTGGTCATCAAAACCGGCCATCGGTTTACCGGCAAGGAAGTGGAGATACCGACCAGCCAGGTTGACCGGATTAGTTACGACAAATCCACCGTGTTTGTGAATCTGACCAGCAAAGCCGTCGAGCAGAGTCCCGCACACCAATTGGCTCCGGTCGGTGCGCTCGATTGATCTCACCCAACCGCTTCCCATTTTATATCAGCCGATGAAAACGAATCTACTGAAGGACGGCAATATATCCGAGAATTCTGCCGGCATTGGCACCGTGACCCGTAAGATGGTGCGCGAGCGTGCGATTGAGCTGGCCGCCATCAACGGCCGTTCCGCGCAGGACGTGTCCAAATCCGATTTGGAACAGGCCAAACGGGAATTAACGGGTGATGCGGACACGGACCCAAAAGAAGCTGCCCTTGAATCGGCGCCCGAATCCGAACGCTGGGACCCCGTGCACGGCTCGACCGGACACAAAGTGCCGGCGGCTCCCAGCGCCGATGAGGACGACGAAGGGCGAAGCGATAATGAACGACTGGTGGATGAAGGCATCGCCGGAGCGGAGCATGATCAAGTGGTCCAGGCCACTCGGGCAGCCGCGAGCGCGGACAGCCGAGAGGCTTAACCGCCTCGAGACGGATTATTCTGACCGCCGCGCTGGGAGGGAGCTTGGTGGCAAGTTCCCTGGCACAAACGCCAACATCGCTTCCGACCGAGCCGACTCCCCAAACGACCTCGCACGAGGCCAGTGCGGAGAGCGTCGTTCTGCCTGAAATTTGCACGCCGCCAGCACAGGACATATCACCTGCCTATGCAACACATCGAACAACATTTCTCGGGCAGCGATGCCAGGCCTCCGGCTTGCGTGCGCGGTGGGCGCGTTTGCAGAATGCACTGTGCATGGGCAGTCCTCGTGCAGGTTGCAATGATTCTACCGCTTTCAGCGCACACCCAAGGCGGCGCCAAAACGCTCTAACCAGGCTGGATTGAATAGGTTAGGGGGCCGGACGTCAGCTTGGCCCTCCACTAGCTGAAGGAGAAAGAGATATTACGAAAACACGAATATCGAAGTTATGAAACCGAATCACATTCGGTCCTTGAAAGGAAATATATGTTAGGAACTGTCTTAGTTGTTCTGCTCGTTCTGATGTTAATTGGCGCACTCCCTACCTGGCCACACAGCCGGAATTGGGGGTACGGTCCGACCGGCGGATTGGGTGTGCTTTTGGCCATCCTGGTCGTCCTGCTTCTAGTGGGCTGGATTTGATATGAACACACGCATGGTCGCCAGGGACCTGGCCGAAGAAGCCCCGCACGGCCTGAGCGAACGCATCGCCAGATTTGCGACCGCCATCAATGGCTGTTCCGAGCAGCACCTGTCGAAATCCTATTGGAAACACGCCAAACGGGAATTGGCGAGTGACTCGGACACGGACCCGAAAGAGGCAGTGCTTGAATCAACGCCCGACTCTGAACGCTGGCACCCGGTGCCCGGCTCAACCGGACACAATGGGCCGGTCGCGCGCCAGGGATTTCAAGCCGGGTGATCCTCTCACTTCCAACTTTGGCTGGCGAGAGTGCTTCATTGTCTCGCCCAAAGAACTGGGCAAGTGAGTCAAAGTCGAGCGTTCGTGCGGGAAGTTGGCGGTTGCGGGCAGGAGCAGCGATGAGTGTGAGATCCTCCCGCTCGCTGACAGCGACTTGCGCTGCGGAGGTGGAGCGGTGAAGCATCGCAGGAAGCTGTCGCTGCGGAGGCTGTCGGCCCGCGTGGGCCTTGGCCTTGGTGCGGTCGTACTTGCCGTCGCGCTGTTTATCCTCATGTTTGGTGGTATGATTCTCAACGGCTATGGCAAGGGGAAGGTGGAGCGAGCGTTTGCCAAAGCGCACCCAGGGTGCGCTTTGCAGATCGGCAAACTCGATTACTCGGTGGGCGCCGATCTCCTGGTCGCTGATTCTGTCACACTGAGTGCAGCCAACACGACTCTCAAGGTGGGCCGAATTTCGCTGACGGGCGCTCGCTGGACGCGCCTGCTTTGGGGAACGGCGGCTCTGGCTGATGCCCTCGCCAAGGCCAGTCTCGATGCGACGAATCTCGATGTGGAATTCCCCCAGGCGAGTTACGGAATCCGCTGCGCGCGGCTGCGAACGTCGGTGCCGGGTTCAGAACTGATCGCCGAAGGGGCCGAGCTGCGGCCGCTGGTCGGAGACGAAGCGTTCTTTGCAGCGCACGATTATCGAGCGACGCGGTTTCATGTAGTGGTGCCTGAGTGCAGAGTGTTGGGCCTGGCGTATGACGAACTGCTCCAAGGAAAGTCGTACCGGGCCAAGTCGGTCCACCTTTCCCGCCCCTCCTTCGATGCATTGGTCAATCGTGAAAAGCCGGTGGAGCCGTTCGTGAAGAGTCCGCTCATGGTGCACGAGGCGCTGGCCGCCATCCGGCAACCGCTGCAGGTGGATAGCCTCAGCATCACCAACGGGCACGTGACATACTGCGAGCGGGTGGTGGCTGGAGCCGATCCCGGCGTGCTGACGGTGGCGGCGGTGAATATGTCCGTCGAGGGGATCGCGAACCGGGGCGAAGCGTCTGCCGCCATTCAACTCCGGGGGCAGGGCGACCTCATGAACGCCGGGACCATGAAGGTGCTGATGTCCATTCCGGTTAATTCAACGGCCTTCTCGCTCCACTACTCAGGTTCGCTCAGTGCGATGGACCTGACCCGCCTTAATGCGTTCCTTGAGATTGCGGAGCACACCCGGATTAAGTCCGGCAGCGCGCAAGAGGCCGCCTTCGACATCGAGGTGAGCGCCGGCCAGGCTCGTGGCCGTGTGCGCGCGATCTACAAGGACTTGGAGCTCGCTGTGCTCAACAAAGAAACCGGCAGCGAAAAGGGATTGGTCAATCGCGCCGCCTCGCTTTTTGAGAACGTGGTGAAGATCCGGAATGCCAACGCTCCGGACGCTTCGGGAGCAATGAAGGAGGGAGCGGTAAACTACACGAGAAGACCGGAGGACGAGTTTCTCCAGTTTGCGTGGTTCGCCCTGCGGACCGGTGTCCTGGATGTCATCAGCCATTGACGGGCGACGTGAACATCAGCAACGCTTGGTGGCTGCCAAAGCTGGAGCATTTCCCCGGGAGGAAGTTGCGGAATCACTCTTCCGATGTTACTGGTTTTCAGGCGGCCTGCCGGCCGCTTTAGCTATGGACCAGACCACCGTTGGAAACGAAGCGCAAAAAACTGAAGTTGGGCTGCCTGTGACGCCGGACCAGGTCGCGACGCTGGCCCTTGAGGCTGTCGAGGGCCACTCGATCATCTTCTCACCAACGCCAGAGCCGCTGGAAGCTCCGGCCGTGAATCCGCACCTGCTGTCGGACGCCGATATCCAGATGTTCCAACAGGGGACTCATTGTCGCCTGCAAAAGAAGCTGGGCGCGCATCCCGTGACGGTGAAGGGTGTATCCGGAGTTCAATTCGCTGTCTGGGCGCCCAACGCGGAGCGGGTCAGCGTCATGGGTGACTTCAACCATTGGGACCGCAAGAGTCATCCGCTGCGCGCGCGCGGCGATTGCGGGATTTGGGAAGGCTTCGTTCCCGGAGCCAGGCCCGGGCTGGGCTACAAGTATTTCATCGAGTCGCGTTACCACGGTTACCGCGCGGAGAAGGCCGACCCGTTTGCGTTCCACGCCGAATTGCCGCCGAAAAGCGCCTCCATGATCTGGGACCTCAACTACGCCTGGGGTGACGGCGTGTGGATGAAAGAGCGGGCGCGGCGCAACGCGCTGGATGCGCCGATCTCCATTTACGAAGTGCATGCGGGCTCCTGGATGCGCGTGCCTGAGGAAGGGTGCCGTTGGCTGACCTACCGGGAGCTGGCCGTGAAGCTGGCCGCCTATTGCCGGGAGATGGGCTTCACGCACGTCGAGTTCCTGCCGCTGACCGAGCATCCGCTTTACCGGTCGTGGGGTTACCAAACTACCGGCTATTTTGCGCCGACCAGCCGTTACGGTTCGCCGCAGGACTTCATGTTCCTTGTGGATTATTTGCATCAACAGGGCATCGGAGTGTTTATGGACTGGGTGCCTTCGCATTTCCCGACCGACGGCCACGGGTTAGCCCGCTTTGACGGCACTTACCTCTATGAGCACGCCGACCCGCGCAAAGGATTTCATCCGGAGTGGACCAGTGCCATCTTCAACTATGGCCGCCACGAAGTCAGCAGTTTCCTGCTGAGCAGCGCCCTCTTCTGGCTGGAGCAATATCACGTGGACGGCTTGCGCGTGGATGGCGTGGCTTCCATGCTCTATTTGGACTACGCGCGCAAACCGGGCGAGTGGATTCCCAACCAGTACGGCGGCCACGAAAACCTGGAAGCCATGGATTTCCTGCGCCGGTTCAATGAAACGATTTATCGCGAGCAACCGGACGTGCAGACCATTGCCGAGGAATCCACCGCCTGGTCTCAGGTTTCACGGCCCACCTACACGGGCGGTCTCGGTTTCGGCCTGAAGTGGGATATGGGCTGGATGCACGACACCTTGCGCTACCTCAAACGCAATGCGGCGTTCCGAAAGTATCATCATGGCGAACTGTCGTTCCGGATGGTGTATGCCTTCCATGAGAACTTCGTGCTGCCGCTGTCGCATGATGAAACCGTCCACGGAAAAGGCTCGCTCTTCGGCATGATGGCGGGCGACGAGTGGCAGAAGTACGCCAACCTGCGCTTGCTTTTTGGTTACATGTACGGCCTGCCCGGCAAGAAGCTTTTGTTCATGGGCGACGAACTGGCGCAGTGGCCCGAGTGGAACCACGAATCGAGCATCGAATGGCACGTGACCCAGGAGCCCCACCACGCTGGCGTTCAGCGTTGGGTCAAAGACCTGAACCACCTCTACCAATCCCAGCCCGCGCTGCACGAGCGGGACTTCTCCGCCGACGGCTTCCAATGGATCGACCACAGCGATGCGGACAACAGCACGCTCTTTTTCCTGCGCCGCGGGCGCCAACGAGACGAGTTGCTGCTGGCGGCTTTTAACTTCACGCCGGTGCCGCGGCACAATTATCGCGTCGGCGTTCCGCGGGGCGGCTACTGGAAAGAGGTGTTGAACAGCGACGCCCGGGTCTATGGGGGCAGCAACCAGGGCAATTCCGGCGGTGTGGAAACCGGTCCGGTCAATTGGCACCACCAGCCCTATTCGCTCAGGCTCACCTTGCCCCCGCTCTCAGCCTCGTTTTTCCTGAGCCAGGGCGGCATCGCCTCGCCCTAATGCGGCTGGAGACTGCCCTGGGCCGGCAGCGCCACCATCGTGCCGTCACCGATTCATGAATGTGAAAATCCGCCCCTTGTTTATGGCAACAGCTTTGCGCTGTAGGAGTGAGGACCCGCGGTCATAAGGCCGGAATCAGATTACTTGGGCATTTTGGGGTTCAAGTCGGGTCTCCCTGGCAGATCTTCAGCCGGCAGGGCCAGGAACCCGGTCGGGAGCCGTGGCGCTGTTCCCGCAGTACCGCGGCCCCGCTACGAGGCCGCGGCTATTTAACGACTCAGATTTGCGCTCAACCCTGCGAGATGACACAGCAGGTCGGCACGTCCAGGGACGGTGTCTGCATTGTGACCTGAACGCTGCGCAGGTGGCCCCACACGCCGAATACATTGAGCAGCCAAAGGACAACCACCACCATCACCACGATATTGAGGACCTTTTTGATCTTCCCATCCATGGGGATGTAGGTGTTGACGAGCCAGAGCAAGACTCCGACGACGATAAGCGTGATAACCAGTGTAACTAATGACATATTTTTTCCTGTTCTACTTTACGTGTTCTTTCTTTTGGTCCGGGTTTCGGTCTGAGCAATACCTTTAGCGCGTGGTGTGCCAGGGGTGCTCCGCAATGGGGGGCAACGAATCGGGTTTGGTGAAGTCGCCTTTGAAAGGCTCGCAAACGCCCTGTCAACAGCAACTTGCCCCGCACTTTCGATTGAGCCAGGAACGGAAAATGCGGGGCTGGGCCAAAAGCCCCGACTCCGCCGGAGATCGGTTGCGTGTGCAGAATGCAAGACCAAGCCGCCTCAATCGTGCGGGTTGCACGGTGTTGCATCTCCCGCGAGGCCCGATCGGACGTCAGAAGGATTGCGCCGACTCGCCACGATCCTTCCTTCGCTTGATCCGCATCGCCCCATAGGTGGTTGCTGGCGGGGCGCTTGTGAAGTTTTCGACGGTGGCTGTTTTGCGTTAATGGTGCGCTGCCGGCCATCGCGGAGCACCCACGGCACGTGCCAAGCTAAGGAGTAACCTGATAACGTGGTAGCGAACACATCGCCATCAAAAACGAAAGAAAGCTATGTTACTATTATTCTCACCGTTTCTTGCCAGTGGCATCTGGATTGGCGGAGGCACGCTCGGCCTCATTCTCCTCATCGTCGTGTATGAGCACGCTCGACGCCAGCGCTGGCTGGGTGGTATTTCGGGAACAGCCGCATAGTTTGATTTCTTCATCGAAAGGAAGGTCCGCATGAACAAGACGAAACGGCCAATTGGCCGAATCAAGATTGGGCTGGGGCTTGCGCTCTTGGCGGCCTTGACGGGCTGTGTGGGCTACGTGGACGGAGGTTACTATGGCGGCCCGGTAGTGGTGCCGGGGCCGAGTGTGTTTTTTTGGGGTGGCGATTATGACAGGGGGCGCGATGTGCGTGTTTATAGCCAACGCGGAGTTGCCAGCCGTGCGGTGGCGCACCCGGCCAGGTCTGCGCCGGCGCACGCTTCCGGCGGCGGGCATGGGGGAAAGCGGTAAACCGCACAACTGATTGGACACAAATAGACCTGATGAACCTATGAAACATTTAAACCGATTGACACGTTTTACCAGCCTTTTGACAGCCGTACTGTTGGCGGGTGCGTGGGGTGTTTTGTCGGCGGACCTCCACGCGGCGGAGCAGAAAGAAGCGCAGAACCCAGTGGTCGCGCAACGGTTGTTCGCGTCGCCGGATGAGGCCGCCAAAGCCTTGCAGGCGGCCGCCGGAGCCAAAGATAAAGCGGCCTTGCGTGCGATCTTCGGCCCGGAGTTCGACCACGTTATAACCGGCGACGAAGTGCAAGACGCGAACAACGCGCAGCGGTTCGCCACCCTCCTGGCGCAGGGCTGCCAGCCGGTAAAAGAGGGGGAGGACAAAATCACTTTTGAGATTGGCACGAACAACTACCCGATGGCGGTTCCCCTGGTGAAAGCGGACGGGCAGTGGCATTTCGACACGGCGGCGGGCATGGAGGAGATCATCAACCGGCACATCGGGAAAGACGAACTCAACGCCATCGGCGTTTGCCGGGCTTACGTGACCGCGCAACGGCAGTACGCCAGCGCGAACCCGGACGGGAGCGCAGGAGTGAAATACGCTCAAAAATTCAGGAGCACGCCCGGAAAGAAGGACGGCCTCTACTGGCCGGCGGCGGAGAACGAACCGGCCAGCCCATTCGGGCCTGCGGTGGCGGAAGCTCATGCCGAGGGTTATGTCCGGCACATGGTCAAGGGGCTGCACCCTTTTCACGGTTATTATTTCAGAATTCTGACCCGGCAAGGCAAGGCTGCGCCCGGCGGGAAAATGGACTACCTGCGCCACGGCGACTTGACGGAGGGGTTCGCGCTGGTGGCTTATCCGGAGCATTGGGACCAGTCGGGCATCATGACGTTTATCGTCAATCAGGACGGCAAAGTGTTTCAGCGCAATCTAGGCGAAAAGACTTCCCGGATTGCGGGGGCGATGAAGGAATACAATCCAGACCGCGAATGGACACTGGTGCAGGATGAGGGAGTATTGAGCGCGGTGTCCGAGAAGTGATGTCGGCTAAGCCTGTATCCTGATGAAGTTATTGCTTAAAATCCCTGTCTTACTGTGTCTGTTCACTGGCATGGCCTTATCGGTGCTGGCACAAATGGCGGTTCCGCCCCCGATGTCAGCCTATCAACCGCTTACTGCCGCGCAGCTTGACCAGTTGCTGGGTCCGATTGCGCTCTATCCCGACCCATTGATCGCCCAAATTCTGCCGGCGTCCACCTTGCCCACGCAAATCGTGCTGGCCGACCGCTACATCAGCGGTGGCGGCGACCCCAACCTGATTGGACAGCAGCCGTGGGACGCCAGTGTTCAGGCGATGGCCCGATACACAAATGTGTTGAAATGGATGGATGATAACTTGAATTGGACGACGGAACTGGGACAGGCTTTTCTCAATCAACAACCGGATGTGATGAAATCCATCCAACGCCTGCGCGCCTCGGCTTCCAAATTAGGCAACTTGCAATCCTCCCCGCAGCAACAGGTGGTTACCGACGGCGGCAACATTGAAATTGTTCCGGCTGATCCCCAGGTGATTTATGTGCCGGTCTATCAGCCCGCCCAGGTCTATTATGACACCGCTTATGGCTCGCCTTTCATCACCTTCGGCATCGGCTGGCCGATGGGCGCGTGGCTGGATTGCGATTTTGATTGGGGAAACGGCAATCTCATTTTCTGGGGTCGCGACCATCCGCGTCCGTCCAATTGGTGGCATGAATCCTCACGTCAGCGGGACATGGGGCATACGACTGTCTGGCGCCCTAACAATCATCCCGGCGCAGTTGCGGCAAATCGTGGCGACCGGGGCTGGGGCGGAACTCCGATGGTGCGCTCGCCGGCCCCGGCGGTCACACGACAAGCACTGGGACGCCCGGTTCCACAGCGTGCCGGACCCTCAATTGGCGTTTCCCGATCCACGCCAGCTCCAGTTGCACGCTCTGCATCCATCAGCCGGCCGGTATCTAACGGTGCGTTCATTGGCATCCACAGTTCGAGCGTCACGAGAGCTTATAGCAATCGTGGCCAGCAGAGCATGCAGGCGGTCACCCGTTCTGCGCCGGCTTCACGGTCAGCACCCTCGTCTGGCGGTGGCCGCGGTGGTGGCAGTAGCGGCGGCCACGGTGGTGGCGGCAAGCGTTGAGTTTTTACTCCTATGATTCTCAAAAACAGATTGCCGGTGAAAATACCCGTTCTCAGATGGTGGCATCGGGCTCTGATGGCGGCGTTGGGACTGGGTTTGGCACTGCCGGTTTGTGCTGCTGCCGGGCAGGAGCAGACTTTCAATTCGCCGAACGAGGCCGTCAATGCTTTGGTGACCGCGGCCCAAAATGATGATACGAACGCCATCCATTTAATTTTCGGACCGGCAGGGCATGAGTTGATTTCGCCCGATGTCGTCCAAGCCACCGACGAATTCAAAATGTTCAAGGAACGGCTGACGGAAAAAACGCAGTTGATCACCAACTCGGATTCGAATGCCACGCTGGAATTGGGCGTGGACGGCTGGCCGTTTCCCATTCCGCTCGTCAAACAGGGCGGGCAATGGCACTTCGATAGCGCTGCAGGCAAGGATGAGATTTTTGCCCGCCGCATCGGCAGGGACGAAATGGGCGCGATTGATGTGTGCAACGCCTATGTGGAGGCACAGTGCGAATATGCCAGCCAGGATCGGATGGGAGACGGAGTGCTCGCCTACGCCCAGTTCCTGCGCAGCACGCCCGGCACACACGACGGCCTGTTCTGGCCGACAAATCAACCGGGCGAGGAGTTGAGTCCATTGGGTCCGCTCATCGCGCAGGCTTGCGTGGAAGGTTATCATCGCGCTGCCAAAATGCTGAACGATGAGCAGGCACCGTATCACGGCTACTATTTCAAAATCCTGACGAGCCAGGGCAGACACGCGCCGGGCGGAAAGTTTAGATACGTCATCAACGGCCGCATGATTGCCGGATTTGCCCTCGTCGCCTGGCCGGCCGAATGGGGCGATACGGGCGTGATGACATTCGTCGTCAACCAACAAGGCAAGGTCTATCAAAAGAATCTGGGATCCAAGACCGCGAAAATCGCCAAGGCTATGACCATTTATGACCCTGACGACACTTGGACTTTGGCACCGTAAATCTTGCAACGAACATACACCGGATTCGGGCCATCCGATGAGTGTGCGCTGACGACCTAAAGTTTGAATGTCTATCGCGCTATGCCCATAAACGCCGACAACGCAAAACCAACGGAAAATCAGGCGATCATTGCAACTGATCTTACCAAATGGTTTGGCGAAGGTGAAACCAGGAAGGTTGCCGTGAATGGTGTCCGGCTAGTCGCTCACTTTGGCGAGATGTTGTTCATCGTCGGTCCCTCCGGCAGCGGCAAGACCACGATGCTGAGCATGATCTCCGGCATCCTGCGTCCCAACTCCGGCAAAGTGACCGTCAAAGGGGCCGATATCTGGACCCTGAACAATGACCAGTTGGCTGATTTCCGTCTGAATACAATCGGCTTCGTCTTCCAGGACTATCATCTCTTCCCGCGGCTGACCACGGCCGAGAATGTCGCAATCCCGTTGATCCTGAAGCAGCGCGACTGGAACGAATCAATCACCGAGGCAAATAGATACCTGGAAATTGTCGGTCTGAAAGACCGGGGCGAGATCCTGCCTGTGAAGCTCTCGGGCGGCGAGCAACAGCGCGTGGCAATCGCGCGCGCGATCATCAGCAGTCCGGAGATCCTGATTCTCGATGAACCGACCGCCTCCCTGGACGGTGACACCGGGAGGATGATCATCGCCTTCGTCAAAGAGAAAATACTCAATGAAAAGCGCTGCATCCTGATCGTCACCCATGATGCGCGCATCAACGAATATGCAGACCGTATCATGCATATGGAAGATGGACGTCTCACCGCGTTCGACAAGGGTACCGAATGAAAGAAACCGAACCCAACCCCGAAGCCACAGCAGCCGAGCTTAAGCCCGAAGCTAAAGCCGAGCCTACACTTGAAGCCAAAGCCAAGACACCATCCGAATTGACGCCGCAGATCATCAAGCGGGTCCATGAACTCTACGAGGAGCTGGGGCGCGAAGAAGTTCTGGCAGTTCAGGAGTGGGAGAAGGCGGAGCAGGAGATTCGGAAAGATGAAACCAAGGCCGAACCTAAGCTCGAGGCCAAAGCAGTCGAGCCTAAGCCCGAGGCCAAAGCAGCCGAGCCTAAGCCCGAAGCCAAAGCAACCGAGCCTAAGCCCGAGACCAAAGCAACCGAAGCTAAGTCCGAAACCAACGCCGCCGAGCTTAAGTCTGAGACCAAAGCAGCCGAACCTAAGTCCGAGGCCAAAACAGCCGAGCCTAAGCCCGAGACCAAAACAGCCAGGCCTAAGTTCGAAGCCAGAAACAAGATCATCTTTACCCTTTCGATAATAGGTGTGCTGGCCGCACTGGTCGCGGCCTACCTCTTTGGCAGGGAGAGGAAGGCCCAGCCGCCCGTGTTTAAACCGGTCAGCAGCCCTTACGAATCGGCCATCTATGCCAATGGCATTATCGAGAGCGACCAGTCGAGCGGTGAAAACATCAATATCTTTCCTGAAGTTGCCGGCCCAATCACCAAGGTGCTGGTGCGCGAGGGCCAGCCGGTGTCGGCCGGCACTCCGCTGTTCACCATCGACGATTCTGTGCAGAGACCAACCACGGAGCAGTTGAGATTGCAGTCCGAAGCCGCCCTGGCGCTTCTGGAGGAACTCAAAGCGGAGCCGAGAACGGAGACGCTGGCGATTGCCGTATCGCAGGTGGGTCTGGCGGAATCCAACCTGAAAGCGGCCCGCGACGAGTCCGACAAGCGCCGCGCCTCCTACGACATCGACCCGAAATCCATCAGCAAGGACGTGCTGGACACTGCGGAAGACGCCGTCGAACAGGCGGCAGCCGCACTGGACGTAGCCCGCAAACAATATGACCTTACCAAGGCCGGCGCATGGAGTTACGATATCACCAACCAGGCGAAGCAGTACGAGGCGCTCAACCAGTCTTACAAGGCAGCTAACGCGCTGCTGCAAAAATTCTCCGTCAGAGCGCCGGGCACCGGAGTCGTGCTGGCCGTCAACGCAACGGTTGGTAGCTATGTGTCGTCCCAAGGTTGCTATGACCCCTACACTGAGTTATTCGACCCGTCAGTCATAATGGGACCGCCCCAGGACCATCTGGCCGTGCGCTGTTTCGTGGACGAGATACTGGTCTCACAATTGCCATCTTCGTTGCATATTCGCGCGGAGATGTCGCTCCGCGGGTCCTACACTAATAAGGTGCTGTTGGAGTTCGTCCGGGTGCAGCCCTATGTTTCGCCAAAGATTGAGCTCTCTAATGAGCGCCAGGAGCAAGTAGATCTGCGGGTGCTGCCGGTGATTTTCCGGTTCGAGAAAAAGGACGCCCCGGTCTATCCGGGCCAGTTGGTGGATGTTTACATAGGTTCGCAATAGCGCCCCACCCGACCCGACACAATTCAGAGCGAATGCGATGAACAGCTTTCGATCATACCAGCAACGCCCCGCGGGCAAAGGCGAGGCGCCATGAAGTACGGTGGCATCCTGCGGATCGGATTCAAGCTGCTGGTCAATGACAAGCCCAAGTTCACCGCGCTGTTGATCGGGATTACCTTCTCCGTGTTCCTGATGATGATGATGACCGCGATGTTCGCCGGCATCCTCAACCACTCTTATTCCACTGTCACCAATATCGGTGCAGACATGTGGATCATGGACCCGTCGGTCAATACTCCCACCAGTCCGATCCCTATGCCCGATTACGTGTTGGACGTGGTGCGCAGCATGGACGGGGTCAGCTACGCGGTGCCGCTCTTTATCGGCGGCGCTCTGGTCAAACTCGCGAGCGGTACCTTTCAATCTGTCACTGTCGTTGGCCTGGACGACGAGAGCTTGTTTGGGCGTCCCGACCTCGAACAGGGCAGTATTCTGAACATCTACAACGACAACACGTTCCTGGTAGTGGATGACGCTGAATTCCCGAAGCTGGACAACCCGAAGATCGGCAGTTCCTTTGAACTCAATGACCACCGCGGCACGATTGTGGGCATCGCCAGAGTCGCCGTCAACGGACTCAACGGCGTGCCCACGCTCTATACCACCTACTACCGCGCGATCGAATACATCCCCTCGACGCGTTTCACCTTGTCCTACGTGCTGGTGCAGCCCAAGAGCGCGGCGGCCGTGGCCGGCATCAAGCAGAAAGTTGCGAAACTGGGCTATGTCGCCGTGACCAAGGACGAATTCAACAAAGGCATCGCCCACTATTACACCTACAAGACGGGTGTTGGCACCAACATCCTATTGATGGTAGTGATCTCCTTTATCGTGGGGCTGTCCATCTCCGGTCAGACCTTTTACACGTTCATCCTCGAAAACCTGGAGAAATTTGGCGCGCTGAAAGCCATCGGCGCCAAGGGGCGCGAGTTGGTCTATATGATCCTGTTCATGGCGACCTTTACGGCGCTGACCGGCTATGGCCTGGGCGTCGGTTTCGTGACGCTGATGATCTTGATCGCCCGATCCCGGCTGCCCAACTACGCGGCCACAATCACCTTCTGGAACTTGGGGCTGGCCTTCGGCATGGTGATACTGATCGCCGGGATCTCAAGCTATGTCGGGGTGCGCAAGGTCCTCAAAATCGAGCCCTTCGACATCTTCAGGGGGTAGCAATGCTGACACCGCATTCCAACTCACGCTTTACGATGCAAGACGGCAACGCCGCGCTCACCGGGAACACAATGAGCCATTCCATGAAAACCATAATCTCGCTGCTCAAAACGAAAACCAGAATGACCGTGGTTGCCCTTGTGTGCCTGGTTCTCTTCGCCGGATGCAGTTTCGCGCCGAAGTATGCGAAGCCGGCAGTCCAAACGCCCGCCGCCTACAAGGAACTGGCTCCGGATCAATTCAAAGAGACCGACGGCTGGAAAGCAGCGGAGCCAAAGGACGGCATGATTTGTGGCCAGTGGTGGGAAATGTTCCATGAGCCTGAGTTGAATGCTCTCGAAGGCCAGGTGGCGATTTCCAACCAGAACGTCGCCGTGGCGATCGCCAATTTCCTCGCCGCGCGAGCCGTGGTGAAACAAATCCGGTCACAATATTTCCCAGTCGTGAGCGCCAGCCCTTCGGTCACGAGAGCGCGGCAGTCATCAGTGCAAACTCAATCAAGTTCGTCGCCGACCCCTGTGACCAGCACCGAATACTCGCTGCCCCTTGACGCTTCCTGGGAGTTGGATTTCTGGGGTCGCATTCGCAACTCCGTGAAGGCAAGTTCTTTGGAAGCGCAAGCCACGCTGGCCGATCTCGAAAACGTGCGGCTGACCGTTCAGGCAGAAGTGGCGGTGGATTATTTTCAGGTTCGCGTGCTGGATGCGCAGAAGGAGCTTTTGGATGCGGCGGTGCTCGCTTATCAGGAGTCGCTTAAGCTGACACAAGTCCAGGATGACACGGGCATGGCATCCGGCCAGGACGTCGCGCAAGCTGAAACGCAACTTGATATCACGCGCGCGCAGGCCACCGACCTCGGCATCCAGCGCGCGCAACTCGAGCACGCCATCGCGACGCTCCTCGGGAAACCGGCTTCATCCTTTTCCATCGCAACAAACTCGCTCGCCGCAAAACCCGTCGCCATTCCCTTTGGCGTTCCGTCGCAATTGCTCGAACGCCGGCCCGACATCGCCGCCGCCGAACGCCGCGTCGCGGAGGCGAATGCGCAAATCGGCGTCGCGCGCGCGGCTTATTATCCGACGATTACCTTGAGCGGCTCGGTGGGATTCCAGAGTTCGTCGCTGGGGAATCTTATGTCGGCGCAAGGCCTTGTTTGGTCAGTGGGCTCGACGCTGGCGCAGACAGTTTTTGACGCCGGAAAACGCAAAGCCGTCACCGAACAAGCCCGGGCGATCTACCAGGGCACCGTCGCGAACTACCGTCAGACCGTGCTCAGCGCGTTTCAAGAAGTCGAAGACAATCTCTCGACGCTGCGAATCCTGTCACAGGAACTTCAACAACAGAATGATGCTGTCAAATCGTCGCAGGGCTACCTGACGCTCGCCAATGCCCGCTACAAATCCGGCATAGAGGTTTACCTCGATGTGATCACCGCGCAAACCGCTCTCTTGAGCAATCAGCGGACGGCGATGAACCTCCGGATGCAACAGATGACGGCGAGCGTCCAGTTGATCAAAGCGTTGGGGGGCGGCTGGGATGTTTCGCATAACACGACGGCAGCCATTCCTTGAACGCCATGCTCGGCCAGGCCGCAGCAACGAACCTGTTGCCCAACGCTTATATGAGGAGAGCGCCCGAGCCTGACGCCTCCATTGAGACCACGACTTCCCCTTCGCGGCGAACGCTGCGCGGTCTGGACTGGCTGAATTTCTTTCTCGCCGACGTCCAGACGGGAGTCGGACCATTCCTCGCAATCTACCTCGCGGGATATGTCCATTTCTCGGGATTCCAGCTCAAGATCATTCAAGAGGTCGTCACCATCGCCGTCTTCATCGGATTCGCCATCCTCTGTCTGAAGGAGAAACTCGCGTGGAATCATCTCGTGGCGTTCGCCTTTCTTGGCGTGGCCGCGTTCTTCGCCTTTGCGTTCAAGGCACCCGGGCCGGCCGCCTGAACGACCGTGACAGCGCCAGAGAGGAAGTTCACTATGCTCCACTGGCTGCATTCTTTACTGCCCCACATCCCTCATTACGGATACGTGCTCGTCTTCATTGTCGTGTTTTTGAACAACATCGGCGCTCCCCTCCCGGGAGAAACGATTCTGTTGGGGGCCGGGTTTATCTTGGGGAAAGCCGCGGGTTCACTGTGGGAACCCATGGTTGCCGGAACGGCGGCCTGTTTCCTGGGTGGCAGTTGTGCCTTTTGGCTGGGACGGAGCCTGGGCCAAAGCGGCCTGGGAAGAATTCATTGGCTCCACCTCACGCCCGAAAGGCTAAAGTGGCCTGAGCGCTTTTTCAAACGTCATGGCGCCAAGGCCGTTTTCATCGCGCGGTTCATCGCTTTGTTTCCGCCCGTCGCGGCCAATCTGTTGGCAGGCATCGCGAAAATGCCCTGGCGCATTTATCTGTTTTATAACCTCTTGGGGTCGGCAGCCTATACCGCCAGTTACATTCTGATCGGATATTTCTTTGGGAAGAAGTGGAAACGGCTCGAAGCCTGGCTGGGCCCCACGGCGCTTTATCTGATTCTCGCGGGGATAGTCCTTATCGGTCTAGTCGTGATCTTCAGACATTCCTTATCGAAGTTCTTGGTGCGCCTTTGCTCCAACAAACGTGAATGAAGCCAGAAAGGATACTGAGTATGCAAACGACCCCAACTAAACCCGAAGCCGCGCCGGTGCCCTCGAAGCCGACAACCTCCAAAGCGCCCACCATCGCTTCGGTGCCCGTCCCCGGCGCAAAAGCGGCGCCTTATTCCGTTGAACTGCTGGAAAAGGCGCGGGGCGAAGCCGATGCCGTCCTGAAAGAGCTGGGATCGCAACTGACCGGCCTGAGCGAGGCGGAATCCGATACTCGCTTGAAGCAAGTCGGGACGAATGAGATTGCCCGGGAGAAACGTCAATCGGCCCTCATGCGCCTCTTGAGTAACGTCAAGAATCCATTGGTTCTCCTGCTCATGGCGCTGGGGGTGCTTTCCTTTCTCACCGGTGGCCGCTCATCCTCACCTCCGTAATCATCGTCGCAGTCGGCGCCTGGCTGACGGTTTCGCCGCTGACCAACACCCTCGGGTTTGTCCCGCTCCCGCCGCTCTACTGGCTCTACCTGGCCGGCATGCTGCTGGCCTATGCGATTCTGACCCAGGTGGTGAAAAGCTGGTTTATTCGCAGGTTTGGCGAATGATGGCGACAGCGGAGAGAAGGCACCTCATCGATCAGCGCTGGTTGGTCGAATAATTGCCAGGGCATATGTAGTTTGGCGTGGCATTGCTCGCCGCGGCTGTGGTGTTGCGATGGGCTAGTGCCTGCCCGTGACCGTGTGTACCCAGCCCGGCGTAAGTCCTCAGCCAGCTCGACTTCCATCCGCGCTGCCGCCGCGAGGTCAGCTTTTCAAACCGCAAACTGCACGAGGCATCGCGCATTATGCCCGGCAGCAGAGCACCAAGGGTGCCTAAATCGCCTAATACCGCATGGCACGCTTCACGCTTAGCAAACAGTAAATGGTGATGGATGAACCATCATCAGTAACGAAAGTGTATTATGTATATTTCAATCGGCGTCATTGTCCTTATTATCATCCTTGTCCTGATTTTCCGATAAGCTTGCAGCCTGCAATTGGGAACGAAGACGGCTGTTGCGTCAGTTACATGAGAGACAGGAGCCAGATGTCACCTAGAACAATGGGTCGAGCAAATCGTGGCTGGCACACTCGGATGTAAATTGCTTTTCCCATTTTCCATAAGAGGCGTAGTATGATGCTACTAATCGCCGGGGTCGCCGTTGTCGCGCTGATCCTCGCCATAAAGATCGGCCACGCCATACTCAGGCTGGTTTTTGGTATAATCGGCGTTGCTGTGATTGTGGGAGCGGTCTGGTGGTTCTTCCTGGAGCATTGATTTTCGTCTATAGGGTGACCACCAACATCGCCTATTGCCAGAGGTGGCTCACGCGCCCAGAGCGGTTGCCGCTGGTGAAATCTTGCATCTTGCACTGCCGCCGGGCAACTCGCAGTGCATCTTGCATACCCGGCGAGGGCCACAGCGGAATTTAGAGGACTTGTGCCGACTCGCCACGGTCCTCCCCTCGCTTGATCCGCATCGCCCCGCAAATGGCTGCTGGCGTGGCGCTTGTGGAGTTTTCAACGGTGGCTGCATCGCGCTGATTGTGCGCTGCGGGGCCTCGCGGAGCGCCCGAGGCACGTGCTAAGCTAAGGAGTACCCTGAAAACATGATGGTGAACACCTTGCCATCAAAAACGAAAGACACACTATGCATCTCTTATTCACGCCATTTCTTGCGAGCGCCCTCTATATTGGCGGCGGCACGCTCGGCCTCATCCTCGTCATCGTCGTTGTGGTTCTATTGCTTCGCCGCTAACCGTTGAGCCGTTCCGCCGAAGACTTCACCAGACTTGGAGGATGACCGGAGCGGCTACCGCCTGGTGGTGGAGTTGCATGCGCAACTCCCTGGAACCGACCGCGCCCAGGCTCGCCGCATCATGGACGAAGCGCACAAAACCTGCCCCTATTCCAAAGCCCTGCACGGCGACACTTCGGTCAAGCTGGTGGTGGACTAACCCGAAAAACCAAAGATGAAAAACCACATCTATAAACTCATCGAGCTCACCGGCACCTCCACCGCTTCCATCGAGGACGCTGTTGCCAGGGCCAACTGACGAGACCAGACCATGAACACGATCACCACCAAAGACGGCACACAAATCTATTACAAGGACTGGGGCACGGGAAAACCCGTCGTTTTCTGCCACGGCTGGCCCCTCAGCGCCGATGCCTGGGAAAGCCAGATGGTGTTCCTGGCGGCCAACTACTGCCGCTGCATCGCCCATGATCGTCGCGGCCACGGCCGTTCAAGCCAGCCCTGGAACGGCAACGACATGGACACCTATGCGGACGACCTATCGGAGCTCATCGAAATGCTCGACCTCAATGGCGTCACTCTGGTCGGCCACTCTGCCGGCGGCGGGGAGGTCGCGCGCTGCATCGGGCGCCACGGCACCAAACGCGTCGGCAGGGCTGTATTGGTGAGCGCGGTGCCGCCGTTGATGCTCCAGACGCATGCCAATCCCGGCGGCCTGCCTCTCCAAAAGTTTGATGACATCCGCGCCGGCGTCGCCGCCGATCGCTCGCAGTTCTTCCAGGATCTCACCACGCCCTTCTTCGGCGCCAACCGGCCGGGCGCTAAAGTCAGCCAGGGCATCCGCGACGCGTTCTGGTTTCGGGCCATGCAAGGCGGTCTCAAGAATCAGCTCGACTGCATCAAGGCGTTTTCCGAAACGGACTTCACCGAGGACCTCAAGACGTTTGACGTGCCAACCCTGATCATCCACGGCGACGACGACCAGATCGTGCCGATCGGCGTCTCGGCCCACGCCTCGGCCAAACTCGTCAAGTACGCCACCCTGAAAGTTTATCCCGGTGCCTCGCACGGCGTCGCCGACACTCACAAAGACCAACTCAACGCCGACCTGCTGGCATTCCTTAAGACCTGAGGTCGCCACAATGCAGAACACAACAGGACGGGGAAAGAAGATACCCAAAGCTATTTGACTCTGGTAGTAACCCCTTGAAAAACCTGGTGATGCGCAGCAGTCCAGGTGACGAGGCTCCTGTTTTCTGGGAATTCCGCAGGCAAATTAAAACCTCGTCACTTCGGCTGCTGCTTTGTTGACGGGTGCCCATGCCCAAACTCTGCCCTGCGGTTGGTGTAGCAGGATCGCCCGGCCTCCGTTTGAAACCTCAATTACCCAGCCTCAAATCCCCCCGTTTCCGCTTTTCCCGTCCGGCCATCATCTTGTTCTGCCCCGCTCAGGCCGCGGCGGAGACGCCGAGGAGCTCGCAGCGGACGATGGTGCCTTCGGGCATTTCGGTACGGCGGGAGGCGGTCCAGAGGCGGATGGCTTCTTCGGTGCGGGCCTCGGCCTCCAGCGGCAGCTTCAATGGCGCACTGGTCGGCGCGGTCTGCCCCTTTTCCAACCGCTCGGCGTCAAAGCCGGTTTCGTCCACATAGCACTGGCCGTTGACCGAGACGCGGACGACCGACGCGGATGAGCCCTGGTCGGCGCGATCCCAGGTGACACGGTAGCGGGCCTCCACGACGCCCGATTTCGCGCCAATAGCGGGAAGGATGGCGGTGTCGCCGCTGAAGGGCGCGTTTTGCAGGTAGGCAACCAAGGCGTCAACCAACGGATGGCCGACGCCTAGCAACTCGCATTTCCTTTTCCGCATGGACAGCTCGCGGTCGAAGGTGACGTTCTCATACTTGGGCGCGACCTGCGGAAAGGTCTTCAAACAATCGGGCGTGAGCACCTGCCAGAACTCGCCGACGGGAAGGACCGTGCCGCCCAACCGGATGATGGCATCGCGACACCAGACGCCCAACTGCCGCAAATTGAAGCGGCCGGAAATCCGCCGGTAGTGCTCCAGGTTGAAATAGGTCAAATCCTGTGACAGCTCCATCAGGGCGGTCCGCGCCTGCTCCGCCTGCTGCATCATCTCTTCAATCTGGCGGGCGGTGCGTTGGTAGTCCTTGTCCAGGAGCGCCTGTTTGAAAAGCTGCTGGTAGTTCGGGTTCGAGCCGAGGAAGCCGAGGATGTCGAGGCGGAAGTCCTCAAGCGGCTCGCCGGTTTCGCGATCCACTTTGCCGATGGCCTTGGCAACCGACTGTAACTTTTCGGCGAGCAGGCCGTAAATGCGTTCTTCGACCGTGTCCTCCGCGATGAGGTTGTAAACCTGGGCGACCTCTTTCTGGCCGAAGCGGTGAATACGGCCGATGCGCTGCTCGACAGCCATCGGATTCCACGGCAGGTCGTAGTTGAACAGCACGCGGGCGCACTGGAGGTTGATGCCTTCGCCGCCAGCGGACGTGGAAATCAGGAATTTCGCGCCGTTCTCATCCCAAAACCGCTCGGCGGCTTCGATCTTGTCATCCAAGGGCCCGCCTTTGATGGTCGCGATTCTGTCCGCGCCGTAAATCTTCGCCAGTTCGAGGCGCAGAAATTCCATGGTCTCGCGATACTGGGTGAAGATGATGAACCGCTCGCCCTCGTTCACGCCCCGCAGACCGGAAATCACGGAGAGCAGGCGGTCAAATTTGCGGTCAGTGCCTTCGGGGACAAGGCCGATGAGTTCGCGGACGCGGGAGGATTCGTCGGGAATCTCGGCATCAGCATAGACGCCTTCGTCGCCTTCCTCGTCGGAATCCAGCGACCATTCAGTGGTTTCCTCCAGCTCGGCCAGCTTGCGGGCAATCCGCTGTCGAACCTGGGCGATGTAGGCGTCCGCATCGGCATCGTTGATGATCGTGGCGCTGGTGAGGAGAATTTCGCGAGCGAGCACACGCATCTCGTCTTGCAGCCGGACATATTGCGTGGCGAGCTCAGGTTCAAAGTTTGTCCGGCGCTTCTTCTCGACATCAATCTGCTCGCGCACGAGCAGCACCAGCAACCGGCGGCGCAACGCCTGTTTGATGGCGCGCGGACTGGAGGACATCATCTTCTGAAATGCCGTCATGACGAAACCGATGGCCCGCTGGGCACTGGTTGTGCGACCGGCGCGGAAAACGCCGGCGGCTTCGTAGCCGGTGCGGAGGTAGTTGGTCAGTTGCTCATAGAACCGCTGCTCGCGCAACGCGGGCTCGAACGTCTCCGTGTGAACCTGACGGCGAACGAAGAGCGCTTTCCCGTTCGCGTCCACCACCTCGCGCTTGGTGCGGCGGACCATGACGCGGTTGAGGAGGCTGCGATGCGAAATCATCGCTTCCGGGGAATCGAACAGGTGATTGTCGAGCAAGTTGACAAGAGACCAGAACTGGAAATTGTCGCCCTGGTGCGGCGTGGCGGAGAGAAACAGCAAATCGCGGGTGTGCCCTTGCAGCGCCTCCGTGAGGCGATAGTTTTGTGTGGTCTGCTGTTTCTTGCCGTAGCGGATGCGGCTGACATGGTGGGCCTCGTCCACAATGACGAGGTCGAAGCGCGGGGCGTTGAGCAGGCGCTCCATGCGCACCGGGCGCTTGACGGTATCAATCGAGGCGATGACGCGCTGGTGATTTTCCCAGCTCGCCGGGGCGAAGTCCTGGAAATCAATGCCCAGCACTTCAAATTCAAGCCGGAAGCAGCCGCGCAATTCGTTTTGCCAGTTCTTGATGAGGCCCGCCGGACAGAGGATGAGAACCCGCCGCGCTTCCCCGCGGGCGATGAGCTCGCGGATGATCATGCCCGTTTCGATGGTCTTGCCCAGACCGACTTCGTCGGCGATGAGCAGGCGGCGGCGCGACATCTTGATCACGTTGTGCGTGAGCAGAATTTGGTGCGGCAACAGTTGGGTGCGCGAGTTGGTGAGCTCGCCGCCGGTGTTACCCAGGGCGAACTGCCAGGCAAGCTGGCGAAGAAGGAAGTCCTTGGTGTTATCGAATTGGCCGGCGCGGAGCTTGTCCCACGGGGACATGGCTTTTTCCAAACGCTGGACGGGCAGGGTTTCCAACCGGCGCCCGGTGCGGCTCTCGAAAACGACGTCGGCGACGTAAACTCCACCGGTTTCGGAAAGGCGCAACACCTCGCCGATGCCAAGTTCGTAGCGCCCGGAGACCCGGACACGGTCATCCGGCCGGACGGTAGATGATGGATGGGGGATGGTGTCAGGCATGGCGGGAGGGGTCGAGCAGGGGATGAGGGATGGTGGATGATGGATGATGGGGTGCGGGGAGGGCGTCATCCCAAGAGCCCTCGTCTCGCTTCGATTCGAGCGAGCGGATCAGGCCGAGGAGTTTGTTTTCGACCTCGTAGTGCAGGGCGTCAATTGACTCGAATTGCGCTGCGCTGAGCAGTCCCACGTTGTGAAGCCCAATCGAACGGGTCAGCGCTTCACCCAGCGAACCTTTGGCAAAATACAGAAACTGAATATACTCCGGCAGCGTCCTCCGGCCATACCCCTCAGCAATATTCGCTGATATGGATTGGGCCGCGTCGGTCACTTGCGAACGCAGCTTAAAATCTTGAACGCTCGCGGTCGCCTTGAAAACCACCTCGAATAGAACCATCCCGCGCTGCCATGCCTCCAGCTTCATGTAGCGTCGGTTCAAATTCTGCCGTTCCGTCACCTTAATGCTCATAAGTCACCTGTTTTCATCATCCATCATCCCCCATCCATCATCCCCCATCCCCTTCACGACAGATTCACTCCGTAGAGATAAGTCTCCAAGCCGGCCTCGCAGCCGATGTCGGGGTTTGAGCCGAAGAGCCGCCAGAGAGGAATGCGTTTGCCGGCGTAGCGCACAAAGAGATGTTTCCCTGCGCCCAAGATGAGCGCGTGGTGGATGGGAACGTGGATCGTGCCTATGTTGCTGACCTCGCTGGACACGGCGCGAAGACGGCGGCGCTTGTCCTGTAGAAACGGCCATTCGCGATTCTCGTTCACGTCTTCGAGTTGGCCCATCCGCACGAGGAATTCATCAAGGCCGTAAAGGCACACTCCTGGCGAAAGGCGGTTGAAGGGAAACGGGTCTTGCTCGAATTGGCGGACCAGATCGGCGAGGCCAAGCCGGGTGGGATTGGGTTTTACCTTGCCAGACTGGCTGCCGGACCAGTCGCAAGCTTCTTCGGGCAATACCAGGTATCCTGCCATAAATCAGTGCGCTGCTTTCTGCGCCGCCCGCTGGGCGAACAGGTCGTCGTAGAACGGCAACACCTTGTCGGCGGATTTCGACCAACGGTCGGGGTCGCGTTGCTTGAGGTATTGGAGCGCGGCTCGAATCTGTTCGCGCTGGCCGCGGAAGCGCTCGACCAGGTGGTCGAGCCGCTCGCCCTGCTCGGCGTTTCCGGCGAGCAGGTGAATCACGTCCACGAGTTCCGGGCCAAAGGCTATTGGGGTGTTGTCATCAGCGGCGAGCAGGGCGAGCTGTTGTGCGTTCGACTCCGCACCGCGAAGTGTTTGACGCAGGCCATCGAGCCGCTCTGAAGGCGTGAGGACCTCGTAGGACCGCCCGCCTTTGACGCGGCCTTTGCGGAGCAACGGTGGCTTGTGGCCGGTCAGATCGCTTACTTCAAAAACGCCACGTGTGGACTTGCTGATGCTGTCCACAGAGACCTCGCGCTTGTCAAACAGGGCCATGAGCCAGACTTGGGTTAAGGCGTCCAAGTTTTCCAACTCGCTTGGTAGCGGCGTTTCACGGCTGACGATTTGCTCCACCATGAGGCGGATGTCCTGCAAGGCGGCTTTGATTGGGAACGGCTCCCCGTTCCAGTCCATCACCGCACCGTAGTGGCGTGAATAGACCTCAAGACATTTGCCAATGAGGACCATGCGCACGTCTGGCGGCGAAAGTGGTTGCCCTCCGTAACGGCCCGCTTCAATCCGAGCAATCTCATCCTTTGCCCGCTGCCGCACCAGTTGGCGAAGACCGGCCCAACTTTTTCTGGCACGTGTGTCTTCGGCTCGTCGCTTGCGACAAACATGGATGAGGTCGTAAGAGATTGCCTCTTTGTCCATAAGATGGAGGGATGATTCGCCTTCCGAGTGAACCGGATAAATCGCCTCGACGTTGAACCCGGCTTCGAGAACAGCATCAAGCAAAGCCTGCCACGCTGAGTCTTCAGCGTGATGAAACGTGAAGGCAAGAATGCCGTCATCTTTGAGAACCCGGTATGACTCGCGAAACACTTGCATCAGGTCCTTACCGAACTCTACATCTCCCTTGCGGCGATATTTATTCTTGATGACCTCATCCTGCGTTGGGACACGATCGGGCAAAAAGTGCGGGTAATGCTCCTTGAGCGCGAGCCTTTGCCACACGTAGTAAAACTCCGCGAGTTCAGCGTAGTTGACATTGTCGGAATAGGGTGGGTCGGTGATAACGAAGTCGGCACTGGCGTCAGGAACATCTGTTAGCTTCTTGCTGGACTGCGCAAGAAGTGTGACTGGCTGCGATTGGAGTCCGTTGCAATAAAGCGAGTCTGACGCCTTCTCGGTCCTGACGCGCTTGCCGTTGGCGGTTGTGTAAATGACATCGGTGGTGGCGGCTGCAAAGCCAACGCCGTTCCGGGACTGCCAAAACCTTCTGAGAAAACTCCCCATTCCACCTGCACTCAACCCCCAAACATTCTGTTCGCATACCGTCGCTTTTGGCTGGAAGTCGTGTCGGGCAAAGACTCCCTGAACGGTCTGACCTCCCGCCGAAGGCCGAGTAGCCATGTAGCGAGAGAAAAGATTGTTGGTATCTGTGGATGCGGACAGGCACAGAACGAGGTGTTCCCGGAGTCTCTGGTCTGGTTCACGCAAAATTGCTTCAAGCAAGGTGGCAAGCGCGAGTAATTGGCGGCTGCCGAACATCTGATGCCAATGGCGGTAGTGATGCTCATGAAGTCTGTCGGTTTCCTGGCCAGATGGCACTGTCCCTTTGGGATACGGGAGGGCATCCCGATGTTTCTGCCACAGTTCTTCGGCATCAGCATAGAGCGCTTGATCGGCTGGAGCATGGCGCACGTAGAACTTGCCGCTCTGTTTCCAAACAAGGTTTTGTGAGGGGGGCACGAACGGGCCGGAATACGCCACGTCTGATTGCCTGGACTCTGCCTCTTCGTCGTCAGTCTCATCTTCAGGCTCGCCATTGCCAGCAAACAAATCGTCGTGCTGGCCTCCACTTTTCGCCGGATCGTTGGCCGGGTCGCAGCTAGGCGCATACCCTGAGGCTACCCCGAGGCTACCCTGAGGCTACCCCGAGACTACCCTGAGGCTAACTGACGAGCATTTCCGCAAAGTGATCACGGTGGTCGTCCACCAAGGAGATTGTATTACCAGGGAGCGACTGACCGTCGAGGGTTAGTTGGCCGGCGCCATGAGGCGTGCCCGGGAGCCTGGCGATGCGAATATGGTACGGGGTTTGCCGATAACGGTGGTGGAGGGTGAACGTGCTCCACGTCCCAGGAAGCTTGGGTGTGAGCCGCAGTTGATCGCCTTCCAGATTCACACCCAGCAGCGTTTCTAACAGGAGCCGATACATCCAACCGGCTGAACCGGTGTACCAGGTCCAACCACCTCGACCGATATGGGGCGCGACAGCATAGACGTCGCCGGCCACGACGTAGGGCTCGACCTTGTAGGTCGCGATTTGGTCGGGTGTGGCGCTGTGGTGGACGGGGTTGAGCAGGGCGAACAAGTCCCAAGCCCGGTCGGTATCACCCATCAGCGCAAAGGCCATGGTGGTCCAAATGGCCCCATGAGTGTATTGGCCTCCGTTTTCCCGCACGCCGGGGATATAGCCTTTGATGTAGCCCGGATTGAGGGAGGAGTGGTCGAAAGGGGGATCGAAGAGCCGGATCAACCCGACGTCGCGGCAGACGAGGCGCTCGTCCACGGCTTGAAGGGCTTCGCGGGCGCGCTGGGGATCGCCCGCGCGACTAATAACCGACCAGCTTTGCGGCAGGGAATCGATCTGACATTCCGGATTGGTGGCGGAGCCAAGGGGTTCTCCGTTATCGAAGTACGCGCGGCGATACCAATGGCCGTCCCAAGCCTGCTGCTCGATGTTCTTTTGCAGTTGTTGGGCCTGGGCGAGGCAGCGCTCAACAAAGGCAGTGTCATTGCGTCGGCGCGCCAATTCTGCAAATTGGGTCAACACGTCGTAGAGGAAGAAACCCAGCCAGACACTTTCGCCGCGCCCTTCTTTGCCCACGAGATTCATCCCGTCGTTCCAATCGCCGCCACCCATGAGCGGCAGTCCATGCTGTCCGAATTTGAGCCCGAGTTCGATGGCGGCAACGCAATGTTGATAGAGGGTGGCCGAGGTTTCGGAGCGATTGGGTAAGTCATAGTACGATTCCTCCTCCGGCTTGAGGGGCCGGCCTTCGAGAAAGGGAATGGACTCGTCGAGCACGCCGGAGTCGGCAACGCATGCGACGTAGCGGCAGGTGGCGTAGGGCAGCCACAGATAGTCATCGGAGCAATGCGTACGCACGCCGCGGCTGGTGGGAGGATGCCACCAGTGCTGCACGTCGCCTTCGCGGAACTGATGCGCCGCGGCGCGCAGGAGATGCTCGCGAGTGAGGGCCGGCTCGGCATGCACCAGCGCCATCACATCTTGCAACTGGTCGCGGAAGCCGAACGCTCCGCCGGATTGATAAAACCCAGTGCGAGCCCACAAGCGGCCGCTCAAGGTCTGATACAACAGCCAGCCGTTGGCCAGCACATTAACGGAGGGATCGGGGGTTTCGACCTGCACAGCGCCCAGGGTCCGATTCCAATATTGCCAGACGCCTTCGAGGGCGGCACGGCTGGCCTTGGCGGGGCGAAAGCGACGGATCAGGGTTTGCACCTCGGCAACGCTCCGCCCTACCCCGAGACGGAAGCTGGTTTCCCGTTGCTGCCCGGAGGCCAAATCAAAGGTCACCTGGACCGCGCCACAAGGGTCCAGCCCCGATCCTGTTTTCCCTGAAAGACGCGCCCGCTGGAGGGCTTTTGGGTTGGCGAGGCTCCCGTTCCGGCCGATAAACTCCCTCCGATCCCCCGTGAAGGTTCGCCTGGATTCACTCACGTCCACGAACGCGATGCGTTCGGCGAACTCGGTATTGAAAGGATTGCGGGCCAGCAGGGCGCCCGTCTTGGGGTCCACCTCGGTCTGCACGTGCAGCAAGCTCTTGTGGCGCAGCTCTCCCAGCACCCATTCCCAGTAGCCGGTGACGGACAGAACGCGCGGGTGTCCTGAGACGTTGCGCAGTTTCAAGAGCGCGAACTTCACGGGCGCGTCCATGGCGACATAAACGGTCAGCTCGGAGGCGATGCCATGCTCGGTATGTTCGAACACGGAATAGCCGAAGCCATGACGGATGACGTAAGGGGTTGCGCCGCGCGCCGGCAATGGGGTGGGTGACCAGAATTGTCCCGTCTGTTCATCGCGGATGTAGAAGGCTTCGCCGGTGACGTCGGTGACGGGATCATTGCTCCAGGGCGTCAGGCGGAACTCATGGCAATTCTCGACCCAGGTGTACGCGCTGCCGCTCTCCGAGACGACCGTCCCGAAATAGGGGTTGGCCAGCACGTTCACCCAGGGGGCGGGAGTTGCCTGCTCCGCTGACAACGTAATGAGATATTCACGGCCATCATGCGTAAAACCGCCCAGCCCATTAAAGAAGATCAAATCCCGCTGCGGGAGCGGCTCGGCCGCATCCCGCGCCGGGGAACGGACCGGCGTGAGCAAAGGAATTATCGGAGCCGGGAGCGCCGGTCGTTCCAGTTGTTCGACCAACGTCCCGTCCTCATCTGCCAGGACCACGCGCGCGACCGATTGGAGGAGCACGCGGTCTTCACTGGAGACCTGTTCCAGGCGCCGGACGAAGACGCCGCCCGGCTTGTCGAGCATTTGAGCTTCGATACCTGAGGCGATTAAATTCAGGATTTGGTCCTGCAATGGCTGGCGATACCCGGAAGTGTCTTCATTGAGAATCACCAGGTCAACCGGCAATCCTTTCATACGCCAGTAAGCGTGAGCCCGGAGGAGTTGCTGGACGATCTCGATCCGGGACGGGTCGCTAATGCGGAGCAGGACAATCGGCGCGTCACCGGAGATGCCATACCCCCAAAGCCCGCTTTGCCCGCGGCGGTTGTTGAGCAACACGCCGGGAGGGGCACGCCGGGCAGGATTGGCATAAATCAAATCACCCGCCAGCCGGGCGTATTGTTGCGCGGCGGCTTCGGAGGCATTGAGGTAGCGCAGGGTGACCTGGCTGTGGGTCCACGCGAGGTCCAGGGCCCGGTCGGCCATGCGCGGGTTGTAGTATTTTTCCACGAGCGCCAGCGCCGCGTCCCGGTTTTCCGCCATCCCCATGACCAGGTCAACGCGGGCAGTTTCGTGGGGGGCCAAGGTGACGGTGCGCCGCAAGGAAGTAATGGGATCCAGAACGGCACCGGTGGTGTTGGACAGCGGCGAGATGCTCTGCAGCGCGGCGGGTGCGGTGAGAGTCCGGCCTCGCCCGATAAACCTTGCGCGGTCGGTTTCGCAGGAGACCTCGCCCTGCTCACCCCCCTGACCCACCATGAAATTCAGGAGCCAGGGCGGTTTCTCCCCTTCGGAGCGAGGGCGGCGGGTGCAAAGAACGGCTGGGCGCGGGCTCAAGAACTCGGTTTGCACGAACAGCTTGCTGAAGGCGGGATGGGAGGCGTCCGCGGCGGGCAGCGCCAGGACGATTTCGGCGTAACTGGTCAGCTCGATGACGCGCCGCGAGTGAGAATGGTTGATGAGGGTCACGCGGCGCAACTCGACATCGTCCTCAGGCGAGACGCTGATCTCGGTGTGGATTTCCAGGCCCGCATGGTGCTGGCGAAACTCGGCGCGGGCTTGAGTGAAGATGGCTTCGCAACGTTTGGTTGCGCACCCGCAAGGTTGATGGGCGGCGGACCAGAATTCACCGGTGGCCAGATCGCGCAAGTAGATAAACGTGCCCCAGCAATCGCGCGTGGCATCCTCGCGCCAGCGGGTGACGGCAAGATCCCGCCAGCGGCTATAGCCCCCACCCGCGTTGCTGACCATGACATGATAGCGGCCATTTGACAGAAGGTGAACCTGGGGCGCAGGCAAATCCGGGTTGGTGAAAAGGCGCACGAGGCCCTCGCCGTCGGCGTCAAACTTCCGTGATTTAACCAATTCGTACTCTTCGGAGAGCACTTTGGCGGTGGTATTGGGGACGCGCTCCTGCAGGAGCAGGTCCGCGGCTCTAAAAGCGGCGCACGACATGAAGCGCCGTTGCATGGGGCGATCCAGCAGCCGATAGGCCAGGGCGAGCAGGCTCATGCCTTGGTGATGGGCCATGAATGAGCGGATGGTGGCGCTGGATTGGCCGGGAGGCAGACGCGAAGGCGTATAATCCACCGCCTCGTAAAAACCGTAGGGCCCTTCGCGCCCTTCGGCGGCGAGTTGCTCGAGGTTGGCGCAGGCTTCCCGGGGCGCAACCATCAGCGCCATCGCCGTGGCATAAGGAGCGATCACTAGGTCCTCGGCCAACCCCCGCTTCAATCCCAGGCCCGGCACGCCAAAGGCACGGTACTGGTAGTTCAGATGGACATCGGTTCGGTTGTAGCCTGATTCGGAAATACCCCACGGCACGCCGCGCATTTGACCGTACTTGATTTGCTGCCGGACGACCCCTTTGCACGTTTGATCGAGCAGAGTGTTATCATAATTCGGCATCACCAGCAGCGGCATTAGGTACTCGAACATCGACCCGCTCCACGAAGCCAGCACCGGATCACCCCGCAAAGCCACGAGCAGCCGTCCCAGCGAGAACCAGTGGTCCTGCGAAACCTGTCCCTGAGCAATTACCACATAGCTGCACAAACGGGCCTCGGACGCCAGCAGATCATAGAAGCTGGCGTCGGCGCGGCGATCGGTGACGTTGAAGCCAATGGAGAAGAGTTCGCGCGCGGGATCAAACAAAAAGCTGAAGTCCATGTCGGCCAGCTCGGCGCTTTGCCGAGCCAAGGTTTCCAGCTCGAGGATGCGCTGTCTGGAGCGGCGGCTGGCTTCCCGCAGGCAGTGGAACCAATGGGCAAGCCTTGCTTCCTCCTCTGTCTTCCGAGATGAGGACGGTTCCCGGGAGAGGGCTTGCCGCGCGGCTTCGAGGGAAGGACCAAGCGACTGCTCCAATGCCGCCACCTGGCGCAAAGTGGGCACCTGATCGAGCGCGGTAATCTCCGCCGGCATCTGCCCTGCCGAGCCAGCCGCCAAGGCCAGCCAGGGCGCCAGGAAAAGCAAATCTTCCAAATGGTCCCGGCAGTTTCGTTCCAGGGCCAGGGTCCACCATCTCAATTCCTCCCCGGCTCCCGCCTCGAGCGTGGCGGTCAACGCGGCCGCCCGAGCGGTCGCTCGTTGCAGCAAATCAACTCCGGCGCGCAGGGTTGGAGTCGGCTGCGCCAGCTCCCTCTGGAGCTGCTCCAACTCGGAACTTTTGCCGTTCAGCTCGCGCAGAACGCCCACGGTATCGGACAGGCCAACCAAAACCTGCCGAGGGAGGATCGGCTGGGACGCTAGTTCCGCGAGGCCGGGGCCCAGGGTGAGCAAATGGCCTGCCAGGTTGCCACTGTCCACGCTGGACACATACAGCGGCAGCAAGGGTTTGAGGGTTCGGGTATCATACCAATTGAAGAAGTGGCCCCGGTGTCGTTCGAGACGACGCATGGCACCGAGGGCATCGTGTGTGCGCTGCAGGAGTTTGCCCACCGGCAGATAGCCGAAGTCGCACGCGGCCAGGTTGGCCAGCAGGGCTAATCCCATATTCGTAGGCGAAGTGCGCGAAGCCAGCACCGGCATGGGCTCCTCCTGGAAATTGTCAGGCGGCAGCCAGTGCTCTTCTGCGGTGACGAAAGTCTCAAAGAACCGCCAGGTCTTGCGCGCCGTTCGTCGAAGGAAGGCTAACTGCATCGGTTTTAACTCCGGCACCGCCGATTGCCCAATAGGCTGACTGACGCGCCACGCGATCCACGGCGATGCCAGCCAGAGGCCCAGGATGGGCATGGCCAAAGGCAACTGAGTAGCCTGCGTCAAAGCCAGGAAGAATCCGCAGGCCAGAGCGATGGCCGGCGCGATCCACATGGTGGCGTAGAATCCCGCGAGACTGCTGCGGGCGGTGCGTTCGGCATCGCCGGCGGTTTGCCATTCCAGGAGGCGCTTGCGGGTAATCAGCAGCCGCACCAGCGTGCGGCCGATGGCATCAAGGCTGATGAAGGCGTCGTAAGGCAGGAACACGAAGGTGAGCAGGGCCTGGCCGAGCTGGCGTCCGAACGACCCGACCAGCGCGCGCAGGTGCAACGCAAGCGATACCTCACGCGGCTTGCGGAAAAGCTCGACGGTGGCCCACAACCATGCCGGCAGTGTAATGATCAAGAGGACCAACAGGGGTCCGGTGGCGCCGAGGTCGGGGAGCAGCATCCAGTTGGTCAGCAGGAGCAACAGCAGAGCGGCCGGGACGAGGCTGCGGCGGAGATTGTCGAGGATCTTCCATTGCGACAGGCCGGAGAGGGGATTGGCGATGCGCCGCGCATCAGGTCCCGGGACGCGGGGCAACAGCCATTGGGCGATTTGCCAGTCGCCGCGAATCCAACGATGGCGCCGGTTGATGTCGGTGTTGTAACGGGAAGGATACTCTTCGTACAGCTCGATGTCGCTGACCAGCGCCGAGCGGGCATGGCAGGATTCGATCAAATCATGGCTCAGGACCGTGTTTTCCGGGAACCGGCCGGCGACGGCTTGTTGAAAGGCATCCACGTCATAGATCCCCTTCCCGATAAAGGAACCCTCCTGGAACACATCCTGATAAACGTCCGAAACCGCGCGCGTGTAAGGGTCAATTCCTACGTCGCCGGCAAAGAGCTGGGCAAACCAGGAACGGGAGGCGCTCGGCAGGCTCACGCCGACGCGCGGCTGCAGGATGCTGTAGCCTTCAGTAACCACACCCTTTACCGGATCGAACTGCGGCCGGTTCAGCGGATGAGCGATCGTTCCCACGAGCCGGCGAGCGGCATCGCGAGATAGCTGCGTGTCGGTGTCCAGGGTGATGACAAATTTGATGCCCGGCAGAATCGACCTGTCGCCGACGATCTGGGAAAAGCATTCATTAGACCCGCCGCGGAGCAGGGCATTGAACTCAGTCAGTTTGCCCCGTTTGCGCTCATAACCCATCCACAGGCCTTCAGCTTTGTTCCAACGACGGGGCCGGTGGAACAGGAAGAATATGTTGGACCGTTCGGACCGATACTTGGCATGGAGCATTTCAACGCCTGCGCGCACCAGCCGAAGCAGTGACTTGTCCTCCGGTTGGGACTCCTCCGGCGCGTCCTGGAAATCGGTCAACAGAGCGAAATGCAGGTGTTTGTCCCGGTTCGCGAGGTAATGAATCTCCAGGGTTTCAACCAGCCGGGCGACCGCGCCGGAACTGGTCAACATGGTCGGCACGACCACCATGGTCCGGCACTCGGGCGCGATGCCGGCGGAGAAATCCAGGCGCGGCAGCAGGCAGGGTTTGACCAAGAAGGTGGAGAGCCAATTCATCAACGCGATGGCCAGTTGACTGGAACAGAGCAGGAGCAAAAGCGTGAGGAAAACCAGCTTCCAGCCCGGAGCCTCGAGCGCCCACACCGGTTGGATTAACCCGAGAGTCGCCAAGGCTGTGAGCAACGATACTCCGCCTCCATAGAAGGCCAATGGAAAGCGGTGGATGCGCCGTTCCATAACGGTGTGCCAGGGCTGACGCATTGCTGCCGCGCGCTCCAGCGCAACCAGCCCTTTGTCGATCAGGTAAAAGCCCACATGCGCGGTCCGGTCTTGAATTCCTTTCTCCCGCGCGCTGATTTCGGCCAGCTTGATGGCCGCTTGCGCCACCTCCGATTCCCGGAGCCGGCTGTGGCGGGAAATGGTCTCAACCGAATGGCGATAGCGATCGCGAGTGAAGAAATCCATGTTCCCGTAAACCCCGGCCGGGTCGAGGCGCAGCGTCTGATCGACCTGGCTCATGGCCTCGACAAACTCGCGCCAGTCCAGGGCTCCCAGGAAGCGCAGACTGTTGATAGTGTGGCTGACGGAAACCTGGTCGGCGGCCTGGCTCTGGCTCTCGAGCTGGACGAGTTGCTCGATGGAAAGTCCCTGGTCCGTGAGCCGCTGCTCAAGCCAGGTCCGTGCGAGGTACATCGCCGGGCTTTGCCGGGACAAGCGTTGAGAAAACTCAGCCACGAAGGCGCTGGACATGGGAAGGTTGGCCTGCGCCATATCGGCCACCACCACGACGAGGTGAGAGGAGCGTTTCTCCGCCATGTCCTGCAAGCGCTGGACCCAGAGGTCAGCCAGGTCGCGATCGTGCCGGGCGACCATCAGGCGGGCGGTGACCCGTCGCAGGTTTTCAATCAAGGCCAGCCGGAGCATGATCGGAATGGCCCACAACTCGCCCAGTTTCAAAGGGGATACGGTTTGGTAAGCCGTGATGAAGGCGCGCAGCGGTTCGGCATCCATCTGTGCATCCACGTGTGAAATCAATTCGAGCACGAGGCCATAGACGCGCGGAAGCCCGGTGGAAGGGCCGGACAGGAGACGGGGCAGTTCACGGCTGTAGCCCCGCGGCAAATGCCGGCGGGCCATCTGGATTTGCTCCTCGATCAGGTAGAAGTTGTCGAGCAACCATTCCGCCGCGTGGGTGACCGGCCGGGTCTCGTCCACGGACTGAGTCGCGCGGTTGTACGCTCGCAGGATCTGTTCATTTTCGCCCAGCCGTGCAAGCAGTCGGTTGGAGCCCCGCTGCATTACCACCGAGTGGTTTTCGGCAAGGGCCTTCGCGTGTTGGATCAATTGATCGACGCTGAACACCTCCGCACGCAGGGGCGCCTCGTCAGAAAGGGTGCGCGCCTGCACATACTCAGTCACTCGACGGAGCAAGGCTTCCAAGCCGATCCTCTTTCCGGACTGAGCGTTCGCCATGAAACGACTGTGATTAGCAGGGGTAGTGCCGTCACTTGCCCCGTAGGCGCAACTACTTGGGGTACAAACGCTTCCACATCTTAGCTGCTTTGCAGATGCGGCCACTCGCCGGGTGCATTCTTGCAAATTGCCCGACTTTAACTCCCGTGCGTCTTGCAATTTGCACGGTTTGCCTCAATGCCAACGTACGCATAGCACGATCAAGGACTTGTTTTGATTCCAAGTGGTCGAAACGCGCGGCGACATCGATAAGGGGAGGTTGCATCACTGGCAAGTGGCGCGTTTGCAGAATGCACGGTGCATAGGCCGTGCTCGTGCAGGCTGCAATGATTCTACCCCTTTCAGCGCACACCCAAGGCGATACCTAAACGCTCTAACTGGCCTGGATTGAGCAGGTTAGGGCACCGGGCGTCAGCTTGGCCCTCCACTAGCTGAAGGAGAAAGAGATATTACGAAAACACGAATATCGAAGTTATGAAACCGAATCACATTCGGTCCTTGAAAGGAAATATATGTTAGGAACTGTCTTAGTTGTTCTGCTCGTTCTGATGTTAATTGGCGCACTCCCTACCTGGCCACATAGCCGGAATTGGGGGTATGGTCCGACCGGAGGACTGGGTGTTCTTCTGACCATCCTGGTCGTCCTGCTTCTGGTGGGCTGGATTTGATATGAACACACGCATGGTCGCCAGGGACCTGGCCGAAGAAGCCCCGCACAGCCTGCGCGAACGCATCGCCAGATTTGCGACCGCCATCAACGGCTGTTCCGCGCACCACGTGTCGAAATCCTATTGGAAACAGGCCAAACGGGAATTGGCGAGTGACTCGGACACGGACCCGAAAGAGGCAGTGCTTGAATCAGCGCCCGACTTCGAACGCTGGCACCCGGTGCCCGGCTCAACCGGACACAATGGGCCGGTCGCGCGCCAGGGATTTCAAGCCGGGTGATCCTCTCACTTCCAACTTTGGCTGGCGAAAGTGCTTTATTGTCTCGCCCAAAGAACGGGGAAGTGAGTCAAAGTCGAGCGCCCGTGCGGGAAGTTGGCGGTTGCGGGCAGGAGCAGCGATGAGCGTGAGATCCTCCCGCTCGCTACGAGCGACTTGCGCTGCGGAGGTGGAGCGGTGAAGCATCGCAGGAAGCTGTCGCTGCGGAGGCTGTCGGCCCGCGTGGGTCTTTGCCTTGGTGCGGTCGTACTTGCCGTCGCGGTGTTTATCCTCATGTTCGGTGGTATGATTCTCAACGGCTATGGCAAGGGGAAGGTGGAGCGAGCGTTTGCCAAAGCGCACCCAGGGTGCGCTTTGCAGATCGGCAAACTCGATTACTCGGTGGGCGCCGATCTCCTGGTCGCTCAATCTGTCACACTGAGTGCAGCCAACACGACTCTCAAGG
>Ga0326728_10003133_pt1 | contig 52521 bp, 45 predicted proteins | sample MB3enrmetagenome_FD_207602 | JGI IMG/M metagenome (GOLD analysis project Ga0326728, IMG submission 207602) | Lab enriched peat soil microbial communities from McLean, Ithaca, NY, United States - MB31MN | ecosystem: Environmental > Terrestrial > Soil > Wetlands > Peat | place: USA: New York... | reverse complement strand
TGAACGTCCATGCCAACATACTTGGTGCTATCCATGGGCAGGACTCCTTTCTGTCGGGAGATGAGGTCAATCCTCAAAACCTACCGCAAAAGGGCGCCCTTTTATAATGCGTGTTTACCAATATCTGTTATCCGTCGATAACAGCCCTTCCTTGCAACCAGCAACTTGATCATCAAGTGATTGGGTGTCGCTGGCCAGATCGGCCAGCTTCCGGGTCGGCCGCTTCGAATTTATTCCCGAACCACGCTCTGGCAAATAGTCCCTGCATTCTCCCCAAGTGCAAAGAAGTAGTATCCCTTTCCCCCGAATTTCCACCGATTTGGTCAAAATAGTCTCTGTCGGCGGTCAGCCATGAGGTATGCGGTTTCAGAGACCATCAGACACTTTGTCCGTAATCCTTTGCGAAGGCCGCCGGGCATTCGCGGACAATTGCGGGGATTTGCGGACTATCCACAATGCTTCTCGAGTGCAAGCCCTCTTCATCAGCAGTATTTTGAATGCAATCGCGCTGCAATCCAGTTTGTAGTAATCTCATGCACATGGAAGTCAGTGAAGCAGGAGAAAGACGGGAGAACAGGCCGCCCGCCTCGCAGCAGCAGGCTTTGCTGGAGGTCACCGAATCGATCGCGACGCACCGCGACCTGCCGGCGCTTTTTCATGATCTCATCGAACGCCTGCCGCGCTTGGTAAACTTCGATACGTTGTGGCTGGTCTTGCACGAGCCAACGCGCAACGTGATGCGTGTCCACATCCTGGAAACGCCTTCCCGCGCTTACGTGGATTTTGTCGAGCGCACCATTCAGGACGCCCCGGCAGGCTGGGTCTGGGAACGGCAAGAGGCCCTCATCATTTCCGACCTGGAGCAGGAAACCCGCTTCGAAAAGGCCTTGGACTCGCTGCGCGAAATCAGTGTTAGGTCTTTTTGTATCTTGCCGTTGACTACGGCGCATCGGCGCTTGGGGGCGGTCGGGTTCGGCAGCCAACGGGTGGGGGCGTATGGTGAGGCGGGAGTGGAATTCCTCCAGCTTGTGGCTCGCCAAATTGCGGTCGCCGTGGACAACGCGCTCAGTCACCAAGCCGCCCAAGCCTTGCAACACCAACTCGAGCACGAGCGGGACCGGCTAAAGTTGCTTCTGGATTTGAACAATAGCGTGGTTTCCACGCTTGAGCTTCGGCAGCTTTTCCGCGCCATTTCGGCCAACGTCCGGAAGGTCATGGAGTGCGATTACGCCAGCATCCTCTTGCCTGAGCCGGGTGGGGAGCAGCTAAGAGTTTACGCGCGGGACTTCTCCGCGAGTGGGGAATCCTGGCAAGAGGAGATCGTGGTTCCGGCTGCCGGGCGGCCTGCCGGCGAAGTCTTAAAATCGGGTGAACCCCTCATCCTCGATCAGGGAGGGCTTAGCCGGTATGGGACCCATCTTAACCTCTGGTCGATGGGATTGAGGTCGCTTTGCGTCCTCCCCATGATCAGCCGTGGCCGCGTGATTGGTACGTTAAACCTCGGCGGACTGGGCGATGGAGCTTTTTCTCAGGGGGATGTGGATTTTCTCATCCAGGTGGCGAATCAGATTGCCATCGGCGTTGAGAATGCACTTAATTATGAACAAGTTGCGGAAGCGCGCGAGCGTCTGGCGGAGGAAAGGAACTACCTCAATGAGGAAATCCGCACGGAGCACGACTTTGAAGCGATCATCGGCCAGAGTCCCGCTCTCAAGCGGATTCTGAAACAGGCGGAATTGGTCGCGCCCACCGGCTCGACGGTCCTCATTCTGGGGGAAACCGGCACCGGGAAGGAGGTCCTGGCGCGGGCCATACACGACATCAGCCCACGCCGCGAGAGGACTTTTGTTAATGTGAATTGCGCCGCAATTCCCATGGGCCTCCTGGAAAGTGAACTTTTTGGTCACGAGAAGGGCGCCTTTACGGGGGCCATCGCGCAAAAAATCGGGCGTTTTGAGTTGGCTCATCAGGGAACGCTTTTCCTTGATGAGGTGGGGGACATCCCCCTGGAATTGCAACCCAAGCTCTTGCGCGTGTTGCAGGAACAGGAATTTGAACACCTAGGCAGCAACCGGACGCTCCACGTGGATACCCGCTTGGTGGCGGCGACTAGCCGCGACTTGGCACAGATGGTCGAGAACCGGGAATTTCGTGGGGATCTCTACTACCGGTTGAACATTTTCCCGATTCTTGTGCCTCCCCTGCGCGAACGGCCCGAGGACATCCCCCTCCTAGTGGCCCATTTTACAGACAAGTATGCGCGCAGAATGGACAAGCGAATCAGCAAGATACCAGCGGAAACGATGGATGCCCTGAAGCGCTACCACTGGCCGGGCAATGTGCGCGAATTACAGAATTTCATCGAGCGCGCCACGATTCTCACCTCGGGATCGACCCTTCAGGCGCCGCTCTCGGAGCTCAGGCAAGCCAGCCGGGAAACCCCGCGAAAGGGGCGCACCCTCGCCGAGACCGAACGAGAGCAGATCATGCGAGCCCTGCGCGAGTCCCAATGGATTCTGGGCGGGACTGGAGGCGCGGCTGAGAGGCTGGGACTTAAGCGCACCACGCTGTTCTATAAAATGCGAAAGCTGGGGATTACGCGCCCCATTTCAAATCTCAAATCTTAAATTCAAATCTCAAATGAATCTCAGTTTGAGAGGAACCCCACCGAACCTGACCTGCAAGCGCTTCGAAGATTTCCCGTCTGGCAGGCGGGGCTGGAACTAGCCCGGCGCGTGTACATGCTCACGGCGCTCCCACCCTTCCGGTGAAATCGCAGCCTGCGCGACTAGATCGAGCGCGCCGCCGTCAACGGTTCGAACAAAATCGCCGAGGGTTTCGAGCGCGCCGCCGCGCTAGAACTGTTGACGTTTCTCTACATTACGCTCAGCTCGGCGGGAGAAGTCTGCTCCATGCTCTGTTTGGGTCGACACGCTGATGGATTTTGTCAATCTCAAATCTGAAATCTCAAATTTGGAATCACACGCCGAAGGCGTTTGCCGCTAGTTGCGCGCCTGGGCCGACTCCCTACATAATTCCGCCATCCCCGCCAGCATTACCTCGCCGTTTCTACCCAAAAGGCTAGCCAAGCCCATTCCGAGCTCGATGAATTCCTCAAGGAGCTTCAGCGAATTCGAGAAGGGAAAGAAAAGCTGTAAATGACGGCATCTCAGAAATGTCTAGTCCCCAGACCACCAAGAACAGTAGGAAGAAGGCAGCAGGCAGTAAGCGCACCACTTGCTGGTGAGGCACGGCCATGCGCCCCACGAGATGGACTGTAGGTCCAATGCCGCAAATGGTCAGGACCCCAGAGCGAGGGCCGAAGGTTGACGTAAAGGCGTCAACGCGTCAGTTTTTTGACGTCAATTTCCTCAAAATCATAGCCCAAGGAAATTAGATCCTGCTTGCGGGCTAATATATAAGCCATTTAGTTTAAATATTTTACAAAACTATAATCCAGAAACCAGAGGTTGGAATTAGATATGCCAACTAGGCATTGGGATATTGGCGAATTCTTTCGTCAATACGCAAACTTCGCTCCTCCGATGTCGTTTCGCGAGAGGAAGGGTGGGTACTCTGGCTTGAGTGAGCAGGTTAGGTTAGCGCTTGCTGCCTACTGCCTTCTGCTCACTGCCTACTGTCTCTTATGTGGATTGTCCGATTAGCCCTACGACGACCCTACACTTTCATCGTGATGGCCATAGTCATCATGATCTTAGGGGCGCTTTCGATCATCCGCACCCCCAAGGACATTTTCCCCAACATCAACATCCCGGTGGTAAGTGTCCTTTGGAATTACGCTGGCCTTTCTCCCGAGCAGATGGCGTACCGGGTCGCGGTCATCAACGAACGTTCCCTCACCTTGACGGTGAACGACATTGAGCACATCGAGTCCGAATCGCTGAATGGCATCGCGGTCATCAAGATTTTCTTCCAGCCGGGCGCCAACATTGCCATGGCGATGAGCCAAGTGACGGCAATGTCGCAGACACAGCTTCGGCAATTCCCGCCCGGCAGCACCCCTCCGCTTATCATTCAGTACAGCGCTTCCACGGTGCCCATTTTGCAATTGGGACTTTCCGGGGCAGGGCTTTCCGAGCAGCGGTTGTTTGACCTGGGCTCGAACTTCATCCGCGTGCAACTGGCCGACGTGGAAGGGGCCGCCATACCGTGGCCTTACGGGGGAAAGCAACGCCAAGTACAGGTGGACCTTAACACTGCCGCCATGCAAGCCAAGGGGCTCTCACCCCTCGACATCGTGAATGCCATCAGCGCTCAGAATCTGATTCTCCCCTCCGGGACTTCCAAGATCGGCCCATATGAGTATGACGTTGAGACCAACGGTAGCCCGCTAACTACGGTAGAACTCAATGATTTGCCGATAAAAACCTCCGGTAACACTGTAATTTACATTCGCGACGTCGCCTATGTGCGCGATGGCTTCCCGCCCCAAACCAACATCGTGCGCGTCAACGGCCAACGGGCGGCATTGATGACGGCTATGAAAACTGGCAATGCCTCGACTCTGGACATCATCTCCCAAATCAAAGCCGAGCTACCGGTCATTCAGAAGGGCTTGCCGCCGCAGTTGCAAATCCACTATTTAAATGACCAGTCCATTTTTGTGCGGGCCGCCATTAAGGGTGTAGTGCGGGAAGCTCTTATTGCCGCTCTGCTTACCGCGGCGATGATTCTGCTGTTCTTAGGGAGCTGGCGGAGCACCATCATTATCGCAGTTTCCATTCCGCTATCCATCCTGACCTCTCTGGTGGTGCTCAGTGCGCTCGGGGAAACCATCAATATTATGACGTTAGGGGGATTTGCTCTGGCGGTGGGGATTCTGGTGGATGACGCCACGGTTGAAGTCGAGAACATCAACCGCAACATCGCTATGGATAAGGAAATCCTGGTGGCGATTTTGGATGGCGCGTCGCAGATTGCCGTTCCGGCTTTTGTCTCGACCCTCGCCATCTGTATAGTTTTCGTGCCCATGTTTTTCCTGACCGGGGTCGCCCGGCACCTCTTCATCCCCCTGGCGGAGGCGGTAAGTTTCGCCATGCTGGCGTCTTACTTGTTGTCCCGGACCTTGGTGCCAACCATGGCACGGTACTTGCTCCGCGGCCACGAGCACGACGCGCAGAATCTGGAAGCCGAGGCCCAGCGCCACTTTTTGGCACGGTTGCAAATCAGATTTGAGCACGCCTTCGAGCGCTGGCGTGGAAATTACAAGCGGTGGCTCGCGACCTGCCTGCGCCATCGCGCCTGGTTGGCGGTGGGGGTTTTAAGCGCTGCCGCGGCTTCGTTTTTGCTGATTCCGTGGATTGGCCAGGACTTCTTCCCCAAGGTTGACAGTGGTCAGTTCACTCTGCACCTGCGGGCTCCCACCGGCACCCGCATCGAGGAGACGGCGCGGCTTTGCGATCAAGTGGAGAGGTCCATTCGGGAAGAAATTCCTCCCCAGGAAGTAACCAGCATCATTGATAACATCGGATTGCCGTACAGCGGCGTGAATCTTGTTTACAGCAACTCGGCTCCCATCGGCACCGGGGACGCTGACATCATGGTTGCGCTTTCGGAAGACCACCACCCCACGGCGGAGTACCTCCGCCGGCTGCGCCTCCGTTTGGCTCGGGAATATCCGGGCGTGACGTTTTACGTCCTGCCCTCTGACATGGTCAGCCAGATTCTGAATTTCGGCCTCCCGGCACCCATCAATGTCCAGGTGGTGGGCCCAAACCTGGCTGCCAATCGGCGATTCGCCGATGGGCTGATGCGTAAACTCAAATACATTCCCGGCGCGGTTGACTTGCGGATTCAGGAACCTTTCAACTTGCCGCGCCTTCAGGTTGACATTGACCGAACCCGGTCGGCGCAGGTGGGATTTACGCCCCGCGACGTCGCCAGCGACATGCTGATTTCATTGAGTGGGAGCTTCCAGACTTCTCCCACTTTCTGGTTGGACCCGCGGACCGGCGTCAGCTACAGCATTACCACGCAAACGCCGCAGTACCGCGTGGACTCGCTCCAGGATCTACAAAACATTCCCATCACGAATTCCAACGGTTCTCCCCCTCAAATCCTGGGCAACCTTGCCACCATCAGCCGCGGCGCTTCTCTCGCCGCCGTCTCGCATTACAACGTTCAGCCCGTGATCAATATTTATGGCGCGGTGCAGGGAAGAGACCTGGGCGGTGTGGCTGGCGACCTCGACCGCATGGTGGATGAGAGCCAGAAGGATCTGCCGCGCGGCTCGCGGACCATCGTGCGCGGGCAGATTGATACCATGCGCTCGTCCTTCTCGGGATTGCTGGCGGGGCTGGTTTTTTCGATCGTGCTGGTTTATCTCTTGATCGTGGTGAACTTCCAATCGTGGCTGGACCCGCTGATCATTATTTCTGCCTTGCCGACGGGGCTGGCGGGGATCCTCTGGTTCCTGTTCGCAACTCACACCACCTTCAGCGTGCCAGCCATGATCGGCGCCATCATGTGCGTGGGTGTCGCCACGTCCAACAGTATTCTGGTGGTGAGTTTTGCCAAGGAACAATTGGAAGAAGGCAAGGATGCCACGGTGGCGGCGCTGGAGGCGGGGTTCACGCGCTTTCGTCCCGTCATCATGACGGCGCTGGCCATGATTATCGGTATGGTGCCCATGGCCCTGAGCATGGGTGAGGGCGGCGAGCAAAATGCCCCACTGGGCCGGGCGGTGATCGGCGGCCTGCTGTTTGCTACCGTGGCGACGCTGTTCTTTGTACCCACCGTGTTCAGCGCCGTGCACGGCAGGAGGAATCGGGAGATCGGTTGATCGGGAGATCGGGTGAACAGATCCGATGATCGGATGATGGGGAGAATAGGGGAAAGAACCAATCGCCCGAATCCGAGACGAGGGATTTGAAGATGCCGACGGCGGCTGAGATGAGAGCAAGGGAAAAACCGATCAAGGGATTATCGGATCACCCGATCACTCGATGCCTTTGTTCACCCGATCACCCGATCACCCGATCACCGGATCACCCGATCCTGGGAGGTCTGAATGAGCGTTGAGGGAAGCTTCGACATTGGAACCCAAGACGGCCATGGCGGAGGTTCCGGCCTGCCGGGCCAACGTCCCCCGTCGTCCGGTGTGGGCAAAGTCATCTTGGGGCTGGCGTTTCTCTTGATTGTTGCCGGCGCCGTCGTTTACAGGGGTGTTACCACTCGTGTCCGCGCCGCTGCCGACGTGAAAGCCGACACGCGCGATCTCGCCGTGCCCGCGGTTTCGCTGGCTCAACCCAAGCGGGGCGCGCCACAGGAAGAAATCGTATTGCCAGGAAATATCCAAGCCTTCATCGACGCTCCGATTTACGCGCGTACCAACGGTTACCTGAAGCGCTGGCACGTGGACATTGGTGGCAGGGTCAAGGACGGGCAGCTTCTGGCGGAAATCGATACTCCCGAACTGGATCAGCAACTCCAGCAGGCGCGGGCGGATTTGGCGACGGCACGGGCCAACTACGATCTGGCGCAGACCACCGCCGCGCGCTATGAGTTCCTGCTGAAGAGCGATTCCGTAGCCAAGCAGGATGTTGATAACGCCGTGGGTGATGCTCACGCCAAAAAGGCCATGGTGGACTCCGCCACGGACAACGTGAAGCGCCTGGAACAGTTGCAATCCTTTGAAAAGGTCTACGCGCCTTTCGACGGGGTGCTCACGGCGCGCAATACCGATATCGGCCAGCTCATTGGTTCCGGAAGCGCCAGCGGCGCCAAGGAATTGTTTCATGTGGCGGCCATTCACACACTGCGCGTTTACATCAATGTGCCGCAGATTTACTCCCGCGCGGCGGTCCCGGGCGTGCAGTCCTATTTGACGATGCCACAGTTTCCCGGACGCCGCTTTCCCGGCAACCTAGTGCGGACCTCCGAGGCGATTGACCAAGCGTCCCGCACCTTGCTTACGGAGGTGGATGTTGCCAACCCTACGGGTGAAATCCTGCCCGGGGCTTACGCTGAAGTCCATTTGAAGCTTCCCTCGGCAGCCGCGACGGTCATCATCCCGGTCACCAGCTTGATTTTTCGTTCGGAAGGCTTGCGCGTCGGCGTGGTTCGCAACGGCCACGCCATCCTGATTCCCATAACCCTGGGCAGGGACTTCGGAACGGAAGTTGAAGTGGTGTCAGGCCTCGACGGCAGCGAGAAGGTAATCACGAACCCGCCGGATTCGCTGGTGGAAGGTCAGGAGGTTCGCGGCGCTACCCCAGGCGCGGGTTCTTGGGGCGGAGAGTAGGATCTCACGTGTCGGTGCCGGGTATCAGAGGTTGTGCGATGTTTTTGTCTACGGAGCAATTGGTCCATTGTGGATAAACTAAGAAAGAATGATATTCCCGGCCATACTCAGGAAATAAGGATGGGGACACAATGTCATATTCATGCTTTGCGACAGCTTCGGCGCAAATCTCATCCCCATCATACCAGCAGGAAGTATGGCCCGCTGATCCATTCCAAAGTGAACATTTTGTCTGAATACTTCAAAATTCGAGGCACCGCCGCGACCGGTAGCGGGGCGCGTCCCACAATCAGAGGAGGGGACGAAATTGCTCCTATAAACACTCTTGGCCTTTGGGCAGCAGTTCTCTTCGTCGCCGCTCTTTTCTCATTCAGCGCGTGCACGCCTGGACCCAAGTACGCGAAGCCCACGGTTCCCACGGCGCCCGCTTACAAGGAGCTTGTTGCCGGTCTGGAAAGCGAATGGAAAGCCTCCCAGCCGCAGGACCGGGTCATTCGCGGCAAGTGGTGGGAAGTCTTCTCCGACCCGCAGTTGAATGCGTTGGAGGAGCGCGTTGACGTCTCCAACCAGAACCTGAAGATCGCCGAGGCGCAATTTCGCCAAGCGCGTGACCTGATTCGCATCAATCGGTCGGGCTTGTACCCGACAGTCACTGCCGGTCCTAACATCGCTGCGGAACAATTCTCTAAGAACGCTCCCAACGCCGGCCCCAAATATGGCCAAACGCAGGGGGATTTCGACTTACCCTTCGACCTTTCCTATGAGGTAGACGCCTGGGGGCGAATCCATCTCACGGTGCAGGCTGCCACGGCCAGCGCCCAGGCCAGCGCCGCCGACTTGGAAACCGCCCGGCTGAGTATTCACGCCGAGTTGGCTGCCGACTACTTTGCGCTGCGTGGGCTGGATGCGCAGAAGCAGTTGCTGGACTCCACCGTGGTCGCTTACCAGAAAGCCCTGGATCTCACCACCAACCGTTACAACGGCGGACTGGCTGCCAAGGTGGAAGTGGCGCAAGCGGAGACGCAGCTTGAAACCACGCAGGCCCAGGCTATCGACGTGGGAGTGCAGCGCGCCCAATTTGAGCATGCCATTGCCGCGCTGGTGGGCCAGCCGGCATCGACCTTCTCGATTTCCGTCTCGCCTCTCGATGCGCCCCCGCCCAAAATTCCGGCGGGAGTGCCATCGGATTTATTGCAGCGCCGGCCTGACATCGCCGCGGCGGAACGACGCGTGGCCGCCGCCAACGCCGAAATCGGGGTGGCCAAAACGGCCTTTTACCCCACGCTCACCCTCAACGCTGCGGCCGGGTTGGAAGGGTCCTCGATTGCCAACTGGTTTGCCTGGCCCAGCCACCTTTTTGCCGTGGGCCCGACGTTGCTGGAAACGCTTTACGATGCCGGCCGCCGCCACGCCTACACGGACCAAGCCTGGGCCGCTTACGATGCGAATGTGGCTTCTTATCGCCAGAACGTCCTTACCGCCTTCCAGGAGGTCGAGGATAACCTGGCGGGACTGCGCATTCTCGATGCGGAAAGCAAGAAGCAGAGTCAAGCCGTACAATCCGCCGAACTCTCTTTGGCACTTTCCACGAACCGTTACAAGGGCGGATTAGTAACGTATCTCGAAGTTATCACCGCGCAAGGCGCCGCCCTAAGCAACGAGCGAACCGCCGTCGATCTCCTGACGCGCCGGATGAACTCGACCGTCCTTTTGATCAAAGCGCTGGGCGGCGGGTGGGATGTTTCCAAGCTACCCCAAGTCACCGGGCAGGCAAGCAAGGCCGCGGGGAATGGAACAGGCGGATAGCAGGAGCTCGAAATTCGGGGCGAGTTTCGAATTTCGAGTTTCGATTTTCGTCCTTTGCATTTTGACTTTTGACTTTCGTTATCTCTTTCTCGGTGCGCCAGGTGGGAATTTAGAGAAAGCCGATGCTACGAATCACGATCGACAAGAACTCCCGCGCCACCACCCTCCGGGTGGAGGGCCGACTCGCCGGCCCGTGGGTGGAGGAACTGGAACGGGCATGGCACACCCTCACCTCTGACCCTGCCGATGGCCGTGTCTCGGTGGACCTCACCGACGTCACCTTTGTGGGCGAGGAAGGGAAGAAGCTTCTGGAAACCATGTACGCGGAAGGGGCCAAGCTCAAAGCCACCGGCTGCGTCACCCGCCGGTTGGTGGAGGAGATTGAGCACAGTTTCAATCCGACTCATCCCAAGCAGAGCGTTCCGAATCCCCAGTGACCCGCTGGGAAGTCTTCAGTTCTCAGTTTTCAGTCTTCAGTAAACCCTGCACAGCGGAAGGTAACTCAGTTCGTCAGTCAATCGCAGCGTGCGGCACTCGTATTCACCCTCCAGCAAGCGAATATAGAGCGCGTCCACTTCGCCGTCATAGCTGATGCGCATCTCCGTCCCACCTCAGAAGTAAAACGTGTAAACCGTTACTACAACTATCTCATTCTGCTCTTCAACCGCCACATGGCCAACCTGTTTGATGGCGTAGAATTTGTCCTGCCAGCTCGCGGCATACTGCAAGTTGAGCCGGTCCGCAACCAGCAAGCAAGTGGCGCGCTTCCAGGAGGAAGGGTACCTGGAACATGTGAAAGAATTGATTTCGGACCCCTTTTCAACCGTGTAACTTATTGAAAATGCGTAGTGCTGAAATGGGTAAAGCCAATTTTTTCACATGTTCCTGACACCGTTTCCCTCCCGAGTAGCCCCTCCAGGGCAGCCCTTGCCGGATTTAGGGCAGGCGCCCCAGGGGCTCAAACCTCTGTTTCCATACCTCCCTAGTGGTAAATCACTTCGGGGCAGCACGGCTCCCAGTCGCCACTTGGATTAGAAGCCGCCCCATTTCAGAGCTAATTCCCCAAAATCAGGCCTTGACAGGTGAACTCTACATATATAGAGCTTATTCATGAAGAAGACTCCCAAGTTTGGACACCATTCCCTAGGCATCACAAACCGGCGGGGAGGTGTGAATTGAAAAATTTGTTGCTCGTGGTCGCGCTGCTCCTGGCTTGGCCAACCGTGGGGTTGAGTCAAGCCGGGCAGGCGGTTCCAAGGTTTGCGCTGCTCGGCGGCTTCACGACGGTCTTCGACAAGGGCGACCCCAACAGCTTTTCCGTCGGCAGCTTCCATTTTGACGGCGGGGAGGTTTCAGCCGAAGTCAAATTTTCGCGCTGCGTGGGCATCGTCGGCGGTTATGGCTTGCAGTGGAATAAGCAGGAAGAAGGCCTACAAGGGCTCGCTCTCATGGGGCCGCAGTTTTCCCCCCGCGCCATTCATCTCGGGCTCATTCCTTTCGCCCACGTCCTTGTCGGGTTCGCGCACGGAATAACCGATGGAACAAACGGAAATGGATCGTACGGGGTAACAATCGTGTCTGCTGCTGCGGTCGGGGGCGGCCTCGACATCAAGATGGGCCGTGGATTTTGGTTTCGCGCTATTCAAGCCGACTGGCTACATGCAGACTTAAGGCCGGATTACCACACCACGGCGAGAATCTCCGCCGGCATCGTGCTCCGCCACTAACCAGCAGGGGGGAGAAAATGTGTTAGACACCTTCTCCCATAATAAAATGGTTCCTGGAACAGGTGAAAAAATTCGTTTTACCGATTTCAGCACTACGCATTTTCAATACTTTACACAGTTGATAACAGGTCCAAATTCATTTTTTTCACATGTTCCTGACACCATTCCCCCCCCACCGTTTCCCCTGACACCTTTTCCGCAAATGCGGCGGTCCGCGCTACGAACTTGACGTTCCGAACCTTGCTGTATATCATGGTATATATCTCCGGAGAAGAGGTATTGATCGTGCGACAAAAAGCTAAAGTTTTTACCAATGGCCGCAGCCAGGCGGTGCGCCTGCCGGCCGCGTTTCGCTTCGACACCAAGGAAGTTTTCATCGACCGTAACCCGCGCACCGGAGACGTGATTCTGTCCCGCAAGCCTGCGAACTGGAGCGAAGTGTTCGCCGCGCTCGACCGTGCCGGCGTGCCCCAGGACCTTCTCGCCGACCGCGACCGGAGCCTGCCCCAGGAGCGAGAGACGGTATGATTTACCTGCTCGACACGAACACCGTGAGCTACATCGTCAAGGGCCAGTCCCGACACGCCCGCCGCAAGCTCGAACGGGTGAGCGTCGATCACGACGTCTGCATCTCGGTGATGACCGAGGCGGAGATCCGCTTCGGCCTCGCCCGCGGGAAGCTCTCCGCGGCAACGGAGGCTGCCGTTGAGCTGTTCCTGTCCAAGATTGACATCCTGGCTTGGGACTCCGCCGCGGCGCGGGCCTACGCGAAGGCCCGCGCCACGCTGGAACGAATCGGCAAGCTGTTGGCGAACATGGACCTGCTGATTGCCGCCCATGCTGCCGCCGTGGGAGCCGTGCTGGTGACGAACGACCACACCCTGCAAGAGTGCTCGAGGCATATCGACGTGAGGCAGACGGTCAATTGGGCCGATGATGTGGGATGAAACCCTGACTCCCTATCGGCTGATCGTTTTCGCCGCGAAGCACGAAAACACGAAAATAGGGACATGCGTGCCAGTCCCCTTTCCTTTCTGTGGATATCACGATAACAGCTTCTCGGGATTTCCCCACGAGTTATAGTCGTAACCGGACCTTACAAGACCTTCGAGCCGCTGGTCAGTATCGGCAATATTAACCCAGTTCATCGCAAAGAATACGTATCTGAGAATATCCATCGCGATTCGGTCCGGCTTCTGAGAAAAGATTTCGCTCGTAGATTCGATAGCAAACGTGACCCGATATCCCTTTCGTTTTTTTTAATTTCGCGGTACTTTGTTGCGGCGAAGGTACTAAAGCGGGCGCGTGCCCGGTTGAGCAGATGCGTGCGCCGCTACATGACTAGTTTTCTCCGGTCAAGCAGGTGGCACAACTCGTTTTCAGTCGCTAACTTCGGTTCAAACCGTGAAGTGAATTCGTCCGTACGGACGTAGACTCCGCGCCGCCCATTAAGGAAGTGAGGACCAAGTTCGCTCTCCATTGTATAGAGAACGTAGCATACCTTTCCGTCTCCGGCCGGGGTCGGGATTAGGTCGCTTACCTCCACGTCAAGCGGTGGTGCAACCCCTTCAAAGCACCATTGCACTAACGTTTGCTTATAGCTCCACTTCGGGTCCACTCCACACAATGCGACGATCCGGTCTGTGCGATCGGCTTGCCGAAAATCGACATATGCGCGAACTCCTATGGAGAGGTTGGCAAGAAACGTAGCGCAGCAGTTCCGCTGGGTCAAGCCATCGGGAAAGGGACACCAGAGGTACACGACAAAACTTAAGGGGAAAAGGTGAGGGGGAAAGGGGGGGAAGGTGTCAGGGGGGGAAAGGTGTCAGGAACATGTGAAGAAATTCCGCGAGACACAGAGACTTATCAGGCAGTAGCTGCACTTGCATTAAGCGGGGTTTCGGCATACCAGATCGACCCATGCTCCATGACCTTGAAGCCGGGAACCATTTCCCACACAGCTTTTTCGAGGCCCAGCGAAGTGCCGTTTCCATAGTCATACCCGCACAGCAAACCGCCACCCACGATGACCTTAAGCCATGCCCGGATGTCAGCCTTGACGCTATCATAATCGTGAGCTGCGTCGATGAAAACCATATCAGGTTCCGTGCCTTTAAGGATATCGGCTGCTTCGCACGACTCCGCCTGAATGATGTAAACCTTACTGGCTGAAATCTCCCCAGCCAGATTATTTTTGAATTTCCCCAACAAGAAGTCATCCGGCTTCCCGGAAAGCAGGTTCTTATGCTCTTCCGAACCTTTGAAGGTGTCCACCGCATAAACTACACCCGAAGTCTCAGCAAGAGCGACTGTACTGCGCCCCATGAACGAACCAACCTCCACGATGCGTTCATGCTTTTTCGCCTGTTCGGAGAGCCAAGTGAGTTCTCGTGGCGTCATCCATCCCGATATTGATAGTGCGCGTTCGAGCATCTTTTCTCCCTCTTCCATGAGTTGAATCGCAACCTGCTGGGGGTCTATGCCCCACGTAAAGAGCGTCTTTTTCATGTCGGCAATTTTCTGGTCGGTCGTCAGCATGTAGTTATGATAGAACAAAAGTCCCTGCTTCAAGTTCTCGTTCATTTCATTAATAGTCCTGAATTTGAGGCCATATATCTTGTCGTCATATTCAACAATGTCCAAATCCCGAATCGTTTTGGGCTGCTACACGAGGCAAGCCTCCACCCTACTCTCGGATTGAGCGCACAAGAGTTTTTAAAACCCGATTCGCAGTTGCAATTAATGCCCAATCTTACTCAGCAATTCCTTCAAAGTCCACACGTGATCTGTGAGGCCGGACTCCACAGCAGGGGGAACGCGTAGGGTCTGGTGGATTCTCACGAAATTATAATAGGCGAAGTACAGAGCGAGCGCCGCATAGTGGTTGTCCCATTTCTTGCTGAAAGCGCTTGTTAGCCGAGTGAATCGGCGAATCTGCATTCGCATCGTGAGGTTCTGGCGTTCAACATGGCGGGTACAAATCTTCTCAGGGTCGGGGCGTCCGATGACTGGCACTACCTCCATTGAAACTAGTTCCGAGGGGGAATAGCGGTGTTCGCCTTCGGGTACCGTTGGTCCTCGGAGCCCTCCTCAACATTGCGCCGAGGCGTCCGGACACGTATACTCAGCTTCGATGGATCTTCCGGCACGCCGACAACTTCGCAGGGAACTGTCCAGGCGCGAAGCCGCCAACCTTGAGAGCGAAAGGAGCGAACGTCTCCGGCGGTCCCTGGCGGATTCGCTAAAGGCGCTGAAAGAAGACGATCGAGACCCGATAGGCTATTGCCGGGCGGCGCGCTGCCACGAGGCGCTCGGCCAGCACGAGGACGCGATTGCGGTCCTCGAAAAGGGCCTCAAGTGTTGCACGCCCAGTCCTCGACTCTACCAAGAATTCATCTGGTTTGCTGAAAAATCCAACAGAACCGAGGCCGCCATTGAGGCAGCGCAACAGGCTCAGTCTCTGTTTCCAGAAGACTTTCTCATGAAGCTCAAGGCGGCGCTGCTTCTGCCCAGATTGTACGACACGCCGGAAGATGTTGAGTATTACCGACGGCGATTCGCCGGGGGCTTGCTTAAACTCTCGGAGGAGCTTCTTCTCGATACCCCAGACGCTAAGCGCCGCGCCTTGGGGGGAATAGCGAAGCACGTCAACTTCTTTCTGGCGTACCAAGGACGCAATGACCGCGAACTGCAAGAGCAATACGGCAAACTGGTCTCCCGGATTATGGCGGCGAACTACCCTCAGTGGACGGAACCCCTTCCAATGCCCCCCGTGACTCCCGGCGGAAAGATTCGAATCGGGTACATCACCCCGTTCTTCTGGAACCACACTGTAACCACATTGTTTCTGGGCTGGATTCAGGAGCGAAGCCGGTCGAGCTTTGACGTTTACGCTTACCACGTAGGCAACAAGACCGACTCGGTGACTGAAGAAATCCAGCGCGCCGCAACGGAATTCTGCCACTTTCCCGGCGATCTGGATGGTGTGTGCAACCGTGTTCGTTCGGACAACCTGCACATCGCGGTGTTTCTCGATGTCGGGATGAACCCGATTATGGCTCAAATCGCAAGCCTGCGGCTGGCCCCCATACAGTGCGTGGCGTGGGGACACCCGGTCACCTCTGGCTTGCCCAACGCAGATTACTTTATCTCCAGCGCTCTCATGGAGCCTGTGGAGGCACAGGACCACTATTCGGAACGATTGGTTTGCCTTCCCGGGATCGGGATTTCTTACCCCAAACCCGTCATCCCGCAGGCCCTTCTGGGGAGGAACCGAGAGGAGTTTGGCATACGACCTGACGCCATCGTTTACCTGTCCTCCCAATCGACCTTCAAATACCGGCCGGAGCATGACGATGTCTTCGCCCATATCGCTAGGCGCGTTCCCGCCGCCCACTTTGTTTTTCTCGAGCGGAACAAAATCGTGAGAAGCGACTTTCGAAAACGGCTCGGGCGCGCCTTCGCGACTCTCGGTCTCGAAGCGTCCGAATATTGTACAATCCTGCCTCAGCAGAGCCACTTCGACTACTGGAATTTGAGCTTGGTTTCAGATGTGTTTCTCGACAGCCTCGAATGGTCGGGTGGGAGGAGCACGATGGAAGCAGTGGCGTGCGGCTTACCCGTTGTCACCATGCCCGGCAGATTCATGCGTGGACGCCACTCATACGCGATTCTTACCCAAGTTGGCGCGGCCGATACCATTGCTCACGACAAATCAGCATTCATTGACATCGCCGCTCGGTTGGGAGTCGATCACCAGTGGCGGCATGCCGTTGTCCACCGCATGGAAGCCGGCCATCCGTCGCTTTATTCGGATACTCGTTGTGTACGCGAACTAGAGGAGTTTTTCCGGCACGTGGCAGATAAGAAGTAACGTCTGCCAGACTCTCATCGAAGGCTTCTGCTTTATGGGTAGACATCGAGCTCACGCGGGCGAATTGACGGAACGCTAGGCGACAGCGTTCACTAATCGCGTTTGGATGCCCGAATGGCTCCTCGCGCCCCCATCAGCCTTTACAAAACCTCCTGCACCGAATGAACTTGCCACCGTTGTAGCGCGTGCAACGTGCGAATCGAGGCTTGCCGTATCGGAAGCGATTGCGGTTCACGCTGCGTCATCCAGCCACCAAGGTGCGGCCAGGATGGTGCCGCCGAGGCCGAATCGGGACCGCAATCGACTGCGCTAGAGGCCGCTCCGATAGAGCTCCGATAGAGCTTGACGGACATTCTGTCGTGTGCTATGGTGTGGGCATCAGGGCAACAATTCAACAGAATGGAGAATGACTTCATGGCAGGCAACAAACTCACGATCAAGCTAACCGGCGAGCAGCAAAGTCAGATCAAGAGCGCTACGGGCAGGAGCATCACCGAGCTCCACGTTGACGTCGGGGCGACGAGCCAGCTTAACGTCGAGGATCTCGAAGAGGTGTCGGGTGGGATAAATTTTCCTGACATCCAGGGTAAATTTTCCTGACATCTTGAGATAGTTACCTTTGACGCTACCAGCTACCAGCTCTGGCCCCTCCCGAATCAGGAAGGGCGCCCGGCCGTCCGCCATGGCAGCCTGTGGCGCGGAGTGTCGCCCCACTGCCTAATTTCAAAGTGTACCACTACCGTCCCTTCCAACTCGATTCCCCTGCACTCCCAAATCCTGCTAAAATGGCGCGCGTATCGACGGGCGTAGGAGACAACCAAATCCGCGAAGGGAGCACGCGGGGGGAGCGGGACACCATGCAACGACGAGTTTTTTTTGCGAGGGCGGCGGCAGCGGGCGCGAGCTTGGCGGTGAGTCCCCTGGGGGCCGCCAAGGATTGGACTCTTCCCAAGGTCATCAAGTATCCCGACCCGGCGATTGAAATCCTCCATCCGAGTTTTGCCAAATACCGGCAGGCCAATGCCGCCATCGAGCGGCTCTACACGGGCACGCGCTGGGCGGAGGGCCCCGTATGGTTTGGTGACGGGCGTTACCTGCTGTTCAGCGACATTCCCAACAACCGCATGTTGCGTTGGGTGGAGGAAACCGGCGAAGTTAGCGTTTTTCGTTCTCCCTCGAATTACTCGAACGGCAACACGCGCGACAAGCAGGGCCGGTTGATCACCTGTGAGCACGACTCGCGGCGCGTGACACGCACCGAACTCGACGGCACGATTACGGTGCTCATGGATCACTACCAGGGCAAGCGCTTCAACGCGCCCAACGATGTGGCGGTGCACTCGAACGGCAGCATTTGGTTCAGCGACCCCGGTTACGGGATCTTGAGCAATTACGAAGGCCACAAGGCGCCGTTCGAGCTTCCCGCCAATGTCTATCGGCTCGATCCCCAAACCGGCACCGCCACGGTGGTGGTGGGCGACATGCGCCGGCCCAACGGCCTCTGTTTTTCTCCTGATGAGAAACTGCTCTACATCTGCGACACGGGCGTGACCGACGGCCCCCAATATCCGCATAACATCCGGGTTTACGATGTGGTGGAGGGCGCACGCCTGGCCAATGGCCGCGTTTTTGTGGAGATGGGCGCAGGGCTTGCCGACGGCATTCGCTGCGACGTGGACGGCAACGTCTGGGCGGGCGCGGGTTGGGCTGCCGGGGATGAGGCTGAAAAGGAGGACTTCAACGGCGTCCACATCATCTCCCCCACCGGCGAGCTGATCGGCAAGATTCATTTGCCGGAAATCTGCGCCAACATTTGTTTTGGCGGCGCCAAGCGTGACCGCCTGTTTATGGCCGCGAGTACCTCGCTCTACGCGCTCTACGTCGGAACCACGGGCGCCCAGACGCCATAGCAGGTTGCGAAAAACACTTTACGGTTGTGCCCAGGCCTGCGCTGTCATTCTGAGCGCAGCGATGAATCTCGCTCTACGCAGTTTAATGAACAATGCGAGATTCTTTCTTCGCCATGCTCAGGACCGCCGCGCCTCCTCTTCAGGAACTCCGTGGATTGGTCGTGTTATTTGAACAAATTGGTCGCGCCGTGCGTGGGGCGAGTCCCGCGAAGCGGGATAATGTGAGTAGCCGTGGGTGAAATCTACGGCAAGGGAAGTCGAGAAATGTTTCGGCCCTGGGGCCGAACCTTCGTAGGGTCAGTCCGCCGGCTGACGGGTGGGGTGGTCGGACGTGCTTTGCTTTGCTATCCGCAGGTTAGAACCTGCGCCTACTCACGGTTTGCCCCTGGCGGGGCCTGCCGCCCGCCCATCGATTGCGCTCGCGGCGAGTTTCTACCCATCAGAGGCAGCCGAGGCTTGGGTGATCAACTGTTCCGTCGGCAAGGACCCAAGAATTGGGGCGGTATTTAAGGTATCGGCTGCACGAGCGCCGATCCGGGTTCCGAACAGACACGACGCCGCGGAGGATGTTTAAGTTTTGCCGAGGACTTCAAAAATGGCAACCGTGGGTGCACCGTCAGCCACATCGGGGGGGACCGCCGCACCGTGGGAAGCCTGATTTGGTCCGGCACTTGAGGCCGGTGGAAAAAGAGCGTATGATCTCTGGAACCGCGAAGGGACCTGCAATTTCTGGAAGGCGCTGTAAACTTTAAAGGAGGCCACTAAAATGCGTGTTCGCCATCTCAGTTATTTTCTCTCGTGCGTGGTTGCCCTAGTGCTGGTAAGTGTGCAGCCCGTAATGGCACAGGGAGGGAAGCTCATTGTCCGCGCTAATCCGCGTGAAACTTACATTTATGCCGACGGTAAACCCGTCGCGGAAGCGCGAGGTCACCACCTTGCTCTCCCTGCGGGAGAGCATAAAATCGATTTGTACAACTACGGCTATAAGCCGGAATCCCGCAACGTTACGATCGAGGCGAATAAGACGACAGTGATCGAGGTCACGATGCAAGCGATCCCCGGAACCGTTTCGGGGCCATGGGGTTGCATCACGCTGGAAGGCGCCCCACGCGCTGCCGTGCTGCTGAACGGCACGGACCCTGCGGTGTTTTTTGTTGGGCACGGCGACGAATTCAACAACGAGTGGGTTTGGAAGCAGGAACTGGTTGTGCCCGCGGGCAAGCATGAGTTGACGGTGGCGGGCGCTGGTCGTGATTCCTGGACTACCACCGTCGATGTGCAAGCCAACAAGCGTGTAGTGGTTGACGCTTACAAAGGGGTGCGCAAGACGGTCGACTGGCCGCGCGGGGACCAGTTGAAGTCGTTGCCGCGATTCAAAGCCGGCATTGCCAGCGCCGAGGTGGCGGTCCAGAAGATCACTGGCCAGTTTTCTGCTTCTCCGGCGCAGGTCAATTGCGGCGAATCCGCGCGCCTGACCTGGTCCTCCGAGGGCGCCCCGAAAACCGAGCTCAATGGCACGGTCGTAGGCGCCTCCGGCGATCAGACGATCCAGCCCAAGCAGACGACGAGTTATAAATTCACCGCCGCCGGACCGGGCGGAGTCTACACTTCCGATGCCAGCGTCAATGTCAACGCCGCGATTCCTGCTTCGCTGAGTGTGTCGCCGGCCGAAATTCGATACCACAAGATCGGCGATAAAGTTGACCAACAAGGAAGCGCCACAGTGACCTGGTCGGCTGGAAATGCGGACACCGTCGCGGTGGATCCCTTCGGTTCGGTCGGGGCGAGCGGCAATCGCGACGTCCCGATTACCCCCACTAAGAATTCGGTGGGACCGATTGACGAGACCGTGACCTACACTCTGCACGCCAGCAACGCTTGCGGTGGGTCCGAGACGCGCACCGCCACCTTGCACATTACGGGCTCGATTGACTTGCAACAGGCCGTCGTGAGCGAGGCCACACTCGAAACCAAACTCACCTTCAACAGCATTTACTACCCCACCAACTTGCCGACCACGGCGGATCCTCAGGGCGGCTTGGTACCCAGCCAGGAAAAGCGCCTGGAAGAAATCGTCACCAATTTCAAACAATACCTGACGCTTCGGCCGGAGGCCAACTTGATTCTGGAAGCCCACGCTGACCTCCGTGGCTCGGTGGCGTTCAACAAAGCGTTGTCACAACGCCGTGCCGACCGGGTGAAGAGCTATTTGGTCGAGCATGGAATTCCTGCCGAACGGATTGAGACCAGGGCCCTCGGAAAGGAAAAGAACCTCACCGACAAAGAGGTGGAAGAGCTGAACGCTCAGAACCCCAACGTCACTCCGGAAGATCGTCAGCGCGTGGAGCACAATATCCTTGCTTTCCGCATGGCGAACAACCGGCGCGTGGACGTTCGCCTCAGTACCACGGGCCAGACTTCGCAGCGCTTCTTCCCTTACAACTCCGACGACCTGAACGTGTTGCTGGGAGAACAGAAGCCCGTTGGCAAGAAGGCGGTGACCAAGAAAGCCCCCGCCAAGAAGTAATTTCTGCCGGGCCTCGCCGGGGCCGCAGCCCCGGCGAGCTCTTTCTAGTTCTCAGTATTGATATTCTGCGAGACCGAATCAGCGTACCGAACCTAACACACAAAGAGAGAGGAGTAGGGTCCCCTATGAAGAAATATGTGGCGGAGTTTATCGGTACCTTTACCCTGGTTCTTTTCGGCTGTGGAACCGCAGTGGTATCAGGTCAGGCCGTGGGCCATCTGGGTATCGCCTTTGCCTTTGGGTTCGCGCTAATAGCAATGGCTTATGGGATCGGCCCCGTCTCGGGATGTCACATTAACCCGGCGGTCAGTTTGGGGGTCTTCACCGCCGGCCGCATGACGACTAAAGACTTGGTCGGCTATATTGTTGGCCAGGTGCTGGGAGGAATCGCCGCTGCGGGCGTTCTGGCAGTAATCGCCCAAGGACTCCTGAGCGGATACAGCGTTGCCAGCAACGGTTTAGGTCAGAACGGGTGGGGCGAGGGCTACCAGGCAGGATATGCTCTCTCTGCCGCCATGGTCTTTGAGTTTGTTGCCACCCTGCTTTTTGTCATAGTCATTCTAGGTTCAACGCAGGGCGGAGCCCCCACGCAAATGGCCGGCTTGGCGATTGGAATCACGTTGGTGGTGATCCACATCTTCGGAATCAACATCACGGGAGTCTCGGTCAACCCTGCTCGCAGTCTGGGCCCCGCGATTCTGGTCGGCGGCAAAGCCATCTCGCAAGTGTGGATGTTTCTTATTGTTCCCAGCGTCGCTGGAATTGTTTCCGGAACCATCTTTCGTACCAAGATTCTGGACGCCTAACCTGAGAAGCATCATAGGGCAAGGTTTGGAGGAGGCACTTAAAACGCGACCGCCTCATTACGGCCGCGAGTGCGTTGCCGTATTCACTTTACGTGAACACGCAAGGCGCCATGACACCCTCAGTGTAAATCCGGCGCCTGCGGACTTAAGGTAGCGCCGACCTTCAAAGCCTGTCCTGAGCGAGGCGAAGGGTCGGCACGTGCTGACCTAAAGGTCAGCGCTATAACACCTCAACAACCTGCCGGGGATCAGACAATCTCGGAGAAAAAAATGCACCGAAAGCACACGGTGGGAGACCACCCGGTGTATAATTTCAGATGCCGAATCGCCAAGAAGCGAAGTCCGGTATACGGGTATCGGTAGGTCGTACAGGCGGTCCGTCGGCTCTCCAGTGACCATTGCAACAACTCAGCAGGATCCCCAACAGCGTGTGCAACTTGGCGCATGCCTTGAGGCTGCTTGAATTATGCTTAGTTTTCCTGGAGCAAATGACCCGTGGGGGATTCATCAATGAGAAGAATTCGGTTAGCGGTGCTGCTGGTAGCAGTATTGGCGCCGGCGGTTTTCGCGGATCAAATTACGTTGAAGAACGGTGATCGGATCACCGGCACCATCATCACCTCCGACGCGAAGACGCTGGTCATTAAGACGGATTATGCTGACGTCGTGACCATTAAGTGGGACTTCGTGCAACAGATTGAGTCGAGCCAGCCTCTCTTCGTGGGAACGAAAGGCGGCCAAGTTATCGTCGGACCGGTCACTACCAGCGACAGCAACTTGGCGGTGGCCACCAAGGAGTCCGGCAACGTGACGGTGGCCAAGGCCGACGTGACTTCTCTTCGCAACGCGGACGAAGAGAAGAAAACCGAGGCGGCATTGGACCGGCTGCAACACCCGCGCCTGGCGGATTTATGGGCCGGCAGCTTGGACACCGGCCTTGGCTTGGTGCGCGGCAACTCGGAGAGCAGCAATTTCACCTTCGGGCTGAACGCGGTGCGCGCCTCCACGCGGGATAAGATCAGCCTTTACACCACTTCGCAGTTCTCCCGCAGCACTGTGAACGGCGTGACGGCCACTAATGCCCAGTCCGTTGCCGGGGGAGTCCGATACGACCTGAACATAAGCGACAAGTCCTTCGCTTTCGGCACCGTGGATCTGTTCAACGACCGCTTCCAGGACCTCGATTTGCGGACGGTGGTGGGCGCGGGCGGCGGCATCCATGCTGTTAAAAACGACCGCACCACGTTCGACGTGCTGTTCGGCGGCACCTTCGACCGCGAATTCTTCACCCTGTTCAATCGCTCTTCCGCGGAAGTCCTGGTGGGCGAAACTCTCAGCCGTAAGTTCTTGGCCTCCTCGGCCTTCAACGAATCGGTGTTTTTCTACCCGAACATGTCTTCGACGGGAAATTATCGCAGTACGATCAGCATGGGCCTGGTTACCAAGCTCACGAAGCTCTTGAGTTGGCAGACTTCTTTCAACGATTATTACCTCAGCGACCCGCCGGCAGGAAAGAAGTCGAATGACTTGTTGTTCTCCACGGGCCTTCGGCTGACTTTCGGTAACGCCGCGAAGTGAGCCCAGGGGATTGCCCACAAGGGTGATCGAACATAATTGACCTATTACCACAAGGGGGAAAACATGCTGAAGGAATTCAAAGAATTCGCGATGCGCGGCAACGTGCTCGATATGGCCGTCGGCATCATCATCGGCGCAGCCTTCGGGAGAATCGTCAGCTCGGTGGTGAATGACATTATCATGCCGCCGATCGGGCTAATCCTGGGGCACGTGGATTTCTCGAACCTTTTCATTAACCTGTCGGGAACGCACTACGACTCGCTGGCGGATGCCAAGAAGGCGGGAGTGGCGGTGATGAGCTACGGCGCCTTCCTCAACACGGTCATCGATTTCGTGATCGTGGCCTTTGTGGTCTTCCTGCTGGTGAAGCAGGTGAACCGGATGATGAAGCCGCAGCCGGCTCCCGCAGCGCCGCCCACCAAGGAATGCCCTTATTGCATTTCCGGCGGCATCGCGCTTAATGCCACCCGCTGTCCCCATTGCACGGCGGAGCTCAAAGCAACGTAAGGGGGGAGCAATCCCGCTCACTGTTTCGAGTGGCGGCAGTGCGGGGTCCGTGAGAGGGGTAAGGCTGCTCTTCCCCCCGGGAGAATCGCATCGAAAGATAGGGCATGACCTCATCGAAGTTTACGGCTGCCGTAACACGGTCCAAGAATTCTGGCCACTATTGGTAGTGCTGCCCCTCGCCTCATGTTGAGAATCCCGATTCGTCCGGGGTCTCCGGGCTCCGCAAAACAGTTGCAGTGCGTGGCCCTTCGGTAGTAAAAATGTCATCCTCATGACCGCAACGTCAGGGTGGGAACTCGGGCGTCCATTGCGCTGGCGTGAACTCTACCGCGAAGCGGAGTTCTACAAGGCGGCGGTGCGTGTTTATACCAAGCCGCTGTTTCAGTGGCGCAAGGCGCTGTCCATCTCGACGGACGGGCGCACGCTTTACGACCTTGCCGGGCGCGGTTTGCGGTGTCTGGACGCCATCCACCGCTCGCTGGTCCATGAGAACTTCGAATTTCGCCCCGCCGTGGCCTTAAAGTACAACTTTAATGGCAAGCGCCGCACCCTCTACATTTCGCCTTGGGAGGAGCGCATTGTTGATTTTCTTCTTTACCGCTTGCTGACCCGCAAACTGCACGCCTGGTTTTCTCCGAATTCTTACGCGTACCGCGACCGCACTTTTGGCCTGGACCGCTGCCAGGCCCGCATTGCCGGCATTCTGCGCTCGCAGCAAGGGCCGATCTACCTGGTCAAGCGCGACATCACGGATTACTTCGGCTCCGTCGATCACGAAATCCTGCTGGCGAAGGTGGCGCGGTTGGTGGAGGGCGATGATTATCTCTGCCGGCTCTTGCAGCAGCGCGTTCGCTTCCTTTTCCACGACGAGAGTGGCGCGCATGCGGCGCAGGTAGGGATTCCCTTTGGCGCGGCGATCGCGTGCCTTTTCGCCAACATCTATTTGACCGGTCTTGACCGCGAAATGGAGCGCATCCGCGATGTCCACTACTTTCGCTACGCCGATGACATTCTGGTTCTGTCACCGGTGCGTGAAGCCGCCGTCATGGCACAAGAGTGCCTGGACCGGGGCATCGAGGACCTGCGCTTGCGTTTCAAGAGCAGCTTCCAGGTGGACATGGTGCTACGCCCCGCCCCGACAACGGATGCGGTCTTTACCGGAGCGCACGAGTTCCGGCATCTCGGCCTGCTGTTCCGGGCAGGCGGAGGCGTGGCCCTCTCGCGCGACAAGTGCCGCAAGATCCAGAACCTCTTTCGCTTTGCGTTTCGGCGGGCGCGCCGCCAGTGGAAAAGGTTCGCAGATCCCCGAGCGAGGGCCCAGGCGCTGGTGGACGTCGCACGGGAAAGCATTCAGCAGGGCGTGCGCAACGTGGCGATCCTCGACTATTACTTGAAGCACGTGGACGATGAGGCGCAGTTGCGTCGGCTGGACCGCTGGCTGGCCGAAGAGGTTCTGAGCCGTGTGTTCGGCGGGCACCGCAAGGGGCATTTCCGGTGCATCGGATTCGACCGGCTGCGCGCCATGGGATTGCCGTCATTGGTCCACCGCCGGCGGCTGATTCGCCGCGGTTGCATCGAGAGTCCGTTCTTTATTTGGCAGAGGCAAAAAATGACCCGAGCCTTCCGGGGGACGGTTGCCAGGCTGCATCGCGCCGCAAGCGCCGAGGTGGCTTTCTCTCCGCTCCCAGAAGCAGCAGCCAGCAAGCGCCGGTGAGAGAGGGCGGCTGCCTGTAGACGGGCGTTATGGAAGAACCGGCCGCTAAAGCGGCGGTTCGTTTTCTCCAACCGTCCCCCGGAGGGCTCGGGTCATCCCGCAGGGCCGAACGGCGTTCGGCCTTGGGGGCGAGCGCCGCTCGCCCCTACAATTCAGCTCGGCGAAAGGAGGTTGACGATGGCATTCCTGGATTGGTTAACCGGCAAGATAGAGTGCCCGCGCTGCGGCACTCGAGGCGCCAAGGAGATCAACGGCCAGATCCATTGCCCGAACCCGACCTGCGCGTACTTCAGCAAGACGATGGGGAAGGGCAAGGCGGACCAAGCGCCAGATTCCATTACCTTTAGTCAGCGGACCGATGTGCCTGTCGGGTCTTCGATCAGCGAGTCGTCACAAGTGACGGCCGGTTCTTTTGCTATCCACTATCGGGATTTTCGCGGGCAGGAGAGAACCTTCGTGGGCCAAGCAGCGTCGGCCCATCGCGTCAAGAACCACATCAGTGTGAAGGTGGCGCCCAAGGGTGTGCGCATTGCCCTTTCGCGCGACCGCATCCTGAACCTGAACGAGGTGGAGGCGGCTTTCCCGCAGCGCGTCGCCCCCGGGCAGGATTGGCCCACCCCGCGGGAGCGCCAAGTCATGACCTACCACAAGAAGCGCCGCAGCACTTCGCCTCGCTACGAGAGCATCCGGGCAAAGTACCCCAATTGGTAATTTGCCCATCCGTCTTAAGCCCCGGCAGTGGCGACCCTTTGGTAACACCATGGTGATCATGCTGTTCAGCCTTTCGTGTGCGCGGCTCTTGGACAGGCCTAATGGGCGGCAAAGGTTCGGGTGCGCGACATAAAAGTGAAAAGCGGAGGGAGCGCGGGCATCCTGCCCGCTGCCAGGCTATGAAAAAACCGGCCCCGCTACAGCGTTTTTTTCACAGCCGAGAGAGCCGAGTGGTCGAGACCCCGATGAATCGGGTCGGGCAGGATGCCCACGCTCCGTCCGAGGGACCGGCTTTCACTTCTAAGTGCCCACCCGAAAGGCTCGGCAGGCTTGACTCGCTCGCTAAGAGGCCGTCTAATGAATCTTGAGCACAGAATCCCGAACGGTGCCGACTTGTGCAAGGCGGCTGTGTCCAATGTGGGGTGAGAGGGAAGCCGCGCCTTTCGAAAGACTCTAAGAGTTATGCGGGCGGATCGTTTCTACCAACTCCTGAACCTCAACCGGGTGGTGCGCAGCCATCGCGTCAAATTCGCGGGGCTGCTGGGTTTATATTGGCTTCGCCAACGGCACCTGTGGCTGCGCTTCGATCCCGTGATGTCGTGCAATCTGCGCTGCCAGATGTGCTACTTCAGCGACCCGAGTTTTACGCAGGAAAATACCGGCCACTTCAGCCCCGGCGAGATCGAGCGCATTGCCGAGGTCTTTTTCCCCTGGGCCGTGCAATTGTACGTCGGCTGCGGGACGGAGCCCACCACCTACAAAGGATTTGTCGATATCGTCGCGCTGGGCAGGAAATACAATGTGCCGATGGTCGGCCTGGTCACCAACGGCCAGTTGCTCGCGCCGGAGCACCTCGAAAAACTGGTGGACCTGGGGCTTGACGAGCTGACGCTTTCCACGCACGGCGTCGAGCGCGAGACTTACGAGCGCATGATGCGCCGGGCTTCCTTCGATAAATTCTTGGAGGTCCTCGGCCAACTCGAAGCCATCAAGAAACGCCGGGGCTCGACGCGCCCAGAATTGCGCCTGAACTACACCGTCAACGCGCAAAACCTGGAGGAACTGGCCGGTTTTTTTGATGTGTACGGAGAATATACGCTCCGCACCTTGCAGGTCCGCCCCATCGTCGATTTGGGGAATACCGAGTACACGGAAAAGGATATGACTCCCCATGTGGCGAGGTACAACCAGATTCTGGGGGGCATCGAGCGAACATGCCGGGAGAAGGGAATTCGCCTGCTCGCTAACTATGAAGACGTGACCTACGAAAGGAAGACCACGCGCGCGGCCCTCGCTCCCGAGGTTGTGGTTTATCTTAGCCCCCAGGACCTCTCCAAGCAGGGATTCGACTGGCGGCACGAATCCTACCTTGACTATTGCCGCCGCACCCGGTGGTCCAGAACCCTAGTCAAGAAGGTCTTTACGAGCCCCGCGCAGCTTGAGGCTCCCTCGCCCTACCTCTCCTATAGGGTCATCGACCAGTAGGCGGGTGAGTTGCCTGCGTCAAGGGGAATAACCGCAAAGTCAGTCGTCTTTACGAACAAGTCGTCAAAATGTCATGCAACCTTAACGCGCGATTGCTAGGGTGCTCAGCACTTTAGCTGCATGGTCGACTGTGCGGCTCAATTTCCCCGTGTGAGGAGGTTCCTAAATGATTGAAATAGCTTCGCGAATACGAGACTTCTGCCGAGCACTGGCCCGTGGAATTGCCCTGATCTGCTTGGGTGCTTGCGTGGGCAACATTGCGGCGACTGCGCAAGATTTCGATTGGGACAGAAACCGGCATTTCGAGCCCGGCAATCTGGTGGTAAGTCGCAGTGTGTACGACAACAACCTGAACAATGTTACGGTGGGCGAACCACTGCCGCCCAATTGTGTAGCCGCGTCCGCTGCGTGCGGCGGAACGGCCGGATACGACGGGCTATTCCCCTACATATTTAACAACGACAATGACGATAGCAGCTTCGGCATCACCTCGAGGATCTTCCTCGACCAGCTCACCCCCTTCGGCCGGCGAATTAACAGCATCGAGGTGCCCAACAGCTCCCAGCCCGGAGTCACGAGCACGAGTGACCAACTGGTTACCAGCTTCAGCTCGAAATCCGAGTTGGCCCTACACCTCTCCACCGACGGCCGGTACATTACCTTTATGGGCTATGTAGCGCCCGTGGACACCATCGATGCCTCCGCTTCCAATACTCCGGGTGAGATCGACCCGACGAATCCCGTGGGGGAGTACATCTACCGGGCAGTGGCGCAGGTCGACCGGGACGGCCATTGCCACTTTACGGAAACCAACGCCTATACCGGAGACAACGGCCGCGTGGCGCTCCTGAACAACATTAACGGTGCGGACTTTTTCTTCACCGCGGGCAATGCCGGAAATGGCACCGCTTCCAAGCAGCCCAACTCGGTCATCATCAGCGCCGGCGCCCAGATTATTGATCCCTCGGAGGAGCTGGAAAGCGTCCAGGCCCCGGCCGCACCGACCCCCGTCGCCAGCTTTTCGATCACGGAACTTGGCGCCAAAGCCGATAAAATTGGCAAGGATGATAACTTCCGCGGCCTCACCATTTTCGACAACGTTCTTTACTATTCCAAAGGTAGCGGCGGCAATGGGGTCAACACCATCTATTTCGTTGACACTACCGGCACGGCGTGCCCCAATGGCGTGGGGCTTCCCTCACCTTCGGCAGCCCTGCCCTCTTCGCCCCTCGTCTATACCGTCAGCACCCTTCAGACCTCAGGCCTTCCCAGCAATATGTGCATCCTGGCGGGCTTCCCAGCGATTCCGAATAAGAGCAATCCAGCGATAACTCATTACCCCTTCGGTTTCTGGTTTGCCGATGCCAACACGCTCTATGTCGCCGACGAAGGGGACGGTTACACCGGCGGGACGGACCTTTACACGCACGCCGCCGCTCAGACCCTCGCGGGATTGCAGAAGTGGGTGTACGATTCCACTACTCAGCAATGGAATCTCGCTTACACGCTGCAAAACGGGCTGGAACTCGGCATATCCTACACCGTGCCAGGTTTTCCGACGGGGACCAATGCGGCCACCGGACTGCCTTGGTCGCCTGCCACTGACGGCCTCCGCCAGCTCACCGGCCGGGTGGATGGTTGGGGTAACGTGACGATTTGGGCTATCACGTCGACGATCAGCGGAAATGGCGATACAGGCGCAGACCCTGACCGCCTTGTGGTCATCGAGGACTCCCTCAACAACAGCGATCCGACCGTTGCCGCCAATGAAAAGTTTTATACGCTTCGCACGGCGGGTTTCGCAGAGGTTCTGCGCGGAATTTCCTTCACGCCCGGAACCGATGAAGCCACGCACATCTGGTGAACAATTCGGTGGGATTTGAGTTCGAGCAGGTGGCGCGGGCCCCCGTTCTTGGGGGGTCCGCGTTTCTTTTTTGTGGAGAGGCCGCAATCCTTCAAATTGGACGCGTTACACCTGCTTATGCCCACAAGGCGGGTGTCCACCCCCCCTTGGCTATCACAGTGGGGTTGGAATGAGGTTATAAATGAGAGGCCGGGTTCGCGGCTCGAACCCGCGCACCGTTGCGGACGTACTTCCAGCGCTCGGCGCGGACGCGCAAATACTCGACCGCCTCTCCGTACAGGCGCTTGCGCTCGTGGGAATCCCACAGCGCCTTCTTCACGATGCGCCACACCACGCGCGGACGCAGGTAGTACGAATCATAGAACTGGTTCATTCCCGCCATCATCTCTTCCAGACTTAAGCCAGGATAGGTAAGGTGTGGCAACTGATGCCCCCCGCCATCCGCGCGTGTCTCCGAAGCCAGATAGCCGTTTTTCGCGGCGTACTCATACAATTCGGTTCCCGGATAGGCGTGGGCGACGGAAATCTGCACGGTATCCGCGTCAAGTTCTTTGGCGTATTCGATGGTGCGGGCAATTGTCTCCTTGGTTTCGCCGGGGAGGCCAATGATAAAGTCCGCATGCACCGTCAATCCCACCTTCTTGCAGTTCTTCATAAAGGTGAGCCCCATTTCCGGGGTCGTCCCCTTCTTGATGTTCTTGAGGATTTGGGCATCACCCGACTCGAAACCGACGATCAGCAGGCGCCCGCCCGCATCCGCCATGGCCTTCAGCGTATCGTGATCGGTATGCGTGCGAGCGTTGGCCGACCAGCGGAAGCCCAGCGGCTTGAGCCTTGCGCAGACATCCAGCACGCGATCCTTTCGGATGTTGAAGGTATCGTCGTCGAAAAAGAACTCCTTGGCCTGGGGAAAAAGCTTTATCGCCTGCCGGAACTCGGCCGCGACGTTGTCCGACGAGCGTACCCGCCAGGCATGGCCGGAAAGGGTCTGCGGCCAATGGCAGAAGGTGCACAGCGCCGGGCAACCTCGGCTGGTGTAAAACGATACGTAGGGGTGGAGCAGAAAAGGGATGTTGTAGTTCTCAATCTTCAGGTCGCGCTTATAGACTTCCGTCGCAAAGGGCAGCCGGTCCAGTTCATCGGTGTCGAGCAACGGGCGCGCCGGGTTATGAACGATTTCGCCATACTTCCGGTAGCTGGCTCCGGCGATGCCGGCGAGCGGTGTGCCCTGGGCGTACTCCACCACCGGATGATCGAACTCACCACGCACCACAAAGTCGATATCCTGACTGGCGCGAAGGCATTCAGCGGGCCGAGTCTGGACGTCCGGACCTACAAAAGCGACTTTCAGGCCGGGCTTGGTCTCCTTCATCCGGCGCACAAGGCTCACGTCACTTTGAAAACCCACGGAGGACGTAAACAGCACCACAAAATCGTAGTCGCTGGAAATTTGAATAGTCTCCGCCTGCGAAATCTTGGCGGGCGGGGCGTCAAGCAGCCGACTGCCGGGCAACATACCGGCGGGATAAGTCAGCCACACCGGATACCAGAAAGAACTAATCTCACGCGTCGCCGGCCACCGCGAGCCTGCTCCGCCATCAAACTGATCGAAGCTGGGCGGGTTCAGGAAAAGCGTCTTCATAACCGACGACATAACGATGCTCCGGTGGACCATGAACCTGATTGCCCTACGACCTGCAGGGGGACTAACCTCCCTATACTACCCGAAACGCCTGAATCAAGATAGTGCTCCAGAAGGATTTTGCAAAAGCAGGCAGCGGCTCCGTTTGCCCTTGGGTAGCGGCGTAAATGCGATGAACTGAGGACGGTGGTCAGAAATCATCGCCGCCAAAGGGCAAGCCGAGTCACTGCCGGGCGTCTGTGATACCATAGGCGCCAAAGTACTGTTCAGGGAGGGCGTGATGGACCTCGAAGGAAAACGAATTGCCGTTTTGGCGGCAGATCTTTACCAGGAAATGGAGATTTGGTATCCACTTCTCCGTTTTCGCGAGGAAGGAGCGGAAACTGTAGCGGTGGGGGCGGAAGCAGGGAAGACCTACTCCAGCAAGAAGGGTTACCCGGTGGTCGCGGACAAGTCGATTGCCGACGTTCGCGCCAGGGATTTCGACGCGGTAGTGATTCCTGGGGGGTGGGCGCCAGACACGTTGCGTCAGGACGAGCGCATGCTGAACTTTGTGCGGGAAATGGACAAGGCCGGGAAAATCGTCGCGGCGATTTGCCATGCGGGCTAGGTGCTGTGCTCGGCGGACATCCTGCGTGGCCGCAAGGCCACCTGCTTCAGGGCCATCAAGGACGATATGGTTCATGCCGGAGCACATTATGTGGATGAAGAGGTAGTCATAGACGGGAATCTCATTACTTCGCGCGTGCCCACGGATTTGCCGGCTTTTTGCCGGGAGATTGTCAAGGCGCTCAAGACCCAAGCGGTGGCCCGCCATGCCATAGGGGGATAGGACGTTGTTGGCCAGCCCTGTTTCCCCTGCACGGGTGGGGACGGGGGCTTTCCAGGCTGCGGAAAAATGCTTCACTGCTGTCAACCTGAGCCCTTCGCTGTCATCCTGAGCGAAGCGAAGGATCCCGGCAGTTCGAGGAGTGAATAGAGTAAACTCCGGGGGTTGTTCGCCCAAAATGCGGGCTCAGAATGACAGCGCCTTCGAGTTTTTCCGCAACCTGTTCAGCGCCGCCCTCTGAGCGCGTGGCGAGAAATCCGTGCGAGGCGGGAGCGCTACGGCTATTCAGTCGCAAACTTCATAATTGTGTCATCTTCAAGAAATCTGTATCGAGGAGGAATAATGAGACGACATCAGAGGTTTTTTTTGTTCTGGGTGGCGGCGCTCGGGTTGGTGCTGGGGAGCGGGCCTGGCTGCGCGTGGGGCAAAACAACGAAAAACGGCAAGCTGCTCTACATGACACTGTCTAAGGGCTATCACCACCAAACCGTCGAGGTTTCGGAGCCGATCCTGAAAGAGATGGGAGAGAAGTCAGGCGCCTTTCAGGTCACCGTTACGCAGGACGTGGGCGCGTTTACCCGGGAGAACCTCAAGAATTACTCTGCGGTGATGTTCTACACCACCGGTGAACTGCCGTTTACGGACGAGGAAAAAAGCGCCTTGGTGGATTTTCTCAAATCCGGACAGGGGTTTGTAGGCGTTCATAGCGCCACCGATACGCTCTACGAGTGGGGCGTTTACAACCAGATCATCGGTGGCTATTTCAATAATCACCCTTGGCATCGACTGGTGACGGTAAACGTGGTCGACCCGAACAGTAAGCTGATGAATTCGCTGGGGAAATCGTTTCAGATTACCGACGAGATTTACCAGATCGCCGATTTTCAGGCTGACACGTCGCACGTCCTGCTGACGCTCGATCCCACGTCGGTGGACCTGAGCAAGCCTGGGGTGCACCGGCGCTATTACGGTTGGCCCATCGCCTGGACGAGGATGTTCGGCAAAGGACGCGTCTATTACAACAGCCTGGGGCATGAGGAGGCGGTTTGGAATGATCCCCGCTACCAGGATATGCTCCTCAAGGCCATCAAATGGGTCATGCGGGAAGAGGATTAAGTTGGGTCTTCGGGGCGAAGTCATAAGAAAGTTATGCTATTCTGCGCCGAGTGCCTTTTTTCTTGACAGGGGAATTGCCGCGCTGCTATACGAAAAGAAGCGGCCTTTTGCCACTGGAATTTTGGCGAGATGCCGTGGGAAAAAGGTCAACCTCGTTAGGCGAGGTTACCACGCAAACATAAGCCACTGCCCAGAAACTCGGAGACGGGCCAACGGGTGGAGCAGGCAAGGCCGGCTTAAGGCTTTGTCTAATGTGGCTGTTCCGGATTACGGGACACTACGTTGTGTGGAGCCAAAGCTCTCACCAGGAGGTTTGAGAAACCGGGTTTGGATAACCTGGTTTTCCAGGATCGCCCCTGCGGAGTTTTTGCTCCGGGGGGCGTTTTGCTTTTAGGGCAGTTTCTGATGAATCGGTAATCGCGTGATGGGAATCTATGCTTTCATGATGGGGAAGCGTGCGGCATGGCGCTGGACGTTGTGCGGATGGCTGGGAGCGGTGTCGCTTCTGGTAGCGATGGCCGGGCCCTCCGCTTGCGGCCAGGACAGTCCCCCCCCAAACCAGCCCCAGGACTCGACCAACTCGACGCCGCCAGATTCCCAGCTTTGGAACCTGCACTTTCAGTCCACGGTTGGTACTCAAGCCTACCCTTCATTCCCGGCTGAATATACTGGCCCGAACAGTCTTACGCCCGGTGCCCAGATCAAAGACACCGTATCCGTGGATGTGATGGGCGGCGTGCGCTTATGGCACGGGGGGGAATTTTTCGCGGACATCGTCATCTGGCAAGGATATGGCCTGAGCAATACGCTCGGTATGGCGGGGTTCCCGAATGGCGAGGCGTTTCGAATCGGCAAGACTTATCCGGATGCCTACCTCTGCCGCGCTTTTGTTCGCGAGACGATCGGCTTGGGTGGGGGAAAGGAAGCGGCCGATGACGGGGCGACCGAATTGCGCGGAACAAAGGACGTTCGGAACCTGACGTTTACGGTAGGCCACCTCAGCGCCAAAGACATCTTTGACACCAACGCCTATGCCAACGACTCTCGATCCCAGTTTATGAATTGGGCCCTGATGGCCAATGAGGCCTGGGATTATCCGGCGGACACGCTGGGGTTTACGAATGGCGCTGCCGCCGAATTGAATATGCGAACTTGGACGGGGCGGCTGGGCATCTTCCAGGTGTCGAAAGTCGCAAACGGATTGCGCATGGATTGGAACCTGGCCCACGCCTGGTCCGCGGTGGCGGAGGCCGAAAGACGCTATTCACCTCGAGGACACGCCGGGGCCGTGCGCCTGCTCGCCTACGACCAGCGGGCGCACATGGGAAGCTATCAGGAGACCCTCAATAATCCGAGCCTGGGCGAGGATATCTACCTGACTGCGGCGTACCGATACAAGTACGGATTTGGCATCAATCTGGAGCAGGAAATCCGCAGGAGTCTCGGGGCATTCATGCGCCTGGGATGGAGCGACGGGAAAAACCAGACGTACGAATTTGCCGACGTGGATCGCACTGCCACGGCAGGGCTTAGCCTGAAAGGGGCGCGGTGGCGCCGCCCGGAGGACACGGCAGGCCTCGGCGTGGTCGTCAACGGCGTCAGCGCCGCCCATCGGGAGTTTCTGGCGGCGGGTGGTCTAGGCATTCTGGTCGGCGATGGAGCCCTCGATTACCGCGCGGAGCGCATCGCCGAAACCTATTACAACTGGAAGATCGCGAAACACTTCCATTTGACGGCGGATTATCAATTCGCCCCCGACCCGGCATATAACCACGCCCGCGGGCCTGTGAATCTCTTCGCCCTGCGGTTCCACACCGAGTTTTGATGGGGCCGAGCTCCCCCGGTTTTTGTAGCGCCGATTTCAGGTCGGCGCGAGATGGTACCGCACAACTGCTGACATGAAGGTCAGCTCTCCAACACGCCACCAAGAGTGTTGGAACGGATGGAGAATTTCCCTTGTGGCAGCTTTATGCGCGCGGAATGCGGTTTTTTCTTGACAAGGAAACACGCCGCCCGTATTAAGAGAACTCGAACTCGTTTCAAGCGTGGAAAACGCGCGGGCCTATTTAAAAGGATTTGGCCTCGTTAGGCTAAGGTTACCACGCAATCACAAGCCACTGCCCTGAAACTCGGGGACGAGCCACGGTTTTTGCGGGGAGGATGGCCATGATCTACTTCACCGAGCTACAGAATCTTCCGTTCTACGGGGTGAAAGGTGAGTTCCTGGGGGAATTGGAAGACCTGTGCGTTGATCCTGGCAATAAGGCGGCGCGGGTGGCTTCTTATCTGGTCCGCACTCCCCATAAGGGCATTCTGTGCATCACCTACACTCAAATCCAATCCCTCTCCGTGCGCTCCGGCCAAACCAATGTGCGGCGAGAGGAAGTACGGTGCTATGCGCCGGATGAGGGGCTAATTCGAATCAAGAAGGATGTGCTCGACCAGCAGATCATTGACGTCAACAACCGCAAGGTGGTGCGGGTGAACGATGTGGATTTTGACATTGAGCCTACCGACGGCCACAGCGAGCTTCGGATCGTAGCGGTTAACGTGGGACTGGCCGCCGCAGTGCGCCGGTTGCTTCAAGGGACGATGTCGAAGCACAGAATTCGCCTGATCACCAGCGCCCTTTCCAACCGAACTATCCAGTGGGAGTTTGTAAATCTTATTGAATCGGATCCGGCGCGCCGGGTGAAGCTGCGCATCTCCTATGACCGGCTGGCGGAGTTGCATCCCGCCGACATCGCTGACATCCTGAAGGATTTGAGCTATAACGAACAAAAAGCGGTAATCGAATCATTGGACGACGAAACCGCAGCGCACGCCCTTTCCGAGATTCCCACCAAAATGCAGGCCGATTTACTGGAAAGCATTCCCCATGAGAAAGCTGCGGACATCGTGGAAGAGATGCCTCCCGATGAAGCGGCCGACGTCCTCAATCAGCTTTCTCCGGAAACTTCGGCGGAAGTGCTGGCGGATATGGAGAAGGATGAGGCCAAGGAAGTCAGAGAACTGTTGGCGTTCGAGGAGAATACTGCGGGGTCGATAATGACCACCGAGTACGTCGTGGTGCATGATTCCGCCACCGTCGAGGGGGCCATTGCGGCCTTGAGGAATTTCGAGGGGCCGGTGGAAGCCGTTCAGCAGATCTTTATGATCGATTCTGAAACCGTTCTGACCGGGGCGGTGCCCATCGGGCGGATTGTGCTTGCTGCTTCCGGCACACCGCTAATGGACCTTGCCTCCGAACCCCTAATTTCGGTGCAGGCGCAGGAGAGCGTAAAGTCGGTGGTGGATCTCTTTCATAAATACAATCTGATGTCGCTTCCTGTCGTTGACGAGGAGCGCCACTTGCTGGGCATTGTCACCGCTGACGATGTCCTGGAAGTGGTGATCAACCGCAAGTAGGAGAGCAGTGGCGAGAAGGCATACGGGCAGATGGGCAGGTCGGCAGATGGGCAGATAGAGAAGTCGCAACTGCCGATCTGCCCCTTGGCCGACCTGCCGCTCGTCACATGTCAGTGATGTAGTTTTGGGGAGTCCGCATGGCGGTGAAACTCAAGAACTTTCGACGTTTTGGTACCACGCTGTTGATCTTTCTGGCGGTCCTGGGCCCTGGCATCATCACGGCCAATGTGGATAACGACGCGGGGGGCATTTACACCTATTCAGTGGCGGGTGCGAAATACGGCTTCTCGCTTCTCTGGACACTGATTCCGATCACGGTGGCACTCATCATCGTGCAGGAGATGGCGGGGCGCATGGGGGTGGTTACGGGCAAAGGCCTGGCGGACTTGATCCGCGAGGAATATGGCTTCCGGACCACCTTCATCTTAATGGTCCTGCTGATTATCACGGATTTGGGGAACACGGTATCGGAGTTTGCCGGGCTCGCTTCGGGAACGTCCGTCTTCCACATGAGCCGGTTCGTCGCGGTCCCCCTGGGGGCCTTCTTCGTGTGGCTGCTGGTGGTGAAGGGAACTTACCGTTACGTGGAAAAAGTCTTCCTGGCGGCGTGCGTCATTTATCTGGCTTATCCTGTTTCCTGCTTCCTTTCGCATCCCGATTGGTCGAGTGCGCTGGTCAGCACCATAAAGCCCTCGTTCCAATTCAACTCCGATTACCTCTATATGGTCATCGGTGTGGTGGGGACGACCATTGCGCCGTGGATGCAATTTTATCTCCAGTCAGCCGTCGTGGAAAAAGGGGTGAAGATTAAGGATTACCTCTACTCGCGAATGGATGTCATCGTCGGTTGCATCATGACCGATGTGGTGGCGTTCTTCATTATCGTGGCCTGCGCCGCGACGATCTATGTGAGCGGCAATCGGGACATTAAAGATGCGGGAGACGCGGCCGTGGCCCTCCGGCCCTTGGCAGGCCATGCCGCCAGTGCCCTGTTTGCGGTTGGACTCGTCAATGCTTCTCTGTTTTCCGCCTCCATTCTGCCCCTAGCCACCGCTTACTACGTTTGTGAAGGGTTGGGACTAGAATCCGGAATCAACAAACGGTTCGGCGAAGCCCCGGCCTTCTACTGGCTTTACACCAGTTTGATTTTCCTGGGCATGTTGGCCGTGGTCCTTTTGAGTGAGCAGCAGCAGGTGCCCGTTATTCTGCTCTCACAAGTTGCCAACGGCGTCCTGCTACCGTTTGTGGTGATCTTTATGTTGCAGCTCACCAACCGCGAAGACATTATGGGAGCCTACCGCAATTCCCGCTTATTCAATATCATTGCCTGGACGACTTGTATCGTCATGATCGTTCTGACCGCCATGTGGGCAGCCTCAAGCTTCATGCCCGGCCATTTGCCGACGGGGTGAGGCCGCAGGAGCGGAACCCGTAAGGACAGAGCGCGCGCGCTTAGCTTGCGGTAACCACGCGGGTATGCTAGGGTTGCTATTGACGCGAGATGTGTACAAGGTTGCGGTTCCCGTGAAGACAGAACCTCTCGAAACAGATCTCCTGGACCAGATCGATCTTGACCGCCTGCCCCGGCACATTGCCATTATCATGGATGGGAATGGGCGATGGGCCAAGCGCCGGCGCCTGCCCCGCATCGCCGGCCACCGCGCCGGAATCAGCGCGGTGCGGCAAGCCGTGGAGGCCTGCGCGCGCCTGGGCGTTCCTTATCTCACCCTGTATTCTTTTTCCGTGGAAAACTGGAAGCGGCCGCACACCGAAGTCAAGTTCCTGATGGGCTTGCTGCGGGAGTATTTGAAGAAGGAGATCGGCGAACTCAACCGGCAGAACATTCGGCTCGCGGTCATTGGGAGGATTCAGGAACTGCCCAAGCCGGTGCTCCAGGACTTGCAGAATGCGCTCGACCGAACCCGGCAGAATACCGGACTGCGCCTGGTCCTGGCGTTGAACTATGGGGCGCGGGCGGAATTGGTCGACGCGGTGCAGGAACTGCTGGCCCACGCGAGACAGAAGGGCACCCTAACGGTGGATGAGTCCCTGCTGAGTGAGCACCTCTACACCCGGGGTCTGCCGGACCCCGACCTCCTGATCCGCACCAGTGGGGAATTGCGCTTGAGCAATTTCCTTCTCTGGCAAGTGGCCTACGCGGAGCTTTGGGTGACGGAAACGCTTTGGCCGGACTTCAAGCAAAAGGACCTGTTCCGGGCAATCATCGATTTCCAGAAGCGCGAGCGGCGCTTCGGCGGCCTGGGGATGGGTTGAAAGAATTTTGGATTCTGGATTTGCGATTTTGGATTGGAGAAGCAGAACCAGCGTGCGTGAACATTAATCCAAAATCTAAAATCTAAAACCCAAAATCGAAAGTTCCATGCTAAAACGCACTCTTACCGCCCTCCTGCTGATTCCCCCCGTTGTTTACCTGATTGGGTGGTCCCCGAAATGGCTCTTTGTGCTCGCGGTGATCGCGGCAGTGGTGTTCGCCATGCGTGAGTACTTCGGGCTGTGCCGCGCCATGGGCTATACGGTTTTCCCCTGGATTGGCTATGTAGCAGGGGCGACGCTGTGCGTGGCGCACGCCCCGGGAGATATCTACATCATCACTATCCCCCCTCTGCTCGTGGTGACGCTGCTGATAATTTCCGCCCTGGCCCTCTGGCGAATAACCGATCTTAAAGACTATCTGGTGGCCACATCGGTAACAATTTTTGGGGTTTTGTATATCGGGCTCACTCTTTCATTGTTGGTGCCGATTCGCTTTTCCGCGAGTTCACTTGGATATTACTGGCTGCAGGGCGACGAAAAGGCGCCTCGCCCGGCGCTGAGCAACGGCTCCCTTTTAGTCCTGTTCTTGTTCCTCGTGATCTGGGCGGGCGACATCTGCGCGTATCTGGTGGGGCGGCCGTTTGGTCGCACACCCTTCTTCTCCCGTATCTCACCCCGCAAAACCTGGGAGGGCGCTGTGGCAGGTTTGGTGGGAAGCATCCTGGCCGCATGGGCCTTTGGACATTGGTTCTTTAAGACAGCCAGCGTGGAAACACTTATACTGATTGCGGCGTGGATTGCGGTGGCGGGCCAGGTCGGTGACTTGGTGGAGTCCGCAATCAAGCGAGGAGCTAACCAAAAGGATTCCGGCACCCTCTTGCCGGGCCACGGAGGCTTTCTCGACCGCATTGATAGCCTGCTCTTTGCCGCGCCGGCACTCTGGCTCGCAATCGTCATACTAGGATCTTTGCCATGACTCCTGAATTGAGCAATCTCGAAGAGCTGAAGACCTAACTGGAATTATTTATGAAATCGGCGATGCCTCCAAGACGAAAGGAAGATTCAAGAACGTTTCACACAGAGTTCACGGAGCATCATATCAATAAGACTATTGGAATCCTTCGGCACAGAGAGCACGGAGCACTACGGCGCAAGCGCCTGGGGTTTTCTCTGTGTTCTCTGTGAAATCCTCCGTGCCCTCTGTGTGAAACTCCTTTTCCTCACATGACCCAAGGCTTATGCATTCTCGGCTCCACCGGTTCCATCGGCCAGAACTGTCTGCGCGTGGTGGAGAGTCTGCCGGACCGTTTCCGCGTGGTGGCGCTCTCGGCGGGGAAGAACTTGGAGGTGCTCGCCGCGCAGGTGGTGAAGCACCATCCTCGAATCGTGGTGGTGGGCCAGCCCGAATACAGGGAACAATTGCGAGGCCGCTTGAACCGGCTCGGCTACACCCGGCGGGTGAAGATTACCTACGGGGTCGAGGGCCAGGTGGAAGCCTCGACGCACGAGGCCGTGGGTTTCGTAGTTTCCGCCTCGCACGGCACCACTGGACTGGTGGCGACTTACGAAGCGGTTCGCGCCGGCAAACACGTGGGGCTAGCCAACAAGGAAACCTTGGTGGCCGCCGGGGAACTAGTGATGCGCGCGGCGGCGCAACGGCGGATCGAGGTTCTTCCCATCGATAGCGAACACTGCGCTGTGCACCAGTGTCTGCGCGCCGGGCAGCCCAAGGAAGTCAAGCGCATCATTCTGACGGCCTCGGGAGGGCCGTTCCTGAAAACCCCGCGACGGCTTTTTGATTCCATAAGTCCGGAGCAGGCCCTGAAGCATCCAATATGGAGGATGGGGGGCAGGATTACCATCGACTCGGCGACGCTGGTGAACAAGGGCATGGAAATCATTGAAGCCCACTGGCTGTTTGGCGCGGCTCCAGAACAAATTGACGTCGTAATCCACCCTGAATCCATCATCCATTCCATGGTAGAATTCCGGGATGGGTCAGTGATGGCGCAATTAGGGGTTCCGGACATGCGCATTCCGATTCAGTATGCGCTGACCTATCCGGACCGTTTGGCCGTCACGCAAAACGGGCTAGGGCTTGACCTCATAGGGGCGCACGGGCTCAATTTTCGGAAGCCCGATACCAAGCGATTCCCCAGCCTCGATTTGGCGCGCAAGGCCCTAGTGCAGGGAGGGATTATGCCCTGCGTCCTGAATGCTGCAGACGAGGTTGCGGTCGAGGCGTTCTTGAATAACCGCTTGAGATTCTCCGCCATCCCACGATTGATCGAAGAGGTGATGCGGCAAATGGGCTCCTGCCGGACCATCAATTCGTTGGATGACGTTCTGGAAGGGGATCGGGAAGCCCGGCGCCGCGCGGCGCAAGTGATTTCGGCCATTTCTGACTAGGGAGAAGGACTTCTACATGGGAAGTTTCGTGACAGACGCGCTAGTGGTGGTGGTGGTCTTGGGGATCATGATCTTCATCCATGAGTTGGGCCACTTCATGGCCGCGAAAGCCTTTGGCGTGCGCGTGCTCGTTTTTTCCTTAGGATTCGGAAAGACGCTCCTTCACATTAAACGCGGTGACACGGATTACCGCATTAGCGCCCTGCCGTTTGGGGGCTATGTCAAAATGGCGGGGGACGACCCGTCGGAGGTGCGACAGGGGGACAAAGGGGAATTCTTGTCCCAATCCCGCTGGCACCGGTTCGTGATCGTGGTGATGGGGCCCGCGATGAACATCCTGCTGGCCGTTGTCCTCTTGACAGGACTTTACCACTACCATTTTCAACGTCCGGCTTACCTGGAGCAGCCCGCGCGCGTCGGCGATGTGGAGGCCGGGTCACCCGCCGCCGCGGCCAATATCCAGCCAGGGGACCTGATCCTCCGTTTTGGGGCCCAGGAAAACCCCAAGTGGGAAGACGTCGCTTTAAAGATCGCGACCACCGTGAATGAAGCCATCCCCCTGGAACTCGAGCGCAATGGCGTGATGGTAAAAACCTCCATTACGCCGGTTGCCAAGGGCCCCAATCGGGAGGGCTATGCTGGATGGGAGCCGATCGCCCCAGGCGTTCTCGAGGAGGTGGAACCCGGACTTCCCGCCAGCAAGGCGGGACTTAAACCCGGCGACGAAATCGTGGGAGTCAATGGGCACAAGGTTTACTACTTTCCCAGCGTCGCTTATGCCATTCAGACGGGCAATGGCAAGCCTGTAACCTTTGACGTCAATCGTGCCGGCAAAGAGCTTCAGATCACGGTTCTACCCATCTACGGTGAATTGATGGGTGAAAAACGCTGGCGGGTGGGTTTTGCGTTCCGCACTGGAATGGTCGTCCGCCATTTGCGTTGGGGGCAGGCGCTGGCAGCTTCTCTGGATGACAATGCGCGTAATTGCCTTGCCACCTTCGACGTTCTGGGCAAAATCCTAACCCGGCGCATGTCCGCTCGCTCGCTCTCCGGCCCCATTGGGATCGCGCAGCTTTCCGGAGAAGCTTATCGTGCGGGATTTCCTGAACTCATCATGCTGGTTTCGTTCATCAGCCTGCAACTGGGCATTTTCAACCTGCTGCCCATTCCCGTCCTCGACGGCGGCGTGATTCTGCTTCTGCTGGTCGAAGGGCTGATGCGGCGAGATTTGAGTTTGGAGGTCAAGGAGCGCTTCGTGCAAGTGGGGATCGTCTTCCTCCTCTTGCTCGCGGCCTTCTGCATGTATAATGACTTGGTGAAGACATTTAGACCGTATTGAAGTGCAGTGGCAAGAGGTTAGGAGACCGAACGACTCGCGACTAGCTACTGACCACTAACCACTGCCCTTAAAAGGAGTCGCTGTGAATTTCAGTGACAGCGAATTTTTCCCACCCCGGAGAAAAACCCGTCCAGTCAAGGTCGGACGCCTGACCGTCGGCGGAGATGCTGCTATCGCGGTCCAATCGATGACCAAGACGGACACGCGCGAGGTGGAAAAGACGGTTGAGCAAATCCAGCAGATGGAAGCAGCCGGGTGCGAAATTGTGCGCCTGGCCGTGCCGGATCTGGAGGCCGCCCAGGCGCTGCCGGAGATCCGCAAGCGCTGCCCCGAATCCGTCCTGGTTTCCGACATTCACTTCCAGTACAAGTTTGCCCTAATGGCCCTGGACGCTGGCATCGATAAGCTGCGCATCAATCCCGGCAACATCGGGGACGCCGACAAGGTCCGCATGGTAGTGCGGCGCGCGCAGGAACAAAAAGTCCCCATCCGCATTGGCGTAAATGCTGGCTCCCTGGAGCGGCGGCTGCTGGAGAAATATGGCTACCCCACGCCGGAAGCTATGGTCGAAAGTGCCCTGTACCACATTCAGATACTGGAGGACTTGGGCTTCACCGATACCATCATTTCCTTAAAGGCTTCGAACGTGAAGCTGACGGTCGCCGCGTATCGTTTGCTCTCCCGGCAGGTGGATTACCCCTTGCATTTAGGCATTACGGAGGCGGGCACGCAGTTTTCCGGCACCGTTAAGTCGTGTGTGGGCATGGGGATGCTGCTGGCAGAGGGGATCGGCGATACCATCCGCGTCTCGCTTGCCACCGATCCGGTGGAAGAAGTGCGCGTTGCCTTCGAACTGTTAAAGTCCTTGGAATTGCGCAGCCGCGGCCCTGTGGTGATCGCCTGCCCAACCTGCGGTCGGCTGGAAGTTGACCTGTTCAAGATTGCCGGAGAGATTGAGCAAGCCACCAAACACATCAAAACCCCCCTCAGCCTGGCGGTGATGGGCTGCGCCGTCAACGGTCCCGGAGAAGCGCGCGAGGCCGACTTGGGCGTCGCCGCTGGCCGCGGCAATGGCATGATTTACCGCGAAGGTAAGGCCATCCGCCGCGTCAAGGAAGAAGAGATCGTCTCTGCCTTGCTTGAAGAGGTGGAACGCTTTATCGCCGATAAGGCCGCAGGCGTAAATACCGCCCCCCCCGAGATTGTGCCTCCGCCGGAGGCTGAGGCTAAACAGCCCCCACTCGTTTCCCTCCAGCAGTCCTGAACCGTCGGTAGACCTCACGGGTACGGATTTAGAAAGAGAATCAGCAGGTTAGGGTGGGCCAAATGAGAGTATCCGCCGTGGCCAAATCAGGTTGTGATTCCATCCTTATGCGGCTCGTGTGTCATCACCTCATGAAACCGGCCGAAATCGATGCCAGCCTTTTCCGTTCCCTGAAACCCACCGGACTATTGGGGGTGATCGATGAGGAACCGGCGCCGGGAACCTCGATTCCGGAGGGTGTGCCCAAAAACCGCGGTGGACTTGGCGTGCCGCAAAAAGTCCTGATCGATGAGCTCACGGTCGCCGGCTTCCAGGTTGTGACCACTCGCGACGATTGGCCCAAGCATGATGCCATCCACCAAACTTACTGCGTCGTCTTCCGCAAGCCCGGCCCCTGGGCAGGTGGAGCGCGGCACGCGGCTCGTCCCTATGGACAAGTAAAAGCCGCGGATCTACGGAACACGTCCGCGCTACCCTTCTCACACGTTGATCAGAGAATTCTCAATGGCCTGATGACCCGATGGGCCGATGAACCGATCTCCTGGGCTGTTGCCTGTATTCTTTGAGGAGGCGGAAGAACTTCAGTGCGCGGCGCGCGTCTTCCTGAATCTGCACTTTGAGGATGGCAGGGTTTTGAAATTTCATCTCGTCGCGAAGCCGGTAGAGAAACTCGATTTCCATATCGACTTCCTCGATTTGGCCGGAAAAATCCAACAGAAAGGTCTCCACCGTCAGCCTATGGTCGCCAAAGGTGGGTTTGAATCCAACGTTGGTCACGGAATCGTGAAGCACGCCGGCGAGCAACGTGTGCGTCACGTAGACCCCGACTTTGGGTAACTGTTCTTCAATGGGAGCGAGGTTGAGCGTGGGCACGGTATGCTTGCGGCCGACACCCATCCCGGCAACGATCGGCCCGCGGGAAGAATACGGCCGTCCCAGCAGGCGATTGGCCTTGTGGACATCACCCTCCGTCAGGAGTTCCCGGATGCGCGTACTGGATACGCGGTCACCTCGCACGCAGAGCATCGGGAGAACCTCTACGCGAAACCCTTCCTGATTCCCGAGTTCTTCCAGGATTTCCGTATCGCCGGACTGGCGATAGCCGAAGCGAAAATTCGGTCCGACATGCACGGACGATGCGTGCAGGGGGTCAACCAGAACCCGGCGCACGAATTCCAGGGGCGATTGGTGGGCGAGTTCGCGGGTAAAGGGTAGAACGACCAGTAGGTCAATTCCCGTCGCTGCGATCAATTCCACTTTGCGCCGGAGTGGTGTCAGGAGTTTTGGGGCGTGGTCGGGCGCGAGAATCTTGATCGGATGCGGCTCAAAGGTGATGGCCGTTGCCCGCGCGCCCTGCGGCCGTGCCACCTCCACCACGCGGCGCAGCAACGTCTGGTGCGCCAGGTGGACGCCGTCGAAGTTGCCGATGGTCACCACGCTGGGGGCCAACGGTTCGCCGAGTTCCTGAAGGTCGCTGATGACGCGCATACGCAAAACGCAACTAGAAACTCGAAAATCGGAATTCGAAACTCAAACATCGCGGCGAGTTTCGAGTTTCGATTTTCGAGTTTCGGCTTTCCCACCCATCACAATTCCAACCTCAATCCATCATAAGCCAATTGCACTTGCGAAGGCAGGGTGGAGTTGGTTGCCTGGTGGCCGAGATCGTGGGCGATGTGCGTGAAGAACGCGCGCCGGGGCTTCAGCCGTTCCACCATCACTAGGGCCTGCGCGAGGGAAAGGTGGGTGGGGTGGGGCTTGTGGCGAAGGGAGTCGATGATGAGGATGTCCAGGCCCTCCAGCAGGGGAATGCTGGACTCCGGAATTTCGCTGACGTCCGTCACATAGGCCGTGTCACGAAAGCGGAATCCCAAGATCGGCAGATTGCCATGCACCACGGGCACCGGGGTAAGCGTCAGGCCCCACAAATCAAAAGGTCCTTCGATAAGATGTGGATCGAGTTTCCCCACACCGCCGAAGGGGTAGTTTCCCTCGAAGATATACGAGAAGGTGGAGCGTATAGTCGCCATGCAGCGGGGGTCGGCATAAATGGGAATCGGCGCCTGCTGCCGGAAATAGAACACGCGCGTATCATCGAGGCCCAGGATGTGATCGGCGTGGTGGTGGGTAAAAACCACAGCATCCAGGCGGGTCACGCCCTCGCGCAAGGCCTGCGTGCGAAAGTCGGGAGTGGTATCAATCACCACCACTCGGCCGCCGTACTCCAGCAGGATGGAAGGCCGGGTGCGCTTGTCACGCGGGTCGGAAGACGTGCAGACGGAACACTGGCAGGTGATGATGGGCACCCCCGTGGAAGTTCCTGTGCCGAGAAACTTGAGAGTCATCACCCTTTGCGTGCCTGCCGCTTCTGCAATTCCACAAACGTCATCCGCAGTTCGTAGAGGACGTCGTCGAGGAGGCGGGATTCGTTGCCCGTCAGGTTCCCCTGGGTCTTTTCCTGTAGAACCTGAAGCAGGTCGATGGTGCGCTGGGCGTTTGTCATGTCGGAAGGGATGCGCTCGCCCCCTGGCCCCGGAATCAAGCCCAGCTGGAACATGGTCGTGGTGCTGAGATATGAGACCAGTGTTTCGAAACCGGACGGCTCCTCGGAAAGTTCTTCCTCTGGGGGTTCGACCGCTTGCGGCCGCGGCGCGTTCTTCGCCGCTGGCGGCGGTTCAGCCTTTCTCACCTCGGACGTACCTTCCTCGCGCCGGGAACCTTCCGAATTGAAGGTGCGACGATCAACCACTTTGAACCCCGAGGGTTCGGTCTTCTCATCTGCCATGAAATGCCTCGCAGGCCAGACTAGTGCCCTTCCGACTATGTGGGGCTATAGATTCCAGCTCAGGAAGTACCGATCTTTCGGCTGCTGCCGACTGTCATGTGTCGGGCCATTAAGTCGGAACGGCAGTAGCAAGCCTTGGATATTAGCCGGAATCGACCCCAAATACGTAATAGTTGAGTGTAGCAATAAACGCGGTAATCAACAAGCCCGCGCAAAGCGCGGGGCGCAATGATTGTAGCGGCAGGGCGGCCGCGACAAACAGCCGCAGTGCGCGTATTCGTAGCTACCTGATGACCCACGCCACATTCACCGTGTTCCTCCTCAAATTAACTAGATAAAGTTAAACACTCAAAACAACCTCAGATTTCACTTGACAAACTAAGTTAAGTAACTTATTATCGTTAAGGATATGAGGATCCCCGGCTTTCCCTCCCGACCCTCTGAACTGATTTAGGTCATGTGAGATCCTCCGCCTCGACGACAAGCGGGGCAAGGTCATTTGTCTCGGGGGCACTCAAGGCCCCAAGCTCTAACCGGGAGTATCGAAATCCGAATGAAGAAACGGGGTGTCCGATGCTTACAAACATCATGAGGCGGGGTTTTATTCCGGTGTTCCTTCTGGCGCCGTTGGCGCTGTTCTGGCCTTCCTACGCCGGCTACCTCATCCTGCTGGGATCTGCGGTTTGTGCGGGAGCAATCTGGGGCGCCCCTACAAGGGGCGCGGGCAAGTACTTTACGGAAGCCGACTACGCGACGGTTCCGCACCCGATGAAATATGAGGACTAAGCTCAGCGAAGTCAGCGGCACTGCGACGGGCCTCGACGGTGGCAACTCGCGCCAAGTTGACGGGGACGCCGCGGGGATTTGGCTTCGTCGAGCTGGGGGGAGCAGCCAATGAAATTGACGCGAGGCCAATACGTTCGCCATTCCAAATACGGATGGGGCACCATCCTGGAGTGCCAACTCCATCAAACGACGGTATGTTTTCGCAGCGTCGGGGTGAGAAAGCTGACGGTATCTGAGGCGGTCTTCCTCGTGGTCGAAGACCATGCTGCGCTGAAGAGACGCGGACGCTGAGCGTCGGGCACGGGGATCCGCCCCAGGTCGATCGTGTCATCGAGCTCTGCGCATTGAAGTGCTGAGCATCGGGAGACTGGCGTGCCAGAGACGGCGCTCATGCACGGCTCGTAAACCGTGATCCAGGTTCGTCCCCCGTGACCGCGGCACGCGGGCGCACGCGCAAACCCCTGACGCCGATGGCCCAGCGTGGACCCGGTTGCTTCACGCTCTCCGAGATCACGAAAGGAGGCCGGTATGTATGTACAGTATGTCGGGGTCGACAAGTCTGCTGCTTCTCGTATCTATACTTTTCATGTCATTAACCCACCCCAAGAGGCTCGCGAATTCACGGTCAAAGTCCGATTCGAGGAGTTCGATGCAGACCGACTAAAATTCCAGGATGGCCCTGGCATCAGTTCTGCCCGATTGCGGCGTGAATTGAAGGAAGAGACCCAAGGGTCGTGCGCGGGAGCCGACCTGTGTATCGAAGAGCAGGACGTTCGGGAATACCGGGCACAGCATTACCCACAAACAAAGTCTGGGGCTGGGGGCGCAACGGACAAGGGACCAAGGCTTCCCCCTGCACTACCCCCACATGAAAAGCATTTCCAGAACCGCGGGTATTGGCCCCTGGGCTCCACACCCCATCCAGTGTCCGAACAAATCTCGGCATTGCTCCTGCACGAGCTCGGAGAATCTCACGACGCGCTGAAATCGGCCCTGGAAGATCAGTCTGTGGAGGTGTGCTCCTTGCGGAGTGTCCAGGAGGCTCTGCCTCTACTGACGGGACCGAAACCGCCGCACCTGATTTTCACCCAGCCTAAGCTCCCGGACGGCATCTGGGCGGACGTGGTGAGACAGGCGCTGAAGGCCCCCAAGCCCGTGGACGTCATTGTCGTGGCGCGCCCAGCGAATGCCGGGCTCTATCTCCAAGCGATCACCGGGGGCGCATTTGACTTTATTGTTGCTCCCCTCACCAGTTATCAACTCACCCACGTCTTGCGCTGCGCCATCGAGAGCGTTCTGACCCGCCGCGAAGCGCAGGCGCATGCCGCATAGCAACGCCCACAGCACTCTGGTTCCGTTCCGTGGTCAGATCCTGATTACGCCACTGGCCATCATAGCTGGTCACGACTGCTTTCGGATGAGATTCCCCACCGAAAATCTGACTCCCAAAGTCAATGCGGTAAACAACTCCAATACCGAATCGGCCACCGACAGGACGGCGCCCTCGAAGCCAATATCCTATGTTAGAATCGCGTTGGCATGCGATCGGAAGGGTAGCGTCGAATCTTCCACCGTTTGCTGCGGCTTGTAGAGTTCCGACGATTGAGTCATTTATCCGGACCCCAGCAAACAATGAAAACCCAAGCACAACTCATCGAAAGCATTCAGCGGTTCCAGGTAAGCTTCTGGGACAGGAAAAGCACCGACCGGTCGCCGTTGGGTATCTATGACGAAGACATCTTCCTCCCCATCAAATTCTTGCGGCGGGCGTTTACAGGGTCCACGGTCTTTCCGGAGGATGTGAACGGCGATTTGGTGGCGAGCGAGTACGAGTTTAGCTTCACAGATCGAGCCGTGTCCTGTGATGACTTCACACCCTTTGCCGCTCCGTGGCGTGGGATTCCCTGGTTGGAAGCTGTTTGCGGCTGCCCCGTACGGTATTCCCAGGGATCCTTGGCGCCCGGCCATTTCGTCGAGTCTGCGGACGAACTGGCGCATCTTCCCATCCCCGCCCCCAACGGCTGGCTCGATTGCCTGCGGCGTGAGACCCAGCGGTTGGAAGCACAGGCCGCGCCCGATTGCTGGGTTAGTCCTTCGATTCTCCGTGGGCCCTCGGACGCCCTCGCCGCCATGCGGGGGATGACCGAGTTCTTTTTGGATTTGAATGACAACCCTCGAGCGGTGGAAAGGGCCGCAAGCCGTGTGAACCAGGCGCTGGTGATGGAAATCGATACCCACTATTCCATTGTGCAGCCCAAGCTGGGCGGCTACGCGCACATCTTTGGGTATTGGGCGCCAGGGAAGACCATCATGCTCCAGGAGGATGTCCTGGGGATGTGTTCACCTTCCATCTATCGCGATATCTTCATGCCATTCAACGCCGCGATCGTTAAGCACCTGGGCCCTAATGTTCTATTCCATTTCCACTCCACCGGCTACCAACACTACAAACACGTCATGAATATTCCCGGCATTGCCGGCGCGGAAATGACTCTGGAAACCATTGGGCCAACCTTGCAAGACTTGGTGCCGGTGTTCAGGGAGATTCTGGATAAAACTCGCCTTATTCTGCAAGTCTGCACGGGCTTTGAACACCTGCCGGAGGCTCTGCGCAAACTCCCCCGAGAGGGATTGTTTCTCCTCATCCCCTCCAAGTACATCCCCACAGACGAAGCGTTTCGCGAATTTGTGAGCGCAAATTGGAAGTAGGGGTACGGCTTGCCGTACCCTCTTCATTTTTGTCGCGTAACCGAATCGAAAGGGTACGGCAAGCCGGAAAAGTCTTTCTGCTTTCTTCGCGACGTCCTGCGCCTCCATGGCACCCGCGCGGCCTGCTCGGAACTCCTCCAAGCGCCTTGCGGCCTCCTCCGCCCAGAGCCGATCCGCCTCTTCCTCCCCCAAATCATCGAGGCTGGCCAGAAGCTTAGCAGCGCGATCCTCGGCCTGAAGAGGTGGAGCGCGGGCATCCTGCCCGCCGTGGCACGGGCGTCCCGCCCTTCAGCCGTCACGGCCAAGATGGCCGTGCCACGAACCCGGGCTTCCTGCCCGTGCGTTGCTGTAACCTGATCTCAGGTTCGTTTCCCGCCACTTCAGGCTTAGGGTTTTCTTGTAAGGCAGGACGCCGCGCTACAAGCTTCTCGCCGTGGTCTGCAGCAGAGGCCCAGCCTTCGACTTTTATTTCGCGCACCCGTTGCCATTCCCGCTATTGCGAATACTCGGCGCGGCTTGATAGATTACTCCATTAACCTAATCTGTCGCCGCTCACCCCGAGCGGGAGAATCGAGAACCACGCTGGCTGGAGAAAATCTTCGTAAATTGATCGAGCTGACGGCACACCTGCGAAGCCCGCAAGGATGCCCTTGGGACCGCGCGCAAGACTACGACACGCTAAAAGGGCTGTTGCTGGAAGAGGCCTACGAGGTGGTGGATGCCGCGAACGCGCGCGATTTTGACGGCCTCGAGGATGAACTCGGGGATTTGCTTTTTCTGGTCGTCTTCTATTCCCGGGTTGCCGAGGAGGAAGGGCGCTTCGCGATCGATGATGTAGTAGAACGCGTGCACGCCAAGCTGATGCGGCGGCATCCCCACGTGTTCGGCCAAGTGCGAGCGAGCAACGCCGGCGAAGCGCTCCAAAGCTGGCTCGCGGTCAAGGAGCAGGAGCGCGCCGCCGAGGGGAAGCGCGCCAAGACCTCCCTCTTGGATGGCATTCTCGCTTCACTTCCGTCCACGCTGGTGGCTCACGAACTGGGCACTCGCGCGGCGGAGGTCGGATTCGAGTGGGCAAAGGTTGGTGACCTGCTAGAGAAGATTGAGGAAGAGGTCCACGAGTTGCGGCAGGAGCTGGCCGCGCAACCACCCAGCCCGGCGGCGCGGGTAGAGGAGGAAGTGGGCGATTTGCTTTTCGCGGTGGCCAATCTCTCGCGCTTTCTTCACTTCGACCCGGAGAGTTGCTTGCGCCGGGCCAACCAGAAATTTCAGCGGCGGTTCCAGGCCATGGAACAGGAAATCCTGAAACGCGGCAAGCAATTGAAGGAATGTTCGCTGGAAGAAATGGAAGCGGTTTGGACAGACATAAAAAAACTGGAAACCCCGTAGGTTATTCTCTGCGACTTTGCGAGAAGCAAGCGGAACTGGCGGCGTGCGTTCGAATTCAGAAAGAGATCTGGGGCTACTCTGAGTCCGAGCTTTACCCCCTGCGGTTGTTTGTCAACTTGGGCCGGATTGGGGGGCATGTTCTGGGAGCTTTCACCACGGAAGGTGAGCAGGTGGGCTTTGTCGCCTCGATGCCCGCCTGGCACGGGCGGCATCGTTATCTTCATTCCCTGTCGCTGGGCGTTGTTCGCGGTCACGAAAACCACGGCTTGGGCAGGGCACTCAAGCTGGCGCAGCGGGATCTGGCGCTGCGCGCGGGGATCGATTCCATCGAATGGTCGTTTGATCCGTTGCGCGCCAAGAATGCGAACCTGAATATTAACCGTTTAGGGGCTCTGGTACGCCGGTATGAGCCTGACTATTATGGCCACGTGGACAGCCGCTTCCAGCAGGGACTGCCGAGCGACCGCCTGATCGCTGAATGGTGGCTGGAATCGTCACGAGTCAAGCGGGCTCTTGCCGGTAAGCCTGTGCGGAACCCGCGCCAGAAGCCTGCACAGGTGGTCGAGATCCCGATCGAGATCGACGCCTTGATCCGGGTAAATACTGAGGAAGCCCGCACGCGGCAAGAGCGTGTCCGTGATCTCTTGCAGCGCTGTTTTAATGATAGGCTGGCGGTAACAGGTTTTGCCTACAACGAAAAATCTGCGCACTATTTACTGGATGTTTATGAAAATTGAACAAATCGAACTTCGAGAACTGCGACTTCCGCTCGTGCATTTTTTTGAGGCAAGCTTTGGGCGCAC